>Ga0074044_10005087_pt1 | contig 10766 bp, 10 predicted proteins | sample BogForMeECP23OM1_FD_94443 | JGI IMG/M metagenome (GOLD analysis project Ga0074044, IMG submission 94443) | Bog forest soil microbial communities from Calvert Island, British Columbia, Canada - Bog Forest MetaG ECP23OM1 | ecosystem: Environmental > Terrestrial > Soil > Wetlands ...
GCTCCTCACCATACTATTTCGGATATTGCATTGATAGGGGGAGGACAAACGCCCCGCCCCGGGGAAGTGTCATTAGCGCATCATGGAATATTATTTCTGGACGAACTGCCGGAATTTAAGAGGAATGTGCTCGAAGTCCTCCGGCAGCCGCTCGAAAACGGCATTGTTACCGTGTCGAGGGCGGCGGCAACCGTTAGCTATCCTGCCCAATTTGTTCTTGTTGCAGCAATGAACCCATGTCCCTGCGGTTACCTGGGCGACACCAGGCATCAGTGTACCTGCACGCCCGGCATGACTAATCGCTACCGGTCCAAAATCTCAGGGCCGCTGATGGACCGTATCGATATCCATGTAAACGTTCCGTCAGTACCTTACAAGGAATTGTCGGGAGACTATTCGGGAGAGCGGTCGGAAATATTACGGCACAGGGTATCAGAGGCAAGGGAACGGCAGCTAAAGAGGTTTAAAGACGACAAATTATTCGCCAACGGCCAGATGAAGACACGCCACATAAAAAAATATTGCATGCTCTCAGGGGAAGCGCACAGCCTCCTTGACACGGCTATGCAGCGGCTTGCTTTAAGTGCCCGCGCGTATTCAAGGATACTGAAAGTTGCACGGACAGTAGCAGACCTGGATGGCGCTGCATCAATCGGCAGCAGCCATATCTCCGAGGCAATTCAGTACCGTATGCTGGATAGGGGACAAATTTAAGGTGTGAGAGAGCTTACCACTAAAGGCGCAGATATGCCGACTTGAAGTACTTGTCCTAAGTTATGAATTTGTCTGTCTGGATCTTAAGGTCTTCCGTCATTCGCGCAAGCTCAAGTGCTACATCCTTTATCTGCCCTATTCCGCTTTGCGTCTGAGCCGTCGATTGAGACATGTTATTCGTGTGCATGGCTATATCCTCGGAAGTCGTTGATTGTTCATCTGTCGCCGTTGCCATTTGCTGAGCCACGCCTGTGACATTATTGGACGCTTCATGTATGGAACTAAAAGATTGTACAACACCCTGCAGTATGGTAATGCTGCTTTCGACTTCTGTCTTGCTTTTTCGCACTGTCTCTACAGACTTTTGTGCCTCGGACTGTATAAGCTGTATTTTCTGAGCTATTTCCCTCGTCGCCTTTGAGGTTTTTTCAGCCAATTTCCTCACCTCGTCAGCAACAACGGCAAAACCCCTTCCTTGTTCGCCGGCTCTTGCAGCTTCAATTGCAGCATTCAGCGCGAGGAGATTGGTCTGATCAGCTATGTCCGTAATAACAGATACTATATTGCCGATCTCCTGCGAACTGCCTCCGAGTTCCTCTATAGTAGCAGCCGTATCTTTGATAATGTCGGCAAGGGAACTTATCTTTTTAAAAGAGTTGTTCGAGATCTCCTTCCCCCCTTCAGCCAGTGCAGAGGACTCACTGGACAACTCAGCTACCCGTAATGAATTTTTTGCCAACTCATTGCTGGTCTGGGACATTTCGGTAGTGGAAGCTGCTATCTGGTCCATTTGATTGCGGTCCTCGTCCATTTTCGCAGAGATTTGACGGGTAGTTGCTGAGAGTTCCTCCGAGGTTGAAGACAGGGTTGACAGATCGTTTTTCACAGCTATCACAAACTTTCTGATCTTGTCTGTCATTTGTTCAAAGGAAAGGGTCATCTTTCCTATTTCATCCATGCCTTTGGCTCGCACCTCTGAACCTGCTGTGAAATTACCTTCTGCCATCTTTATTGCTTTCTCTGAAACCGCCATAACCGGATTAATTATCAGTGAAGAAAGGAAGGAAGTCAGGGTTATGAGAAAAACTATCATGAAGAAGCCGCCCACAATAAAACCATACCTGATGTAATCCGCCTCTTTGGTCATCTTTTCCACAACCAATGGGAAGACAGCGGTCAGGGTGTCCAGTGATGAAGACAGGTTTGTCATCAGCTCTGTGTGCTGATCTTCAAATTCGTTCTCCATGATCTCCGCTAACCCCCCGGACCTGCCTGTGCCCAGGCCTGGAAGAATTTTTTCTTTCAACAGGGTCTTGTAGGTCTCCCATGTTTTTTGAGCATTTATAAGATTGGGGGTGACAGATGTCTGAGCCGAATGGCACGAGCCGCAATAATAACCGCCCTTTTCAGAGGGCTGAGAAAACTTGCCTATCAGGGACTGGAACAGTTCATCGGTATTATCTATCCTTGCTGTCATTGCCTTCTTCACGTTTTCGTCAGACTTTTCAATGTTGGAATAAATAGTGCCGCGCAGAAGGTTGATGTTGACCATTATCCTTGATATTTCGTCAATAGTCCCTCTCTTAAAAGCGATTCCTTTATACGCCCGCCCTCCCACCTGGACCTGGAGAAACGCCCACTGACCGACCGAAATACCGATTAAGAGCGCAATAATCAGAGAACCGAATATCAGGTAAAACTTTTTCCTCAGCCCCATATCATAAAACCATTTAAGCATGACCTTCTCCTTAATGAGTCATTATATCACAAAGCGCACTGTGTCACAAATTATTAGATCCTGATGCATATTGGGTAGTGTCACTACCGCATATTGAAGCACATTTACTTTTGACGTTTCATGTTGCTACAATTAAAAAAAATATTGCTGGAGGGTTTTATGGCACAAAAAAAAACAGCGTCTAAAAAGAAAATGCCGACAAAAAAAACTGCTGTAAGGAAGACGGCGGCGCCAAAGAAAACTTCTGCAAAGTCGTTTGCAAAAAAGTCTGTGTCCGCAAAGTCGCCCGTTGTACGGAAGCCGGAGATCAAAAAAGCCTTTTTAAAGAAAGCCGGCCCTGCTGAAAAATCAAAGTCAGGGAAAGCTGCCGCACATAAGCTGGTAATCAGAAAAATAACGCACCCGGTTGTAGAGGTACCCGCTAAAAAGCCTGCAGAACGTGCGCCTATAACGGCCAGAAGGGCAGGTCTTGGGGCTGTAATCGCAAAAATAACCGGCGCCGGGACTAAAGCGGCACCCAGATAACAAATACCCCTGACACTGAAGCAGCCCGAAACTTTCATGCCATGGGATAATGATCAGGCGCGTCCTCTGACAAAGTATAACTGCTTAGTGATATAATACACGGTAAATCCTGCAGGTATCGAATGGAAATAGAAATTGACACATTTCGAATAGGCACTGGCAATTTACCGGTAATTATCGCCGGACCATGTGTTGTTGAGAGTGAAGACATCGCCTTTCATACCGCCGGGCGACTAAAGGCTTTGTGCAGCGCTGCCGGCCTGCCTTTTATCTTTAAAAGCTCGTATGATAAGGCAAACCGGACCTCTGTTTCTTCCTATAGGGGTCCCGGTATTGAAAAGGGGCTTGCGATACTGGCCGAAGTGAAGCGCAAATTCGGTGTTCCGGTCCTTTCGGATGTGCACTCCGTTGATGAGATTAAGACAGCTTCGGCTGTCCTGGATGTGCTGCAGTTGCCGGCATTCCTGTGCCGGCAGACCGATCTGATCCTTGCTGCATCAGAAACCGGCAAGCCGGTGAATGTCAAGAAGGGCCAGTTCCTGGCCCCCTGGGATGTCAGGCACATTGTCGACAAGTTTATATCGACTGGGAACAAAAAGCTGCTTCTCACGGAAAGGGGCACTTCTTTTGGCTATAATAACCTTGTTGTGGATTTCAGGGGCCTGCTTATAATGCGTTCTTTCGGGTATCCTGTGATTTTTGACGTTACCCACAGCCTGCAACTGCCCGGGGGGAAGGGGAGCACCTCGGGAGGGCAACGCGAATTCGCCGCGCCCTTTGCTAGAGCTGCTGCTGCGGTAGGTGTCGACGGGCTCTTTATGGAGGTCCACCCCGACCCCCAAAGAGCACTGTGCGATGGGCCGAATATGCTTTCTCTGGACGATATGGGAGCATTGCTGCAATCGGTATATGCGATTAATGCGCTTCTTGCCCCGGGGAAAAAACCGGACAGGGAAGTATGACATGTATGTAAGGCTGCTTATTAACCTCGCTCTTATACTGGCGCTGAGCTTTTCCGCTGCTTATGCAGTTCCTTCAAACCAACGCGACGCGCAATTAACTGCAGCGCCGGACGCTGCACAGGTTGCACCGGTAGAGGGGAAAGAAGATACAGCAAAAATAAGAGAACTGCAAGAGAAAGAATACTGGTGCAAGCGGTCCGGCTATCATAGAAAAAGAATCGAGGATGCCCAGTCTAAAGTCGATAAAGAAGCAGAACTGTTATCGGAACTCAGGGACGAGGTTTCTATGGAAACAGGTAAAGATAAAGAGTTTGTTGAAAAAAAGATAAATAAAACTCAGGATAAGCTCACAAGCGCTCAAAAAATGCTTAGGGACCGTAAGAGCGACCTGGAACACATCGAGGATGAGGCGCAAAGGAAAAATATCCCTTCCGGATGGCTGCAATGCCCGTCTGTATGGTAGGTTTCCCCGCAGGCGCCACACCGCAGAAGACAGGACCCAATGGCCACTGTTCTTGATATTGCAATAAAAGTATTGACGATTGAAGCCAACGCGGTCGGCGCACTGATAGGAAAGCTCGATAGCGGTTTTGAAAAAACGGTTGATATTATTTTTAACAGCAAGGGGAGAGTTATTGTCACCGGCATGGGGAAATCCGGACTGGTAGGCAAAAAAATAGCTGCTACACTGGCGTCAACCGGCACCCCGGCCTTTTTTATGCACCCTGCAGAAGCGGGGCATGGAGATCTTGGAATGGTCACATCGGATGATGTGATCATAACCCTTTCAAACAGCGGGGAGACAGAGGAGATTGTGGGGCTGCTCCCCTTTTTGGAGCGGTTTAACGTGCGGTTAATCTCTCTGTCCGGAAACCGGGATTCAACTTTGTCGAAAGCCGCGGATGCCGCACTGGATGTTTCCGTAGCTGAGGAGGCCTGTCCTCTAGGCATTGTGCCGACTGCCTCGACGACGGCTGCCATGGCGATGGGAGATGCAATTGCCGTAGCGCTTTTGACAAAGAGGGGCTTCAAAGTGGAGGATTTCGCTTTTTTTCATCCTGGAGGAAGTCTCGGTAAAAAACTGCTTATTCGTGTTAAAGACCTTATGCACACTGGAGACGAGCTTCCGCTTGTCTCCCCTGAAACATCCATGATAGCAGTGGTCATGGAAATGTCGTGCAAAAGACTCGGCATGACGATAGTCGCAAATGATGAGGGCAGGATGCTCGGCGTCATCACCGATGGGGACATAAGGCGGGGTCTCGAAAAATGGGCAAAGGATTTTTACTATATGAAGGCTGGTGATATGATGACACGAAATCCAAGAACTATTGCCGCGGAGGAACTTGCCGCAAAGGCATTATCCTTAATGGAAGAACTGTCTATTACCTGTCTTGCCGTCCCTGATGGTTCCGGAAAGGCAAAAGGGGTAATCCACCTGCACGACATATTGAGGAAGGGCATAGCCTAGTGTCGAACGGGCGCCGCAGGGAAATTCCACCCAGCGTAGTAGAGATTGCAAGCAAGATCAAGCTCCTTATCCTGGATGTTGACGGAGTTCTCACGGACGGGGGGATTATCCTCGACGGCGGCGGCGCTGAATTAAAAGTTTTTCATGTGCGCGATGGGCATGGACTGTCCATGCTCAAAAGAGCCGGCGTCAAGGTTGCTATTATTACGGGAAGAAATTCTGAGGTTGTGGACAGGCGGGCCAGGGAACTGGAAATAACAGAAGTCTACCAGGGATGCCATAAGAAGATCGTTGCCTACGAGAAACTCCTTGTAAAATTAGACATTGCGGATGAAAATGTGGCATACATCGGCGATGATGTAGTGGATGTTCCACTGTTAAAAAGAGTCGGGTTCCCTGTAGCGGTGGCTGATGCGGTCGAAGAAGCCAGGGAGTCAGCTCTTTTTATAACCAATGCGCGTGGAGGCAGGGGGGCGGTAAGGGAGATAAGCGATCTTATATTAAAGGCGAGCGGGAAATGGAGAGAGTTGCTGGATGAGTACGATCAGGCTTAATGTCCCCACAATACTTACCTTCAGCAGGATATTCCTTATACCTTTTTTTGTTATTGTCACTCCAGGTAATCCGATTCTGGGTATCGGCATTTTCCTTATTGCCGCGCTTACAGATTTTCTCGACGGCTATCTCGCCAGAAGATCAGGACAAATAACAAAATTCGGTATAATTCTGGACCCGATTGCAGATAAATTTCTTGTCATATCCGCGTTGATACTATTAGTTGATATGGCCAGGCTTCCTGTATTGATTGCCATAATCATTATTGTGCGGGAATTTGTGGTTACAGCATTAAGGGTCGTAGCATTATCTAAAGATATTGTTATTCCCGCGGAAACTGGAGGCAAGCTGAAGACAACCGCGCAGATGACATCTATCATACTTCTCTTACTGCCGGGGGGCATTGGAGAGATAGACTTTTACGATGTAGGTCTGGACCTTATGTATGTTGCCCTTGTCCTTGCGATTACTTCCGGCATCAAATACGTCATCGCTTTCTGGAAGAGAATCCAGTGATTTTTGTCCTCATGCTGCTGCTTTCATTTTTTACCGGCTCAATCCCCACGGGATTAATTATCGCACGCGGCAAAGGAATTGATCTCAGAAAAGTCGGCAGCGGCAATGTCGGGGCCACGAATGTACTAAGGGCTGCCGGTAAAAAGGCGGCCCTGCTTACATTGTTCGGTGATCTTGCAAAAGGGGCGGTCCCGCTGCTTATTTATAAAGCGCTCTGCATGGGGCACCGTATAGGTGACGCGGGCCTGCTGCCGTTGTCAATCCCGGACAGGAACGCAGCAGCAGAGGGATTGCTGGGGCTGGCCTCGATAGCCGGTCATGATTTTTCTTTTCTGCTTAAAGGCAGAGGGGGCAAGGGAGTTGCAACAAGTCTGGGGGTCCTCGTTGTTCTGTCGCCTTATGTAGCGGTTTTTTCAGCGCTGATCTGGCTTATCACTGCAAAGTGGACACGATACTCTTCTCTAAGCGCTCTCGTGGCCTTCGGACTTTTGCCCCTGAGCTTTTATTTGATAGACTATTCAAAAGAGAAGATATTTATTGCGTTTGTAATCACCCTCCTCATATTTATAAAGCACAGGGCCAATATCAAACGCCTTATTAACGGGACCGAAAACAAAATAGGACAAAATTCATGAAAGCTGTAGTGCTTCTAAGCGGGGGGCTTGACTCCGCAACAACCGCAGCCATTGCAAAAGCAGATGGCTACGAGGTACATGCTTTAAGTTTCGATTATGCTCAAAGACACAGAGTTGAACTTGAGTCTGCAAGAAGGGTTGCAGAGGGCCTCGGCATTCTCAACCATCTTTTTATAAAATTCGACCTGAGAGAAATCGGCGGTTCCGCGCTGACATCTGATATTGAAGTGCCAAAAGACAGAATAGGGGGACCAGCTGTCATCCCTGTTACTTATGTTCCCGCCCGCAACACTATTTTCCTTTCTTTTGCGCTGTCGTGGGCAGAAGTGCTTGAGGCCCCTCATATATTTATTGGCGCAAACGCTATTGACTACAGCGGCTATCCTGACTGCCGCCCGGAATACTTCAGGGCCTTCGAGGCCATGTCAAACCTTTCCACAAAGATATCTGTGGAAGGGAAAATGCAATTTGAAATTCATGCTCCACTGATTAGTCTGACAAAGGCCGGTATAATAAAAAAAGGCAGCTCTCTCGGTCTGGACTATGCAAAAACCTGGAGTTGTTATGACCCGCAGAAGCTTAGGACATCAGAATCATCTCTATATGTCCCCTGCGGCAGATGCGACAGCTGTATTTTAAGGGCAAAGGGCTTCAGGGAGGCGGGCATGTCCGATCCTCTTGACCGTCTGCTACTCCGAGGGTAAACTTATTCAATGCTGGAATCGTTTTTTAACCCGGGATCAATCGCTGTCATTGGTGCGTCAAGAGACCCCAGGAAGGTGGGCTATGCTGTCCTGCACAATCTTATACAATTCAATTATCGGGGATGCATTTATCCCATTAACCCCTCATCCGACAGTATACTCGGCCTCAAAACCTATCCCCTGGCTTCCGCTGTCGGCAAGCCAATAGGTCTTGCCGCAATCGCTGTGCCGGCCCATGCTGTTGCTGACGCACTCCTCGATTGCTCTGCTGCCGGCGCAGGCGCCGCGGTTGTTCTGAGCGCAGGGTTTAAGGAAGCAGGCGCCGAGGGCGTAAGGCTTGAAGAAAGGCTTAAGGAAATAAGCATAAAACATGGCATAAGAATTCTCGGCCCGAACTGTCTCGGCATAATAAACACCGCCAATGATATGAATGCGTCTTTTGCCGGAGGGATGTTGCCAAAAGGTAAAACGGCTTTTTTCTCACAGTCGGGAGCCCTTGGGATAGCCATTCTCGATTGGGCGCTTGGGAATAATATGGGATTTTCAAAGTTTATCAGTCTCGGCAATAAAACGGACCTTAATGAGACAGATTTTATCGAATATTTCTCCAGTGACCCGGAGACCGACATTATTTTAGGTTATATTGAGGATGTGATAGACGGGAAGAGGTTTTTAGATGTGGCAAGGAGAGCGACAAAAATCAAGCCGATCATCCTGATAAAATCCGGGGGGACCGAGGCCGGAGCCCGGGCGGCATCGTCTCACACCGGTGCTCTTGCAGGCTCTGAAACGGCATTTAACGCAGCTTTCATGCAGACCGGCATCATACGGGCACAGGGGATAGGGGAGCTGTTCGATACCGCCGTTGCCTTTGCCTCCGGCAAACTCCCCGCCGGCAACAGGCTGCTGATTATAACTAACGCCGGCGGCCCGGGAATATTGGCAGCGGACATGGCCGAACAATCCGGCATTAAGCTGCCTATTATGACAAAAGAAACCATACATGCTATATCAAAACTGCTCCCTTCAAGTGCGTCGTTGTATAATCCAGTCGATATTATCGGCGATGCCACTTCAGAGAGGTATAGTGTTGTCCTTAATAAGGCTATCAGGGACCCGAACATTGACGGCATCCTGGTTATCCTGACTCCTCAGGCTATGACCGATGTTGAAAACACAGCTGATGTTATCATTCGCACCGACCAGGTGACTGATAAGCCGATTATTACCTCTTTTATCGGAGAGGTAAGTGTCAGGCATTCTATCGAGAAACTGGAGGCCCAATCCATACCGTCGTTTTCGTACCCTGAAACGGCAGTAAAGTCATTTAAAAAGCTTTGTGACTTTGCGATCTGGAAAAACAGTGCTGAAGAGCGTGCGCCTGTTCTAAAATCAAACAAAGATGCGGTGAAAGCTATTATCGACGGACTTTTGAAGCAAAACAGGTTTGAGGTGGGCGATGATATCGCCATGACCATTCTCTCACAATATGGGTTCCCTTTTCCGGAAAGGGCGCTTGCCAGGACGGCGAAAGAAGCTGCCGCTGTTGCCGGGCGGATAGGGTTCCCTCTGGTAATGAAAATTTCATCTCCTGATATCCTGCATAAGACGGATGTGGGGGGCGTGAAGCTCGATATAAATTCCGAAATAGCTGCTGAAGACGCCTTTACCGAAATAACCACCAATGCTAAGCGTTTTATGCCTCATGCTATGATAAACGGCGTGATGCTCTATGAAATGATCAAGGGAGGCAAAGAGGTGATCCTCGGCGTCACTTATGACAGGACCTTTGGTCATATGCTTATGTTCGGATTGGGCGGGATATATGTTGAAATTCTGAAGGATGTCTCGTTCAGAATCGCACCTCTCACACGCAGCGAGGCCGTATCCATGATCAGCGAGATAAGGACTAGCGCCCTTTTGCGGGGCGCACGGGGAGAAAAGCCGGCAGATGTCGAGGCCATAGTGGATGGTATTTTGAAACTGTCCTCCATTGTTGCGGATTTTCCGTTGATACGCGAGCTCGACATCAATCCGCTGGTGGTTTTGAATAAAGGCGCCTTTGCCATAGATGCACGAATTATTTTTAAGCGGACATAGGATAAAAATTAGTGGAGTCTTTACGACAATTTTAAGATTGGAGGGCTATCATGGTTCCTATTTTTATTGCGTCGAACAGAAGCTACACCGGTAAGACCTTTTTTGCTCTGGGGCTTGCCCAGAAGTTGATAGAACTGGGGCATAAGGTAGGTTATTTAAAGCCTCTCGGCAAAACTCCGGTTAAAAAAGGCAGCGACCTGTTTGATGCTGATGCCCTTTTTATGCGGGAATCTCTTGCGCTCTCCGACCCTCTTAAGGTGATTTCACCTTTTGTTCTCAGCTATGAAATGCAAAATTTGATATTTGAAGGGAAACTCAGGGACATAAAAAAACAAGTACTGGACGCTTTTAAGGCCCAAAAAGACAAAGATTTCATTATCATTGGCGGGGCTGGAGATTTTTTTGAGGGTTCAACGCTCGGCATTGATGGAGGCAGCCTTATTGAAGAGACAGGGGCGCAGGTTATCATGGTAGAAGCCTGGAGAGGGGACAAATCGATCGATTCCCTCTACGGCGGCTATAAACTGCTGGGAGAACGGTTCCTGGGAGGAATTTTCAACAAGGTGCCGTCAAACTCTTTCAGCTATGTTAAAGAAAAGGCGGCCCCCTTTCTGGAAAAAAGCGGCCTGGCGATTCTCGCAATCTTTCAAAAGGACAGCCTGCTTGAATCCATTACTATAAGGCAGATTGTCGAGATATTGAATGGAAAGGTCTTATGCTGCGAAGATAAACTCGATGATCTTGTCGAGCACTTTTCTATCGGAGCAATGGATGTAACCAGCGCCCTGAGTTACTTCAGCCGGATACCGAATAAGGCGGTTATAACAGGCTCTCACCGTTCAGATA
>Ga0074044_10005088_pt1 | contig 10765 bp, 9 predicted proteins | sample BogForMeECP23OM1_FD_94443 | JGI IMG/M metagenome (GOLD analysis project Ga0074044, IMG submission 94443) | Bog forest soil microbial communities from Calvert Island, British Columbia, Canada - Bog Forest MetaG ECP23OM1 | ecosystem: Environmental > Terrestrial > Soil > Wetlands ...
TCAAGGATCGTCTCGTGGCCGCCATGGATCACTTCAACCAACACCCAGCCGTTCACACGTGGACCTATAAGCTCGACAAGGCCGCCTGATATGATTCGAACTTCAAAAACGATGATCTAGTTGCCGCGAGCTACGGCTTGGCGAGCCATCTTCGCTCTCTTCGCAGCTACGGCTGGCAGGCCATCTCTGCTTCTCTGACGCAACGAGGGCGGCAAAACCGCCGCCCTCGCGCTTGCAAACTTGCTTTCGAGCGCCGCGGAACGCCCGCGCGTCCTTATGCGCTACTTGTTGATCGTGGCCGCAGCGGCCGTGCACACCGCCTCGTCCTGGGAGCCGGTGCCGCCGGAACAGCCGACCGCGCCGATGATCTTGCCGTCCTCGATCAGAGGAATGCCGCCACGTGACGCGATGACGTCGTCGAGCGTCTCGACGTAGATGACGCCATGTTGCATCGCATCCTCGAATATTTTTGTTACGCGGCGATACTTTGCCGCGGTGCGCGCCTTGTGCTGGGAGATCGAAATAGAGGCGAGCTGCGCACCATCCATGCGCGCAAAGGCGACGAGATTGCTGCCGGAATCCACGACCGAGACGTTCATCGCCCAGCCCCGCTTTTTGGCTTCGGCTACGGCTACTTGAATCAGAGCCTGGGCCCGATCCATCGAAATCGGTGCGCCGTAGGGCTCGCTGAACGGCATCTTGTCGGGAATGACGTCAAGCGGGTTTGGCGCGGGCGCCGCAGGCTGGGCATACGCCGTGCCGGCGGCGAGCAAACCGGTCACCAGCGCTACTGCAGTCACAATACGCAACTTCATTGGATATCCTCCCTCAATAGGCGGCGTCGGCCGCTCGGTTTATCTTAGACGAAAAGAAGCAGTCCGTGCCAGCGAAGTTCGCATCATGCGGGAGCCGCCTTGGCCGCGGCTTTTCTCATCGCTGCGACTCGGAGCTATTGCCGGCTGAAACGTTCTATCAACCATGCTTGCGAAGAATCGAGTTCGATTGTCCCGCAGGCTTGCTTGAACGACGGGCGGGGTCGGTGCGCCGCATCAAGACTTGGCGCGGCGGGCACTCAAACGATCGCGACAGCGCGCGCCGCCGCCGGCTTTCTTTTTTGCCGCAAGCCGTTGATGTGACGTGCAAAGATGGGGAACAGTCAACCGCAGGCAAGGCATTGCTTGAAAAAACGAACGGCCCCGGCCCCGAGGGAGAGGGACCAAGGCCGTCCTGATGTCGGCAGGCGCCCCATCGCAGCCCCACCCCGACACTTGGTCGATGATGCCGAACCAAGGTTGACCGATCGTTGACGGCCGGGTTGCGGCGGTTGATCAGGCTTTCGCCTAGTGCGGTGGATTTGAAGTTCCTATGGTTCAGCCGCAAACTCGCAGAGGAACTTCAAATCCAAAAAAAACCGCGCTAGAATCATAAATTTGCTAGTGTCCCTTTGATTCCGAAGTTCGCATGAGAGTATGCCGCACGCGCTTGCGAACTTCGGAATCGGGACACTAGAGTGCAATCGCTTCAGATTGAATCGATTGGCGCTCCAATCTTTTGATCGAGCATGATCTTTTCGGAAAACCGGCTGCCACCCCGGATCAAGTCCGGGGCGGGGCTTGTTCCGGCTCATGCTCTAGTTCAGGCTGCTTGAGACGCTCGAAAACGTCGTTTGGAGGTTGGTGCCCAGCGTCACGACCACGGCGATGATCGCGACCGCGATGCCTGCCGCCAGCAGGCCATATTCGATCGCCGTCACTCCTTGTTCATTCGCCAGAAAATTCCGAAGCAAATTGTCGACATTGCCTATCGCTTGATCGGCCATGACTTGATCCTCTCGCCCATCGGGTCGCCCCTCGTGCAGAAGGGCATGCTCGCGCACACGCGCATACGTGAATCTACGGATGGGGATGAAGCGAGCCGTTAAACCCGGCGAGAAGATTCTCGGCAAAACAAGTATAAAAGTCCGCGCGCTTCACCGCGCCGGTGGTGCGCGCGAGAGGCTTTTTTCCGCCAATTCGCCGAGATATTCGCGCCAATATTGTTCGCGGTTTTGGCCGAGTTCGAACAGATAGTCCCAACTGAAAATTCCGGTCGAGTGCAGGTCGTCGAATACCAGCCGCACCGCGTAATTGCCGACCGGATGCAGCTCCAGGACCTGCACATCCCGCTTGCCGGCGACGGTCCGCCGCTCGCTCGGCGAATGACCCTGGACCTCGGCGCTCGGACTGCGCACGCGCAGATATTCGGCGGCGAGATCGAAGCTCTCGCCATTGTCGAAGGCAACGGTGAGCGTCTTGCGATCCTTGTGCAGGCGCAATTCCGTCGGCCAGGCCATCGTCATCACCAATTGCTCATCGCCGCCACCTCCCCCGCATGCGGGGCAGGCTGGGGAGGGGGATCAGTCGAGCGTGATGTGGCCGTCGACGATGACCTTTTTCCATTTCTCGTATTCGTCCTTGGTGAATGCGGCGCCTTCTGCGAGCGTTGTGCCGCGCGGCGTGAGACCGAACTTCGCGAAAGCCGCCTTGAGTTCGCTATCCGCAAGCGCCTTGGCGAATCCACTGTTGAGCGTGGCCAGCACGTCGGGCGGCATCCCTGCCGTCCCATAGACGCCGAGCCACAGATCGACGTCGTATCCGGGCAGGCCCGCTTCCGCCACCGTCGGCAGATCGGGAAAGACCGGCGAGCGCGTGAGGCCAGTCGTGGCAAGGGGGATGACACTGCCTTTCGACGTGAATGGCAGCGCGCCGGCAATGCTGGAGAATAGCATCTGCACTTTTCCGCCCATCAGGTCGACGAAGGACGGACCGACTCCCTTATACGGCACGTGGACGGCGTCGATGCCGGTGCGCATCTTCCACAGCTCGGCGGCAAGATGCGGCGCGGTGCCGACGCCGGCGGAGGCATAATTGAGCTTGCCGGGATTGGCCTTGCCGTAGGCCACGAGTTCCGCGTAGGTCTTTATGCCAAGCTGCGGCGCAACAACCAGAACCTCCGGCGATGAACTGACGATCGAGATCGTCACGAGATCCTTGAAAATATCGTAGGGCATCGATGGCTGCAGCGTCGGATTGATGACGATGGCAGGATCCATGATCACGATGTTGTAGCCATCCGGCGCCGAGTGCGCGACGAAGTCGACGCCGACGATGCCGCCGGCGCCCGGTCGGTTTTCCGGGACGACCGTCTGCCCCAGTACCTGGCCGAGCTTCTGCGCCAGCACGCGGCCGGAAAAGTCGATAATGCCGCCCGGCGAGTACGGCATGATGAAATGGATCGGCCGCGACGGGAAGGTTTCGGCGCGCGCCGGTGCGGCGGCGGCAACGGCGAGCACCGACCAGAGCAGGATGCGCGCGGTGGCTATCAAGCGGTTCATTCGGTCCTCCTTTTCCGGGGCGGCTCTGCCGCTACTGTGCTCCGGCGCCATCAGCGCGTCAAAAAGATTATCGTTTCGCATCTCGAGCGATCAGCTCGAGGAGCTCGGGCGGGGTGATCGGCATTTGCGCGATGCGCACATTGAATGGCGAGAGCGCATCTTCGATTGCCGAGATCACCGCCGCGGCGGCGGGGATGACGCCGATTTCGCCGACGCCCTTGACGCCGAGCGGATTGTGCGGTGACGGCGATTCCTTATAGAGGGTCTCGAAACGCGGCACTGCCGTCGCAGTCGGCAACAGATAATCCGCGAATGTGGTGGTGACGGGCTGGCCGGCCTCGTCGTAGCCCATCCATTCGAACACGGCATTGCCGATGCCGTGGGCGATGCCGCCATGGACCTGGCCTTCGACGATCATTGGATTGACGCGGCGGCCTGAATCCTGGATCGCGACGTAGCGCAGGATGGTGACGCCGCCGGTTTCGATGTCGACCTCCACCTCGACGACATGACAGGCGTTGGCATAGGCGAGCTGATCGACGCGGAATGTTGCACTCGCCTCGAGGCCCGGATCGATATCCTGCGGAAAGGCGTAACCCGGCGCGCCTTTGAGAATCCGCGCCAGTTCGCCGAGCTTGACCGCAAGCTGCGGCGCGCCGACGACGCGCACCTCGCCGTCGACAATTTCGAGGTCCTCCTCCGCCGCTTCAAGCATGTGACTGGCGAGTTTTTTCGCCTTGGCCGCGACGGCTTGTGCCGCGATACGCACCGACGAACCGGCCGTGACCGTTTGACGGCTGGCGAATCCACCGAGGCCGAGAGGGGCGGCCGCCGTATCGCCGGCAACGACCGTCACGTCCTCAGCGCGCACGCCGAAGGCTTCGGCGCAAATTTGCGCGAGCGCGGTGGCAAGCCCCTGCCCCATCGCCGCCGCGCCGGTCGAGACCGTGATGCGGCCGGTCGGCGACACCCGAACGCCGCCGAATTCGAATGGGCCGCGCCCGGTGCCCTTGATGCCGTGCGCGAGCCCGATGCCGAGATAACGGCCTTCGGCGCGCGCCACAGCCTGGCGGCGCGGGAAATCGTCCCACGCTGCGGCGCGCAGAATGTCCGCCTGGCAGCCGGGATAATCGCCGCTGTCGTATTGCACCTGTTCGCCGGACCGCGCCTTCAGCGGCTTGAGGTACGGCATTTTCTCCGCGGCAATGAGATTGCGACGGCGCAATTCGGCGCGGTCGAGGCCGAGCGCGCACGCCAAGCGGTCCATCAACCGCTCCATGGCGAACGCGGCTTGCGGATAGCCGGCGCCGCGCACCGAGGAAACCGGCGCCTTGTTGGTGTGGGTCGCGATCACCTCGATCGCCAGCGCCGGCACCACATAGGGGCCGCTGAGCGTGGTTGCGGAATTGTACGGGATGTTGACGTCCTGCAGCGCATAGGCGCCGACGTCGTGGATGAGGCGGCCGCGCACGCCGCGCACGCGCCCCTCGGCATCCGCGGCAATCGCGATCGACCAATACTGGTCGCGCTCCTGCGCCGCATTGGTGAAATGCTCGCGGCGGTCCTCGATCCATTTGACCGAGCGGCGCAGCAGCGTTGCGGCGGCGACCACCGCGACGTCCTCAGGGTACACGCACAGTTTTGGGCCAAAGCCGCCGCCGACGTCCGGCGTCGCGACCCGCAGCCGACTTTCATCGAGATCGATGTAATCGGCGAAGGCATAGCGCAGATCGTGCGGCTTCTGCGTCGACGCCCACACAGTGGTTTCGCGATCGGAGATTTGCGCGAGAATTCCGCGACCTTCCATCGAATGCGCAGCGCCGCGATGGATCCAGAGCTCCTCGTGCAAGACCTGCGCGGCCGTGGCGAATGCCGCCTCGATGTCGCCGTAGGCGACCGTGTAGGAGATGACCTGGTTCGAAGTCAGTTCGCGGCGCACGACCGGCGCGCGCTCGGTGTGCGCGGTCCGGCAATCCGTCGCCGCCGGCAGCACGTCGTAGTCGACCGCAACGAGGGCGGCGGCGTCCTCGGCGACATAGCGGTCGTCGGCGATGACGATGGCGACCGGCTCGCCGACGAACGACACCTCGCCGTCGGCGAGAGCGAAGGGCCAGCTGCGGTCGAGCCGCGTGCCCGAATTCGAGGTGCGGATCATGCGCCGCCGCTTCATGACCGGGGCGAGATCGTCGATCGCAAGCACGGCGACGATGCCCGGCATCGCGCGCGCCGTGCTCGCATCGATACTGCGGATCAACGCGTGCGGATGCGGGCTGCGCACGAATGCCGCATGCAGCGCGCCGGGAGACGCGATATCGTCGACGAAGCGCGCGCTACCGGTCAGCAGCGCATGATCCTCAAGCCGCGGGACGCGCGCTCCGATCAAGACGTTCACGGTCCCTCTCACTCGCTCGAGATCGCCTTTGTTGCCCGGGCGATGACATCCTTCGGCGTTGTATACACCTCCGCAAGCAACGCATCGATCGTTGCCGCCGTGACCGGGCGCACGTCGAAGGAAAGCTTCTGCGCTTCGGCGAGGAAGTCGGCGTCCGTCATGGTCGCATCGAACGCCGCGATCAACGCCGCCTTGCGCTCGGCCGGAACGTCGGGTGGCGCCGCGAACGGACGCGCCATCGCCTGGCTCACCAGCAGGAGCTTCATGATTTGCAGCTGTTCCGGATTGGTCACGAGATCGGACGCGAGCGGCACCGCAGCGATCTCGGGCTCCTTCTTGAGCGCGGCCTGGACGATGATGTTCACCGAATGATCCGTCAGCCATTCCGCATGACGCGTCTTGATGGTGCTCCACGATATGCCGCACAGTCCGTCGATCTCGCCGCGCTCCATCGCCAGAACCGTGTCGTTGGTTCCCGGATAGCCGGTCACCAGCTGCGCCTTGGCGCCGAACACGTTTTTGTAGAACAGTGCCCAGATATCCGGATCGGCGCCCGCGCCCTCGCCGCCAAGCTTTGACGGTTTGCTGAGAAAGTCATCCCAGTTCTTCACCGGCGAAGTATTCCAGGTGACGCAGATCGTGTTGTCGTCGGTGACGCTGCCGAGCCAGGTGAACTTGCGGCTGTCGAACTCGGCCTTGTCGATCAGCGGCGAGACGCCCATGCTGCGCGAAAACGTGCCGAACACCGAGCCATCCTTGACCGCCACGGAATAGATGTAATTGGCGGCGCGCAGGCTGCCGGCGCCGGCCATCTGCTGCGGGATGATCGAGGGTTCGCCGGGAATGTGCTTGCCGATATAGCGCCCGAGCAGCCGCGCATAGGCATCGTAGCCGCCGCCGACGCTATAGCCGATGATGAGCGAGACATTGCGGCCCTTGTAGAAGTCTTCGACGCCGGCCGCGCCAACCACGCCGGCGAGCACAAGGAGCGCGGCAATGCCGCCGACCGCTCTCCGCAAGGTTTGCGATTGATCCATGGTCTCCCTCGCTGGTGACGCCGCGGGAATAATACCTAATCTCTTCGCCCGCTGAACAGAGCGACCACCCGTTGCCAGATGACGCGGGCGATCAGCGACAGGCCGGAGATCGGCTTGGCTGCCGGAGGAAGTTGCAGCGGCGTACCGGGCGGCGGCGATGGCGAAGCGGTCGGCGCCGACGGCGCATCATGGCGCGGCGGTGTGGACCTTCGCGCCTGCGCGATCGGGGCCGCCGCCGCCGCCGGGGCCGTTGGCGCCGCCGGGACCGTCGCAGCCGCAGGCCGCTGCTCAAGTTGCGCCCGCAGATTGCCGGCGAATTGTCCGATGATTTGCCCGGCGGTCGCCTGAATCATGCCGACGCCGCGGCCGTATTGGGCAACCGCACCGGACAGCATCAGATTGGTGTGAATCAAAACTCTTGAGCCCGAAACTCTTGAGCCCGAAACGCTTGGGCCCGAAACGCTTGAGCCCAAAACACTTGAGCCGACGTCGATGGGCTCGATGTGGAATGTCGCCATGGCATTGGCGGAGCCGCGGCCTTTGTCGTCGCTGCCTTGCGCCTTGACGCACGCGCTGTAATTGGCCTCGTCGATATTTTCGAATTGCACGCGGCCGGCAAAGGTCAGTGCCACCGGACCGAGCCGAACCGAAATTTTGCCGCGAAAATTCTGCGGATCGATAACTTCGGTCAACGCCGCGCCCGGCATGCAGGGCGCGATACGGCGGATGTCCATCAGCACCGTCCAGGCTTCCGCCGGCGATAACGGAACGTCGAACGAATTGTCGAATTCCATTTTATTTGTCCCATCCCGCGCATGACAGTCGAGAGATCGTCACAGCCGACACCCAATCATCTCCGGCGATCCAATGCGCTGCCAGATCCAGCGCGCGCAAGCGAACAGCCGGTCGTCGTCGTAGCGTTGCGCGACCAATTGGATGCCGACCGGCAGGTTGTTGGGTCCGCGATGGGTCGGCAGCGTCATGGTCGGCGTGTGCAGCGCCGTCCAGATCGCCTGCATGGTGCCGTCGCCGGTCGAGGCGAGACCTTGCGGCGCCTCGCCCTGCACGCAAGGCACGAGCAGGACATCGAGCCCGTCGAAGACCGCCGGCAATAGCGCCCGGCCTTGTTCGACGCGTCGCCAGCCGGCGACATAGTCCTGCCGGGAGGTTTTTTGGCCGTTCTCGATGTAGCGCCGCATCTGCGGCGACAACCGGTCGCGGTGGTGGTCCCATTCGTAGGCCATGCCCGCGGCGCGCTCGTAAAAATTAATCGTTTGGCGCGCGATACCGTGCAATCCGGTGAAAGCATTCGGCAGTTCGATGTCGCGCACCGCCGCCCCGGCCTTGGCGAGTGCAGCGGCCGCGCTTTCCACGGCAGCCTTCGTCTCGGGCTGCGCGGTGTCCCAGATTTCCGTCCGGCAGAGACCGATCCGCGGCGCCGCGCTCATGGTGCGCGGCGGCTCCGGCGGCCACATGCGCAGGACGTCCGTAAGAAGCTCGATGTCGTCGAGCGAGCGGGCGAGCCAGCCGATCGTGTCGATGCTTTCCGCCGCGGGCTTCACGCCAGCCTTGTTGAATGTGTTGTAGGTCGGCTTGTAGCCGAAAATCCCGCAATAGGAGCTTGGCCGCAGCACCGAGCCGCCGGTTTGCGTGCCGAGCGCCGCCGGCACCATGTGATCGGCGACCGCCGCCGCCGACCCGCTCGACGAGCCGCCCGGCGTGTGCGCCGGATTATGCGGATTGGCCGTCTCGGCGGGCGCCATGCCGGCGAATTCGCAAGTTGCCGTCTTGCCGAGAATCACCGCGCCGGCGCGGCGCAGCAGCGCCACGCAAGCCGCGTCCGCCGGCGGCCGATGGCCGCGATAGATCGGCGAGCCGAACTCGGTCGGCATATCGACTGTATCGATGATGTCTTTCACGCCGATCGGGACGCCGTGCAGCGGGCCGACGTTCGGCCCGCGATCGAGCGCGCGCGCCTGCGCCAGCGCGAGTTCAGGGTCAAAATTCACCCAGGCTTTGACCACGCCGTCGCGCGCCGCGATGCGCCCCAGACAATCGCGCACCACCGCTTCGCAGGTCGTCTCGCCCGCCGCGATTTTTTGCACGATCGCGGTGGCGGAAAGCGCGTTGAGCGGGCGCTTGACCTTAATGTCCATTTTTCAATTCTTGCCGGCGCGGCCGGCCGCCGTTCCGGCGATCTTGCCGATCACCGTGCCGGACATCAGCCCGGTGCCGCCCGGATAGTTGAAGTAGAATAGCCCGCCCACCAGCTCGCCCGCGGCATAGAGCCCGCGGATCGGCTGGTAGTCGGTGTTGAGCACTTCGCCGTCGGTGTTGATGCGCAAGCCCCCGAACGTAAACGTGACGCCGCAGGTCACGGCGTAGCCCTCGAACGGCGGCGCGTCGAGGGTGTTCGCCCAGTTGCTTTTGTTGATGGCGAGACCCTGCGTGCAGCGCCCGTCCTTGACGTTCGGATTGAACGGCACGTCGGTGCGCACCGCGGCGTTCCATTCCTTGACGGTACGCACGAATTCGGCGGCGTTCACCCCTTCGAGCTTTGGCGCGAACTCCTCGATGGTGTTCGCCGTGACTTTGGTGATCTGCCTGATCTTGTATTCGTCGCGCTGCAGGTGCTTGACCTTCTGGTCGAAGATTTGCCAGGCGAATTGTCCCGGTTGCTGCAAAACCACACGGCCGTATTTGGCATAGGTGTAGTTGCGGAAGTCGGCGCCCTCGTCGACGAAGCGCTTGCCGGTGGCGTTGACCAGGATCGAGAACGGATAGGAATGCTTTTGAAATTGGTCGCCCACCGCAAGATCGCCGAACTCGGGCGCGTTCATTTCCCATTGCACCGCGTGGCAGCCCGACCAGTTGCCGCGCGGCGCAGCGCCGATCTCGATCGCCATGCGGATGCCGTCGCCGGTATTGAAGCGCGTGCCGCGCACTTTGGCGAGGTCCCAGCCGGGGCCGAGATAGCGCGTGCGCCATTCCGGATTGGCCTCGAAGCCGCCGCAAGCGAGCACCACCGACTTCGCGCGCAGCTCGCGCACTTCGCCGTTGTCGCGCACCCGCATGCCCTCGACGCGGGTGCCGTCGAACAGAAGATCGAGGCCGCGCGTTTGGTAGCGGATTTCGATGCCGCGCTTGTTCGCCGCGGCGGTCAGCATGGCGATAAGGCCCGGCCCGCCGCCGACGGATTCCACCGTAAGCCCACCCCAGAACTTGAACTTGCCGTCGATCTTGAAGGCCTGGCGGTTGTAGATCGGGATGAAGCGGACGCCCTTGTCGCGCATCCAGCACAGCGAGTCGAAGCTCCTGGTCACCAAAAGCTCGACGAGATCGGGATCGGCGCGATGCTGCGTGATGCGCGCCATGTCGTCGAAGAACTGGTCGGCGGTGTAGGTGCCGAAATCGGTGGTGTCGATCTCGGCTTGGCTGAGGTCGGGGACCAGCGTCCTGATGTCGTCGACGCCGTTATAGACGACGCGGATCGAGCCCGCGGTGAAGCGGCTGTTGCCGCCGGATTCTTCCTCGGGCGCCGCTTCGAGCATGAGTACCTTGGCGCCCTCTTCCTGCGCCGCCAGCGCCGCACAGAACGCCGCATTGCCGGCGCCAACAACGATCACATCCGCAGCTTGATTTGGCATTTCCCGTCCTCTCGTTTCCCTTCCCCCTTGTGGGGAGGGAGAAACAATCACTCCCCCGCCTGCGCGGCGCCGCCGTGCGCCTTCGACCATGCGGCGGGATCTTTCATGAATTTTTCCACTTCCTTGAGCTTTGCCTTGTCGAACTTGCCGCTCTTCTTGGCGACTTCCAGAACGTCCCACCACGTGGCCAGCGCGTGCAAGGTGACGCCGAGATCGCCGAGGATTTTTTTGCCTTCGGGAAAGATGTCATAGAAGAAGAACACGAAAACATGGTCGACCGTGGCGCCGGCGCCGCGCAACGCCCTGCAGAAATTCA
>Ga0074044_10005089_pt1 | contig 10763 bp, 13 predicted proteins | sample BogForMeECP23OM1_FD_94443 | JGI IMG/M metagenome (GOLD analysis project Ga0074044, IMG submission 94443) | Bog forest soil microbial communities from Calvert Island, British Columbia, Canada - Bog Forest MetaG ECP23OM1 | ecosystem: Environmental > Terrestrial > Soil > Wetlands ...
CCCACGCCGCCGACCCGCCATCGCTTTCATCTCCGCTTCCGAATCAACCGGAAAGCCTACAAGCGAGGTCACGGAAAATGAATCCTACGCATAGGATTGGTTTCATGGAATCGATGAACTAGGAAGCTAGATCGGGGGACCCAAGAGCAAAACGTTCTCGCCGTTGGCGATCCAGCGGCCGCCAGCAAGGTCGCGGATCTGCTTGGGATCGACCGAAGGCTGGGCGGTGAAGTCGAAGCCCGCAAGCTCGCGGACGTAAGGAAAGTGCGCGAGCTTCAGCGCCATTTCCGAGGAAGGCGAAGGTCCCGACGTGCCGGACTTAATCTTTCTGCACCTTCTCCTTGAAGCGGCGCGCCGTCATGTCGTCGATCATGCGCTGGCGCAGCGGGCTGATGGGCTTGTCGGGCATCGAAAGCTCCTGTCTCGCATGGGGTTGAACCCCACGATCTTGAGACAGGCCCGAGCCTTCGCGTTCCTCCTCAGTGCTTCGCGGCCCAGTCGTCGAATGAGGCGTTGCAGCCGACGGTAAGGCGCAAACCCGCCGGGCAGCCGTCCGGCTTCAGCGCGATCGAAAAGCGGGCAGCGGCGCGCTGGTTCTGCTGCAGGATGCGGCCGATCTGCCGGTTCACTTTCGCAGGATCGAGCCGTTTCTTTGAGTTTGCAATGCGAACGGCCAAGCGTTCGAGCGCCGTTTCGATCCGCCGACTGAACTTGTCGTGCATGGATCACGGTCTCGTCTGTCTCGGGACGGCGGTCGAGCTTGACCTCGACGCCTTCTTGAACCGTGCGCCAGCCGTCTGAAGCGGCGAGCGCAACGGCGAACTTCTTCAACTCCGACTTCGGCGCGCCGATGATGTAGCGCCGACCGGTCGAGCGAAGCCAGGCCAGATTCTCGGCGCTGGCCATGCCGCGGTCGGCGATCCAGACCCGTCCCAGCGCGCCATGCCGGGCCTCCATGGCGGCCACGATCGTCTGCAAGGTTCGCGAGTCGTGGGTGTTGCCGGCGAATGCTTCGTAGCCCAGAGGAAAGCCGTCGAAAGTCACGACCAGTGCGATGCACACTTGCTTGCAGTCGGGGCGATGATCGCGGGAATAGCCGCGCTGCGCCTGCGGGTTGGCTTCTGCCTGGCCCTCAAAATAGGTGCTCGTGACGTCGTAGAGCAGCACCTCGTTCTGGACCGCAAACAGCTCGCCGCAGCGCTGCGACAAGTGCGCTTCGAGCGCCGCCTTGCGTGCGAGAAGATGATCGAGCGCGCGGTAGGGCCGATCCTTGTTGACCTCCTCGTCGCCAAGCTGGAGCAGATCGCAAAGCGCCGTGCGGCGATACCAATCCTCGGCAATGCGCAGCTCGCTCGACGGCTCGCACAACCGCGCCGCAACCAGCACGGCCGCCATCTTCGCCCATGAGATGCGCTCCTTGCCAGCCGGAAGCAGCCGCTCGCACGCCGCCTCGAGACCGACGCCGCGCCACAGCGCCAGCGCCAGATACACATCGCCAAACCGACGCGAGCGTTCGATGCGAACGCCCTTCAAGCGCACCGGCGCCGTCAGATCGCCGCTGCCGTCATCGAACAGCGCCGTTTGCTCCGGCGCGCCGATCAGCCGGCGAGCCAGCGCCCGCGCCTCAATCTGGCCGTGCTCGTCAAGCTCGCCAAGATGCGCCACCGTCTGCTGAATGACGCGACGCCCGACGCGAACGCTCCGCACCAGACACCAATAACGGTGGACCTTCCCATCCTTCTTGCGAATCGTATGGCGCAGGTACATGCGCCATCAGAACCACGTCCGCAGCGAAAGAAAATACCCAAGGTCGTCACGACACGCTCAAAGCGGCTTCTCGCGACCGCTAACCTTTTGATCCGACTCGGTCCACCTCACGCAAAATTGCTAAAACTGGCCTCCAACTGCGCAAGTTGGGGTAGCTGCGAGAGGTCGAAAGGTAAGGGCCGACGCAGGGGCCGGGACCTGTCTCAAGATCGTGGGGTTCACAACCCCGTGCGAGACAGGAGTTTTCGATGCCCGAGAAGCCCATCAGCCCCCTGCGCCAGCGCATGATCGACGACATGACGGCGCGCCGGTTCAAGGAGAAGGTGCAGAAGGACTATGTCCGGCACGTCAGGGCCTTCGCGGCCTTCCTCGGGCGGTCGCCAGATACGGCGTCGAGCGAGGACCTTCGCCGATATCGACTGCATTTGGCCAAGCAGCATATCGGCCCGGCGAGCATCAGCACGGCCTGCTCCGCGTTGCGGTACTTTTTCAACGTGACGCTCGAACGGCCAGACCTCGTCCGGCTTCTGGTGCCTGTGCAGCAGCCGCGCAAGGCGCCGGTCGTGCTGAGCCAGGAGGAGGTGGCGCGTCTGCTCGAAGCCGCGCCCGGCCTCAAGTACAAGGCCGCGCTCGGCGTCGCCTACGGGGCGGGCCTGCGCGTGTCCGAGGTCGCGAACCTGAAGGTGTCCGATATCGACAGCCAGCGCATGACGCTTCGGGTCGAGCAGGGCGAGGGGCAGCGGGATCGCTACGTTATGCTCTCGCCGCAGTTGCTCGAACTGTTGCGCGACTGGTGGCGGGCGGCGCGACCGCAGGTCTGGCTGTTTCCCGGCCAGAACCCGGTCAACCCGATGTCTGCCCGTCAGCTCAACCGGGCCGTGGCCGCCGCCGCGAACGTGGCGGGGATCTCCAAGCGCGTGTCGCCGCATACCTTGCGGCACAGCTTCGCCACGCATCTGCTCGAGCAGAACGTCGATATTCGCGTGATCCAGGTGTTGCTCGGACACGCCAAGCTCGAGACGACCGCACTCTACACCCGCGTCGCCGTCAACACGATCCGCGACGTCAAGAGCCCACTGGAGCGGCTGGGCGTCAACCTCACAAGCCGATCGCCACCCGCCTGACCACGGCCGCATGGCGCGGCCTCGCCTGGAGGTCGCCGACGTCTTTCGCGCCCATGGGCCGGTGTGGCGCAAGGCCAACGCCGGCCATGTGAGTCTCGGCCAGCTGAAGGTCATGTCGGCGATCGAGACCTGCCGCACCGCCGCGCTCGGCGGACATGTCGAGCGCTGCGAGGACTGCGCCCACACGCGCGTCGCCTACAATTCCTGCCGCAACCGGCATTGCCCGAAGTGTCAGGGCGCGGCGGCGCAGCAATGGCTCGCCGAGCGTGAGGCCGAGTTGCTGCCCGTTCCCTATTATCACGTCGTCTTCACCTGCCGGCGGCGATCGGCGCGATCGCGTTCCAGAACAAGGCCGCAGTCTACGACCTCCTGTTCAGGACCGCGGCCGAGACGCTGACCACCATCGCCGCCGATCCGAAGCATCTGGGCGCGCGCATCGGCCTCACCGCCGTCCTCCACACCTGGGGCTCGGCGCTGACCCATCATCCCCATGTCCACGTCAGGCCGCGGCGGGCGGGGTCAGCGAGCCCGCGGCTCCTGGATCGCGGACGAAGCGCGCAGAGGCGGCGACTGCGGCGCGTTCGTTTTGGGGGATGCAGCTCACGGCGTTGACGCAGTAGACGAGCAGCCAGAGCGCAACCGTTGTCGAAAGGAGGACCGTCACGGGGACCAGGCTGCGATCGTCTGGCAGATAGCCGCGGTAGAATGCCGCCTGCTTTTCGATCCCGTTCATCAGGAAACTCCTTGGGCGTCGAGCGGAGCCCAGCTCGCAGCCGTCGCGATGACTCGACGCTTTCAGGCGAACCTGCCCCCGTAACTGCGCGGCAATTGCCACAATGTCATCGGGCGCGAGCCAGGCGGCTCGGCCAGCACGGTCGAAGTGGCGCTTCGCTGGGGTATCAAACATCGCAGCCTCCATCGCTAAACGCCGATGTTGCTCGCTGAAGCCGATAAAGCCCTGCCGCATCGGCCACGAGCTAGCCTTCCCGGACCGCAGCACAATGACCGCGTCGCACTTCAGAGGGATTTCAGTCGCCTGAAAATGGGTTACGTTTGTAACCGAGTGGCGCGTGGCGGCTCACAGCGCCTCCGGACTTCGCCAGCGCGCGGCCTCGCCCCCGAAACATCCGCTAGCCTCGAAAAATCCCCGGATGCCGGCGGACAAAAGAGAATTTGCTCAGATTCGGAATGATGATGATCAGCGCCACAAAAGCCCTGCGCGGCTCGAAGCCTTCGAGTCAACGGAACGGGCAGCTTCGCCTGCGCGGCGGCCTTCGCCGCCCCGCCGGCGTGTGCGCGTGTCCTTTCCGAGACTTGGCCTGCGCTCGCCGCCGTTGGCTCAGGATGCGCCGGCCATCGCCGAAAAGGCCGGCAAGGGAATGACAGAGCGGAAGACGTCGTCCGGATCATACCGCCGCTTGGCCTTGATCAGCCGCTCCGCGTTGCGACCGTAGCTCTTCGCGATACGGTCCGGGTCGTCGTCGCCGGCGAGGAGGTTCGGATATCCGCCGGGAAGGGCGATCGCGTCGAAGGCGTGGCGCGTGGCTCGCGCCCACAGCCGATGCCGCTGCTCCTCGACCTCGTCCGGGATATCCGCGAACCTGGCGAGAATCTCCACCAGCACATGGTCCCGGCGCAGGCCGAAGGCGGTTGCTTCTTCCGGCACGCGCGCAGCCGCGCCCTTGAAGTCGTGCGTAACGACGGCGCAACCGGGGGAGGCGGCGGTCTCCGCGGCTTGGATGATTGCCTCGACAGCGCGGCTCTCGAGCGCGGGAAGCCAGCAGGTCTCCATCAAATACCGCTGGCCGTAGATGAGGAACTTGTCGAACACGGCGAGCGAGGTCCCGTACGGCGTCGTGTCCACCGTGCTCATGAGCACCGTCCCAAGCCTGAAGAACTGCGCGAGCCGCGCTTCGCCTTCCTCCGGCGAACCGGACCATGTCGGAATGACGATGACCATGGGAGCTCCGTTCGGGGCCGCCGGCGAATCCGACCTGGAACGTCAGCTCTTCCGGGGCGGAAGCGGCGATCTCGACGCAGCCTTCGAGGACCGCATTGGCCTCGGCGAATGGGAAAATGAGCATGCCCGAGCGGACGCTCGGCAGAAGCTGCAACTTGAGGCGCATTGACGTCACGACGCCAAAGGCGCCGCCGCCGCCCGTAAAGCTCGCTAGTAATCCCGCGATACGGTGGATAGTTCGCCGGATAATCGGGTAACCGGGGAGGTCGAGCTGTAACCGCAACCACTCCCCGTTCGGGGTGCGCAATGGCGCGATCGGCAACTGTCCAGGGTCGTTATACGGGGAATAGGGCCTGTTGCGCTCCGCCCTGGCCGATCACCTGGCGAAAATAGCCTTGCTGGTAGAGCGACCCCACGCCGACGACCGGGACGCCCAGATCGCCGGCGGCCTTGAGTTGATCGCCGGCGACGTTGCCAAGCCCGCCCGAGTAGATGGGCAAGGCTTCGCTCAACATGAATTCCATACTGAAATACGCAATGCAGCTCAGGGGAGATTGCGGATAGGTTTGCTGGCGGGCGCGCCCCGCGGCGTCCCGCCGGACTTGCACCAGATCGTCAACATTTTCTCGGAAGCGGGATCGGCCAAAACTTGCTGGAGCTTCTCCCGTCTGCAGAACGACCCAGGGGTTATGCGTGAGCTCCCAGCACAGGATCCAATTGCCGCCACACCTGGTCGGTGGCGTGGTCCATTCCTGGTCGCCGAACTTGGGCCGGACGTCGATCCGTTCGTTTTGCACCTCTATGCGGCACTCGCGGAAAAGGAGCGGGCGTTGATCGCGGGCCGCACAAAGTCGGCGCTTGCGGCCGCAAAGGCGAAGGGCATCAAGCTTGGCAATCCGGATATCGACGCCGCACGCAGTCAAGCGGTTACGAGGATCAAGGCGGAAGCCGACCGAGCTGCCAACAACGTATTGCCGATTATCGCTGAAATCCGGAAGTCGGGCGCGACGACCCTTCGCGCCATTGCCGAGGCCCTCAATGCGCGCGTGTGCAGACGCCTCGCGGCGGGCGCGCTGGCATGCGATGAGTGTGCGCAACGTGCGGGCGCGAGCGTGAATCCTATTGTCGGCCTCGTCGCGCTCCCCAGCAGTCGCGGTTGCCGCGCCGCCCGGCGGAAGTAAGAATTCCTTCCAAAGGACCAAAGGGGGGAAGGGGAAATCGCGCGCGCGTGCTGCGGGATTGATCGCCTGCTGATTTCGCTGCAACTGGCGAGTTCGGTGTCGTCGCCCCTGGTGGTGATCGTCGTGTCCTGGGCGCTGATCCTCTTTTGCGGGTTCGGCGTGCTCTCCCGCCTCAACGCCACCACTCTGGTCGCCCTGAGCTTCGGCGCTTTCGCGGTCGGAAGCGCGCTGTTCCTGATTCTCGAGCTCAGCCAGCCCTTCACCGGCGTTTTCCGCGTGCCGTCCGGTGCCTACGAACAGATGCTGGGGTCGCTGAAATAGGGCGCGCCCAAAACGCCGGCAATGACCGGTTTCCACATCCGTTCCGGTCCATCGCCGATCGCATCTCGCACCCTTCAAATTGCGAGAAATGCACGAATGCATCAGAGAGGGGTTCGCAGTTCGAATCCCCTCAGCTCCACCACCCGGTCGCACCGAACTGGCGTAATTTCCTAGCGTCCGGAATAGGCCGACATTTCCGCGGCTTGGCGCCTGGGAATTCGGTCTGTGGCCGCCAGTCGGCGGTCTCAGCCGCCAATTGTAGGTCCTTTGGGCCGAAAGTCTCAGCAAGTTTTGGTTTCCTCGCGCCGAGAGGAAAGCGGCGGCCGCAGTCGGAAAGACACGCTCCCGCCGGCTGCGGCAAGCGCGGTCCCGCAAGGCCTTCGCGGCGGCCGCGTCCGCTGCGCGATCTACACCCGCAAGTCGTCGGAAGAGGGGCTCGAACAGGAGTTCAATTCTCTCGACGCCCAGCGCGAGGCCTGCGAGGCCTACGTCCGAAGCCAGAAGCACGAGGGCTGGCAGGCGCTGCGACAACTCTACGACGACCCCGGCTTCTCGGGGGGAAACATGGAGCGGCCGGCGCTGAGGCGCCTGCTCGCCGACATCGTCGCCAGGAAGGTCGATGTCGTGGTCGTCTACAAGGTCGACCGTCTGACCCGCTCGCTCGCCGACTTCGCGAAGATCGTCGAGATCTTTGACGCGAACGCGGTCTCGTTTGTTTCAATCACCCAAGCCTTCAACACGACCACCTCCATGGGGCGGCTGACGCTCAACGTGCTGCTGTCCTTTGCCCAGTTCGAGCGCGAGGTCACGGGGGAACGCTTCCGCGACAAGATCGCCGCCTCGAAAAAGAAAGGCCTATGCATGGGCGGCCTGCCGTCGCTCGGCTATGACGTCGAGGACAGAAAACTCGTCGTCAATGAGGCGGAAGCCGAAACGGTCCGGATGATCTTCCGCCGATACCTCGACCTCGGCTCGGTTCGCGAATTGAAGGCCTCGCTCGATGCGGAGGGCGTCGTCAGCAAGCGAAGAACGGCGGCAGACGGAAGCCCATATGGCGGCCATGCCTTCTCGCGCGGCCCGCTCTACCAGATGCTGCAGAACCGGGTCTATCGCGGCGAGATCGTCCACAAGGGCGCGGCCTATCCGAGCGAGCATCCGCCGATCGTCGATGAGGATCTCTGGCTGAGAGTTCAACAGAAGCTCGAAGCCAACGGCGTGGAGCAGCGAACCGGGCGCGAGGAAGCCCGATAGTCTTATCTGCTGGCTGGCGTGCTGTTCGACGCCGGCGGCGAGCCGATGACGCCAACCCACGCGGTCAAGAAGGGATTGCGTTATCGCTACTATGTCTCGCGCCGTCTGATCGCGGGCGTCAGGGCGGAGACGGAGCGCGATCACCAGACCGGGCGCGATCACCAGACCGGGCAGCGCCTGCCGGCCGCCCAGCTTGAGCGTTTGGTTGTCGAGCGCCTGCGAACCTTCTTCGCCGATCCCGAGGCGATCGTCGAGGCGCTGCCGCCGCGAAGCCGGAACGCGCCGAGCGTCAAGCGCGCGCTCGGAGCCGCGGCGGATATCGCTCGAGCGATCGCGGCAGGCGGCGAGCAACAAGGTTTCGATATCCTTCGCCCGCTCATCGCCCGGGCCCAGGTTCATTTCGATCGGATCGACGTCGACCTGCGGGCGGACCTGGTCGCGCAAGCGCTCTCGCCCGACAGCGATCCGGTCCGCGACCAAGCCGACGGCCTGTCGAAGGACACATCGTCCGGATCCGACATGGTCGACTTCGATCGCCTGACGATCGCCGCCGCGCTCAAGCGGGCGGGCATGGAGATGAAATTCGTCATGCCTGGCGCGGAGGAAGTAACGACTCCCGACGCCATTCTCGTCCGCCTCCTCATCCGCGCCCACGCACTCGCCCGCCGACTCGAAATGCGCCCAGGCTCGAATCTGGAGGAAGTCGGAGCGCAAGAGGGCCTGGGCGCGCCTTATGCGGCGCGATTGATGCGACTGAACTATCTCGCTCCGGCCATCGTCGTCGCGATCCTGAGCGGCCGGCGGCCGGTCGGGCTCACGGCGCGCAAGCTGATGGCCGACACCCGCCTGCCGCTCGATTGGTCCGAGCAGCGCACGGCCTTGGGGTTCGCCTGAAGCGGCGCCAATTCCGGAAATCGCCGATTTCCGACGGCGCCATTGTGCAAGGGGCGACGCCGATGGCGCTCAAAGCGCGGCCGCGTCTCCGCATATCGCCTGGAGCGCGGTCGGAGACGTCCGTACCACCCAAAATGCCAAATGGAGACCTTCGCTCTTCAGACGAGGAGAATCTGGCCCGTTCGGCTCTCTTCCGCACCCGCGTTTCGCAACGCCCTCGCAAGCCTCGGATAGGTCACTCCTATTTTGGTTGAGCGGGCGCGAAAACAGTACCAATATCAATATGTTAGTGCGTGGCGGAGAAAGATGAATTCGGACCAGAGATACGATTTTTTCCGTACTGCCTAGCTAGCACGCAGTCAGAGACTCTCGTACCACCGAAAAGCCACTTAGAGACTTAAGCCCTTGAGACTCCGAGAAAAACGCACTTTGGTGTCTCTTCCGTACCGACTTTTCGCAACCTCTTAGCAAGTCCCGGAAATGTCGCATGGAATTAGGTTGTCCAGGCCACAAAAAAACCGCTCGGCCACCCCTCCAAAAGCGCGCTTCGGCGTCATGCAAAGGCGCGAACGTCGCGCATAGCGCGGCGCGGGCGCGTGCGCAAGCGAGGTGATCCGGGGCCGTCCCGTTTACAGAGTCGCGGGCCTTGCGCTAGACAACCGCCCCGAGGGGTTCGAGCCGGACGGCGGCGATGCGGTTTCTTGCTCGATTCATCGGTCTTCTTGCTCTCGCCGGCGCCTTCGCCGCGGCCGTCATCGACGGGGCGCGCTGGGTCGTCAACGGAACCTTTGTGCCGACCTCGACGGGCGCCGCGATCTACTTTTTGTCGCCGACGGCGCTCAGCAGCCTGCAAAACCTCGTCGAGAGCCGCCTCGGCGCCTGGGCGTGGAACGACGTTCTCATGCGCGCGCTGCTCGCGCCCGCCTTCGTCGCGCTGACGCTCGTGAGCGCGCTCCTGTTCTTCCTGTCCCGCCGGCCGCCGCCGGAGATCGGCTACTCGAGCCGGGACCGGTGAGGGACGATTCGACTGAGGGCGTTTCGGCGGTCCGACAGCGGCGGCCCGTCAGAGAATATCGTCCCTTTTCCCCGCCGGCGTCGGTGAGCCGCCGCGAACACCGCGACGCCGAAAAAGAAGAGAAACCGTTGCGGGACTTCGATCATCGCCTGAAAAGCCTCCTCCGGGGATCAGACTTTTGCTCCGCCGGCCTCCCGACAGTCGGGGAGGCCGCTTAAGGATTGATCTTGCCGATCGTTCGACTCGGTTCGGAACAGAAATTTACGTAGACGACTTCTGACGGGAAAGCGCCAAATGTGCGGAGATCGGAAAGCGAACGAAATCGATGCGCCCTGGCCGGTCGCACAGGATCCTTCATCGGTGCCTCGGATACATTGCACCGAACATCACGAACTCGATCACGGTTGCAAGCCACTGCGGGACTTCATCGTGCCAGCGACGGGCTCTTGACCAATCGGACTTCGGGGCCGCTCCCAGCAATCGCGCGCTGCCGGCTCCGACTGGCTTATTTGCTTCCCGTTTCTGGGGATTGTTGCTTACGTGCCGCAAGAGTAACGAGGCGGCCTCGCCTGAGGGTGCATCTTGAGGGAGCTTAAAGACGCATCGATGCTCTCAGGCCATTTGACAACACGCTTTGAGTTATGGTCCGAACAACAATTTAGGGCAGAACCTTCCCGTCAAAGGTCCGGGGTCTTTACGTAGCCGGCACTGTTTAACGAATGGGAGTTGTTGGTGGCGACGCGTCTAGCGGAATTTCGTATTGAGGGACTTTTTGGGCTTTATTCCCATCGGATTCCGCTTAATCTCTCTGAACGCATTACTGCGATTATCGGCCCCAACGGCAGAGGGAAAACAGTTTAAGCGGGTCGGTTTCGAACTTCGCAGATACGTTCCTCCGTTCTATGAGCAAGTTGGTCCGGACCTATGGGTTGACCAGTTGGATGGGGAAGAGCTAAGCCGTGCAGATCTTATTGACCGGTTTGATATTCCACCGAAAGTATTTTTGAGCGCGCAAAAGGTTTATTCCAAAAGAACTCTGAACTCTAATTGAAAGTATTGACTGTCACCTCATTGAAACACAGAGGCTCTTGGTGTTTCCATCAAACATTGCCGAACCATGGTCCCGCCCTCAGCTATCCCCTCTTTTTTCGAGGGCCAAAATGCAACTCGAGGTTGGCGCTTCGCTGCGATGACTCTCGTATGACGAGTCCTGAAGCGCGAGTTTGGGGCTCAGAATTGTCGAGAAAGAA
>Ga0074044_10005090_pt1 | contig 10758 bp, 10 predicted proteins | sample BogForMeECP23OM1_FD_94443 | JGI IMG/M metagenome (GOLD analysis project Ga0074044, IMG submission 94443) | Bog forest soil microbial communities from Calvert Island, British Columbia, Canada - Bog Forest MetaG ECP23OM1 | ecosystem: Environmental > Terrestrial > Soil > Wetlands ...
ATCCGCGGGCTTTCCTTCGAGGGTCAGGACTTGATTGTCGAATATGATGCGTCGCGCATCCACGAAGCGGAAGTGCTGGCGTGCGTCCGGGGCACGGGTATTCCCGCTGAACCTTCGCAACCCATCCCTATGGGCGGATTTGACCATACCGGCGAATTCCACGATTTCGCCTGGCCCACGCAAGGCCTTTCTCCCGTCAATCAGAAAGCCAAGTGACGGGGCGACACGGCGTGCCCGTGCTCATCTTCACCTTCTGTTTTACCCCGCAACGTATTATCCGGTGTAATTATAGTAGCTTGGCAGCCGCCGAGGGCTCCGACAGAGCAAGAATCACTGTGGCCTTGTCCACCCCTTTTTGGATCGTGGCGTATGCGTATTTCACATCAAGGTCGTGGTCGGCAAGCTTGCGCGTCAGTTTCCCCAATGCCCCAGGACGATTGGAGACCTGCACAGCCAGCACCTCCTCTTCCGTAAACTTCAACCCCATCCCCTCAAGCACTTTGCGCGCTGCGTCGCTATTGTTCACGACCAGGCGAATCGGCGCGACTCCCAACTGTTCCGGAACCATCAAGCCCACAATGTTCACGGCTTTCTCAGCAAGCTTGGAACAAAGCCCAGCCAAGGCCCCACTTTTGTTCTCGACCATTACGGAAAACTGTTTTGCCACCACCACTCCACACCTCCTTTTCCCTGCGTATCAAGCTCATTGGCCCCATTCGAAAACAGGAAGACATTACTCGTAATCATTCCTTGATGCAACGTGACCGCGTGAGGGGAAATCTCCAAGCAGGGGTGTGTGACCGGCTCCGAGGAGGTGAAAGAGGGGCGGCTTTCCCGCCTGCGGAACTGGACGCCGATGCCGCCTTCTAATATGCTGCCTCGTCTGCAAATCAGCAGCCAAGGTTTCCGGCGCCGCGTATAATGTAGCTCGCAATCAACGGCTTTTCTCAGGAGATTATTGTGGCCACCACCATTCAAGGCTTCACCGCCGATTCGTTTCTCTTTTTCGAAGAACTAGCGCACAACAACCAGAAGGCCTGGTTCGACGCGAACCGCGCCCGCTACGACCAGCACGTCGTGGGGGCCTTTCGCGGCCTGCTGGAAACTCTCACGCCCTTCCTCTTAAAGCTCAACCCCCACTTCGAAGTTGGGGGCAAAACCAACGGCAGCTTTTCCCGCATCAACCGCGACACCCGCTTCAGCAAAGACAAAAGCCCTTACAAATCGAATTACTATCTCTACGTTTACGACGGCCGCCACGACCGTGGCCACGCGGGCCGCTTGTACGTCGGGCTTTCGGCGGATTGCCTGACGGTGGGCTTTTCCATCTACGGCAGTTGGCGGGGACCCAAGGCGGCGCTTGAAACCGTGTTTCGCAAGCGCGTGGCTGCGCATCGCGAGATCTTTAAAACCCTTCTCGCGCGCGTCATTCGAGCCCGGCGATACGAAACCTACTGGCACCGCGAAGAGAAAGGCGAATGGACGCAACACGCGGGGCTGCCGCGCCGCGAGGAAGATTGGCAATCGCTCCATGCCTGGGTGGTACGGAAAATCTTCCTCCCCAATGCGCGCGGGATAGGAACTCCTGCCTTTGCCGGCGTGGTTGAGCGCATTTTTGCAGAACTCTACCCGCTCTGCATTTTCACTTCCGTAGTAACTCCGAAGTGGGAAACCGAGCTGAAAAAGGCGCTCAAGTAAGGGAGACACTCGGCCCGACCGGCCGCGAGGTACATTCGGCGTGATGATGAACCGCAGGCAATTCCGGCGCACCCTGAGACTCGACGCGGCATGAAACTGCGACTGGCAATTACGGGAAGCAGCGGGTACTTGGCCCAGCAGCTTATGGCGCGGCTGGGCGCCGACCCTGATTGCGCATTCATTCTGGGCATGGACATCCGGCGCCGGGAATTCGACCTGCCCTGTGCGGCGGAGTTTCTGCGTTTTGATTTGACCGCGCCCTGGGAGTTGCTCGCGGAGTTCTGGACCAAACGCCGGATCAACACCGGCTTGCACTTGGCCTGGCAGTTCAATCCCCTTCACAATAAGCGCCGCCAGCGCGATGTGGACGTACAAGGTTCTCTCAACTTTCTCCGCGCGGCAGCGGGCGCGAGTTTGAAACGCGTGGTCTACGGCGGCAGTACGACGGCATACGTAAATCCCCGGAACCCTGCTGAAGAACCTTGGTTGGGCGAGTCGACCAAACCCACCGGCACACCCCGTTATCTCTACTCCTACCACAAAGCGGAAATCGATCGCGTGGTCCAAGACTTCCAGGAGCAGCACCCGGAAATGCAAGTCACCCTTCTGCGCGGGGCGATTGTGCTGGGCCCCCACACGCAGAATATCGTATCGAAGATGGTCGATTGGCCATGGCGCTGGTTTCCCTGGATGTTCCAGGTGCGCGGAACCGACCCGCCCTTCCAATTTCTTTCCGAGGAGGACATGGGAGCAATCCTCCTGCGCGCCGTGAAAGCCGAGACAGGCGGCATTTTCAATTGCGCGGGCGACGGCACCCTGCGCTTCACGGAAGTAGTTCGCGCCTGCGGAAAACATCCGTGGGCGCTGCCGGCAACAATTCTCTATCCGCTGACCAACCTTCTTTGGAAACTCCGCCTTTCACCCTTTCCTGGGGGAATTCTTGACCTGATCCGTTACCCCTGGGTGGCGGACACGACGCGTCTTAAGAACGTGTTTGGATACGCGCCGCAAAGCACCACGCGGCAAGCGCTGGAAGCATTTCTGGCAGCGCGCCAGGCCCGGTGACGAACTGCTCCCGCGCCGAGATGCCGATAATAAAAGGGGAACGCCGGTGCATCGGTTCCGGGCAACATCTTGTGCGGTCGCAACCCTTGCAGTAAGATAGGGTTCACTTGAGTAAGGTCAACTCCCGAAGGATGTCGGCCCGAGGCCCGAACGGTCGTGGCATGCAACGCGCAACCCACCCACCCACCTTGACAGTATTGAGCGCGGCCTTCCTCGCGTTCCTGATGATGACAGTAGTACACGCCCCTGCGGCCCAGAAAGGCAAACCCCTTAACCAACAAGAAGTGCTTGAGCTGCTGGAGGGCGGGGTGCCCAGCAGTCGAGTCAGCGAGATTGTGGACGACCGGGGCATTGATTTCGACTTTACGCCCGAAATCGAGCAGAAGGTTCGCGACGCCGGAGGCGCCGACAACGTGGTTGCGGCGTTGAAACGGGCGTCGCAACGCCGCGCGGAATCTGAGAAGCCGCGCGCGGGAGGGTTGGTTATCAAGACCACCCCCGGAGAAACACAGATATACTTGAACGATGAACCCAAGGGGATGACCAGCCCTGAGGGCGAAATCCGCCTGTCGGATTTGCATCCTGATACCTACACCCTGCGGGTTTCTTTGCTGGGATATCAGAGCTACGAAAAGCCTATTACGGTCGCGGCCGGCGAGGAGCAAACGGTGTACGTCACCCTTGTGCAAAAATCTCCGGACGTCACGCCCAAGGATCATTCTGTTACTCCCGGGGAGCCGCCCGCTCCGGCTACAGGAATTCCCATCCCGGGAATAAAGGTTTCGGGTGTGCAGTTCTACGAGGGACCGCACGACCTGGACTTGGATCAATCCCAGCGCGTCTATCGATATAGTTTCGACCGCTTTACCACAAGGTCCATCTACTGGGAACTCGACTTGCAATACCCCCCACCGGGACGACGCATCGATTTCCAGGTTGACGCCTTCTGGCACAAGCCCGACGGATCCGAAATGACCCGGCAAACTATTTCCGCTTATGTGCTTGCGGATTGGGGAAGCACCTGGCATTCCCTTGGTTTCGGGTGGGTCGAACCTGGACATTGGACCCCGGGCACCTACCGGGTTGATCTCTATTTCAAAAACTCGCGTATCGCGAGTGGAACCTTCCAGATCAATTGAGTGTTGCCCACCGACGGGGCGGACGCAACTTCCGGGAAACTCCGCCCGGGTTTCAGCGCAGCCCCTCCTTCCGACACCCGCTCTCTCTCCTGCCAGCGATACTTGTTCATCACCGGTGGTTAAGATAGAATCGGCTGGAAGCGCGGTGGTCCATTCAGGACCGGTGAAAACGGGCCTATCGACGGCTTCCGTCCAGGGCCTCGCTTGCAGGGACACGGCCCCAACTGGAACTGCGGCAACAGCGGTGAGAAGTCGTTTCTCAGAAATCAGCGAAAAGACCATGCCCCACTCTCCCGAGACCCGTACCGGCAATATCGGTCGCAGGCAAAGCCTGCTGCGTTGGTGCTGGATATTGTTCATGCTGACGGCCATAGCCGGAGCCGGACCGATGGTCGCGCAAAAAGGCAAACCTCTCGCCGCCAAGGACGTAATGGAATTGCTGAAAGGCAGCGTGCCGAGCTCGGAGATTGCCCGGGTGGTCACGGAAAACGGCATCAGCTTCCGCATGTCTGACGAGCTGGAGAGCCAATTTCGCGACGCGGGGGCGACGGATGAGCTGATCGATGCCTTGAAGAAAGCATCCAAGCCCGCGGAAACACCGCCACCCGCGCCGGCTACGGGAACGCTCAAGATCCAGTCGCAACCCGGCGAGGCGCAGGTTTATATTAACGACGAACCCAAAGGAATGACGAGTCCGGCGGGAGATCTGCGCCTGTCGGGATTGGCTCCCGGGACTTATCGCCTGCGCGTTACTCTGACGGGTTACAAAACCTGGGAGAACTCCGTGACCGTTACGGCGGGCGAAACAGTGACGCCGTTCGTGACCTTGGAAAAGCAAAACCTCGCGCCCACGGTCACCCTGGACGCGGACCGGAGCTCGATTGCGAGAGGGCAGTCTGTCTACTTGCGGTGGACTTCCGTTAACGCCACCGACGTGGACATCGAGCCGGGCGTCGGCAAAGTTGCCTTGGCCGGCGCAACCAGCGTGTCGCCGCGCGAGTCGACATCCTACACGCTCACCGCCATTGGCCCCGGAGGGATCAAGACGGCCACCACTTTCGTGAGCGTAGCCGCTCCCCCGCCCCCGCCGGTGGTTCAACCGGTGGTCGGAAACCTGCCGGGATTCCCCGTGGCGGGAGCCAATTTCAAGGAGCTCAAGTTTTTCGAATCGGGTTACAACCTGCCCGCGATAGGCGGGCGTGTTTACCAGGCGCAGTTCAATCATCGCACCACCCATTTTGTCGCATGGGAACTCCACGTTACGTGCCCTCCCGTGGCCTACCGGGTCAACTTCACTCTCACGACAACTTGGTATAATCCGAATGGCACGGTATTTGGCAATGAAACCCTCAATACCTTTGCGGACGCGGGTTTGACCGAGTTGGTATACAATTCCGGCCGCGGCTGGCAGCGCGCCGGGATGTGGAGGCGCGGCACGTACCGGGTGGATTTGTTTGCGAACGGGAGTCGCATCGCGTCCGGCTCCTTCACCATCTACTGATTTCCGCGCTTCCCTTGCGCCGCAGCAAGAAAGGACCATCTTGAAATCTCGGAACCCATCAGCGTCGATGCCAGGGCTATGCTTGTTGCTCGCAATCCTTTGCATCCTCCTCTCGCCAGCCGGAGCGCCGGCGGCGCAAAATGACGGCACGCAGGGCGAGGATTTTGGGCCCGAAGCCAAACTCCTCTATCGCGTCGTAGCTTGCAGCGGCGACGCCGCCTTGCCCGCCCATCTCGACCCCCGGATCATCGCCCAGCATTGCCAGTCGCTCAAGGCGCGCATGGCGCGATATCGTCGCGTATACCTGGCGCGGGCCAAGCCCTACCTGGCGGCCCTGCGCCCCAGCGGTTTGCCGGATACGGTGGTCTATCCTTTTGGCGGCGGCGACCTGCTGGCGGCCTTGACCACTTTTCCTGACGCCCGCCGGATTACCACCCTTTCCCTGGAACTCTCCGGAGATCCCCGGCGTATTACTAAAATAGATAATAAGCAACTTGATGAGAGTCTCGACCTGGTCGACCGCAACGTCGGCTGGCTGCTGGCCGCGAACGATAGCACCAGTAAAACCCTGATGGGCACCCAACAGGGCGACCTTCCCGGCCAACTCTCCTATTTTCTCGTGGCGCTGGCGGTGCACGGATTCGAGCCCGTGGCTTTGCGCTACTTCCACGTGCAGGCCGACGGCTCGCTGCACTATTACTCGGCGGCGGAGGTCGGCGCGATGGAAACCCGCATCGCGTCGGCGCGCCACGGGGAGTGGACCTCGCCGGATTTCTCCGAGGCCTTTGCCAACTCGGAACTGGTTTTTCGTCCGGTCGGCGGCGACGGGCCCCTGCGTATCCATCGCCACATCGGAGCGAACCTGCGGGATGATTCCCTGAAAAAGGACGGCCCCATCCTGCGCTATCTCCAAAGTCAGGGGCGCGTGGCGGCCATGACCAAAGCCGCCAGTTATTGTTTGTGGAATCCCCGCTTTTCCCGCATCCGCAATTACCTGCTTGCCAACATGGTTTTCATGATTTCCGACGGCACGGGAATTCCCCCCGAATTGGCTCGCCAGGCGGGCTTTGTCCAGGAAACCTATGGCAGTTTCCAGGGCGCCATGTGCTTTGACGATTGCCCCAGCGACGAGTACAGCGACCAGTTCCGGGATTTGTGGGCAAGCCAGCCGCAACGCAAGCTGGACTTCCGATACGGCTACGTCGATTCGAAAAAGTCCAATCATCTGCTGATCACTCGGCGGGCCTCACCTGCCACACCCTGAGGGCGCCCTCCCTCCAGCGCATGAGGCCGCATCTTCGATTGGTCGTCCTCGATTGTGCGCTCAGCATATTTCCCCTTTCGTTTCATCAACATCGCCAGAGATCTATTTTAACTCGTGTGTTTTCATCAACATCGAGAGAGACAGGTAAACGGACATTTTTTCTACATTTGTTTTCAACAACATCGCCAAACTATCCTTCATTTTCTCTCCCCGCATTTTCATTACCCCACCACGCAGAATGAGATAACTATATTATTTTCAATTAGATAGAATTTAACGGAATTCTTGTTAAACATCGCTAACTCCTTTTATTTGCGGCACATCGCGAGAGAACTCAATGTTTGTGGCGCTGAATTTCTGGCTCAGCATCTGCGGACATCGCAACCAAGTGGTGACGGGTTCCGGTCGGCGCTACATCCCACTTGCGGACCGTTCGCTCCGCTCAGGGTAGGCCCCAAAGGTCGGCGCCGCTTACTAACGACCTCATATTTTTCACCGTCTGCTGCCGACTGCCTACTGCTTTCTTCTTGCTGCTTACTGTCCACAGGTGGTGCGTGATTCCACCTCGACAGGGCTCTCCATTCTGTAGGCTAGCATGTTGGCGGCCAGAGTCCAGGCAAACACTTACAGACATGCTAAAAACACGGGCATTGTGTCTGATTTTTCTTTCTCGAATCCTACCGGTTAGGAAGGGCTATCGCGGGATCGCCAATATTGACGACGCGTGGTTGCTGCCTGGTTATCGGGCATGAGAGAATCCCACAGTTAGGACTTCACTGCCTGCGGCCCGCTGGCTGAGTAAGTGCCATTCGTAAGTCTTCAATAGTGCAGGTTTTCGATTGACTTGGCTGGACGGCACTCGTTATGATGCGGTTATTCTTGGGTCAGTGTAAGCAACCCATGTTCGCATTCACCGTTACCTTGATCCAAACGGATGGTGGTGCACTCGATGGCTGACGACCCACGCGACGAATCCTCGGACCGACCCACATCGCCTATCCCCGATGACAGCATTACTGCTGCGGAGGAGGTCATCAAAGTAATTGAGCCCCAGGCTCCCCCGGTTGAGCCCAGCGCACAACCGCGCATACTGGAAGCCGCGGCTCCCAAACGCGCGGCCGTGGGCAGGTCGATGCGAGTGCTGGCAATGGCCAGGCGCGGCGAATCCGCCGGGCTCAAAGCTTTCGTGAAGATTGAGGAAACTGCTCACGTAGCCGTGGAGGGTATTGGTGACAAGCGCTTCCGGTTGGAATTCCCTTTAGATCAAGAAGGCACGCCGCAATCCGCGGAAATTGCCCTGACACTCGACTCACCGGATTTTCATCCCAAGTCGCAAACCAAGAATCTGATGGTTCCGCCTGGGCGGGACTCTGAACTGTGCACGTTCCTGCTGACGCCCAAAGTGGCGGGCGAACTTCTCCTCAATCTGGGAGTTTTCAAGGGTGAGGTTCTGGTTGCTTCGCGCACAATCCGGACCGTGGCGGAAATTACCAAACAACTGTTGGCGCTCGGGCCAAATGTTTTGGTCTCGATACCCTTGGAGGTTATCGCCTCCAGTCTGGGGGCTACGAAGGGCGCTCCATTCCGGGGAGCAACGTGGCCACGGGCAGCACTGGCGGAGGTGCCCGCACCACCGCCCGCGCCGGGCGCTGTGGAGGAAAAGACGCTCCCGGGTGGCGCGTCCCTCAGCGAGGTCGCGAAATTGGTGCAGCATGCGGAGGAACTCCCCCGCAGCGTTGCGACCCCGGAGGCAGCGGCACCAGCTCCGCCCGCAATGCCTCTCGAATCCGCGCTCACGCCCACGGTCCCGATTACTCAAGCTTCAGCGCAGGCGACCGAGGTGACCAAGGATCTCGAGGCGGAACCGGAGGCCGAGGCGCCTGCGGCCACAATGATACTGCGCACTCCCCTCAAGACTTTAGCCCAGGAAGAGCCAAAGGCTGTGGAAGCGCCTCCGCCGCCACCACAACCGGAAGTTCAAGCGACGGCTCCCACGCCCGCCCCACCGCTCGTGGAACCGGAGAAACCCGCCTCACCGCCGCCCAGCGCTCCAGTGGAGGAGGCGCCTTCGCAGGGCGCGCCGCTCATCGAGGCCGCGACATCGGTGGAACATGCGGAGGAACCAGGCCGCGAGATTGAAACCCCGCGAACCGAAGAATCGGCTCCGCCCGCCCAACCTCCCGCGCCCTCGCCCACGCCTGCGATACCGATGGCCGAAGCCCCGGCACAGGCGCCCCCCCCAAGCGAGGCACCCCAAGCTGAACCGGCTATCAGCGCGGAGGCGGCCACATCCGTTACGCAGCCCCCGGAGGGGCAAGCCGAGGCAGAACAGAAGGCTCCGGAACCGTCTCCCCCGCCTCCAACGCCTCCGTTGCAGCCCGCACACCCGCCACAAGTTCAAGCGCCGGCTCCCAGGCCGGCCACGCCTCGCGCCGAACCGAAGAAACCGGCTCCCGCGCCCGCGCTACCGCATGTCATGCCCGGTCCCCCGATGAAGGCGAAAAAGGAAGCGCCGAAGAAGTCGCCCATGCTCATGGTGGCGGGCATCGCCCTGGTAGTGATCCTAGTGGTCGGTGGCTACATTTTCCTCCACAACCAGCAGCCGGCAGGACCGGGTGCCAACCAGCAGACGGGTACTTCAAATATCCCGCAGCCGGAGCAGCCGGAGAAGACCCCGGCGCCCCAAACGCAGACGAAATTGACCGCGCCCAGCCCAATCCTCGAGGCCAAGGCGGAATTCGATGCGGCGGCTGGAGCCCAGAATAGGGGCGACCTCCAGGGCGCGCTGAAAAAATTCCAGGCCATCGCCGAGAAGCCGGGGACCTATCAGTTGGAAGCACAGGCTCGCATTCCCAAGCTCAACGAAATGATCAATAACGCCGGCGCACAGCAAGAATTCAATGCCGCCCTCCAGACGGAAAATAGAGGAAACCGGCAGGGCGCGCTGGAGCAATTCAAGGCGATCGCGGAGAAGGGCGGTCCTTTCAAGGCGGATGCCCAAACGCACATTCAACAGCTCAATGACCAGCTCAGCGCCGCGGCAGCCGGGCAGCAGTTTGACGCGGCAGCGAAGGTGCAGAACAGCGGCGATTTAAATGGCGCATTGGCGCTATTCAAAGCCCTCGCCGCCAATCCAGGACCGAGGCAAAATGATGCCCAACAGCGCGTGCAATCGATCACGGATCAGATTACACAGCAAGAGGCTCAGCAACAGTTCAATGCCGCGGTGCAAGCGCAGAATAATGGCGACCTGAAGGCAGCCCTGGCGCAATTCAAGGCCATCGCCAGCAAGCCCAGCCCGTTGCAACCCCTGGCTCAGGCCAAGGCGGACCTAATTGCGCAATTATTGAAGTCCTCCCCGCCGCCAAATCCCGCGCCGCCAAATCCAGCGGGGACAACCCCGGCTACCACTGCGGGGCGCAACCCCGTCGTTACGCCCCTCTATTCGGGCGGCCTCGTGCCGCTTACGCTCCCTTACCATAAGGGAATGATAGTGTCCGATGTCAATGTGGATGGCGGCCTCAAAGCCACGAATCTCGCCATGCCCCCTGTCCAGGGCGCGCCGACTGGGAGCCTGGTGCTGATCATGATCAAAATCGACGAAAATGGAAGTGTCAGCCCCCAGCGTGTTATCAACGACACCAGCGGCTTCGGCCCGCAGGTACAGGAAGCGGCGCGAGCATGGAAGTTCAACCCCCCTACGGCGAAAGGCAAACCGGTCAACACCACTCTTACCGTAAAGGTCACCTTCTAAGGTGCGGTTGAGACTTAGGGCCTTCCAGCTCCAAAATTTCTGCCCAATGAGTCCCCACCCGGTCTTAACCGGGCCACGGTCAATCGTACTCTGCCTGGGCGCGGCTACCCACCACCCGCTAAGGTCGCCGGAGAAGGTGTCGATTGGCGCGCGGGATGAGACGGTCCGGAATTCACCTCTCATCACACCGCTCATGAGAAACGAGGGAACTACGTAATGAAGAGAGTTTGCCCCACGTTCGTCATGATAGCCATGGTTCTGGGCTGGCCAACTTTAACTCAGGGCGCGAAGCCTTTGAAAATCACCGTGGGCCCCGAGCAAATTATTTTGCGGAAAG
>Ga0074044_10005092_pt1 | contig 10758 bp, 7 predicted proteins | sample BogForMeECP23OM1_FD_94443 | JGI IMG/M metagenome (GOLD analysis project Ga0074044, IMG submission 94443) | Bog forest soil microbial communities from Calvert Island, British Columbia, Canada - Bog Forest MetaG ECP23OM1 | ecosystem: Environmental > Terrestrial > Soil > Wetlands ...
AGCCAGCCCTACATCATGTACAACGATGCTCCCAAGGTCGAGCACCTTCGCCAGGAGTTCCCTGATCTCTACACCGGAAAGTAGGAGAGAGCTATGTTCAACTCCGATCTCGACCGCGAAGGCGCCACAAACGTTCGTCGCCGTGTCTTCTTGACCAGCGCCGCAGCGGCCATAGGCGGCCTGGTGTTCTGGCAGTGGCGAGAACCGCACGTTCTGGAAGCCGCGGCTGCCGCCGCGGAGCCCAAAGAAGTCACGATCGTTCTCTTCTCTGACGCTGGGCGGCGCTTGAACAAAGCCCGCGTCGCCAGGGTCATTAAGACCGCAGCCGAATGGCGCAAACAACTCCCTTCCGGAGTCTTCGACATCACGCGCAACGCCGATACCGAAATCGCCTTCTCCGGCAAATACTGGAACCTGCACGACAAAGGAATCTACCGCTGCACCTGCTGTGACAATGCGCTGTTCGACTCGGCCACCAAATTCGACTCCGGCACCGGCTGGCCCAGTTTCTGGGCGCCCATTGCCGCCGAAAACGTCCGCGAGATCCGCGATACAACTTATGGCATGGTTCGCACCGCGGTTTCCTGTACCGAATGCGATGCCCACCTAGGCCATGTCTTCGACGACGGCCCTGAGCCCACGCACCTTCGCTACTGCATGAATTCTGCGTCGCTGCGCTTCGTGAGCATCCCTGATGGGGTGCGAGTGAACTTGTTTCGAAAGTTTCACGCGCCTGAAATCAGTTGACACGCTCAAAACGAAAAATGCCCGAGATCCTTTCGAATCTCGGGTATTTTGTTATCGCTTAGAGAGCGTCGTACCCTTAGACAGCGGTAACGTTCTCCGCTTGCCAGCCCTTGGGCCCCTTGGTCACGTCGAACTGCACGGTTTGGCCTTCTTGCAGGCTCTTGAATCCGCCAGCTTGAATAGCGGAGAAATGCACGAAAACGTCTTCGCCATTTTGACGGCTGATGAAACCATAGTCCGAAGGTATACCCGACTGACTACACCGAACTTGAATTTTCCGCCCAATCGAATCATCCACTTGCGGCTGCTGCGTAAGAAGCCTTTTTGACCACTGGGGTTAAAGCACTGATTTCGGCTTGGGTTCGCCCCGCTCGTATGGCCATGTTCGCGGGGACAGCTAAAGAAGGGCGGAAAATCCGGACGGGGCTGGGGATTACTTCCTGTTTGCCCGCGATCCACACGCAATCCCCAGCAGAGCTAACGACAAGGCGACTTTTATCGTTACTGATCCGGCCAATTTCCTCGAAGCCCGTTTCCGGATAACTTCCGGTTGGCCGACTACTCGGGGCTTGAGCCGCAATCAGTGGTCGTCGGTTATCGCAGGATGATTTATCACCGGCGCGGGGATCCTGACCTCGGGGCAGAGTTTTTTGACTCTAAGTAAGAAATGGCATTTTGCGCGGCGCCTCGTCACGTCATACTTTCCCCCACTTCAGCAGTGCCCACGGCGATTACGAAATCCTCTCCAGTATTGGCGGCGGAGGCCTGGGAGAGGTTGTACCGCGCCAAGGATACCCGTCCGCACCGGATTGTCACCGTCAAGGTTTTTCCAGATCACCATGCCAATAAGTCCAAGCTACGTGAACGATTTGAACGAGAAACAACAAAGACGATTGCTGGTCAGAACCATCCTCACATCTCCACTTTCCACGACATTGGAAACTTTGGACACCAGGATGGGACGGATTACCCAGTGGTCTGGGATAAACTTATCCGAGAGAGTGACCACACGTCAGGAGGCGCCTTGGGGACAGTGGAGTTCCTCTATCTCGACCAAGAGTCGGTTCTTGCCGCCGACGTGCTCGATATGCGCCGGGCGATGAACGTCGTCGGAAAAGCGCAGGCGCGGTTTGCCAAGGGCGAGGTCCGGGAACCGCAAAAGATCGTACTACGAAACGCAGATACCGCGGAGAGCGAAACGCAGGGGCGCTTCAATGGCCTGGCGACATCGATCTGAGGGCCAGTGCGCTCCGCCATTGGCATGAAATGGATTGCCAGCTTCCCGGCCAACCGTCAACTGGGCATGCCGCGCGCCAGTGCCCTGATCATACTGAACTGCCCACAAACCGGGGTTCCTCTGGCCGTGATGGAGGGAGGGCTGATCAGTGCGATGCGCACCGGCGCCATGACAGGCTTGGGCGTTCGCTACCTTGCCCCGAGACAGACTCGCAAAATAGGCATCGCGGGTGCGCTCACTTCCCCGAAGCCCGTTTCTGGATAGCTTCCGGTTAGCCGACGATCCGGGAGTTGGGAGCCGAACAGGAAGAACTGGTGCCCCTGCGAGATAAAGACCGACATTTTCTCTCTCTTGTAACTGCGTATGGATCTCGCCACTTAACGGTCAGCCTGAGACTGGAGAGGAAGTCTGCTCGACATCGAAGGTCTCAATTACAATCAAATCTACTGCCGTCGTGGACCGCTCTACACAGTTCGTGCCAGGCGCCAGCGACGCCGTTCATCGAGGTCGGTTTTGGACAACTGCGAGCTACGCTTTCGCGCTCAATTCCAGGAAGTTGAGTCTCTCTCGAGAAAACTGGTGCTTGACAACCTCAGCCCACGCGACCGCCACCTGCGCCGAATGATGCTGTTCGCCCTGCGCCGGCATACGCCCTCGGACTACCCTTTCTTGTTCCGCTATGCGGCCTGCAGGACGGAGAAGGATGGCGCAACCGTCAAGAATCTGGCGGCCGCCGTTCATCTGCTGCAATCATCCACCGTCATTACCGACGACATTCTTGATGCCGGCAGCATGCGCTTCGGACGTCCGGCCTTCCACCGGCAATACAACGTTAACTACGCTATCATCGCTACCGAACTCATGCAGTCCATTGCGTTCAGGACACTTGGCTCTGAACTGGAACGTGGCCGATTCAAGCATCCCTGCCTGGTGATGAAAATTCTGAATGAGATACTCCGCGATCTCTACCTCTGCCAGTATTTGGACCTTTATTACAGTGCGAGGACAAGCCTTGCCCTTTCTGAGTATTACCGCGTCATCGGGCTGGGAGCTGGATATTTCATGTCGAACCTCGCCCGCTGCGGCGCGCTATTAGCGGGGAAACCGGCCTCCGAGGTCCGGGCCCTCGCTGCCTACGGCTACAACTACGGCATAGCGTTGTTCATTACTGACGACATTGTCGACGTGATTCGCAATCCCCGGGAAACAGGTAAGAACTTCGCCGCTGACCTTAAGAATGCCCGGCTTAAGTTGCCCATCCTTCTTGCTCTCCGCATGAGCAGCGGCAAAGATCGCAGATTCCTCAAGCACGTCCTGACCAACGGCAGACCAACCGCTCCCGATCTACGCCGGGCCGCGCAGGTCATTCAGGACGTCGGAGCCATCGCGCAATGCACGCGCATCGCCCGCCGTTACCTCGCGCGATCGCTGCGCTCCCTCTCCCCCACCAAGTCTCTGGTGAGCCGCACCAATCTTGCATGGCTGTCGACCAGTCTGCTCCCCGCACAAGGTCTGGATTAACTCCTGGGCGAAGCGGATACTCGCGCGCCCCGAAAGGGCGCGCAAAAACATCAACGACGCCAGTTGCTATTCGCGGGCACACCTCTACTTCCTACGCTGCCTCGGGTGCCCCGGCGAGAACGTACGGACCCCAGCTTCTGAAAATCTCCCCCTGCTACGACTACTACTTCTTCTTCGTCTTCTTCGCTGTTTTTTTCTTCGGGGGCTTCTTCTTGCCTCTATGCGGCATGTCGCTTCTCCTTTCTCCCGGTTACCGGTTTTGTGTGACCCCAATTCGCAACATCAAACTTGCCACGCGCGGGTCGGAGCGCAGCCCATCCAATGCCGGCGCGGTCTTTAGGTAGTAAAGGCCGTAATCGCGTTCATTGAAGGCCTTTTGCAGCAGACCAATCGCCGCTTCATTCCGTCCCGCCCGCGCATTCAAGACCGCAAGCCGATACGGAGATGAATCGGTGAGCTCGTAAGGAAGATCTTTCGATTGCTTCGCATCCTTCATCGCCAGTTGCAGCCGTTCTTGCCAGTACGCCTTTGCGGCTTTCTTTGCGTAGGCGCTCCTCAGGAGCAAGGCTCGCCCGCCGGCTTCTTCGGCGCTCTCGCCCGCCAGCGTCGCTGCCCTCTGGCGCTCGGTGATGGCTTCCTCGAACATGCCCCGCTGTTCGTACACCTCGGCCAGAAGCTGATGACCGAGATAGAAGTTCGCATCCATTCCCAGCGTCTTCCGCGCTTGCGCCAGCGCATCGTCATAGCGGCGCGCCTGGAACAGGATGTAACCGTAAGTCGAATTGATCACCAGCGAGAGTGGGTCCAGTTCCTGCGCCCGCGAAATCTCGGCAATCGCCCTTTCGGCGTCGCCCGAGCAGATCAAATATTCGGCGTACCACTGGTGGCCTGTCGCATAGTTGGGGTTCAGCTGAATGGCACGCGCAAGCTCTGTCAGCGCGCCCCCTAGGTCCCACTGTTCGCCGGCCCGGGTCGACGCCAGCGTGGCATGGGCCTCGGCCAGGCTGTCGTCAATCTCCAGTGCTTTCGTGGCCGCCGCTCTTGCCTGCCGGTAAGTATCCTGCCACGGCGCGCTGCTGTAGAGGCTCAGTACCAGGTACGAGTCCGCCAGCCCGGCATAGGCTAGAGCGTAATTCGGGTCTTTATTGATCGCCTGCTGAAAATAGGCAATCGCCTTCCGGATGTCTTCTTCCGTACGCTTATTCCAATAGTATCGGCCCTGGAGGTAGGCCTGGTACGCTTCCGGGTCGATTGGCCGTTTGCCCGACAAGCGGGCCTGCTCCTGGGGCGTCACCTTGGCGTTGACCTCATTCGCGATGACCTGCGCGACCTCTCCCTGTAACTTCAGCACGTCGTGCAGGTCGCGATCATAGCTTTCCGCCCACAGGTGCGTGTCGCTCGGCGCGTAAATCAACTGCGCCGAGATCCGTACCCGGTCGCCCACCCGCTGCACCGAGCCTTCGACTACCCCTTCCACTCCCAGCTCGCTTCCGATCTGTGGCAGCGCCTTCCTGGCGTTCTTGTACTGCATCACCGAGGTCCGCGATATCACCTTCAGTGACCCAATTTTCGACAGGTCCGTGATCAGCTCCTCGGTCATGCCGTCGGCGAAGTACTCCTGCTCCGCGTCGCCCGAGAGGTTGACCAACGGCAACACTGCCAGCGAATGAATTCGCGCTCCGGCCTCCATTCCAAACAGCCGCGCTCGCCATCGATTCAGGTTCAACCCCAGTAGCACCGCGGTTAGCGCCAGCACCGCCGTTAGCGCCAACAGTCCGGTCAGGCCCAGCAGGATCTTCCTCCCCGCTCTTGGCGGGGGCTTCTTGACCACTCGCCAGGAAGCTGTGACCGAGCTCGGCGCGCCCAGCCGCCGCAAGTCCACGGCCAGTTCCTTCGCCGACTGGTAGCGGTTCTCCGGTTCCTTTTCCAGACATTTGCCGATGAGTCCTTCCAACTCCGCAGACACTTGGGGGTTTAGCTTCCCGGGCTGCACCGGCGCCTGCCGCAGGATCGCTGCGATCAGCTGCGCGTGATCCAACTTGCCGAAAGGTCGCTGTCCTGTCGCCATCTCGTACAGCACAGCCCCGGCCGCATGAATATCCGTCCGAGCGTCCACCTCCTCACCCAGCAACTGCTCCGGCGCCATGTAGGGCAGAGTCCCGGCATAGGTTTGCGTCTCGGTAACACTCTCCGTCATGGCACTCGCCGCGACCGGAAGCGGTAGTTTGGCCAGCCCGAAGTCCAGAATCTTCAGCCGTCCGTCGCCCGTAACCTGCAGGTTGCCGGGCTTGAGGTCCCGATGAATGACCCCGTGGTCATGGGCTGCGGCCAAACCTTCCGCCAGTTGCACGCCCAGACGGAGGACTTCCTTCTCCGGCAGCGGTTTGCCAGCCACCTTCTCGCTGAGTGTGATTCCGGGGATGTACTCCATCACGAGAAAGTCCACCCCATCCTGCGTGTCGAAGTCATAAATCGTCGCGATGCCGGGATGGTTCAGCTTGGAGAGAGCCAGCGCTTCTTTGCGAAAGTGTCGGCGCGCGGATTGGTCGCTCAGCGTACCGGCAGGAAGAACTTTGATGGCGACGTCCCTGGCCAGATGTTCGTCGTGGGCGCGATACACTTCTCCCATGCCGCCGGCGCCGATCTTCTCGGCGATACGGTAGTGGCCCAGATTGATGCCGACGGCTAAGTCCTGGCCTGGCAGCCGGCTGGTCATGCGAAAGATGCCCCCCTTCGCCCACTTCGCATTCGCACGCACGCCTATTCTAGAGTAAGCGTAAGGGAAAGCCACAACAAAACCGATGCGCGATCTAGTTAGATCAGTACCTGGAACGCCAGAACCATGCCAGAACAAAGACTGCGTTTTCCAAGGTGGTGGCAACCGCGAAGAGCCGTATATCATGGATGCCCTCAATGCCAGTCGGCGGGAACAATCTGTGGTCGCCCTTCCACCTCGGCGATTGTGACTGGTTTACGGGCAAATCGGAAGTTATGCCCGGGACAGACTCTCAACGACGCTGGCCAGAAGTCGGCTTCGAGGAAATCTGCCCGAAGTTCCCACTCCGTTGACTCTGATCTCCTCGAAGCCCGTTTCTGGATAATTAGCGGATGGTCCGCCGCCTTCCCGAAGTTTAGAGGGAAACTGATCGGCGCTGGTACAACGCCGATCGTTGGCGCCGCAGTTGCTGCCACTGGAGCACAAGGTCCGCCGAGAGGATCGAAAAGGCAAGGCAGGCCCAAACGATGGTTTCGCTCGCATGTATATCGAGATTCTCCCATCCGGTCACGCCGCCGATCACTCGCCCCTCCAGAAAAACTAGTGCGACCGCAAAGCTGCGAGTCATCCATTGCCGGTGTTCCTGAACCTTGCCTTTGAGAATGAAGACCATGGCAATCGCGGTGGTAGTCATCCACAACGTGGCGTCCGCTCCTGCAGCAATACTGAAAGATCGGGGATCACCCATGTGTTCCTGGAAGTACTGGATGTAAAAGCCGAGTGGCGCGGCCACGAACACACCTGTGACATAGATTCGGCCGACTACACGATGGAGCTGCCTGAAACGGATGCGAAGCCAATCGGAGAACTGCATCGGGCCCAGCAGCAGAGCACAGGCACCGGCGATTCCATGTGGCAGGAGCCACCACTTAAAGGGTTCGTAGTGCTGCCACACCTGGTCCTTCGGATGCACTAGAAAACTCTCATCGTGAGGGATCACGTAGGCCAACATCAAACCGATGGCCGCAAACAGCAAATATTTTGGACGTAACCACGAGCTCGGCCTGAGCGCTGTCACTATGGTTGACATGGAAGAACCTCCAGGACAATTCATTTCTTGTCCTCAATGCCGACGGTTTGTGGCGGCGAAGAAGGAAACCGCTGGCGACGGACAGCGGTTCCCTCTTCTTCGCAAGCCGCTACTGCCTTCTTGCGCGACGTAGCTCCTCAGAAGCGTTGTCCGCGCCAACGGCTCCGTTATTCCCACAATCGTTGCGTAGCTCGTTGGGGGCGCCCCTGGGCGGCGTGCTCGTTGTGTTGTCGATGCAAGGGATTGCACTCAGGTATTCGTAAATGGCTTCGATCTGATGATCGGTCATGTTGTGAAAGACCGGCCATGGCATCACCTGAAGAAGATTGCCATCGACGGGAGGTGGAAGACACGTTGCCGTATTTGGATCTGACGGAGGTTCCAAGCAGGTCATATGGATCCTATCGAAATCCGTTCCATGCCGCAGGATGTCCTTGAATTGATCAAGGGTGCGGCCACCTTCCGCTCGTCCCGTTTTGTCCGGTGTCAGGTTGCGCGTAATGATATCTGGCCCAACGTATGGTCCCGAGGGTAGCCAATAATCTGGTGGCGGATATACCCCGGGTACCGGCGGAACGGCTGGACCGAAGTCCGTGCCGCCTTCCAGGTAGGTGGTCGGGTCGGTTTTTGTGGGCTGGCCAAAATAGGGGTTTTCGCCTGCAGCGTAATTGAAGTTTGGGGGCCCTCCGCCGGTGTGGCAACCGTTGCAATCGCCAACAGCGTTCACCAGAAAGCTGCCTAAGCCCACCTTCCAGGGGTCTTTCCCCTCCAAGTTGAGCGGGACGGGCGCTATCTCGAAACCGATACGAACCAGTGATGCGTCATTGTCGTTTTTGGAGTTGCCGTGGTGGTTGTCTTGCGCTTGCACGCTCGGCGGAGTGCTCAATCGCCTTCCCAGAGCAATCACACCCAGCATCAGGACCGCTCCCACTGCCATTTTGACAAGTCTCTGTGTCTTCATTTGTGGTTCTCCTTTGCGGATTTTTCCGGGATCACCGCGTTTGCATCCGGGCATCGCTTTCCGGCGCATACGCATGCAGTTCAAAAGCAAGGTCGTTTTAGAAATCACCCCATCAAGAACTGTGCCCGGATCGTGCTTGGGTTGTCCTCACACTGGGCGCATGATGTTTCAGTTTGAGCAAGCAGGCAATGGAGAAGGTCTGGAGAATCGTGTATTCACCTGCATTGGTCTGTATTCCCAACTTGCTGAACAGGCGGGTCTTATTGACGGTCCAGGAAGGGATGTAGAATTACTGCCTCATGGGTGAAGAGCTCGGAGAGCTCAACCGTGGCTGCAGACCTCCTCAGATTCGATGACTTCGAACTGGACCTTCGCGCATACCAGTTGCGACGTTCCGGCCGCACGCTGAGGCTGGAACGAATCCCCATGGAGGTCCTGTTCCTGCTTGTGGAGCGGCGGGGCCAGTTGGTGACACGGGAAGAGATCATTGAAAAGCTCTGGGGCAAGGACGTCTTCCTTGATACCGATAACGCAATCAATACCGCGATCCGGAAAATTCGCCAAGTCCTCAAGGACGATCCCGAGCAGCCGCGTTTTATTCAGACTGTTACAGGCACAGGTTACCGATTCATAGGCCAGATATCCGAAGGTGCTGTCCCACCACCCGCTAAAGCGCCGGCTCAAGAAAAACCGGCTGCGAGTTCGAGTCCGAAAGCTGCAACTGCCGAGACCGGTTTGGTCATTTCCCATTACCGAATCGGGGAGAAGATTGCCAGCGGAGGCATGGGCGATGTTTTTCAGGCTGAAGACATCCGTCTCAGGCGTCGGGTAGCGATAAAGTTTCTATCGGCAAAATTCGCCAACGACAGCGTTGCCCTGGAGCGTTTTCTGCGCGAAGCCCGAGCCGCTTCCTCCCTCAACCATCCCAACATCTGCACTATCTATGAAATCGAAGAATACGATGGCCGTCCGGTCATGGTGATGGAGTTTCTGGAGGGAGAAACTCTCAAGCAGCGTATCGGCCGGGCCCCTATGGAGATAGACGGACTATTGGACGTCGGGACTTCCGTGGCGGATGCGCTGCAGGCGGCCCATGCCAACGGTATTGTTCACCGCGACATCAAGCCCGGCAATATCTTTATCGGTAACAAGGGGCATGTCAAGGTCCTAGATTTCGGACTCGCCAAGTTGACAGCCGGCCATCGGGTCCCCACAGAAGACGTTGAAGAGTCGCTGACCATAGCAGGGGTCCTGCCAGGTACGCCGCATTACATGTCTCCGGAGCAATTGAGCGACGAGGAAATTGACGGGCGCTCCGACCTCTTTTCTCTGGGCGTCGTGCTTTATGAAATGGCTACTGCGAAGAAACCCTTTTCTGGAAAGAACGTCGTCGCCATCAACAATGCCATTCTGCATGTCAGCCCGCCTGCCCCCACGAGCCTGAATCCGGCATTGCCCGCTGGATTGGACCCAATCGTCGCAAGGGCGATGCAAAAAGACCGGAATCTGCGCTACCAGCATGCTTCGGAGGTTCGCGCTGACTTGCAGCAACTGAAGCGTGATCCTCATGCTGCGCCTATAGCCATCAGTGCAACTACCGGAGCCCCAACGGGTATTGGAAAGCGCTGGAAGCTGATTGTTCCCGCTATCGTGGCTGTGCTGGCGTTGTCAGTCGGAGGTTACTTCTATCTCCGCCGCGCACCGAAGCTCACGGACAAAGACACGATTGTCCTTGCCGACTTCAGTAATAGGACGGGCGATTCCGTTTTTGACGGAACGCTGAGGCAAGGCTTGGCGGTGCAACTTGAGCAGTCGCCTTTCCTCAGCCTCATCTCAGAGGAGCGCATCCAGCAGGTACTGAGGCTGATGGGCAAGCCAGCCGATGCCCGATTTACTCCAGAGATCGCGCGGGAAGTATGCGAGCGAACTGCAAGCGCAGCCGTTCTCGGCGGCTCGATTGCAAGCCTGGGCACCCAGTATGTGTTGGGATTACGCGCGGAAGACTGTCGCACGGGAAATGTACTTGCTGAGGAACAGGTGCAAGCGGCGAGAAAAGAGGACGTCCTCAATGCCTTGAGCCAAATGGCCAGCAAATTCAGGAGCCGAGTCGGTGAATCACTCACTACGGTCAAGAAACACGACACTCCGCTGGCCGAGGCCACGACGCCTTCACTCGAAGCCTTGAAGGTTTACAGCGCGGGTTGGAAGGCTGTCTTTTCCACTGGTTCAGCGACCGCCGTTCCCTTTTTCAGTCGCGCCATCGAGATTGACCCTAATTTTGCCAGCGCGTACGCGGCGCTCGGGCGCATGTATGGCGACATCGGGGAATCGGTCCTTTCTGCGAGGAATACCAGCAAAGCCTATCAACTGCGGGATCGCGCCAGTGACGAGGAGAAGTTCTTTATTTCTCTCACCTACGATTTGCAGGTCACGGGAAACCTGGAGAAGGCGCAGCAGACCTGCGAGTTGTGGATGCAAACTTATCC
>Ga0074044_10005093_pt1 | contig 10756 bp, 10 predicted proteins | sample BogForMeECP23OM1_FD_94443 | JGI IMG/M metagenome (GOLD analysis project Ga0074044, IMG submission 94443) | Bog forest soil microbial communities from Calvert Island, British Columbia, Canada - Bog Forest MetaG ECP23OM1 | ecosystem: Environmental > Terrestrial > Soil > Wetlands ...
ATCTTCATCGGCATGCGCGGCTTCGGCGCCTCGGCACCCTACGGGGCCCTCTACAAGCATTTCGGCATCACCGCCGAGGCGGTCGTCGCCGCCGCCAAGGCGCGGCTATGAACTAGGGACGTCATTGCGAGCCGAAGGCGAAGCAATCCAGGTCCCTCCACGCGATTCTGGGTTGCTTCGTCCCCCGGATCCAGTCCGGGGTCGCCTCCTCGCAACGACGAACCGGGGATTCGATTCGACCCAGAGAGGGAAAGGCAATGGCTGTTCGTGTTGCGATCAACGGCTTCGGCCGCATCGGCCGTCACGTGCTGCGCGCCGCCTACGAGGCCGGGCGCAAGGACTTGAAGTTCGTGGCGATCAACGACCTGGGCTCGGTCGAGATGAACGCCCACATGCTCAAGCACGATTCGGTGCACGGACCCTTCCCGGGCAAGATCAAGGTCTCCAAGGGCGGCATCGACCTCGGCCAGGGTGCGATCAAGGTGCTGGCCGAGCGCGATCCGACCAAGCTGCCGTGGCAGGCGCTCGAGATCGACGTGGTGCTCGAGTGCACCGGCATCTTCACCAGCAAGGAGGTGGCGGAGAAGCATCTCGCGGCAGGCGCCAAGCGAGTGCTGGTCTCAGCGCCTGCGAGCGGCGCCGATCTCACCGTGGTCTACGGCGTGAACGAGGACAAGCTCGAGAGCAAGCATCGCGTCGTCTCCAACGCCTCCTGCACGACCAACTGCCTGGCCCCGGTGGCCTACGTGCTGCACAACGCCTTCGGCATCGAGCACGGCTACATGACGACGGTCCACTCCTATACGGGCGACCAGCGCCTGGTCGATACGCTGCACAAGGACGCGCGCCGCGCGCGCGCCGCGGCCCTCTCCATGATCCCCACCACCACAGGTGCCGCGCGCGCGGTCGGCCTCGTGCTGCCCGAGCTCAAGGGCAAGCTCGACGGCAGCGCCATCCGAGTGCCGACCCCCAACGTCTCGCTGATCGACTTCAAGTTCGTGCCGCGGAAGCCGGCCACCGTCGAGGCGATCAACCAGGCGGTCGTCGAGGCGTCGAAGAGCAACCGCTTGAAGGGCATCCTCGAGACCACCCAAGAGGAGCTCGTCTCGACCGACTTCAACCACAACCCCGCGAGTGCCACCTTCGATCTCACCCAGACCCAGGTCGTCGACGGCAAGCTCGCGCGCGTGCTCGCGTGGTACGACAACGAATGGGGCTTCGCCAACCGCATGGCCGACGTGGCGGCGCTGATGGGCAAGCTGAAGTAGCCGATCGCGAGCGCCTGCCCTCCCTCATCTGCCCCTCTCCCGCTTGCGGGGTCGAGCCGCAAGGCGGATCGACGAGGGGCCCCCGCGGGCCAAAGGCCCGCTTCTTCTGCATCATGCATAAGAGGCGCGCTACGCGCGCCGGGCGCAGCAATGGGAGGGTGAGGGACAGCCCCGACATCCGGCAATCCCTCACCCTTCCCATCCCTTCGGGATGGGCCCCTTCCCTCTCCCGCGAGCGGGAGAGGGAATTCTTCAGCTCCCCCGCCGCGAGGTTGCCGTGCTAAGTCTTGCGCCATGGCACGGTCGCAGCGCTCCCGACCCGCCGCACGGGCGGTCGTGATCCACTCGCTCGCGCACGCCAAGGCAGCACTCGCCGCGGCGGCGGCACAAGGTGTGCCGGTCGAGCTGTGGAGTGCGGAAGGGGCTGCGGCCTATGCCGGTGCCGGATGGTTCAAGGCGGTCCTGGAGGCGGCGCGGCGCGAGGTGCCGGGCGCGCGCTCGACAGCGGTGCTCGATTGCGCGGACCTGCCCGGCTACGCGCTTGGCGCCTTCCGCATCGGCATCGAGGCCGTATGCTTCAGCGGTGCGGCAAAGACCGCCGCCAAGCTCGCCGACATCGCGGGCGAGCAAGGCCGCCGCTTCTTGCGCCGCCGGCCGCGCCGCGCCCTGGATCTCGGCCATGCGGCCGACCCGCTGGCCGCCTGCCAAGCGTGGCTCCGCGGCAAGCGCCGCGGGAGAACGCCGGCCGGCCGCTAAACCCTGTTCTAAAATTCGCAACATCAGGAAAACGCCCGTCATTGCGAGGCGCCCGAAGGGCGCCGAAGCAATCCAGAAAGGGTCTCGCACCAGCGCCGCTGCCCCGGCGTACGCCGGGGTTCGCTGCGCTCGCAATGACGGCCATTTCCAGGTGAGATGAACTTCCGAATAGGGACGCTAGCGTTGAAAAACATCGGGCGCTCGGCTATTGCTCGGCGGAAGAGGAGACGCCCCCCGCTCGCCGGGCATTTGCAACGAGGACTGCCGCAATGAAGACCACCTCGCGCGTCAAGCGCATTCTCGACAACTACGAGAGCGACTGTCCGGGGACCAAGGCCAATCTCGCCCGCATCCTCATGCAGGGCAAGCTCGCCGGCACGGGCCGGCTCCTCATCCTGCCGGTCGACCAGGGCTTCGAGCACGGGCCCGCGCGCAGCTTTGCCGCCAATCCGCCGGCCTACGATCCGCACTACCATTTCCAGCTGGCGCTCGATGCCGGCCTCTCGGCCTATGCCGCCCCGCTCGGCATGATCGAGGCGGGGGCGGCCACCTTTGCCGGCCAGATCCCGCTCATCCTCAAGCTCAACAGCGCCAACAGCCTGGCGCGCGCCAAGGAGGCGGCGGACCAGGCGGTGACGGCTTCCGTCGACGATGCGCTCCGCCTCGGGGCATCGGCGATCGGGCTGACCATCTATCCGGGCTCGGATGCCGCCTACGGCATGATGGAGGAGGTGCGCGCACTCGCGCTTGAGGCCAAGCGGAAGGGTCTCGCCGTCGTCATCTGGTCCTATCCGCGCGGCGGCAATCTCTCCAAGGCGGGCGAGACGGCGATCGACATCTGTGCCTACGCCGCGCACATGGCGGCCCTCTTGGGCGCCCACATCATCAAAGTCAAGCCGCCCAGCGAGCATCTCGAGCTCGAGGCCGCGAAGAAGGTGTACGAGAGCCAGAGGATCGACATCGGGAGCCTCGCCGCGCGCATCCGCCACGTGGTGCAGGCCGCCTTCAACGGGCGCCGGCTCGTCGTCTTCTCCGGCGGGGAGGCCAAGGACGAGGCGGGCCTTCTCGCCGAGGTGCGCGCCATCCGCGACGGCGGCGGCACCGGCTCGATCATCGGCCGCAACAGCTTCCAGCGCCCGCGCGAGCAGGCGCTCCAGCTCCTCGACACGATCGTCAACATCTACAAGGGCAAGGACTGAGCGAACCCCCTTCCTGCCGGCTCTATCTCGTGACGCCGCCTGCCTTCGAGCGCGGCAGCTTCGCGCGCGCGCTCGAGCAAGCGTGCTCGGGCGGCGACGTCGCCTGCCTCCAGCTCCGCCTCAAGGGTGCCCCCGATGAGGAGGTGCTCGCCGCCGCCGCGGCCCTCTCCCCCGTTTGCGCGCGCCACGACGTGGCGCTCATCATCAACGACCGCCCCGACTTAGCCCTCAAGGCGGGTGCGGACGGCGTGCACGTGGGCCAGGAGGACGCACCTTACGCGGAGGCGCGCGCGCTTCTTGGCCGCGACCGCATCGTCGGCGTCACCTGCCACGCCTCGCGCCATCTCGCGATCGAGGCGGCGGAAGCGGGGGCCGACTACGTCGCCTTCGGCGCCTTCTTCCCGAGTGCGACCAAGGAAGCCAAGAGCACGGCCGATCCCGAGCTCTTGCGCTGGTGGAGCGAGATCATGACGGTGCCCTCGGTTGCCATCGGCGGCATCACGGTCGAGAACTGCGCCGCCCTCGTCGAGGCGGGGGCGGATTTCCTCGCCGTGGTCGGGGGCGTGTGGGACTACCCGAAGGGGCCGGCCGAGGCGGTCAAGGACTTCAACGCCGCGATCGGGGAGGCACTCGCGGGGAAGCTGCGGACAATCTGACCCCTTGTCGTCACGCGGAAACCGCTTCCTCGGCGACCTCAGGCGCGCGGGCGATGACGGCAAGAAATGCCCGAGACGCGTCATCGGGCACCGAGCGGTTCTGTTCCCAATTCCGCACGGTGGCAACGCTCAATGCGAAACGAGCCGCGAATTCCTCTTGCGTCAGGTGGAGGCGCTGACGGAGCGCCGCAACATCCACGTGCGCCGGTATGGCGCGTCGATGCGCTCGCACGCCGACCGTATCGAGCTCACGCCCGAAAGTCGCGGTGGACTCCACCTGGGGTACCACGAGCGGCACCTTCTCGCCGGCAAGCAGCCGCTCTACGGTCGTCCTTGCCTTGGAGGCGCCGACACCGTTGCGGATCAGCACCTGCGCGGCTGTGACCGTCTTCGAAAACGCCTCGGGGCGAGCCTCAAGGACGTAAGCGACGCTTGAACCGGAGCCTTTCGGGGACACGTCCCGGATTCGCACCCGATGTCCGAAGCGCTCCTTCAACGACGATTTCATCGCACTCCAAGACCTCCATTACGGCATCAGCCAGTCTCCTGAGATTGACCATGCCGAAGTCGGTGGGACCAATGTCGTCCCCGTGCATGTGGAGGCCGGCGAGAACGAGCGTTCGTCCTTCAAGCGAGACCGCAGCCATCATTCTTAATCGGCCGGCCGGTGTCGTGATAGTGGCCGTCACGACCGGATCGTCGGTAAGATCGTCGTCGACGACGATCCGAACATCCGCGGCCTTCCACATCCGGCGGCAGTCTACGCAATTTGCGTAGTTTGTTCAAGGGCGGCAGTGCGGCGATGCGCGACGGTGAAAGCCTGTCGGACTCACTCGACCGGCGCCCACAGCACGTCCTCGATGGTGGCGGCCCCCGCGAGCAGCATGATGAGCCGATCGATGCCGAAGGCGACGCCGGCGCTTTCCGGCATGCCGTAGGCAAGGGCCGCGAGGAGCTCCTCGTCGAGGGGATAGCGCACGCCGTAGAGGCGCTCCTTGAGCGCCTGGTCCGCCTCGAAGCGGCGGCGCTGCTCGGCGGCGTCCGTGAGCTCGCCGAAGGCATTCGCGAGCTCGAGGCCCGCGACGTAGAGCTCGAAGCGCTCGGCCACGCGCGGATCGGCCGGGCTCGGGCGCGCGAGGGCGGCGAGGGAGAGCGGGTATTCGTAGAGGATAGTGGCAGCGCCCGCCCCGAGACGGGGCTCGATGCGGGCCAGCATGATGCGGTGGAAGACGTCCTCCCAGCTGTCCCTCTCGCTCACGAAGAGGCCGACGCGGCGCGCCTCGGAGGCCAGCCGCCCGGCATCGGGCGAGCGCGGATCGGGGGCCGTGGCGAGGAGGTCGATGCCGCAGTAGCGGGCGAAAGCCTCGGCGACGGTGAGGCGCTCGGCCTCGCGCATGGGGTCGCAGCCGAGCGCGCCCCGCCCGAGCTCGACGACACCGGCGGCGGCGGCGGCGGCGCGCAAGAGCGCCTCGCAGTCAGCCATGAGCGCCTCGTAGGTTGCGCTGGCGCGATACCATTCGAGCAAGCTGAATTCCGGATGATGGGTCGGCGAGCGCTCGCCGTCCCGCCACACGCGGGCGATCTGGTAGAGCCGCTCGAGGCCTGCCACCATGAGCTTCTTCATGGCGAACTCGGGCGAGGTGTGAAGGTAGAGCCGCCGTGCGGTACCGCCCGTCGACTCCGCGAGCGCGGTTGCGAGCGCCATGATGTGCGGCTCCATGCCGGGCGAGAGCTGCAGGCACGGCGTCTCGACCTCGATGAAGCCGCGCTCGGCGAAGAAAGCGCGCACGGCCGCCAGCACGCGCGCCCGCATCTCGAGCGCGGGCCGCCGCGTCGCGAAGCTCTCGGGATGCCACCAGGATTTGCTGGACATGGTTTTTCCTTACGTTTCCTTATATAGAGTGATGCCGCCGGCAGCGGGAACTCCCATATAGCGGAAGTCGAGGAATTGCCACGGTCGCGGCGAGCTGTTAGGGTCCGCGCCGATTTCACCTCCCGCGGCCGTTTTGCATTGCGTACATAGAAGGCCATGAAGCTCCAAGCCAACCTGATCCGCCCCGGCAACATCATCGAGCACAACGGCCGGCAGTGGGCCGTGCTCAAGATCCAGATCATCACGCCCGGCAAGGGCGGCGCCTTCATCCAGGTCGAGATGCGCGACCTCAAGAGCGGCAGCAAGACCAACGAGCGCTGGCGCACCGCCGACACCGTCGAGAAGCTGCAGGTCGAGGAGAATGACTGCACCTTCCTCTACGGCGACGAGCACACGCTCACCTTCATGGATGCCGAGAGCTTCGAGCAGTTCACCTTGCCGCGCGAGGTGGTGGGCGAGCCCGCCGCCTTCCTCCAGGACGGCATGGCGGTCATCGTCGATCTGATCGAGGGCACGCCGGTCTCGGTGGCGCTTCCCGACAAGGTGACGATGAAGGTGGTCGAGGCCGATCCGGTGGTGCGCGGCCAGACCGCGGCCTCCTCCTACAAGCCGGCGGTGCTGGAGAACGGCGTGCGTACCATGGTGCCGCCCTTCGTCGAGGCCGGCTCGCGCATCGTGGTCAATACCGCGGACGCGAGCTACGTCGAGCGCGCCAAGGACTAGGCCCGCTCCGCATGGCGCTGCGCTCCGCCCTCATCAACGTCATGGAACGCGCCGCGCGCAAGGCGGCGCGCGGGCTGGTGCGCGACTTCGGCGAGGTCGAGCAGCTGCAGGTCTCGCGCAAGGGCCCCGCGGACTTCGTCTCGACGGCAGATTTGCGCGCCGAGAGGGTGCTCCGCGCCGAGCTCAAGAAGGCGCGCCCGTCCTTCGGCCTGCTCATGGAGGAATCGGGTGCCGAGGCCGGGGACGGGCAGCACCGCTTCATCGTCGACCCTCTCGACGGAACCGAGAACTTCCTCCACGGCATCCCGCATTTCGCCATCTCGTTAGCACTCGAGCGCGACGGAGAGATCGTCGCCGGCGTCATCCTCGAGCCCATCAAGGACGAGTTCTACTGGAGCGAGAAGGGCGGAGGCGCCTTCGTCAACGAGCATCGCCTGCGCGTGTCGGCGCGCAGCCGCCTGGCGGACGCGCTCATCGGCACCGGCATCCCGTTCCACGGCCACGGCGACCACGCGAGCTTTCTCAAGACCTTCGCCGCGGTAATGCCCGAGGTCGCGGGCATTCGCCGGATGGGGACCGCCTCCCTCGACCTCGCCTACGTCGCGGCGGGCAAGCTCGACGGCTTCTGGGAGTTCGGCCTCAAGCCTTGGGACATCGCCGCCGGCATCCTCCTGGTGCGCGAGGCGGGGGGCTATGTGGGCGAAATCGACGGCGGGCGCAACATGCTCGCAAGCGGCAGCGTGCTGGCCGCCAATGACAGGCTGATGAAGCCGCTCGGCGAGCTCCTGCAAAAGGCGCTAGGCGCGCCGCTTCGGCAGAGGGCGCTCTGAATTCCCTCAAGCCATGATCGGTCTCCGGCAAAGCCGTTGTCGCGCCTCTCCCGCTGGGCTATTGTCGGCGGCGGTCGGCAATCTAAATCAATAAGTTCCGGCACGGGGAGGCGGCAGCAGATGAGGCGAAAACCGGAGATGCTGCAAGCGGCGTCCCGCAACGCTCTGGTGCTAGCGCTCATGACGGGCGCGGCGTTTTCGGCGCTCATGTGCGCGAGCACCCCGCTCTACGCGCAAGAGACCGTTTTCGTCGGCAAGGGCAATCCGCGCGACGTGATGCTCGACCTCTCGGTGCTCAACAGGCTGGGCCCGCCGCCGGCTGTTGCAAAAACGCCCTTTGGGAAACCCGAGCAGGCGCGCGGCAAGGCCGAGAGCGGCACCATCGTGCTTACCCCTCCCGGCGAGGAGAGGCCCGGCAAGACGGAAGGCAAAGGCAAGGAGCGCGCCAAGGCGACGGCCAAGGCGGAGGCGGAAACCGCGCCGCGCGAGCCGGCGAAGCCCGCCGCTAAACCCGCACGCAGCGGAGCCCAAGGGCAAGCGCCCCAGGTGGCAGCGGCAGCGACGGCAACGCCGAGCACTACTCCGCCGCCTGCACCCGTGATCCCGGAACCGCCGGCACTCCCCGCCAAGAGCGCCGCCCCGGCACCCGCTCAGAGCGCCGAGACGAGCCCGCGGCCCCTTGCGGCGCCCGAGCCCCCGGCTCCGCCGGCGCCATCGCCCGGCAAAAGCGTTGCTGCAAGCCCCACCCAGCTGGCTGAGACGAGCCCCGCGCCGGCGGCAGCGCCGCAGCCTCCGGCGCCGGCGGCCGGCAAGAGCAGCCCAACCGCGCCGATCAAGCCCGCGGCATCTGCCGCCGTGTCCCCAGGCGCCACCCCCGCCCCCGCAGAGCGCGCGGAGACGAGCCCGCCACCGGCCGCGGCACCCGAGCCCCCGATTCCTCCGGAGCTGCCCGCAAGCAAGCTCGCCAGTGCGGCACCGGCACCAACCGCACCGGCGGCCAAGCCGGCGGCACCGGCAGCTCAGTCCGCCGCCACCGCACCGGCAGCCAAGCCGGCGGCATCGGCAGCTCAGCCCGCCGCCACCGCACCGGCAGCCAAGCCGGCCGCTCCGCCCGCGACCACGGCCGCGGCACCAGCTGCTCAGCCGGCCGCGGCCGCGGCACCAACTGCTCAGCCGGCGACCGCCGCGGCTGCGCCGGCGGCGAGCAAGCCTGCGCCAGCGGCGCCTCAGACTCAGCTTGCGGCCAAGCCCCCCGCCGCCGCGGCCCCCGGTGCTGCACTCGGCCATGCCGCCGTGAGCGTCAATTTCGCGGCCGGCGGCAACGACCTCACCGACCAAAACAAAGCCGAGCTCAGCAAGCTCGCCGACACGCTCAAGAAAAACACGGAACTGCGCGTGCAGCTTGTCGCCTATGCCGCCGGCAGCGAGGACCAAGCGAGCCAGGCGCGCCGCCTCTCGCTCTCGCGCGCGCTTGCCGTACGCGGTTATCTCTTCGATCAGGGGGTAGGCGCCAGCCGCATGGACGTGCGCGCGCTCGGGAACAAGCTCGAGGGCGGCGGCTCGCCCGATCGTGTCGATCTCATCACGGTCGGGAAGTAACGCGGGAGCGGCAAGGGGCGGGCGCTTGCGGCTTCTCTCATCACGCCATAGCGGCCGGGCGGGAACATGACGCGGCTCAGACGCTTCCTTGTTCGCATGATCTTGTTCCTGCTCGCGGTTGCGGCCGTCGTGGCGCTGCTCCTTCCGCAGCTCGAGCGCGTCTTCCTGCATAACGTGCCGCTCAACAGCATGATCCTGGGCGCTGCCCTCATCGGCATCGTCTTCATCTTCCGTATGGTGCTGCAGCTCAAGCCGGAGCTTGCCTGGATCGAGAGCTACAAGCGCTCGCGCCAGCCGCTCGCGCGCACGACCCCGCGCCTCTTGGCACCCATGGCGACCATGCTCGGCGAGCGCAAGGACAAGCAGCTCTCGCTGTCGACGACCTCGATGCGCACGCTGCTCGACGGCATCAGCTCGCGCCTCGACGAGGCGCGCGACATCTCGCGCTACCTCATCGGCCTCATGATCTTCCTCGGCCTGCTCGGCACGTTCTGGGGCCTGCTCGATACCGTGAGCTCGGTCGGCACCGTGATCCAAAGTCTCGAGATCGGCTCCAACGACGTGGCCTCGATCTTCAACAACCTGAAGAGCGGCCTCGAGCGGCCGCTCGCAGGCATGGGCACCTCCTTCTCGTCCTCGCTCTTCGGCCTGGCGAGCTCGCTGGTCCTGGGCTTCCTCGATCTCCAGGCAGGCCAGGCGCAGAACCTCTTCTACAACGACCTCGAGGAGTGGCTCTCGAGCCTCACGCGGCTCTCGGGCGGCGGCATCATCGCCGAGGGCGAGACCTCGGTGCCGGCCTACATCGAAGCGCTCCTCGAAAAGACGGCGGACAGCCTGGATGCGCTCCAACGCACGGTGCAGCGCGGCGAGGACAACCGCACGGCCACGAGCACCCATCTCTTCACCCTGAGCGAGCGGCTCTCGACGCTGACCGATCAAATGCGCGCGGAGCAGTCGCTCCTGGTCAAGCTGGTGGAGGGGCAGATGGAAATGCGGCCGGTGCTCGCCAAGCTCGCCGAGAGTGCCGGCGAGCGCGGCATCGATGAGGCGAGTCGCATCCATATCCGCAATATGGACCTGTATCTCGCCCGCCTCGTCGAGGAGCTCTCGGTCGGCCGCCAGACGACCGTCGACGAGCTGCGCGCCGAGATCCGGCTGCTCGCGCGCACCATCGCCAACCTGGCCGAGGAAGCCGGGCCGTAAGGAGAGTTGGGCGTGGAAGGACCTTCAGAGTGAGAGCGCACCGCCAACTCCGCACCGTCAACATATGGCCGGGCTTCGTCGATGCGCTGACCAGCCTCGTGCTCGCCTTTATCTTCGTGCTGCTCATCTTCGTCATCGCCCAGTTCACCCTCTCCGAGGTCCTGACCGGGCGCGACGAGGCCTTGAAGCGCCTCAACCGCCAGATCGCCGAGCTGGCCGACATGCTCGGCCTCGAGCGCAAGGCGAACGCCGACCTGCGCCTCTCGGTGGCCCAGCTCTCGGCCGAGCTGCAGAGTTCGGTCTTGAAGCGCGACACGCTCTCAACGCGGCTCTCCGAGCTCTCGGCCGAGCGGGAGAAGCTCAACGCGCAGCTCGCGGAGGCCAACGCGCGCGCCGAGAGCGCCGCCGAGGAGGCAGGGCGGCTCAAGGGACAGCTCGACACCTCGCAAAAGCAGCTCGAGACCACAGAGAGGACGAGCGAGGGCGACAAGACGGCACTCGAGGCCGAGAGGCAGCTCAGCGCCGAGGCGCAGCAGCAGATCGAGCTCCTGAACCGGCAGATATTGGCGCTGCGCGAGCAGCTCGCCGCGATCCAACAGGCGCTCGAGGCCTCCGAAGCCGCCAACAAGGACAAGGAGGTGCAGATCGC
>Ga0074044_10005094_pt1 | contig 10756 bp, 11 predicted proteins | sample BogForMeECP23OM1_FD_94443 | JGI IMG/M metagenome (GOLD analysis project Ga0074044, IMG submission 94443) | Bog forest soil microbial communities from Calvert Island, British Columbia, Canada - Bog Forest MetaG ECP23OM1 | ecosystem: Environmental > Terrestrial > Soil > Wetlands ...
AATCTCCTCGGTCGTCATGTCGAACAGCGCCTTGCGCAGCGCCTTGTATCCGCCGTTGCCGACGTACACCTCGAGCTTGCGAAGATCAGGGATATCCAGCCAGCGCGTCAGTATCCGTTCCATCTGAATCCCGGTGGGCTCGTCGTCGCGGTTCAGGCAGGATGCTTTTCGCTGAGCGCCATCAGTTTCTGTTTCTGGCCCTGAATTTTCCGCTGCAGCGCCATCAGAGCGTCGAGGACGCCTTCGGGCCGCGGCGGACATCCGGGAACATACACGTCAACCGGGACAATTTTGTCGATGCCGGGCAAGGTCGCGTAGTTGTCGTAGAAACCGCCGGTCGAAGCGCAAGCGCCAAACGCCATCACCCACTTCGGCTCCGCCATCTGATCGTAAACCCGGCGCAGAATCGGCCCCTGGCGAACTGTTACGGTGCCGATGACCATCAGCAGATCGGCCTGGCGCGGAGTGAAGCGCGGGAGCAGAGCGCCGAAGCGGTCGATGTCGTACGGGGTCATCGAGAGCGACATATATTCCATCGCGCAGCAGGCAGTCGCGAACGGATAGGGAAAGATCGAGAATTTTCGCGCCCAGCCAAGCGCCTTGTCCAGCCGGGTCAGGACCGCGCTGTCGCCCAGCAGAATCTCATCGCCCTTTGACGACTCGAGCCCGCTTTTAGTTAGTGCCATTGATGCCTCTGGCGCTCGATATATACGTTAGATCGTTTACCACCGAAGGGTAGCAAGCATCGCGTCGGCGCGTCAACGAAGCCTAATGAAACCGCCGTTTTGAGTGAAGCAAAACTTGGGCGCCCATTTCGGCTTCACGAGATTCGCAGCACCCCGGCGCCTTTGATCTCGTCGTGCTTGAGCATCTTGAGCGCCACGTTCGCCTCGGCGAGGCCGAAGGCCACGGTATTCGTGCGGATCGGTATCTCGCCCGCCAGTTTCAGGAACTCTTCCCCGTCGGCGCGCGTGTTGGCCGTCACGCTACGAAGTTCTTTTTCGTAGAAGAGGTGTTTTTCGTAATCGAGCGCCGGAATTGGACTTAGATAAATCCCCGCAACCGCAAGGATCCCGCCGCGACCGAGCGCTTGCAGAGCGGGCGGCACAAGATTCCCCGCCGGTGCAAACAGAATCGCCGCGTCGAGCGGTGCGGGCGGCGAATCTTCCGCGTTGCCGATCCATTCGGCGCCAAGGTCTTTCGCCAAATCGCGATGCGGCCCGCCGCGGCTCATGACAAACACTCGGCATCCCCAGTGGCGCAGCACCTGGATCGCAAGATGAGCCGAGCCGCCGAAGCCGTAGAGTCCGACCGTCGAACCAGGCTGGACGTCGGCCCGCTTGATTGCGCGGAAGCCTATTATTCCGGCGCACAGCAGAGGAGCGGCTTCCTCGTCGCCAAGCGAATCGGGTAGAGCATAGGCAAAATCCTCGCGCACCACCGCCCATTCGCAGTAGCCGCCGTCGCGGTCGTAGCCGGTGAAGCGCGCGTTAGGGCAGAGATTTTCGCGACCCCGGCGGCAGCAGACGCAAACGCCGCAAGTCTCGCGAAGCCATGCAATCCCGACGCGATCGCCCGGCTTGAAACGAGCGGCGCCGGCGCCGCGCTGGTCCACGACGCCCACTACTTCATGGCCTGGAATGATTCGCGGATGGCGCGGCGGCAGGTCACCCTCGGCGACGTGAAGGTCGGTCCGGCATACACCGCAAGTGTGCACGCGCACGCGAATTTCGCCAGGCCCGGGCTCGGGCACAGGTGCGTCGATTGCGCGGAGCGGATCGGATTCGATCGGCGCGGGCTTTTCGACAACCATCGCCTTCATCCAAAATATTATATTCGATGCGCTCGCTGCTGGCTTGCGAAAAGAGCCCTTACGCGGTCGATGCGCAAAGAATTGTGCTACCGTTTAGCGGCGTGCTCTTATTGAGCCGCACGGATGCAGGCGCTCAAACCATCCCAACCGTCGGGCGAACTTTCATTTGCGCGCTCCGATAACTCAACGCTGGTCGTGCGACTCGCCGGCGACTGGCATCTTCGTCACGGCCTGCCTGAGCCGGACCTGGTACTGAAGCAGCTCGACACCGCGCCGAAGCCCACCCGGCTGACCTTCGACGCCGCTCAGTTACACGACTGGGACAGCGGCCTGCTCACGTTCCTGGTGGGTGTCAGCGAGATCTGCCATAAGCGCAACTTGCGCGCCGATTGGAACGCGCTGCCCGAGGGCGTGCGGAGTCTGGTGAGGCTGGCGGAAGCGGTGCCGGAAAAAACCGGCGCCCGCCTCGAGGCGTCGCATGCTTCGTTCATCGAAGAGCTTGGCAGGGAAGCGATTTCGTATGCGCAGGGGCTGGATGATTTTCTGCGCTTCCTGGGCGAAGTGGCGATCGCGTTCGCCAGGCTGTGCGTGGGCAAGGCGCGGTTTCGAAGAGTTGACCTGATGATCGCCATCCAGGATTGCGGCGCCAACGCATTCGGCATCGTCACCCTGGTCACTTTCCTGGTCGGGGTGATTCTCGCGTTCGAGGGCGCGGTCCAGTTGCAACAGTTCGGCGCGTCGATCTTCGTCGCCGACCTGGTCGGAATTGCGATGGCCCGCGACATGGGCGCGATGATGGCGGCGATCATCATGGCGGGCCGCACTGGAGCCGCGTTTGCCGCGACGCTTGGCTCGATGAAGGTGACGCAGGAAATCGACGCGCTGACCACGATGGGAATCTCGCCGCTGGAATTCCTGGTGTTGCCGCGCGTGCTGGCCCTGTTCCTGATGGTCCCGCTGCTTTGCGTGTACGCCGATTGCCTGGGAGTGGCGGGAGGAGCGTTCGTCAGCGCGACGATGCTCCATATCTCGCTGCGCACCTATCTCACAGAGACCAAGCATGCGATTACGCTCACCATGATCTTCGGCGGCGTATTCAAGGCCGCCGTTTACGGCATAATTATCGCGGTCGCCGGCTGCCTGCGCGGGTTCCAGTGCGGCAACAGCTCGTCGGCAGTCGGCGACGCGGCGACTGCGGCGGTGGTTACGGGAGTCGTCTATGTAATCGTCGCGTGCGGAATCTTTGCGTTTATCTTCAACGTCCTCGGAATTTAGCTGTTTAACCGGCAGTGAGAATCAAGCTGTACAATTCGGCCCGCTGATATGGCCACCACCCTTTCACCCATCAAGTCTTCGGACGGCAAACGCGTCTCGGTGGCGAAGTTTCCCAAGGACGGACCGCCGCCAATCACCGTCAAGAATCTCACGATGGCCTACGGAACCTTCGTGGTGATGAAAGACATAAACTTCACCGTGAATCACGGCGACATCTTCATCATAATGGGCGCCAGCGGCAGCGGCAAAAGCACCCTGCTCAACCACATGCTCGGGCTGATCGCGCCCGCCCAGGGCGAGGTTTGGTACGGCGATTTCAACTTCACCAGAGCCGAGCCGCTCGAGCGCGAGGCGATGCTGCGGCACTTCGGCGTTCTGTACCAGGGCGGCGCGCTATGGAGCTCGATGACGCTGGCAGAAAATGTGGGACTGCCGCTCGGTGAATTTACCGATCTGTCGCCGGCGGAAATTCGGGAGGTCGCTTCGCTGAAGCTGGCGCTGGTCGGGCTCAAGGGCTTCGAGGGCTACTATCCCAGCCAGATCAGCGGCGGGATGCAGAAGCGGGCGGGCCTCGCGCGCGCGATCGCGCTGGATCCGGAAATTGTTTTTTTCGACGAGCCGTCGTCCGGCCTCGATCCGATAAGCTCGCGCCTGCTCGACGATTTGATCCTGGAATTGCGCGACAGCCTCGGCTCGACCATCGTCGTCGTGTCGCACGAGCTGGCCAGCATTTTTGCAATCGGCAACAACAGCGTTTTTCTCGACGCGGAGAGCAAGACCGTCATCGCACACGGCGACCCCAAGGACCTGCTTGCGCATAGCACCGATCACCGCGTGCAAACTTTCCTCACCCGCGGCGGGGAAGACGCGGAAAAATCAGCGAGGAATCATGGGTAAGCGAGTCAATCCTGCGACAGTGGGCGCCTTCGTTTTGGGCGCAATCGGCCTCATCCTGGTGGCGGTGGTCGTCCTCAAGGGGGGCCTGTTCCAACCCACGCACAAATTTGTGATCTACTTCCCCGGCAATATCAACGGCCTCAGGGTCGGCGCGCCGGTCAAATTCAACGGCGTCGAGATTGGTGAGGTCAAGCAAACTCAACTAAGCCTCGAGCAGGAGATGAACCCGCAGACCAGCGAGATCCGAGCCCAGGTGCGCATCCCGGTAATCATCGAGCTCGATGAGAAGAAGATTCTCTCCCGCAGCGGCAACGCAATCGATTTGAGCGACCCGCATACAATTCCCAACCTGGTCCAGGAAGGGATGCGCGCGCAACTGGGCTCGGATAGCCTCGTCACTGGCCTGCTCTACGTGGCGCTGGACATCGAACCGAATACGCCCAAGATAACCATGCCGAAGATGGTGCAGGGGCTGCAGCAGATTCCCGCAATTCCAAACACCCTGGAACAAGCGCAGGCCGTGGCAATACGCATTCTCCAAAGACTCGAGAAGGTGGACTTCGCCACCGTGTCCCGTGAACTCAGTAGCACGCTGGATTCGATCAACAAAATCACCACCTCGCCTGCGCTGAAAGAGGTGGTTGCTAAATCCGAGCAGACGCGCGAGCAACTGGACCACACGCTGGCCGGCGCGCAACAGACGCTCAGCACGGTTAACAACCAGGTACCTCCCCTTTCAGATTCTTTGCAGAAGACCTCGCTTTCGGCGGATGCCGCCGCCAAGCAGGCCCGGCTGACGCTCGGCACTGTGCAAACCACCATCGAGCCGAACTCTCCCATAAACTACCAGGCGCTGCAGACGCTGCAGGATGTCTCCGCCGCCGCGCACTCGATCAAGGAGTTGGCGGACTACCTGCAACGTAACCCGAGCGCGATCGTTCGCGGGCGCGACTTCACTCAGGACTAACGATGAGCTTGACCGCACTTCTCAAGACTCTGGCAGTCGGCGCGATTGCGATGTCGTTGGCCGGATGCTCGGCCGTTGCCAGAACGATTCTCGCTCCGCAGAAGGATATCTCGAAGTTTTATCTGCTCACGCCCACCACCGACACTGCGGCGGCGGGGCCGGCGTCTGCGGGGAGCACGGGCGGCGATTTCACCATCGGACTTGGGCCGATCAAGCTGCCTCCGTATCTCGATCGGCCGGAAATAGTGACGCGCGTGGCCCCTAATCGTCTCGAGCTCTCGAAGGAGGAGCGGTGGGGTGAGTCGCTGCAGGAAGGTTTCACCAGCGTGCTGGAGCGCGACCTCTCCGCACAAACCGGTACCCGGCGCGTGATCGTCTTCCCCTGGTACAACACCGTGCATATCGATTTGCAGGTCCAGATCGACGTCTATCGCTTCGAGACCGACGGCCAGGGCAACGCGCAACTGTCGGCGAAATGGACGATTCTCGACCCCACCGGCAAGAACATCCTCTATACTGCGGAGTCCAATTTGACGCAGCCTTCCAAACCCGGCGATGCCACCGATGCGGCGGCGGCGCTCAGCCGCGCGATCGGCGATCTGAGCGGTCAGATCGCGAACATGCTGCACCAACTTCGCGCCCAACAGGGCGCGCATCCGGCCTGAAACTAGCCCCCGGATAAGCGGGGCAAAACCCACTTGTCTCAATCGCGACGGTCATTCCATCAGCTTCCTCACGCGGTCCTTCAACGATGAATCGCCAACCAGGAGCAAGCTGGGCAGCCGCATCGTGAGCTCGAGCCAGTTGCGATCGCGTCGCCCGACTTCGCGCAATATCGCCAGTCCGTCGTCGATCTTGCCAAGGCCGAGCAATGCTATCGCGTGCCAATAGCGCATTTCGGGATTCTCGCCGATCAGCCGCTCCGCTTCCGCGAATTCACGCTCGGTCGCATCCAGATCGCCGCGTGCTGCCGCCTCGTTACCAAGACGCATATGAATGAAGGCGCGACGCACGCCGACGAGACGTCGAATCTCGGCAAGCGGCTCGGGCGCGTCGTCAACGCGAAGATCGAAGATCGTGTCGTGCCACGGACGGCCGGTGCTCTTCGCCTCGACAATCAATATCGCCGCAGATTGCCGCCCGCGAATGTCGCCGCCTTCTGCCTCGGCCGCGTCAAGCGCCGCGAGGAATCGATCGACGAGCTCGCCCTTCGCGCCGCGGTATGCCTCCGCCATCGCGGGCCACACTGAACTCTTGAGCATCATGTTGGCCTGCACGGAGATCCCTCGCCGACGATGTGTCCGGCTTCTGGAATCGTCAACGAACCGGTATGCGCCGCGACCCGGCCCAGCGCATCGACCATCGCGACTTGCCGCACCTCCTTCATCGGATCCGAGGCCAGCAGACCTGCGAGCGCGTTAGGCGCGCTCTTCCGCGCGCGCATCAAGTCCAGTCCGAGCTTGCCGTAGGAAGGATCTGCAGTCGCTTGCGATGCGACCGCGCCGACTCCCGCTTCGGCCCACGTGACGACCGAGCCGACGGAGAAGTAATGCGACTGCACGGCGACCCCGAGCTGCCCGGTGTCTGGGTCGCGCGCGACGATCGAGTAGGTATGAACGAGCGGATCTGCGGTCGGCATCATTTCCTGTCCTCCTTCATCCTCTTGTACCGTCCTATCATCGTGTCCTCCCGTCGTTGTGTCATCCCGAGCGTAGCCGAGGGACCCCGGATCTTTCCCTGTGCCGGCTGACGCACCAACAATCACGACGCGCGTCCACGGTTCTCGCTACCTTGCGGTCTATCATTTGCTGCCTGCTCTCATGGTATCTGGAGCAATGCGGCTCCACGGGCCTTAGGGGATGTGAACTACCTTCACTTCGAGAAGAATCCGGGGTCCCTCGGCTACGCTCGGGATGACACAAAACAACAAAGAAGAAAGACGACGCGAATACTCGCGCGTATCTTCGCCCTGAGGATATCATCGAAGAGAGCTCGCGCTCTTTTGCAACGAGGGAAGATACGTGAAACCCCGCCACGCTGCCGTGCTAGCGCTTGTGGGCTGGTATTTGGTGCTGCCGCCGACCAGTCTGGGCAAAGTTGTTCTATCTGCACCGCCTTCAAAATGGACTGTTTTTCAGGAGTACGACTCGCTTGAAACATGCTTGGCGGCTAGGGTCGAATTGCACGAGCGTGGAGAGCAAAATCCGAGTGTAAAGCCGCAGCTCCAGTTTCCACCAAAGCAACTTGCGCAGTTTTTCGCAGCTGATTGTATCTCGGCCGATGATCCTAAACTCAAGGAAAAGTAGAATGAAGCCACGCCACGCAGCCGCGCTCGCGCTTGTGGGTTCCTGAAGTACCAAATACCTCGTCGCACGAGCCGGTTTTGTTTTGCAACTTGGTTGCCTCCCCGTAACTGATGGCTTATAAGGGCGATTGATGGCGTCGCTACATTCATCGCTCGCTTCCGAGCCGCGCGAACGCGCCCCGATCCGCGATATCCTCGATCGGGCGCTGGCGGGCGCGCGCCTGAGCGATGCTGACGCGATCGCGCTTATCGAATGCCCGGACAGCGATCTCGACGCCATGCTTTCCGCGGCGGCTGAACTCCGCGATCGTGGCAAGGGCCGCGACGTAACCTACTCGCGCAAAGTTTTTCTGCCCATCACCAACCTCTGCCGCGACCGATGCACCTACTGCACGTTCCGCAAAGACCCCGGCGACCCGGGCGCGTGGACGATGATGCCCGACGAGATTGCCCAGTGGTCGCGCCGCGGGGCCGAACTCGGATGCAAAGAGGCGCTGATGTGCCTGGGCGACAAGCCCGAGGTCGCGTTCAAGGAATACCGCGAGACGCTGGCGGCGCTCGGCGTCCGCACGACGATTGAATACGTGGGCCGCGCGTGCGAAATCGCGCTGGCCGAGGGACTGTTGCCGCATACCAACGCCGGCCTCATGACCTCGGATGAAATGCGCGCCCTGCGTCCGCTCAACGCGAGCATGGGTCTGATGCTCGAAAACATCTCGCCGCGGCTGCGGGCGCGCGGCGGAGTGCACCAGGCGGCGCCGGACAAGGATCCTGCGCTGCGAATCAAGATGATAGACGAGGCAGGCGCGCTGCGAATTCCGTTCACGACTGGAATTTTGCTCGGCATCGGCGAGACCCCGGCCGAACGCGCGCTGAGTCTGACCGCGATTCGCGACACCCATGAGCGCCACGGTCATATCCAGGAAGTGATCATCCAGAATTTTCGCGCCAAGCCTGAAATTGCGATGGCCGACGCGCCGGAGCCTGACGCTTACGACATGGCGCGCGCGATCGCGGCCGCCCGGCTGGTGCTCGGCCCATCAATGAACGTGCAGGCGCCGCCCAATTTGTCGCCGCGCCAGATCGAGTTGTTCCTGAGCGCCGGAATCAACGACTGGGGCGGGATTTCGCCGCTCAGCAAGGATTACGTGAATCCCGAGGCGCCGTGGCCGCATATCGAAAGGCTCGGCGATCAATGTGCGCGAGCCGGATTCAAGCTTGGCGAAAGGCTCGCAATCTATAACGAATACATCAATGATGAGTGGCTCGACCCGGCGGTCGCGACTAAAGTGCGCGCGATATGGGATCGACCCGTCGGAGGCCAATCATGAATCTGGAGTACTGGCGAGATTACGTTGACGAAATCGAAGCGACCCCCGTTGACGCTTTGCTCGGCAAGGCGTCCCCAGCGGTGCGCACCGCGCTTGAACATGCTCTCCTGAAAAGAGAGCTGACGCCCGCAGAGGGGCTGCTGCTTTACACCGCGGAGGGCGACGACCTGCGCGCGACGATCAAATGCGCCGACCTCGCGCGCGCCGAGGACATCGGCGACGAAGTCACCTACGTCGTCAATCGCAATATCAACTTCACCAACATCTGCTTCGTCGGATGCCAGTTCTGCGGCTTCAAGCGTCAACGCTGGGAGGCCGACGCCTACGATCATTCCGACGAAACGATCGTGCGCAAGGTTGCCGACGCGGTCGCGCGCGGAGCGACCGAGATCTGCATGCAGGGCGGCATCAACCCCGACATGCCGCCGTTCAAGTATCGCGACCTGCTCGACGCGATGAAGGGCGCCTTCCCCGAGATCCACATTCACGCCTTCTCGCCGATGGAAATAATGTACGGCGCCAAGCGCGTGCGGATGGACTATCCGGAATACATCACGATGCTCAAGGAGCACGGACTCGGCTCGATTCCGGGCACCGCCGCGGAAATCCTGGACGACGGCGTGCGCGAGATCCTCAGCCACAAAAAAGTTGACGTCGCCGCGTGGGTCGAGATAATCACCACCGCGCACGCGGTCGGCGTGCCGACGACCTCAACCATCATGTATGGCCACGTCGAGACGCCGCGCCATGTGGTGAATCATCTCGGCCTGATTCGCACGATCCAGAAGCAGACGCATGGCTTCACCGAGTTCGTGCCGCTGAGGTTCATCCATCAGAACACGATGCTCTACCGCAAGGGGCTGGTGTCCCCGGTCGATCGCGGCCAACTGGATTTCCAGATGTACGCGTTCTCGCGCCTGTTCCTGCGCGGCCAGATCGACAATATCCAGACCTCGTGGGTCAAGTGCGGGGTCGATCTCGCGGCGCTCACGCTCAAGGCCGGATGCAATGACCTATCGGGCACGCTGATGGAGGAAAGCATCACGGCCCAGGCCGGCGGCGACTCGGGCGAGTTCGTGCCCGTCGATTTGTTCGAGGAAAAAGCGCGCGCGATGGGCCGCGTCGCGGTCGAACGCACCACCCTCTACAAGAAGCTCTACGGAAGAAAGGCACCCAATGGAGCGCGGCCAATCGCGTCCTCTCCCGCCCCGGCGGATCACCACGCTAGCGGGGGGAGTGGGTGCGGCTAAGTTCATCCGGGGACTGGTTCGGCGTATCGATCCCGCCAGGCTGACCGTCGTCGTTAACACCGGCGACGACGAGACCTTTTACGGGCTTCACGTCTCGCCCGATATCGACACCGTGACCTATACGCTCGCGGGTGTCGTGAATCGCGCCCAAGGCTGGGGACTCGACCGCGAATCGTTCAACGTGCTCCCGGCGCTCGAGCGCTTCTACGGCAAGCCGTGGTTCGGCCTTGGCGATCGCGACCTGGCCACGCATCTGTACCGCACCGAGCGCATGCATCAGGGCGCATCGCTCAGCCGAATCACCGCGGAAATCGCGCGAGCTTTCGCCGTCAAGTCGCAAATCATCCCGATGAGCGACGGCCGGGTGCGGACCTTCGTAAAATTGCGCGGCCGCCCCGCCATCCCCTTCCAGGAGTACTTCGTTCGCGGCCGCGCACGCGGCGCCGTCGAAAGGATCGAGCTGCGCGGAATCGGGGGCGCACGCCCTGCTCCCGCGGTCCTCGCGGCGATTCGCAAATCCGCCGCGATCATCCTGGCGCCGTCGAATCCGTTCGTTTCGCTCGGCCCGATTTTGCAATTGACAGGCGTGCGCGCCGCGCTGCGCCGGGTGAAATCGCGCGTCGCGGCCATCAGCCCGATCGTAGGCGGCAGGACGATCAAAGGGCCCGCCGACAAAATGCTCCGTGGACTTGGGATGGAAGTCTCGCCGCTCGGTGTCGCGCGCCTTTATCGCGACATCGCGGGACTGTTCGTCCTGGACAACGCCGATCGCCGCTACCTCGAATCGATCGAACGGCTGGGGATGCGCGCGCTGGCAACCGACACCATCATGGCCACCCCCGATCGCGCCGCCGCGCTGGCTGAAGCGGTTCTGCAAGCGCTGGAGGTGTAGTAGGCTGGTCCCGCCGATGCGCACGA
>Ga0074044_10005095_pt1 | contig 10755 bp, 11 predicted proteins | sample BogForMeECP23OM1_FD_94443 | JGI IMG/M metagenome (GOLD analysis project Ga0074044, IMG submission 94443) | Bog forest soil microbial communities from Calvert Island, British Columbia, Canada - Bog Forest MetaG ECP23OM1 | ecosystem: Environmental > Terrestrial > Soil > Wetlands ...
CAATCCACGCGCCCCGCGCGGGGCGCGACACTCCATCTGTGATACTTCCGCCGATTAAATCTTGTTTCAATCCACGCGCCCCGCGCGGGGCGCGACCAAGCGCACGGTGCAGGATACGAATGGAGTGGTGTTTCAATCCACGCGCCCCGCGCGGGGCGCGACCCAGCTATAAAGGCTTTATTCCCCGCGTTCACGATGTTTCAATCCACGCGCCCCGCGCGGGGCGCGACAAGCAAGTGGAGTTGCAAGAAATTGCTTTGAAGATGTTTCAATCCACGCGCCCCGCGCGGGGCGCGACATGACGGTTCCGTTAATACAGCCACATGCTGGAGTTTCAATCCACGCGCCCCGCGCGGGGCGCGACATCGACTTCCACTGTCATAATTGACGGCAGCACCGGTTTCAATCCACGCGCCCCGCGCGGGGCGCGACGTGGATCGTCTGAATCGACTAGGCCGGTACTCGGTTTCAATCCACGCGCCCCGCGCGGGGCGCGACATCCACGTTTCTGCATTCATCTTAGCGGCTCTCTTGTTTCAATCCACGCGCCCCGCGCGGGGCGCGACGACAGTACACTTCCAAATTTGCATTAGCATTGAGTTTCAATCCACGCGCCCCGCGCGGGGCGCGACTGCTGGCGCTAGTCTCACATGGGATCATGCAACCGGTTTCAATCCACGCGCCCCGCGCGGGGCGCGACGCCGTTTAGCTGTGGAGTGGTCTGCATCAAAGCCGTTTCAATCCACGCGCCCCGCGCGGGGCGCGACGATAAAAGATTCTCGGAGGAATGAGATGATCGTAGTTTCAATCCACGCGCCCCGCGCGGGGCGCGACATAAAGATAGCCTTGTGGCAACGTGTCAATGGGGTTTCAATCCACGCGCCCCGCGCGGGGCGCGACGTGCTGTTTCAGACTAATGAGGCCCGTGATCTTGTTTCAATCCACGCGCCCCGCGCGGGGCGCGACGTGGGGTAAACAGACTCGGTTCTGTATTCACCGGTTTCAATCCACGCGCCCCGCGCGGGGCGCGACACAAGAAACCCAGCGTGCTAGATCAAATCGACCGAGTTTCAATCCACGCGCCCCGCGCGGGGCGCGACCCGGCGAATGCGCCCACCTTAACCCCGCTGAACGGTTTCAATCCACGCGCCCCGCGCGGGGCGCGACGTAGAATCTGTCGGAGTTTGAGCAGTGCAAATGTGGGTTTCAATCCACGCGCCCCGCGCGGGGCGCGACGTAACAGGCGGATGTAACCTGGTTGACTCTTTTGGGTTTCAATCCACGCGCCCCGCGCGGGGCGCGACCAAGACTCCCCATTATGCGATTATGGAGTGCTTAGTTTCAATCCACGCGCCCCGCGCGGGGCGCGACGTTAAACCCGGCTAACTTAATCGCTGGAATTTTGTTTCAATCCACGCGCCCCGCGCGGGGCGCGACCGCACCCATACTAATTGATGTCTTCTGAAGTAGTTAGAAGGGGCGAAACGCGATCCGAGCACTTGACCACCCACTGGAGGGATGCTTCGGGGCAGCGAATAGGCTCAACTTCTGAATAAACAAGCATTTGCAAGATGCGCGGACACCCCAGAGATTTGACCACCGCTTCAGGTTCGCTCAACTGTGACCACGTTGTCAGACAATCAGCGGACCTTCGGGATCATAGGTCGGCTTGGCTCCTACATGTTCCACCCGACCATGCCAGTTTGCACCCAGAAAATAAAATCGCAAGCTGTCTTCCTCCGGCTTAATTACAGCGACGAGCTTAGCCCTGAATGACACCCATTGTGCCTGATCGACTAGACACTCAAACACAGAAAACTGTACGCGCTGACCGACATTTTGACACAACTTCGCGACACGGCGTAGCCGACGACGACCCGCTCCCGTATCTGTTCTGACATCATAGGCGACAAGAACCATCATTGAATCTCACCGCCAAAAGTATGCCGGATATCCATCCAGATCGCCTCGGATGTAGCGTGCAAGCAGCAGCGCTTGCACATGCGGGAGTAATCCCAGTTCGATCCGCTCACCGAGGAAAGGATGCTGGATTTCCTCCTGTTTGCGTTTCTGCCAGGCGACCAGAACCTCCTTCCGTGTAGGATCGTCCATCGCAACAGCTCCACTCTCAGTTCTGCGGAATCCGTCCATTTGCACCTGACGCCGGTTGACAAGTGACAGTGTCAGCCGGTCAGCTAGAACCGGGCGTAGCTCTTCCATCAGATCCAGCGCCAACCCCGGACGTCCGGGCCGGTTCCTATGCAGGAACCCAACTGCTGGGTCCAACCCTACTGCTTCTAGAGCCCCCTCAATGTCGTGTACCAACAGCGTATATAAGAACGACAGCAGTGCATTCATGTTGTCTAACGGCGGGCGTCGATTCCGTTCACGAAAGAAAAAAGCTTCTTTGGAAGCTGTAATCAGGTGATCGAAGACGCTGAAGTAAACACTCGCAGCCTCCCCTTCGAATCCGCGAACGGCATCTACCGTATTGGCCTTCTCAAGTGATGTGAGCACTCGTGCCAGACGTACAGCCGCCTCATCCAGCGCGCCCACGCCATCGCCATCAGTGCGTTCCCGAGCCCCACGGAGTACCACGGTTCGACAGTTCGCCACTTTCGCCATCACAGCAGCCCGCGCTATTGAAGCTGCCGCCTGTTCCTCGTCTGACTTGCGGTATTGCTCCCGACGCAGAAGGACGTTGCCGTTGACCGGACCCTGTACCCGCGCAAGAAACCTGCCGTGCTCAGTAAGAAAAGAGAGAGCAACGTTCTTTTCAGCGCACAGTCCCATCAGCGGCGGACTGCACGAAACGTGTCCAAAGCACACAATACCGACAAGGGTATGAATGGGGACGCGCAACCGGTTCTCCTGCTCGTGTCGTACCACCACCGTCTCTCCTTCGCGGGCGAGATACGAGCCTTGAGTAGTGACGTAGAGCGTGTTCAGTAATTTCTTCACTCAGACTTTCCAGCAATAGCCGCCGCGACAGCCCGAGCCAGATAGCGCTTCACGCTTTTTTCAGCAGTGGTCTTGGGCAGGCAAATGGAATAAAGCGAACATCGGTCGCATTTCTTCTGGTACGGAACTCTTGGCGTTTCCCCGGTTGCATGAAGTTCGTGTAGTCTAAGCGCCAACGACTCGGTCTCGCGACGCAATTGCGCATTGAGGGTTACATCTGCGCGTCTGCGTGGCTGACCATAGAAAATCGCTCCGGCAGGCACTGGCCGTTGCAGCATCTCTTCTAAGCACAGGGCCTGCGCACATAGTTGGACCTCGTCACATCGGTCTGGTTTGGGGCGTCCGCGTTTGTATTCCACAGGATAAGGCTGCATTGGACCCTCCGCTGTAGGACGAAACTCGACCACATCGGCCCGACCGACCAGCCCGAGCCGCAACGACCTAAGGCGGATTCCTCGACAGATCCGAACACCGTCACGCCATTCATCCGCACCCTCATCGGCGCGTTCGTGCAGGTTCCTACCTTCTGCTGTCAGTTCGTTCTCCGCCCACTGTTGTTCGAGATGAATCAACGCCCACTGCCTCTCGCAGAACACCAGGTGCTGGAGAGATGAAAGCGGGAGTAGTTCCTCTTCGGAGTACATTTCAGTTACACAGGTATCTTTAGTTGTGCTATTCAAGAAAGCGCGGACTCCAACCCGCACACTCGTAGGACTATGATCAGAACGCCGCAAATTGGTATCGAAAACCCGATGGCAATTCAGACCGACGACAGCGGACCGACCACAATGCTTACTATACAGACACACACTGTATACGCTCACTCAAAAGAAAACACGCCGCAAGACCAGTGGCATCCACTGGAAGCACATCTGCGCGACACTGCCGAGAAGGCGCACGAATTCGCCGAGTCGTGGGGCACGGGCGACTGGGCTTGGAATGCCGGTTGGTTGCATGACCTCGGCAAGGCGGACTCAATCTTCCAAGGGTATTTGCGGCGAGAAAACGGACTGGATGATGCCGGATATGACTCCGGACGTGTGAACCATTCATCGGCCGGCGCGGCTTGCGCCGAAGACAGGCTGAAACTTGTTGGTCGCGTCCTCGCTTACCTTGTCGCTGGTCATCATGCGGGGCTGCCAGACTGGCATCCGGCAGACACCGGGAATGCGGCCTTGCAAATTCGACTGGGTGAAGGCCGTCAGAACCTGCAACGCATTCTTCCATTCGTTGACCATATCTTGGCCAAACTGCACCCGGTGGCACGCCCACCTGCGTTCGTTAAGTCTGAGAATTTCCATTTTTGGTTGAGGATGCTGTTCTCGTGCTTGGTGGACGCGGACTTCCTCGACACTGAACAGTTTATGGAACGAGGGAAAACCGAACAACGTGGGCAGTATCCAAGACTCGAAAGACTGGCACCATTGTTCTTCCGAGCATTGGACAGACTGGAGCAAGACGCCGCCAAGACACCAGTGAACACGATCCGAGCGGCGATCCGCCGCGTCTGTGAACAGAAGGCCCAGATGCCAAAGGGATTGTTTTCGCTGACCGTACCGACCGGGGGCGGCAAAACGCTTTCCGCGATGGCTTTCGCGTTGCGTCACGCACTGAAGCACGGGCAGCAGCGCGTGATCTACGTTATCCCGTACACGAGCATCATTGAGCAGACGGGCCGCATTCTGGCGGGGATCTTCGGGCGCAAGAACGTCGTCGAACATCACAGCAATCTCAGTCCGGAAAAGGAAACATTGCGCTCGCAACTCGCCACCGAAAATTGGGACGCGCCGATGGTTATCACCACCAACGTTCAGTTTTTCGAGTCGCTGTATGCCGCGAAGCCAAGCCGCTGTCGCAAACTCCACAACATCGTCAACAGCGTGGTGATTCTCGACGAAGCCCAGCTCCTGCCGCCGGAACTGCTCAGGCCGTGCGTGGACGCGATGAATGATCTTACGCGTAATTACGCCGTAACGCTGGTGCTGGCCACGGCCACCCAGCCCGCCCTGCCCAAACTCGACCCGCCCGCCGAAATCATCCCAAACGAATTGAACCTCTACGGGCGTCTGAAACGAACCCACTTCAACTTCCCGACATCCCTGAATGAGCCGACTGTTTGGGCATCACTCGCTCAGCGACTCCAGCAACACGATCAAGTGCTGTGCATCGTGAATACCCGGCGCGACTGCCACGACCTGTTCCAGCTCATGCCGACAGGGACGATCCATCTTTCCGCGCTCATGTGCGGTGCGCACCGGTCGGCGGTGATTCGCCTGATCCGCTGGCGACTCAGGAAACGCCTGCCAGTACGGGTGATTAGCACCCAATTGGTAGAGGCCGGTGTGGACATTGACTTCCCGGTCGTTTATCGTGCCCTGGCTGGCCTCGATTCCATCGCTCAAGCCGCCGGCCGCTGTAACCGGGAGGGCAAACTCAACGACGCGGGACGGATAGGCGAAGTTCATGTCTTTGTGCCACCCAAACCCGCTCCGCGTGGCTTGCTGCTCAAAGGTGAAAACACCACCCGTGAACTTTGCTCGCTGCCGGAATTCGACCCATACCAGCCGGATACTTTCACTCGCTACTTCCAGTTGTTCTATTCCAAGGTAAACAATACCGGCAGCCACTTCTATGACCTGCTTATCAAGGACGTGAACCCGGACTTGTATTTCCAATTCCGCACTGCAGCCGAGCAGTTCAGACTGATTGACGATCAAGCCCAACAGCCGATCATCGTTCGCTACAGGAAAAATGCAATTGACAAGTGGCTCACTCAATTGCGGTCTGCCGGCCCGAAGCGCCAAATCATGCGGGCACTCCAGCGGTTTACAGTCAATTTGCCGACGCGCATGGTGACCGCCATGTTGGCCGATGGACGACTGGAAGAAGTCGAACCGCTCAAGGCTCCGGGTATCATCGCGCAATCGTGTCTGAATCTGTATGATCCCCAAATCGGCTTGGACGTGTATTCTGCTCATCTGCCAGTGGAGGATTTGATAGTGTGACGACAACCCCGAGGTGAAACATGAGAGGGTTCTGCCTGGAAGTAAGTGGGCCGTATGCCTGCTTCACACGACCGGAAATGAAGGTGGAGCGGGTCAGCTACGATGTCATCACGCCCTCGGCCGCACGGGCGATCTTCGAGGCGATTCTGTGGAAACCTGCCATCCGCTGGCAGGTGAAACGCATCGAAGTGCTCGCCCCGATTCGCTGGGTATCTGTCCGCCGCAACGAAGTCGGCAACGTCGCCTCGTCGCGCAGCAACGGTATCTTTATCGAAGATGAACGCCAACAACGCGCCGGGCTTTTCCTGCGCGACGTGAAATATCGGCTGTTCGCCGAGTTCGATTTCATCCCGCCCGACCAGCGCGGCACGGTTCACAACCCGGTGCCAGATTATCTGATTGACGCCGAGGATACTGCCGATCTTCGCAAAGACGAAACACCAGCCAAGTACGCAGCGATATTCGAGCGCCGCGCCAAGAGGGGCCAATGCTTCAACCAGCCTTACCTCGGCTGTCGCGAATTTGCCGCCGCTTTGCGCCTGGTTCACCCGCAAGCTGAACCGGTTACGCCCATCGTTGAGACCCGCGATCTCGGTTGGATGCTCTACGATTTAGACTACACCGATCCCGACGACCCAAAGCCGCTCTTCTTCCGTGCGCAACTCGCTAACGGCGCGATCAATACTGACCGGAATCAAGTGGGGGTGCGGGGATGATCCTACAGGCCCTTAAGGAATACTACGACCGCAAGCCTGACCTCCCGCGAGCTGGGTTTGAAATGAAGGAAATACCTTTTGTCCTCATGCTGAATCCAGACGGCACACCTATTGGTTTGAATGAAACCTATGAAGGCGAAGGGAAGGCGCGGCGAGCCAAACTGTATCTTGTCCCGCAAACCGTCAAGCGCGCGGTCAACATCGCAGCCAACTTGCTCTGGGATAATCCCGAATACGTGCTAGGTGTGACTTTGAAAGGACGACCAAAACGCGTGGTAAAACAACACGCTGCCTTCAGGCAGCGAGTCGAAGACCTCGGCCTGATGACCGATCCGGGACTGGCGGCAGTGCGTTCGTTCCTATCGAGACCGGACAAGGTAGAAGCCCTCCAAGTATTCGGTAGCAGTTGGGAAGAACTGCGAAAGACGAGCGCAAATCTTTCGTTCCAGCTCGCCGGCCAGCCAGGTCTGATTCTCGAACAGCCGTCAGTCCAAGCGGTCGTGGCAGCTGCAGTTGCGGGAACAGCGGAAGGCAAGAGCATCTGCTTGGTGACCGGTGAAACCCAAACGGTCGAACGCCTGCATACCGCCATCAAAGGCGTGTGGGGTGCGCAGAGCAGTGGCGCAAACATCGTTTCTTTCAACTTGGATGCCTTCCGGTCTTTCAATAAACAGCAAGGCGCTAATGCGCCCGTGGGCAAGACCACTGCATTCGCCTATACCACTGCGCTCAACCAACTACTGGGCAAGAGTTCTAAGCAACGAATGCAGGTGGGCGATGCCTCCACTATCTTCTGGTCGCAACGCCCCAGTGCGTTGGAAGGTCACATCGTGGATTTTTTTGGCGAGCCACCAAAAGACGACCCCGACCGCAACGTCCGGGCCGTGGCCAGCCTGTTTCAATCCGTTCACACAGGAGCGTTTTCGCCAGAGGAAAGCCAGACGAGGTTTTATGTTTTAGGTCTCGGGCCCAACGCGTCGCGGATCGCTGTACGCTTTTGGATCATGGACACGGTGGCCGGTATGGCTGGGAAGATTTGTCAGTATTTCGAAGACACACGGATTGTCCACGGGTCACGAGAGCACGACACCCTGTCGCTGTTCCGACTGCTTGTCTCGACGGCCACCCAGGGCAAATCGGAGAACATCCTCCCGAATTTAGGCGCTGACATGATGCGCGCGATTCTGGAGGGCTTGCCATATCCGCAAACGCTTTTGCAGGCTGTCATTCGCCGCATCCGCGCGGAACACGACATAACCTACCCGCGCGCTGCGCTCATCAAAGCTTGTCTCAATCGTTCAACCCGTTTCAATAACCCCAAGCAAAAGGAGGAACTGCACGTGGGCCTCGATCTGACCAACACTAATATCGGCTACCGGCTGGGCCGCCTGTTCGCCACACTCGAGAGAATCCAAATTCGGAAGTTCACTCAGAAGGGCGGGAAAGAACCGAATTCAACCATTCGTGATAAGTATTACGGATCGGCTTCGGGGACCCCCGTCGCTGTATTCGGAACATTGATACGTTTGAGCAAACATCATCTTGCCAATCTGGACAACATGGGGGAACGCGTCAATTTCGAGAAACTGCTCGGTGAGATTATGTGTGGCATCAATGATTTTCCCTCCTATCTTCAACTGGATGACCAAGGGCGATTCGCCATCGGCTACTATCACCAAATGCAAGATTTCTTCACCAGGAGGAATGACAACTAGCCACCGAAAGGAAACTGACGATGAGTGACCCCGTAAAGAACCGCTACGATTTCGTTCTGATCTTTGACGTCAAAGACGGCAACCCTAACGGCGACCCTGACGCTGGCAATCTACCGCGCGTTGACCCCGAGACCGGTTGCGGCTTGGTGACTGATGTATGCCTGAAACGGAAAGTCCGAAACTACGTCGCACTGACGAAGGAGTACAAATCGCCATTCGACATCTACATAAAAGAAAAAGCTGTCTTGGGGGATGCCCACTTCGCTGCGTTCAAGAAACTCGGCATTGATACCGGCGCAGAATCGCGGAAGTCGGTCCCAACTGATTTGAAGGAGGCGTTTGCTGATCTCGAATTGCCGGAAGGTCTGACTATCAACGAGGACGAAGAAGATCAAGCTCACGAGCTTGTCGTCTCGCCTGATGCGGACAAGAAAGCGATCTCCGCATGGCTCAAAGAACAAAAGCCGGACAAGAGAATTAGCAGTTTGATCAAGAACGCCCTTAAAGACGCGAAGCCTCGCAAACCAAGTGGAGAGGAAACCGAGAAGGGGAAAGACCAGATGTGTAATGATTTCTACGATATTCGCACTTTCGGCGCAGTCCTCTCCCTCAAATCTGCTCCGAATTGCGGTCAGGTTCGTGGCCCGGTTCAAATGACGTTTGCACGGTCGGTTGATCCCATCGTTTCGCTTGAACACTCGATCACGCGGATGGCTGTGGCGACGCAAGCCGAGTCAGACAAACAAAGTGGTGACAACCGCACGATGGGCCGCAAGAACACTGTGCCTTACGGGTTGTACGTTGCGCACGGCTTTGTCTCAGCGCATCTCGCTAACCAGGTCAAATTCAGCGAGGGCGACCTAAAGCTGCTATGGCATGCGCTTTGCGGCCGGTCGACCACGGACGAGCCGGTGCAAGATTCCATGTTCGAGCACGACCGCAGTGCGGCGCGCGGCTTGATGGCTACCCAAAAGCTGATCGTTTTCAAGCACGCCGGCGCGCTGGGCAATGCGCCCGCGCACAAGTTGTTTGATCTTGTCAAAATCGCACGACGTGGCAGCGAAGATGAGAAGAAGAAGCCGGCACGCGACTTCACGGCGGATTACGAGATTAAAATTGACCGCGCCCTCGTTCCGCACGGCGTGGAATTGATCGAGTTGCTATGAGCAAGGCGTGAAACTGACAGCCAGCGGTCAACGCCGTTGCCGACATCGTCGTGTGCCCCGCGCCGGACACGTGGATTGAAACTCCGAATTGCACACCCAGTGCGCCGCCCCGTTGCTCACGCCTCGCGCGAGGCACGCGACTTGAAACGTGCATCCAGGTCCGGGACACTTCGTCGCGTCCCGCGCGGGACGCGTGGACGAACAAGGATGGCGCCGACTATTCGGGAATGAGTGGTTCTGCCCTACACAGCGTGGATTGAAACGCAGTACCTCTGTTCGATCTCTACGTCGATGGTGCCCTTGCTCGCGTTCGCACGCGTGGATTGAAACTCCGATGACGCTTGTTGCCGCGAACTGCTGGAACGTCGCGCCCCACGCGGGCGCGTGGATTGAAACTTGCTGATCTAGGGATAGACGCCGTACACGTCTTGTGGATTGAAACAAGGCCATGCCGTGCTGCATCTGACGAATGTCGTGATCGCCAGCAATACGCGCACTCGTTTCCAGTCGCGTCTTCTGGAGACGTGTGGATTGAAACGTAGGGGACATGTTCGATTTGTTTCACGAAGCGCACCGCGCCCCATGCGGGGCGCGTGGATTGAAACGGGTGAAACTGTCTCATGCCGTGCACTGAGAACTGTCGCGTCACGCGCTGGGCGCATGGGTTGAAAAAGTATCCCACGCTGCCGCCGGATATCAATTCGCCGAGAGTTTGCCCACATCAAACATGTTTGTTTCATGCCTCACGAGAATGACAAGCTGTGCGCGTAGTGTGACATCATATCCAATCATGGTCCACCTCTTGCTTTCCTCAGCCTACCTGTGAAATGTCCCAAATCACATCACCAGAAACCGCGCGGTGAACATGTAAGGTTCCTGAATCGTTTACCCTCCATAGAGGTAGCTTCGCGTCTTCTTTTCACTGCGTCCTCTTCCGGGTGGTCGCCGCTTGGCCGCGGCTCGGACGCGCGCTTCGGACTGCGCCGGTTTCGCGCCAAACGAACCCCAACCCCGTTTGGCACTCACCGCGCTTTCCCTCGCGCCCTGCCACCCTCCTCCGGCCTCCGTTCTGTCCCTTCGCCCGTGTCGCCTTGTTTTTCCTCGCTGCCGCTCTGGTGAAAGAAAAAACAAGCCGACACCGGCAGAAGGGAAAAAACATGAAATTAGAAGAAGTCAACCTCAAAACCAAAGA
>Ga0074044_10005096_pt1 | contig 10753 bp, 10 predicted proteins | sample BogForMeECP23OM1_FD_94443 | JGI IMG/M metagenome (GOLD analysis project Ga0074044, IMG submission 94443) | Bog forest soil microbial communities from Calvert Island, British Columbia, Canada - Bog Forest MetaG ECP23OM1 | ecosystem: Environmental > Terrestrial > Soil > Wetlands ...
AGCCCAAGTCGTCATGGCCTAAGTCGTCATGGCCTAAGTCGTCACGGCCCAATTCTTTTTGGCCAATGCCATCGAATCGGGGTTTACCCGCCCGAGTTGACAACGCCATGACGGTCCGCTCCCAGCTCTTAAGCGTGCTGGAGCAGGAAGATATCAATTTCCTGCTCACCAACCGCATCCCGCGCCGGCTCGCCACCCAGTTCATCGGCTGGTTCAGCCGTATCGAACAGCCGCTGGTGCGCGACCTTTCGATCGGCCTGTGGCGGCTATTTTCCGACCTCGACCTTCGGGAGGCGAAGAAGACGCAATTCTGCAGCATGCACGATTGCTTCATCCGCGAACTCAAGGACGGCGCGCGCCCGATCGACGGCAGGGCGGACATCCTCGTCAGTCCATGCGACGCGATCGTCGGCGCCTGCGGCGCGATCACGGGCACCGATCTCTACCAAGCCAAGGGGTTCCGCTATACGCTCGAAGAGCTGCTCTGCGATCGCGATCTTGTCGAAGCCCACCGCGACGGCCGCTACGTCACGCTGCGGCTCACATCGAGCATGTATCACCGCTTCCACGCGCCGCATGATTGTCGCGTCGATCAGGTGGTTTACGTCTCCGGCGATACCTGGAATGTCAATCCGATCGCGCTCAAGCGGATCGAGCGGCTGTTCTGCAAGAATGAACGCGCGGTTGTGCGCGCCACGCTCACGGCGAGCGGCGATCCGGTGACCTTGGTCGCGGTCGCCGCCATTTTGGTCGCGAGCATTCGCCTGAATTGTCTCGATATTCTCCTGAACCTGCAGCACCGCGGGCCGAACGTCATCACTTGCGATGCTCTATACCGCAAAGGCGAGGAGCTGGGCCGGTTCGAGCATGGCTCGACGATTATCGTCTTTGCGCCGAAAAACTTTTCGCTGTGCGATCACGTCCGCGAAGGCGCCACCATTCGCGTCGGCGAGCCGCTGATGCGGCTCTCCTGACCCGCGCGGCGTTTTTTGTGGAGCATGATCTTTTCGGAAAACCGGCTTCCACCCCGGATCAAGTCCGGGGCAGGCTTTTTCCGGATCAACTCTAACTCGCCGCCTTCTGCTTTGCCATCAGCGCCTCGTCGAGCTCTCTGGCGCGCCGATGGGCCTGACGAGCGCTGATCCGTTGCCAGTAGCGCTCGAAAGCGGGGCGCTTTTCGATCGTCCCGAACATCAGGCCGAAGCCGATCTGCGAGCCGGCGTAAACATCGGCGGCGGTAAAACTGTCGCCGACCAGATAATTGGCGCTCGACACTGCTTCCTCCAATGTTTTCATGACCCGCTCGAAGCTGCCGTAACCGACCGTCGGCTCGCGTTCCGGCGGTACCACGAAGCCGAAAGCCTTGTTGCTGACCGCCGCCTCGACCGGCCCGGCGGCGAAGAACAGCCACCGGTAATAGGGGCCGCGCAGACGATCGCCGGGTGGCGGCGCGAGGCCGGCCTGCGGAAATGCGTCGGCGAGATAGGCGCAAATGGCTGCCGCCTCGGTCACCACGGCTTCGCCGTGAACCAGCGCCGGCACCTTGCCCATCGGATTGATGGCGAGATAGGCGGGCGTCTTCATGGTGGTGCCGTAGTCGAGCACTTCGGTGCGATAGGGACGGCCGATTTCCTCGAGCATCCAGCGCACGATGCGACCGCGCGACCGCGGATTGGTGTAGAAAACGAGTTCATCGGCCATAGGCCTTTTCCTCTCCTGCTTGACGCTTGGCACCTACTATGGTCTGCGGCGCAACGGTCCGCAATATTGACGCTTTCCAGCGCTCGCCGACGGCCTGGGGCGCGTACTCATAAATCCGGTTTTGTAAGCGCGGTTCGCTGAATGTCCGCTTCGCTCCGAAAGCGACTGAATCGCTGCGTCGCCGCGAAATGTCGTGATGAGCCAGGAAGAGACTCGTGCATCGCAGCAAAGTCGCGGACATTTCGACGGTAGCATTTTTGTCGTTCCCGGCCTCCGGCATCATCTCTCTCGTATGCCGATCCGCGCGCAACTTGCCTTCGACACCGTGCCGACCTGGCTGGAATAACCGAGCAAACGATCCCGAACTTCATCGAGAAGGCAGATGCTGATCTGGGGTCCCGATCCAACGCCGATTGACAGTCGAACCCTGTTTCGCTTCAGCCAACTTCTTTCAACCATGCCGAGAACCGGGCTGCGCCTTTCGCCCCATGGAGCATTGCGACGTCCCGGGCAATGTGTGCGACCGTCACTAACTGCAAGCTCTCTTTATAAGCTCGCTCGGCCGCCCAAAAGGCGGCAGCTATAGCGCACGAGCGCGACGACGTGCCGAAAGCCGAGCACGGTCCCTTCCGACGAATTTCCCGGCACTGAAAATCTGGACCTGCTCCTTCAATGGCTTGGCGTATGTCCCAGAGGCTGATCTCGTTCGCCGGCCGTCCAAGTCGGTACCCTCCTCTCACACCGCGTACTGAGCGAACGATTCCCGCGCGTGACAGCGCCTGAAGGTGCTTGGCCATATAGGCTGGGGGAAGTTCGTGAAAGGCGGCAAGCGCGGAAGCGCTCAGCGCGACGCCGTGGGTTAAGCCGGCCAAAATGGCGCAAGCGTGGCTCGACCACTCAACCCCCTCGCTAATTTTCATTGCGGACGTATAACATCCGTATTATAACGGACACAAGTTATCCGGATTAGGGGTCTGTGATGAAATCAGTGGACGTTGCGGTAGTGGGCGGAGGTGTGGCGGGTTTGATCGCCGCTCACGACACAGCGCGCATGGGCCTCGCTACGGTGATATTCGAAGCTGGGTCCGCTTGCGGCGGAAGAGCGCGAACGCGGGTCCAAGAAGGCTTTCATCTCAATCAAGGGCCGCACGCACTCTACGTTTACGGCCAGTTTCGCAAGGCGTTGGACGCGTTGAGGGTCAACGTCTCAGGTCACCGACCTCAGTTTAGGGCCGCGATAGCCCTCTGGGACGGCCAACGGCACCCGCTTCCGCTCGATCCTGAATCAATGCAGCGCGCCACACCGTTCGATGACCTCGACCGCCTGGAACTAGTCAAGACGTTCGGAGAGATAGCGCAGGGCGCTTACGACTACGCCGGCCAGCCGCTGACGGCTTTTGCTGGTCGCCTCAGGCCGCGAGTCGCCAACATGATCAAAACTCTGACCCGCCTCGTCACCTATGTCCATGCACCTGAGCTGATCGACGCCCAAGCCGCATTGAACCAGTTGAGGTTGTCTTTTGGTGGCGTACTCTATATTGATGGTGGTTGGGGTGTACTCGCGGCGGGGCTCGCTGCGTCCGCGACGGCGGCCGGTGCGACCATTAGAACGCAAAGTTCGGTCACCAAGGTCGCGCGTCAGGAAGTAGGCTGGATGGTCTCCGGCCCTGGCCTTGAAGATCACCTAGCCTCGACGGTCGTTCTTGCCGTTGCGCCGCAGAATGCCGCGAGTCTGGTTGGACAGTCACCGGATCTTGCCGCCGTCGTTCAGAGGACTAAACCAGTGAGGCTGATGTGCCTCGATCTTGGTTTGTCAAATCTTCCCAATCCCGACGCGACTTACGCCTTGGGCATAGATCAACCGACGTACTTCGCAGTTCACTCTACGATTGCCAGACTTGCTCCCAGCCCCGCCGCGATGGTGCATGTCGCTCGTTATCTGGCGCCAGGCGAATCGCCGAAACCCGCGCACTTCGACACCCTCGAGCAACTGACCGACCTGCTGCAACCAGGTTGGCGAGACGTCGAGGTTCAGCGGCAGCGCCTGGTAGGCATTGTTGTCGCCCACGATTTTCCAAGCTTCCACGCGCGGGGACGGCGAGGCCCGATCACCGTGCAGGATGCGCCAGGCCTTTTCCTGGCTGGTGACTGGATTGGCGCCGAGGGCATGTTGTCCGACGCATCGGCGGCAAGTGCGCGAGCTGCGGCACTTGCGATAGGAGAATACTGCAATCAACGAACGAGTACCGCGGTGATTAATAACGATCAATGACGAGCGGTGAAACATGAACACGAAAGCGGGACCAAAGCTAACGCTCTATCACTTCGACTACAGGGTTGCGCAATTACCTTTTGCGACGCCCGTGTTCAGGCTGCTCGGCGAGCATATCGTCTGCGATCGCGCCAGATCAACGATGGCCAGATCACCGTTGATCGCTCGGCGACGGCTACGACGACCATGTCGAGCGTCTTCAAAATTTCCAACAATACGCTTGTCGAGGTTTTAACGGCCGAAGTGCCGCAGCCCTGCTATACTACGGCCTCGCCAGTTGCTCGCCCATCAGCCGATGCAGCAGGTTGATCGCCCTGAGCGGGCGGACCATCACCTTGAAATGCGTGATCAGGCTTCCGTCTGCGTTGAAGGTGATGATGTCGACGCCGTTGATCCTGATCCCTTCGATCTCGTTCTCGAACTCCAGCACCGCGCCGTTATCGCTGCGCCATTCGCCAACATACCTGAAGCTGGGGCCGCCCAGCACCTTTCCTGCGCTCGTCAGGTACTTGAACGTAATCTCACGCCCGCGCTGCGGCGTGTGCACGACGGGGCTCTCGAACACGGCGTCGGGATGCAGTAGGTCCCACAGCGCTCTATGGTCGTGAGACTTGATATAGTCGCGCCAGTGGTCGAGGGCGGTCATCCGCATATCTCCGGGGTTTGCGGGCGCTGCCTGGCATCGACCGCAAGTGGGTGACAGTTTCGCCTCAGCCGCCGGCTCTGCCGACGCCGTAGACGATGAGAACGAGCGCGACGGCGTAGAGCATCCAGGCCGGATGACGACCGCGCGTCGCCCAAAGGTTGCCGAGGGCGCCAAACAGGTAGGAGCTGCCGACGAGCAGGCCCGTCGCCAGCCTTGCCTCCTGCTCGAACGAGTTTGCAGCGACGATCAAGGCGAGTCCGCCGACGAACCAGTTGAACGTGCTGAATTGCAGGAGCAGCGGCACGAGCCTTCGGATCGGAGCGGCGAGCCGCCTGTCCGCGAGTTGCTCGAACGGTCCGACCATCAGCCGCTGTACCAGGACGCCGTGAACCACTGCGACGCCGCTTCCGATGACCCCAGCCATTCCTAGCGCAAGGTCGTGCCAATTCATAACCATACACCTCTGCATGGAACATATGGCGAAGGGATTGCCCTGTCAATGCACCTGTGTATGGTGGAACCATGAATAATCGCCTGACCAAGTCCGACTGGATAAGGCATGGCTTGCGGACGCTGGCGAAGGACGGACCCAACGCCCTGAAGGTTGGTCCGATGTCGACGAAGCTAAAGGTGTCTCGTGGCAGCTTTTACTGGCACTTCCGAGACATTGCCGATTTCCGGTCGCAGCTATTGCGAAGCTGGCAAGAGGTTTCGACGGATCAGGTCATTCAGGACCTCGATGCCCGGGAAGCCGAACCCGGCCGTCTGAAGCATCTTACGCGGCGGGCATTTGGCGGGACGCGCAACTTGGACCGAGCCATCAGGTCTTGGGCCGCAGAGGACACAGACGTCGCCAGGGTCGTTGCGTCCGTCGATGGCCGGAGGGTCGCCGGCCTTGCAAAATTGCTGGCCGGGGCGGGCGTCGAAGGCGAACGGGCGCTCCATCGGGCCGCCTTCCTGTATTGGGCCTATCTCGGTCAGGCTGTTGTCATGAATCCTCGCCATTCATCCATATCGGCCGTAGCTTTGGACGATATCATCGACCTGTTTGAAACGTGAACGTCCCAAAACCACCCCTGCCGACCTACGGTCCCCGGAGCGGACGTTCCGACCGTCCCCAACGGGTCATTTTCGACCGGGTCGAGGCCAGCATCAGGTCCCGCCATGTCGGCTGTACTCCCGAAAGGGGAAGTAACATCTGGGTATTGGCATCTGCCGCGATCGGCTTGCCGGTTGATGGTGTCGCCCGGCGCGTGATTCAAGCTCCCGTGCGCGCAAGTTTGGTCGAGCGGTTCTTCAACGAGATCAAACAATGTCGGTGGGTCGCAAATCGATACGACAAGCTCGCGGCGAATTACCTCGCCTTCATCCAGTTTGCGTCAATCCGGTTATGGCTGCGACTTAATGAGTCCGCGCCCTAATCGGCGGCAAGTGTGCGGTAAATTTCCGCACTGTCGCGCGCGCGCCGCAGAGCGGCAATGATCACCGGGTTCCTCAGCTTGCGTGCGATGCATGCCAGAGCGCCAAGCCGCTCGCCCGCCGGCGCGTCCGGAAGCAGCAGCAGGAAAACGGTGTCGACCGGATTGCCGTCGACGGCATCGAAGTCGATGGGTTTCCTCAGACGAGCCAGCATCCCGAATGGTTTTTTGACTTGGTGGAATCGAGCATGCGGTATCGCCACGCCGCCGCCCATCCCCGTCGAGCCAAGTTCCTCGCGCTTGAGTAGTTCGGTGAGGATGTGATCCGGCGGCACGTCAAGGACCGTCCCGGCGTTGCGCGCCAGTTCCTCCAAAAGCTTGTGCTTGTCGGAGGCGACGACGTCTGTCGTCACGTCGGTCGAAGAAAGGAAGTCGGAAATTTTCATAGCGAGCGACACCACGTGAAGGCCTGGATTGAGAATTGAAACTATGCCGCGAAAGCTCAATCGGGAGCGCGCAGCCGATATCCGATGCCGGTTTCGGTGAGGATGTAATTTGGCTGTTCGGGATCGGCCTCGATCTTTTGCCGGAGCTGACGGACGTAGACCCGAAGATACTGGGCGTCGGTCAAATCGTCCCACAGCTCGCCGAGCAAGAATTTATGCGTGAGCACCTTGCCCGCATGCTGAACCAGCACGCGCAGCAGGTCGTATTCCTTCGGTGAAAGCTTCACCTCCTTGTCGCCGACCTTGACGATGCGGCGGACGAGATCAACGGAAAGTTCGCCGAGGCGGAAGACCGGACGTTCGCCGTGGATCTGCAGTTGATGACGTAATGCCGCCCGCATCCGGGCGAGGAGTTCGTCCATCCCGAACGGCTTGGTCACATAATCATCGGCGCCGAGATCGAGCGCTTGGACTTTTCCGGTCTCGTCGCCGCGGCTGGACAGGACGACGATCGGCACGCTCTCGTTGCGCGCACGGATGGTCTTGAGCAGATCAAGGCCCTGCGCGTCGGGCAGGCCAAGATCGAGAATGATCAAATCCGGAGCCTCACCGAGGAGCTCGAGCGCCGCCTTGCCATTGGCTGCTTCGAGGGTCTGATAACCCTGGGCGGTCAGGCCCATGCGCAGGAGCTTGCGAATGGGCGGCTCGTCATCGACCACCAGCACGCGGAGCGGAGCGGCACTCATGCGGCGGCGTCCAGGCGTTGCCGCTGGCGCGGGAGCGGCAAACTGATGGTGAACACGGCTCCGGTCCGGTCGATGCGATTTGCAGCGACGATGGTGCCATGCATGGCCTCCACAAAGCCGCGCGAAATCGCCAGCCCAAGCCCGGTGCCGGCGCGAACCTGGTCCGTCTTCTGCGCCCGGTAGAACTTGTCGAAGATGTGATCGAGATCGCTCGGGGATATGCCGCTGCCCTCATCGAGAACGCGCAGGTAGACGGTGTCCGCATTTTGCCAGCTCTCGATACGGATTGTTGTTTCCGGCGGGGCGTACTTCGCGGCATTGTCGAGGAGATTGAACAGAACCTGTTCGAACAGAACGGCGTCGAGTTCGAGCATCGGCAAATCGGACGCCAGCTCGAGCTCGACGCGATGGCGCGACAGGATGCGGCTGGCGCGGCGCAAGGCGCTGCCGACGATTTCACCGAGATCGTGCAAAGCGACATTTGGCGCGATCGCGCCGGATTCGAGCTTGGTCATGTCGAGCAGGTTGGCGATGAACCGGTTGAGCCGCTCGGATACGTCGATGATCGTCGCCAGGAGATCCGTCTTCTCGGCGTCGCTGAGCTTCGCACCGAGGTCGCGCAGCGTTCCCGCCGCGCCCAGTACCGCGGCGAGCGGCGTCTTCAGGTCATGGGAGATCGACGTCAGAAGGGCCGAGCGCAACCGCTCAGTCTCGGCGGCGCGCTCGACACGGTCCATGTCTTCGACCAGCCGCACGCGCTCGATCGCGAGCGCGCCCTGGTCTCGCAATGCATCCAACAGCCGCCGCTGATCGGGGGTGAGCAAGGGACCGGGCTTGTCGCTGTCGATGCCCATTATGCCGATGGCGCCGCGCCCGGTACGCATCGGCAGGAACAAGCGCTTTGCGCCGGGAAGCGTATCGGAGCCGCGGCCGGCGGCGCGGTCGTTCTCCCAAGCCCATTTTGCGGCGGCGATATCGGCTTCGTCGAGGATGTCCTCCGGCGGGTAACCGGCCTTTACCGCGATCGATCCGCCGTCGGGCAGCAGCAGCACGACGCGGACTTTCAGCATCAGCGCGGTCTGATACGCCGTAGCCCAGAGGACGTCGTCGAGCGTGCCGGCACCCGCAAGCTTGCGGCTGAACGAATAGAGCGATTCGGTAGCGCGAGCGCGGTCCACCGCTGTGACCGCCTCGGTGCGGCCGCGCGCGGCGACAGTGGAAACGATGATGGCTACCAGCGTGAAAAAGCCGAAGGCTGCCAAGTTGGTCGGATCGGTGATCGTGAACGTGTAGATCGGGGGCAGGAAAAAGAAGTTGTACGCGACCGAGGACGCTACGCTCGCCAACAGCGATGGCCCTAGGCCAAGGCGCACCGCAACTCCGACGACGGCCGTCAGAAATACAAGTGCGACATTCGCGACTCCCAACCAGGGCTGAATCACTTCCGCGCAAACCAGCGCCAATGCCACCGCCAAAAGCGCAAGAACATAGGGGCGAGGATTGATGGCCTCGTCCTGTTCGGCGGCACGGATCGATTTTTTCGGAATCGGCTGCCCGGCGATCGTATCGCCGGCAATGACTTGGACGCTGATGTTGCCCGAACGACGGACGAGATCGTGAACCACGGAGCCGTGCAAGATCTCGAACCAGCGGGTGCGCTCCGACTTGCCGATCACGATTTGCGTCACATTGTTGGCTTGCGCGAAGCCGATCACGTCGTCGGCGATGTGCCGATCACTGGCGGGAAGCGTGATGGCTTCGCCGCCGAGCGACTCGGCTAGCCGCAGCGTGTCGGCAATGCGATCGCGCTCCACCTCCGAAAGCTGCGTGCTGCGCCGCCCTTCGACATAGAGCGCCGTCCACGGTCCATGCAGGCGGTCGGCGAGCCGCTTGGCGTAGCGTACGAGGCCCGCGCATCGCCGATCATCGCTGATGCACACCAGGATGCGTTCGCCGGCCGCCCACGGACCCTGGATGGCGCGCGCCTGCATTTCCGTCAGCAATTGTTCGTCAACCCGCTCGGCGGTGCGGCGCAAAGCCAACTCGCGCAGCGCGGTCAGGTTGGCCGGCGAGAAGAAATGCTCGAGCGCGCGCTCGGCCTGCTTGGGGACGTAGACCTTGCCCTCTTTGAGTCGCTGGATCAGATCGTCGGGCGTGAGGTCGACCAGTTCGACGGCATCGGCGCGATCGAATACGGCGTCCGGCACCGTTTCGCGCACGCGCACGTGCGTGATCTGCGCCACCACGTCATTGAGGCTCTCGATGTGCTGGATATTGACCGTCGTGTAGACGTCAATACCGTGATTCATCAGCTCTTCGACGTCGAGATAGCGCTTCGGGTGACGGCTGCCTTCGACGTTGGTGTGAGCGAGCTCATCGACCAGAACGATCTGCGGTCGGCGGGCAATGATGGCGTCGAGGTCCATTTCCTCGAGCCACTGGCCCTTATATTCAATGTGTCGGCGTGGAACGACTTCCAGGCCTTCCGACAGCGCCTCGGTCTCCTTGCGGCCGTGGGCCTCGACGATGCCGACGACGATGTCGTAGCCGTCTTTCTTGCGGGCACGGGCCTGGTGCAGCATCTCGTAGGTCTTACCCACGCCCGGCGCGGCGCCCACGAAAATTCTGAGCTTGCCAATGCGCTTCTCTTCGCGGCGTGCCGCTTCGAGCAGGGCTTCCGGCGAGGGTCGATGTTCGGAATCGCGCCGCTGATCCGCCATCACTTACTGAGGTCTCAACGTTTCGTGATCTGCCGCCCTATCCGGCGGACAACCGGTCGAGCGCGAGATTGAGCAGCAGGACATTCACGCGCGGCTCGCCCAAAACACCGAGGAAGCGACCCTCGATATGATCGCTAACGAGCTGACGCAGGCGATCTTCCGCTAAGTTGCGCGCCTTGGCAACACGGGGGACCTGGAAGTAGGCAGCCTCGGGCGTGATCTCCGGGTCGAGCCCGCTGCCCGAAGTCGTAACCAGATCGGCCGGAACGGGTGCCGACGGGTTCTCTTGCTTGAGCTTGTCGAGGTCACCCTGCACCCGATCAATCAGCGCCTTGTTGGAAGGTCCAAGGTTCGATCCGCCGGAATTGGCGGCATTATAGGGTGCAGCCACGGTCTTGTTCGGATCGGCGGGATCTGGCGCAGTCGTTGCCGAGGGCCGGCCGTGAAAGTACTTCTCGCTGGTGAATTGCTGGCCGATGAGTTCGGAGCCGACGACCTTGCCGTCGCGTTCAATCAGGCTGCCTTGCGCCCGATAAGGAAAGATAACTTGGGCAATCCCGGTCATCGCCAGCGGATAAACCAACCCCGTGATGAGCGTCAGGGCGACGAGAACGACGATCGCCGGACGGATTTCGCGCAGCATGGCGCCTTCTCCCTAGGCAAGATGCAAGGCCGTGACCGCGAGATCGATGGCCTTGATGCAGATGAATGGAATGATCACGCCGCCGACGCCATAAATCCAAAGATTGCGCCGCAGCAGCGGAGCGGCGCCGATCGGACGATAACGGACGCCTTTGAGCGACA
>Ga0074044_10005097_pt1 | contig 10751 bp, 8 predicted proteins | sample BogForMeECP23OM1_FD_94443 | JGI IMG/M metagenome (GOLD analysis project Ga0074044, IMG submission 94443) | Bog forest soil microbial communities from Calvert Island, British Columbia, Canada - Bog Forest MetaG ECP23OM1 | ecosystem: Environmental > Terrestrial > Soil > Wetlands ...
CGAGATCGGCGGCGAAGGTGGCCAAGCCGCACTGGAGCGACTCAAGAACGTTCTCGAACGTGTGGAAACCTCGTGGCGCCCTGCTAACACCGAAGAGGGATTTGAGATTGTTCGTCGTCGTCTGTTCCAGCCCATCACAGATGCGGATTTGTTTACGGCGCGAGACACAGTAGTGCGAGCGTTTGCCGACGAATACAGGAAGTCACCACAAGAATTCCCTTCGGAAGCCGGCAAAGGGGACTACGAGCGACGGATGCGCGCGGCATACCCAATCCACCCTGAGCTCTTTGACCGTCTTTACAACGATTGGTCGAGCCTCGACAAATTTCAGCGGACGCGCGGAGTTCTGAGGCTCATGGCCGCCGTGATTCACGCGCTATGGGAGCGCGAAGATCGCGGCCTGATGATTCTGCCAGCGAGCGTGCCTTTGGATGCGGATGCTGTGCAAAGCGAATTAACACGATATTTGCCCCCGACTTGGTTGCCTGTGATTGAGAAAGACATCGACGGATCGCATTCCCTTCCACTGCGCATCGATCGCGAGAATGCGGCGATGTTAGGGCGGTACTCGGCGTGTCGACGGGTTGCTCGGACTCTGTATCTGGGATCGGCACCAATGCAGGATGCGGCCAACAAGGGATTAGACGATCGCCAGATCAAACTTGGATGCGTTCAACCGGGCGAAACGTCGAATACGTTTGGCGACGCACTTCGAAAATTGGCCGATCAAGCCACCTACCTCTATGTCAATGAAGGCCGGTATTGGTATTCGACCCAGCCGAGCGTGAACCGACTAGCAGAGGAACGTGCCGAACGGTTTCATCCAGAAGATGTTACAGAGGAAATTCGCCGGCGGCTGCTCGAAGAGGCAAAGCATCGAGGTGACTTCTCCAAGGTGCAACCGTGTCCTGCCAGTTATAACGAAGTGGTCGATGAACCGGAAGCTAAGTTGGTGATCGTCGGGCCTGATTTTCTTCACAGCGCCAAAGATACGGATAGCCCGGCTCGACAGTACGCTGCTGAGATCCTCAATCGCGGAACGGCAGGTCGAAGCTGCGGGAACATGCTCGTCTTCCTGGCGGCGGACAAAACACGCTTTGTGGACCTCGATAAAGCGGTACGTCTCTTCCTGGCGTGGAAATCGATTGATAGCGAGAAAGTGTCCTTAGACCTAACTCCGTTCCAGGCGAATCAAGTTGACCAAAAGAAAACGAGTTCCGATCAAGCAGTGAAAGGCCGAATCCCCGAGACGTACGTTTGGCTTCTGGTGCCCGGCCAGAAGAGACCAGAATCTGGCAAAGCCTTTCCTGATGTCGAATGGCAGGAGGTTCGCCTCCAAGGCCAAGAAGCACTGGCCGAACGGGCGTCAAAGAAACTGAAGAACGAAGAACTACTCATCACAAACATGGCCGGTACCCGCTTGCATTTGGAGATTGACCAGATTCCCTTATGGCGTGCTCCGGGCAATCACGTCGGAGTGAAACAACTGGTGGACGATTTCGCCAAGTACCTTTACCTACCGCGGGTCAAGAACGCCCAGGTAATTCTCGATGCGATTCAGGAAGGAGCGGCTCGCCTGACGTGGAGGCAAGACACTTTTGCGTATGCAGATTCCTATGACTCAGCAGCCGGGCGCTATCGCGGTCTCGAAGCCGGTCGTCGTCCAAATGTTCAGTTGAATTCGGAGAGTGTTGTTGTAAAGCCGGCCGTTGCTTCAGGACAGATGGAAAAGGAAGCCGCTACCCAAACCCCGGTTTCTTCTGAAACTGATACCGATGGCGGAACACACACGATTGGTTCTCCGGAGTCGAGTGGAGTCACACCAGGAGGTCGGTCTACGGAATCCCCGGTCAGGGCACTATCCAGCCGACTTCCGCGACGGTTCCACGGTTCGGCTACTCTGAATGCTACTCGCCTATCCCGGGACGTTGATTCGATAGCGACCTCTGTTGTGCAGCATTTGGCTGGCTTGGTAGATGCCAAGGTTACCGTCACCTTAGAAATCCAAGCAGAAATTCCGTCCGGTGCACCCGAGAATGTAGTTCGTACGGTCACTGAAAACTGCCGGACCCTAAAGTTCGACACTCAAGGGTTCGAAGACGTGTAGTTCTCTTACCTTCCTGAAACACTGATCACCGATATCTCAGTCCTATAGGTAGCTTCGCATCTTCTTTCCACTTCGCCCTCTTCCGGGTGGACGCCGCTCGGCCGCGGCTCGGACGGGCGTTTCGGACCGCGCCGCTTTCGCGCCAAACTAACCCCAACCCCGTTTGGCACTCACCGCGCTTTCACTCACGCCCTGCCACCCTCCTTCGGTCTCCGTTCTGTCCCTTTCGCCGTTCCCGTCTTGTTTCTTCTCGCTGCCGCTCAAGTGAAGGAAGAAACAAGCCAGAAACGGCAGAAAGGGAAAAAACATGAAATTAGAAGAGGTCAACAAACGAACCAAAGAGGCCGTTGATTTCCTCGTCGCAGCGCTGGAGTCCGGTCACAGTGAAGTCCTCACCGCATATCTCGGAGCAATGGCGAAGTTTCGCAACTACAGCTTCGGCAACATCATGCTCATTGCTAGGCAGAAGCCAGATGCTACTCACGTTGCCGGATACCGCACTTGGACTTCGCTTGGCCGCTTCGTCCGGCGTGGAGAAAAAGGCATTTTCATTCTCGCTCCGATGGTCGGACGACGAAATACGAAAGATGTAGCGACCGACGAGCGAAGTGAAGACGCAACCACTGAGGGGCAGCGGACGCTGTACGGATTTCGTGCCGTCTACATTTTTGACATCGCTCAAACCGAAGGCAAAGACCTTCCAACACTGACCGAAGTCAACGGCGACGCGAGCGGATACCGCGAACGTCTGTTCAAGTTCGTCGAAGCGCAAGGCGTCGAGCTTAGTTTTTCCGAGCGAATTGCTCCGGCGAAGGGTATTTCGCATGGCGGGAAGATCACGCTACTTCCAGGGATGCAGCGAGCCGAAGAGTTTTCCACGCTCGTGCATGAGATCGCCCACGAAATGCTACATCGTGGCGAACGTCGAACGACGACCACGAAGCAAGTCCGCGAAACCGAAGCCGAAGCCGTGGCGTTTGTGGTCTGCCAATCTGTCGGACTTCAGAACGGAACCGCATCCCAGGACTACATCCAGCTTTGGCACGGGGACGCTAATCTTCTGCGCGAGAGCTTGGAAGCAGTTCAACAAACCGCTGCCGCGATTCTCGGGGGCATTGCCCCTGAGCCAGCGGCATTCGTGGCAGCCGCTTAACGCGCAACGGGCCGCCGACTACATCAGCCAAAAAGCCGGATGACCAGTCTACCGTCGCAAATGGTACATCTCCTCGGCGGGCCGACGGCGGCGCGAAAACATGAATAAGACATTGATACTTTTTCCTTACCGCGGGCTCCTTTACTAGATGTAGGGACTGTCCGCCTCACGCAAACGTGTCCGAGCTCCTGGCCAAGTTCAGGTTTCTTATCAATGGTTAAACCACAGTCACGAGGGCTTTAGTGAATGACACGCAAGAACAAACAAGCTGAGATGCGAGCCCGCATGAAGGCGCTGAAATTACCAAGGGGCAAATCTCGTACTCAGCCGGAGCGAGCGCCTGAGCAAGCGAGCGCCAAACCTGATCCCAGGAGCGCGTTGGTCGAAGGACCGGCAACAAAGAAATGCGAGACCTGTGGCCGGGAAACGCCTAACCCGAGGTTTTGCAGCCGCTCGTGTGCCGCCGTGACGAACAATGTTTCGTTTCCAAAGCGCAAGCCGGAGGGCGAGTGTGAGCGATGCTGGACTGCAATCAGCCGGCACAAACGATACTGTGAAGCTTGCGAAACAATTGTTAAAGCTGAGAGGGTCGGGCAGCAACGTCGCCTGGAAGAAAACTACCAGAGTTGGCTCACGCCGAATGGCGAAAGAAGAGAAGGTCCAGTAATCCGGATGTCTGTCAGGAAGGCATTTAAGTCCGAGCCATGCTCGCCTGGCAAGAAACTCACCTGCGAAAACACGGCAGGTGAACTGATCGATCAACTGATAGGGACTTGTTTCGCACAGCCTCCTTATCTTCGCAAGGCCGACGCGATGAGGTACGTGTCGCTACTCAGCGAACTAAAAGTATTCGAGTGTATCGTCCTGTCGCCACAAGGCGAAAGCAAGACGCTAGTAAACAACATTTCGATACGACGTTTGCCGTTTGCCCTGGAGCAGTGGGTCAATTCATATTTTGGAAACGGACACCACCCGATGATGCCGGCATACGCCATGGACACAGGCCGACTGATAGAGTTCCATGTCGTGGGCTCCTGCCAGTCTGAGTGGGAACTTGAAGAGATTGTTGAGGGAGGCACGAATGTATGGCATCTCGGCACCTTCGAATCGCCATTCCGGAAACATTTCACTACACGCTTCGGCGGTTTACGCGTTCTTTGTCAGGTTCCTGAAACCAAACACTCTATCGATCAGCAAGAGTGGATAAGAACCCTTCAACCGAAAGACAAGTTTTTGGTTGGCATTGAGCGCTGTCATCTAAGCGCAGGTTGGGGTGGGAGTGGCTTCGACGTAATCTGTAACGACTCGGATCTCGATTGCGATCTCATGAGCGAATTTTGTGTCACCGGAGCATTGTTTGTTCGTTGGACTACCAAAGGATCTTCTAGTCGGTTTGCGCCGGATGCATTCACTGCTGCTTCTAGAGAATCCGAGGCGACGCACAAGTTTTCCATGTCTGTGCCGGCACGCTGGATCATGCTTGCGCTGCTCCGACGCGATGGGGAAGACGTGTTACTGCCCGTTCCGCGCTGGAACCCCGATGACGTAAACCTCATCTCACCGTAGACTCAGTGACGTTCGCCAGGAGCTATGATCCACTCAAATCCGCCGCCCGAAGGGGTTATTTTCGCCAGATGAGTTCGTCCACCTGTGATTCTCCACGATTCAGGATCTAGCTCTCGGCCTGGGTCGGACGAACACGCTTCGATATAGCCGGCGATGTACGCTTCCGCATCCTTTAATGATCGAACCGAGTCCTTTACATACTGCTGAAACCTTGGGTCACGCGCACTTCCACTATCGGGATACATGGCACGCCGAACCGCGTCGGACCCCAATAGGAAGGCATAGCGGTAGTCGGGAGGGGCTTTCAGTTCGCACTTTGCATCTTCACCATCGCTATAGGTGATCTGTGCGATAGCGAGTGATGGAACGCCAAAATAGTATCCAGCGAGAAGAATGTCGGCGATCTTCCAGCCATCTCCGCGTTCCGTCTTTCGAGTAACCGGGAACTGCTTGATCCTGTTTGCGCGCTTCGCCTCGTTAATCTCCTCGGTCACTTTCTCAATGACGGCAATAAGGTATTTGTCGCAGTTGTCGAATGTTCGTTTGAACAGCCACGCCATCTTTCGCTTCACTTCATCAAGGATTGAAAAATCCTCCAATGTCACGAATCCAGAGACCGGCATACGCGAGAACTTTGTCAGTGTCTGTTTGTTGGAAAATCTATTGCGCATCTTCCCTTATTTGCTCGCTGGCAGACCCGGCGAGCTGCTGGGCCTCTTTATCGCCTGTCATTCGGCCGTCGGCTCCGATCACAAATCCTTCATCTAGTCCTACAAGGCCAATTGCAGTCATGGTGGACCTCCAGTGAAAAGCTGTTCAGAGTTCCCTCTGGGTAGAAGTGGGGCTAGCCAATTCCCCCATGCCGCATTCGAGAAGAAACTGTGTGGTTGCATCGAGTTGATCATGGAGTCGCGACGGGTCGGAGTGGTCTGGCCTGGGAAAGTAGACGATCATCCCCTGACGCGCACGAGTAAGCAAGACTCGGTAGCCATTCACTCGATACTTGTGTTTCTGAGGGTCTTTGTTCGCCTTCCACGTCTTTCCGTTGAAGTTGCGACTGAGCCACTCGGTCCCGCTCCAAAGAAGATCCTCACCCCAGCAGACACCAATCCAGTCCAGTTCTAGTCCTTGAATCTCGAACTGGGTGGCCGCGACCTCAAGCTTCGAGGATGCTCGTACGTCGTTACAGTACTTGTGGTCGCAGCCAGGTTCTTCGCACGAGTCACGATCGAGAAACCATCTTTCCCACTCGAAGCGCTGATGAAAATCGAAGGAGGTCTCGAGTCCGTCCGGCCGCAGCCGGGCTGCTCCAGAACTCGCAACCAGGCCCGCCCTGGTCAAACCTCTACGTTTTTCTCGTAGCCACTGGCGTACCGTCGAGATATCTCTCGACAGCACCGGAGGACTGGACATTTGTTCAGCAATGTCCATTGCTGCAGAAGGATCTCCGCGGAGAACGGCATCCACCCATTTGGACATTTGAGTTGCCCGTATTGAGCGATTGCTAACTTTCAAGTGAAAATTGTCGATGGCCGAAATCCGTTCTGTGCAGTCGGTGTCTCCCGAAAACAAAGAGAACGAACCCCCGGACCTGTCGTTCAGAACGTCGGACGATGCATATATCTTCCAGTTTGTGAAACCCTGAAGAGCGACGCCCCATTCCGGCAGACCGGCTTCACCACGATTTATTTCTTGGCCTCCCCCGACCAGGCAAACCAATACGCACCACCCGGCATGACGATTCATTACGTCCATCATCATGTGGGCTTCTGACACTGCTGGCCTCTTAGCACGCTCGTTCTGTTGCGAATCCCATGCCCTCTGAGCCTCGTCGAAAACGATGACTCTCTGTGCCGGCGTAGGCGCCTGTTCTTTGTAATGATCATCCGCGAAACGGTGAACGCTTTGGATAAATGCGTACACTGCTGTCTCAGCTGCTCTACGAGTCCGTCGTTTCCCGGAGACCTGAGCCCGGCGAACGTCATCGCGGATCAGTGCCTCTCGCAAGATCTTTACCAGTGGTCCATTTCCCGATAAGAACGAAGCGGTGTCTCGAATGTCCGAGTGATGGACGGCGTTCAGTCCGACGAGAGTCTTGCCTGAACCGGGGACCCCGGTAATGAAGCAAATTGCCTTTTCGTCTTTTTCGCGAGCTGTACGTACTATGGTCGTCAGAGATGAAATAGCTTTGTCGAGATCCTCCCTAGCCGCGCAGGCATGCCCAATTTCGAAGACCTCGTTTTCCGAATAGAGTCTCACTGCCGCGTCAATGATCGGGGGGATCGGATGGAATATCCCGGCGTCCCACGCCGCGGGATCAATAGCTGGCGAACGAAAATCGTTTTCCTCCCGAGCGATTCTGATCAATAAGTTTCCAACGTCCCCAGTGGTGGCCAGGCGACAGGGCCGCACAACATCGTCAGCGAAGGGCCGGGGGCCAGCCTTGGCTACATGCCCATCGGAGATGACCATTGGAACAATCGTTTGATGAGCACTAGGCGCATGAAAACAAGCAAGCTGGATCGCATAGTCATCGACCTGCCGTTCAGCCGTGGTAGCTGAAAGCCCCGTCTTGGTTTCGATCGCGACGATCACATTGTGCATTAAAAGCACTGCGTCAATGCGCTTCCCGACACGAGGTATCGGATATTCCAACAGAATTTCGAATCGCGCAGTCTCCGGTAGCTCCGAAATCAGTTGCCGACATCCCTGAACCAACGGCGAAAGTTGCAGTTCCCAAGCTTCAACGGCTTCAGGCGAGAGCGGGAACTGAGCTTTGCGATTCGCAACTGCGAGGGCTCCTATAATCGAACCTTCAGTGTCGTTGACGAACGTTCCGATGGGCGCTCGGTAGTAAGCGGGCATTGCAAGAAGGATGCCAGGTTCCCTTAATATGGTCCAGTTCGAACCCAGAACTCATCAGCACGAGCACCAGGTCGCTGACCCGGTGTTGCGCCGGCGCCGACTAATTGGTCGAATTGAGTAGTTCCTGCCTTAGATCGAGCTCGCGCTCTTGAGACCCAGCGCGAAGGATGTATTTTATAGGTTCGCCTTCGCCCGCCATGAGGTCGACAATTTCAACTACATCCGCTATTTGCTTTTCGAGGTTTTCAAGTAATTCATTAGCATCTGTAGCTTTGGGAACCCCAGCTTCCTTGTTGAGGTGAGCCAAGTAGTAATTCCTTGCCTTTGTCTTGAGGGGGTTAACAAGGCGACGGTACGCTTTGAGGCGTTTTTCGATTGACTGCGCTTCGGCGCTTGGCAAAGAACTGCGACTGCTTCGAAGGGCCTCCCGCAGAGAGTGTTGGGTCCTGTCGTCATCATCCAAGCGGCACAATCTTAGTATTAGATCATTCTCCAACACCCTGATTTGAATGCGCCACCTAAAAAGGTCAAATCTTGTCGCGGCCTGCTTATCGAAGCGATTGATGGTTTCGACATACGAAAAGTAGACGAGGAGCAGATTTGCGCATTCCAACATCACCGCCTCGACCTCATGCAACTTTTTCATCGCGGGCATCCTCGGTGTTTCTGGCGGATTTAGCGTAACAAGCGTTTGCCGCGTCTAGAATATCGGGTCCGAAGGTCACGAGGACACCAAAAGCTGCAACCGTCGGATAAGGTCTGGTATATGGCGTAGCGTGTCTATTTTCACTAGGCCCTGTCGAGGAGTCTTCCAACGTCCTAGACTCCGTTGTAGAATAGGCCAGCCACTTCCTCTGCAGGGTCCTCCCATGCTGTTGCATTTCTCTGCATTCCCGCCTTTGAGCGAATCCCCACTGGAGGTGTCTGATGTCTGTCCAAACAGCCAATCTTCTTCGATCGATCTCGAACGCCGCGTGGTCCTTCGGTAGAAACATCAATTCAATCTTGCCGCACGGCAAATTGCCACGCCCGGCTTGGGCGCCCGGTCCACTACCCAGAAGTTGGGAGCGGGTTCCGATGGCGACGGGTGTTCCAAGGCGAACACTATCACTCTGTCCCGATTGCAATCGTGAAGCAGTAGAGGGTGTGATCAGCGGTGAGGCGAGTCTAGCCAATTTCAGGGATCATCCCGGAATCATCGAGGCCGAGATCCTGGAGGAAGCAGGTCGCATTCTCATGCGTAAGGCCTGCGAGAAGCATGGCCCGTTTGAAGATGTTCTTTCCAATCATCCAGCTTTTTTCAAACGGATGGAAAGCCTAGGGTTTGGCAAAGACTTCAATTGTGCCGGCGACGAGTTGGTTCACAATCACGGAGCAAACAGTATCAAGACAGGACGCGGTACATATTTAATCGTCGACCTCACGAACCGCTGCAACATGTTCTGCTCGCCTTGCTACATGGACGCCAACGCCGCCGGCTACGTCCACGAGTTGGATATCCAGGATGTGGCCGCTGTGTTTGAAAGAGCAAAGTCTTTCAAACCGCAGCGAGAAATTAACGTCCTGTTCTCCGGCGGCGAAGCAACGCTTTCACCAATATTCCTGGACGCAATCGAGCACGCAAAGAGCGTAGGCTTCCATCGGCTTCATGTCGCGACCAACGGAATTCGCTTTGCTCAAGAGAGAGAGTTTGCCGTTCGGGCGAGGGCTGCCGGGCTTCACGGCGTTTATCTGCAATTCGACGGGGTCACCGAAGAAAAGAATAGTCACCGCGGAATTGGCAACTATATGGAAACCAAACGCCGCGCTCTGGACAACATCGCGGCCGCCGGCATGAAAACCACCCTTCAGGTAACTGTGGTCAACGGATTGAATAATGATGGGGTTGGCGACATCGTTCGATTCGTTGCAGATCACATCGAGAAAATCCACGGGATCATCTTTCAGCCGGTGATGTTCTGTGGCCGAGACGAAGACATTTCCGCTGACGAGCGCTATGCGAAGCGGTATCCGGTTTCGCAGATCGCATACGATTTGCAGGCTCAGACTTCATTTGGGTGGGAGCCGATGCGCGACTGGTTTCCAGTCTCTGCCTACGGAGCATTTGCGCACTTGTGCGACATCCTCCACCCGAATGCTGAGCTGGGAAGTCTGTTCAACGATATACATCCCGACCATGGGATGTTCTCCCCGATTCTGGTCAACGCTCGTACCAAGGAGATCGTGCCGGTCGCCAGGTTCTTCGACGTGGAGCAGTTCGTCCGTGACATCGTCGAGATCGCTGACTCTGGCAGAAGGCCGGCGATTATCAAATCGATGGCCCTCCTTTCCTTGGTACGCAACTTCGAGTCTGACAATGCGCCTCCAGATTTCGGTATCGCCCAGCTTCGGGGGTTGTTTGCGGACTGCGTTTACCGGGTTGCCGGCAGCGGGCCGAACTGGTCCGAGCAGGCATACGCCTACAACGGGGTATGGACACTTGTGATGGTCAGCCCTATGGCTTTCCAAGACAACTCCAACTACGACCTGGCGACCATTTCCCACTCCACGACCCCAATGGCGACCCAAGAGGGTGAAATCAATTTTTGCGCCTATAACGGAGGCGGCTGGCGGAGGATCGTGGAGAACCTCCACCAGACGGCGACCGTGGCCGAATGGAATAGGATGCATGGTCGGCATCCGATTTACGCCAAGGGCAAAGAGGTGGGCTTGGGTGCTCAGGGTGTTCCAAGGACCGACCTGGTTCAGATCGAGCGCCAGCAAACTACGGTTTGAGCCCAGGTACCGGGTTCCAAACTGCGGGTTTCTGGGAACAGACGGTTCCCGAAACTTTCATGAGTTTCGGGAGTTTTCTAGACCGACGGATGCAGTTTCGTCGTTCTGGCCCAGACTGTTCTGAGGTTGAGTTCAAAACGCTGCTTCGCAGCGGCTGAAGAATGTCGCGGTAGGGATACGGCTTTCGCCGTACCCCCCGCGCGGATCCGTACGGGCGGATTTCCCGCATACGGCTCTTGCCTCAGGTAGTGACGCGCAGACGGCGCGAGGGATAAGGATGGCAGA
>Ga0074044_10005098_pt1 | contig 10749 bp, 7 predicted proteins | sample BogForMeECP23OM1_FD_94443 | JGI IMG/M metagenome (GOLD analysis project Ga0074044, IMG submission 94443) | Bog forest soil microbial communities from Calvert Island, British Columbia, Canada - Bog Forest MetaG ECP23OM1 | ecosystem: Environmental > Terrestrial > Soil > Wetlands ...
GAAAGCAAGGTTCAGCTGATGTCGCATTCCCGCAACAGAACCGAAAGCAATAGAACCGAAAAAAAGAACCATCAGAGGACCGAGAACAAACGCGTCGCTGAGAGAACAGCGCCAGAGAGACGTGGGGCTCCGGGTTACTTGGGCGCACTCTTTCGTTTGGATATAACGAGCGTGAGAGGGGCGATGAGGAACGCTAGGGCCAGGGCTACTGAGTAGCTAGGGTACTCGGGAACTGGAGTAATCCAATTCACGGTAACCTGGGCAGATCCGAAATTTCCGGCATTGTCGTACGCGTAAACCGTCACGGTATAGGTTCCCGGCTGATTGTAGCCATGGTTGCTAACGTAGCTGATTTGAGCCTGGCAACAATAGGGGAGAGACAGCGAGCCTCCGTCTCCATAGTACCAGTTAAGTTGTGTAATCCACAAACCTGTTCCGGTCTTCGCACTAACCCCGAACTGATAGGTTTGTGGAGACGCCAAAGTCATTTGTACAGAGTTGAATGCAACCTGAACAACTCCACTGTTCGATGTGCTGAGACTCGTTGTGCTTGTTATAGTGTAGGAGATCGCTTGCGCGTTTGTGGTAGGAGTTAAGCTCGCGAAGGTTGCGAGGCTAAGCGTGATAGCGATCAAAATTACGAATGTACTGACCGACCTCAACTTCATAATTTGCACATCTGAACGTAACGAGTCGCTCCTGTGCAAATAAAGTCGGTATAGGCGACCGCGGGTACATGTAATTCTCCGCGATTAAATTGAATCGTGCTTTACACGTAGTAGCGGTGCTGAGGATTTCAGTTCCTATTTCCGGCTCGTCTTCTTCTCAGTAGACCGAGAACTGCTCCGCCGAGAAGGATGCCTAACAGAATTGCCTCCAACGGAAAGCCGGGAATTCCACCACCGCCGGTCGAAGGATTTGCAAAGGTAGTGGACTCTATCGTAGCGACTGAAGTTACCGTTACAACCTGGATAGAACTGGTTGTTGACAAAGTAGTCGTACTCGTTGTTGAAGTCGTAGTTGAGTTCGATGAAATTACGCTCAGCGACTGCATTGTCGTAGTTGACGTGGTCGATACAGTAGTTGAAAATGTAGTAGAAGCGGTCTGTGCTCTAATTGGGACGCTAAACGAAGATACCAGAACCATAACCGCGATGAAGACCAGTCCGACGGAGACAATGCTACGATGAGACCTATGCATTAACCTTGACCATCACTGTCAGTTACTTGTCCTACGCCGTCGAACCAGAGCGATCACAGTTATCCCGAACAAGATTCCGGCGAGTATAGATTCCCAAGGGAATCCTGGAATTCCAGGAACCTGGAGAGTGTTAACGCTGACCGAAGTGCTCACGGAAGTTAAGGTACTGGTCAGCATTGCTGTGGACACGGAACTGGATACGGCAGTAGCGGTGGCGCTTTGTACGTTGACGCTGGTTGAGGTTGTTGTTCCAGAAGTGTTAACCGTTGAAGCGATAACGTTCGTGGCAGTTGTTGTTACTGACGCAGTTGTTGTCGCCTGGCTCGGCCCACTACCACCTCCATTATAAACTGGAGGACTCAACGGGTCAAGGTGGAAGACTCCTGCAAGAGGAACACCAGTAATTGAGCCTGCTGGTTGGCCTCCCACTGCCCAGCCGTCCTGAGTATTTCCTGATTGCCCCCACACTGAATATAGAGCAAGCCCGGGCGCTATTGGAGGCGAGATCGTTGTGGCAGTCCAAATTTGTCCATCCCAATGAGCGAAGAGCGAGCTAGCACTTCCTGTCTCATTGGTACCTCCGACTGCCCAACCGTCACCGTTCCCCGAACCAGTATTTTGAGTGTCAACGAAGACTGATCTAAGAACACCAGTTGGAGGGGCGCCGATCACTTGATTCTCTCCACCACTCCATCCTTGGCCTCCGTTTGTTGTTGTTAGCACTGTGTTGTCTGCTCCTACGATCCAGCCGTGATTGGAATCTGTAAAGAAGACACTGTAGAGGTTTGGAGTCGCTCCTCCAAGCGCAGAGAGTGTGACTTGCGACCAGGTGGCTACCGAATTCACTTCCGCCAAGGAGTATACGATTCCATTATTTCCAACAGCCCATCCAGCGAATTGGTTAGCGCCGTTGTTGTTTATGAAGACGGAGTTCAATTTCGGATTCCCGGTTGCTTGCGCGAACAATCCCCACTGGTTTACGCTCGTGGTGTAGTGGAAGAATTCGCCCTGGTCACCCACAGCCCATCCCTCACTACTACTAATCATGTACACTGAAGTCAGAGAACACGTACACACAGGTTGGCTCGAAGATGCTCCAGTCCACGTATTGCTATCCCAATGCAGAGCGAACGGAATTTCGGTAGTAACATGGCATGGCTGTGCGCCAGGTGGAGGACAGGCGATTCCGCCGACAGCCCATCCATCACCGGAACCATCCATTGAGATGCTCGTGATGTTGAATGGCTGCCCGCCCAGTTGTGGTGGAGGCTGGACTTGTGCGTGGTGCCATTTCACTCCGTCCCAATGGAGTAGTGAGGGCTGATTATTCGCATAATCCCACCAGCCGCCTTGCCAAGCATCGTTCTGACTATTTTCGTAGACGGAGGTTAGGTTCGTTGTCTGTAATATTCCAGTGTTGCCTCCCCAACATGGGCTTATGACGGAGTTTCCACAATTCGAATTCTGCGTATCGATAATCACTCCCTGAGTTCCAACCGCCCAACCATTCCCGCCGCTCGGGATGGACAGACCAATTAGGCTTATACCAAGACCGGTCGCTGTTTGGCTTGGAGTTGTTAGTGCAAGCCACTGATTCCCGTTTCCGCTCCCGAGATTGTTGGAAGCTAGAATGACACTACCGGAACCAACTATGACACCCTGAGAGGTACTGGTCAAGAAGACGCTTTCAAGATTTTGACTGGTTGCACCTGGACTTACAGGTCCATTCCAACTTCCCGCTGACCCGCAGCAGAAATGCCAAATCTCACCGTTGTTACCAACTGCCCACGCTTCGAGGCTACTGCTACCCTGATCGACGAAGACGGAATTGAAAGTTACACCGACTGCTGGCTGTGATTCAGTCCAACCACCACTAGTGAGTTGCGCTATGGTACCTTGGTCACCGACTGCAAATCCACCTAGATTGCCAGTCGAGTCAACATACATGTAGACGCTGTTGAAAACAGTTGCATGAGTGCTAGTGAACGGGCATCCCCATGAACCACCAGCGAGGGGATCTCCGTTAAAGTTACAGATAATGCCATGAGATCCAGTATTAGTTTGACCGACTGCGTAAGTGAGTCCTTGTGACTGGAATGGTCCTGAGCATCCTGTCTGTCCGGTTTCAGGCGAATTGCAGACCATGAACACGGACGTCAAGTTGCCAGCGCCTGCTGCAAAGAGCCCTTCGTCTTTCTCCGTAAGCGTCCCTCCGTTCCAGTACGAAGCGACTGGGCAGGTCGGTGTCGTACACGTGCCAAACGCGGCCGTGCTGCTACCTACCAACCATCCATCCGCAACGTTACCGTTCTGAGTGTACGGAGTGCAGATCGAACCAACCCCTGGTGCTCCAGGATTCAAGCAGAAGTTTACAGAGTAGTATACGGCAGTTGATACTGGTGGAGAAAGGATCTGCCATGAAAAACCATCATAATGCGAAATAACACCTGTCGTACCATCACCACCCACCGCCCATCCATCACCGGAACCAATAGACGCTGATCCGCTAGATCGATCCATGTATATCCCTCGAAGAGTTGCACTAGGATCAGCAGGAACATACTGAGTTGGGTTGATGTCACGCCATCGTCCGAAAGTAGTAGAAGCCAGCGTTGGCGTTACACTGAACGCAACAATTAGAATGATGAGTGCTGCCGCGAATAGAATTCCGCCACGACGCAACATGGATATTCCGGCTTTCTGAACATGCAATTTTGTTTTTCTGTGCTTAGTTGTCATTTTTCGAATTCCTTCAAATATTTTCGGACGGCTTCGCGAATCACGAAGGATCTTGAGGGAACTTTTGCCTCATCGATCAACTCGTCCACCTTATCCAGGAGTTGGATGGGGAGGGTTGCGGTTATGTTTGCCATCCTCATTCTCCGGTTCGACATCGTTGTCGCCTCGGCCGTCAATTTTACTTGCTTCCCCTGAAGCGTCGTCGTCTTAGGACGATCAGGGTTAGCAGGCCGACGGAGATGCCGGCAATTATGGATTCAGCTGTGAATCCTGGAATCCCTGGATGCCCTGCAGAAGTGGTGGCGTTTACTGGAATTGTGATGGTGCTGTTGGTTGAGAAGGTGTGTATTATGGTAGTTGATGTGGATGCTGCGGTGTACTGCGTCGTTACGGTAGATACTATTACTGACGTTGAGTTCGAATAGTACTCTCCGCCAAAAGCAGAGAACTGCAAAATTGCTGAGAGCGGTTTCCCGGTGAACGGAAGAGGATCAGCTAAGATAGCTGGGCAGCTGGAAGTGATAACTGGCGGTCCTGGTGTTAGCACATTGCCCGTGAGACAGTTAGGCTGCGGTGAGTTTGGTGGCGGGTTGAGACTAACCGGGGGCCATGTGGTGTAGCTGCTGCCTGTAATCCCTGGATCTCCGCCCACTATCCAACCGTTGCCTTCAGAAGTCATGTAAACTGACGACAGAACTGGCGGAACCTGTCCAGGAATTTGTCCTATTAGCGGTGGGGAAAGAACGACGACTCTCCACGAAGTCCCATCCCAGTGATAGATCGACGCAGTAAGCTTCCCGGGAAGGCCAACAGTCCACCCATCGTTGGGGTTTGAAAAGAAGACCGACTTCAGTGTACCGCTTTCAATACCCGTGGACGCAATCTTGCCTGGTAGCGGTGGCATCGGAACTGGTTCCCATTTCGTTCCGTCCCAATACAAGCTGACCGGTCCAGTAGCGGCACCTTGAGGATTCTCTATCTCCGCAGGTGGACTCGGAAGTCCGGTTGGATTGCCTACTGCCGCGCATGGTTCGAGGGGGTTGCATCCATTCTGAATACCGCCAACAATCCAACCAGTCGTTGGGTTCAGCATGAAGATGGATGTCAGGTTCGCATCGGTGGATAATGTTGGGCTTCCGCTAATGGCAATGGGGTTCCATGTACCGACTCCTCCCGACACGGTATATTGGAGGATAGTGGCGTTATCGCCAACAGCCCAACCATTGTCCGCGGAAAGCATGAAGACGGAATTGAGTGGCGGGGTCGGTGTTGGGCTTGAAGGAGAAGGAAAGACCGCCCACGTTCCAACGCCGCCAGAAACCGTATAGTGTAAGATAATCCCAGACGGCAAAGTCGTGCAAACAGTCGGACTTGTACAAGTTCCTGCTTGCTCTCCAACCGCCCAACCTTCATTTGAGCTTACCATGAAGATTGATTTCAATACGTATGCTCCAGGAGGAGGAGTAATTGTATTCCAACTCCCCCCAGTAAAGTGCAAGATCACCGGGCAATCGATCAACGTGCAGGAAGCCGTATGTTGAATGCCTCCGCCCACAGTCCATACATCACCTGAGTCAACCATGAAGACGGAGTTTAGATTGTTCGTGGTACCTACCGATACACCCTTCGTCCAAACAAACCCATTCCAATGATAAACCGTCGGTTCCAGAGTGTTGGCACCGGGGGCAGGTACAATTGGAGACGGCGCAGACGCATTGCCCACAGCCCAGCCATCATTAGGATCGATTGGTCCAGTCAAAGGCGGACCGAACGAAATGGATGTGAAATTATTGATTGTAGGACTAGTTACAGTGCCATAGTTTGTACCGTCGAAATGCATTATGACTCCATCGGTTCCCACACCCCAACCGTCACTGGGAGTGTTGAAGTATGCCGAGTTGAAGTTCATTGCTCCTACAGGTGAAGTTGGTACTAAGTTTGAAGAGAGAAGGGACCAGCTTCCGCCTGAATAGTGGATTATGGTTCCGCGTTGGCCAAACGCCCATCCCTCGTTCGATGAAACCATGAACACCGAGAGCAGGTTGAATGAGGTAGTTCCGGGACTTACTGGCCCGTTCCATGTGCCTGAAATATATTGAATTATAGTACCGCAATCGCCCACAGCCCATCCCTCGGTAGGGCTTATCATGAAGATTGATCGTAGAGAAACTCCGCTTGATTCCGTTCCGCAGGTGGTTATGCCGCTTGCAGGTGATGTGAATGCGCTCCATGCACCACCAGTGTAATGCCAAATGGCTCCACCTGAACCAATAGCCCAACCTTCCGTTGAGCTGACCATGAAGATTGAATAGAAGATTACACCCGGAATAGGAGCTTGTGGCATGTTCCAACCACCACCCAATCCTGGAACGCCTGTCCAATGCCAGAAGACACCGGCATTTCCCGCTGTGTTCTCACCAACAGCCCACACATCCGTTGGACCAACCATAAACGCGTCCCAAAGCGGACCTGCATTGATACCAGTAAGTCCGGCTGTCTGGAGACGCCACCCGACGCCATCCCAGTGAATCGCAAGCGCAGTACAACCCAGATTTGGACCCAGAGTTGGGTTGACGAAGGCACATTGGTTTATCGATGGAGGAGTGGGAGGCCCAGCCGTTGGAGCAGGAATGGGAATGTTGAATGTGAAGTTCGTGAATCCAACGGCCCAACCGTCACTCGGACTGATTGGATTATTCGGCGGCCCGAATGTCACAGCAGTTAAGTTGTATGCCACAGGAACTGTCGGGAAGCCCATGAATTGTGGCGCGGGCACGAAATTCCATGTCTGACCATCGTAATGAAATATAGCTGGAAGACCTGTCGTCGTATTTGTTGTTGGTCTAGAGTCACCTACTGCCCAACCACACTCAGTCGTTCCCTCACACTGTGGATCAAAACCCCGATTGAACATGTAGACAGAGTTAAGTTGCGGATTCGCGGGCGGACTGATGTATGATGTCGGATTGATGTCGCGCCATACGCCCAACTGGGCGCTAGCAGGGGCCGTTGACGTCATTAGAACAATTAGGATACTCGCGATTAAGAGTAGGGAAAATTTACCATTGAATCGACGCATTTTGAACCAGCCGTTAATGATGCTGGCTATGATTAACAATTAATAACATTAAGTAGACATTACATGTTAAACGAGGCACATGGCGCAGTACATTTCTTAGCGCAAAGATGACACATTTACCCCAATCGCAATAGCATCAAACAAGGTGCCCACAGGCTCTCTCGTGCTCACTAAGACACTTTTCACACATAGTGTTGCCGCATTTCTTACACGCCTTTAATGGTCCCTCAAGTAGACACCCGCAGAATCCACAGTATACTACCGACAGATCCAAAGCAGTCTATTATCGGGTGAAAGTTCACGAACCTATAAGCTAGCCGTCTGAGAATAAAGAGGACGAAACTTGCGACTTAGACTGAAATTGTACGGAGTCTTCCGGTCTACCGCACGTTCTGGGGAGATTGTTCTTGAATTGCCCGAAAAGGCCGGGACTACGGTACGTTATGCCATAGGGGAGTTGATTCAGAGAGATGACTTACGGGATCTGAGGAGCTTATTGGTGAGCGGAGATACTTCTGACCCTCGCCCGAACGCGCTTATAATTGTCTCTGGACGTGAGATCGGCGCCTTGAATGGATTAGAGACCGAACTCAAGGACAATGATGAGTTAGCATTGCTTCCAGTTGCACACGGAGGATAACACTTCGAGCTGATCTTAGTTAAGACATTGGAGTAAAGATAGGATGCTTGCGGAAACTAGCTCGCATAACTCGTCGAGAATAATTATCTACCTTTCTCTGTGCATCGTTCTTTGTGGCGCCTTTTTTGAAACAAGTGCTGTTGCAGCATCCTTATGCCAAATAACGAATATTTCAGTTAACTATCAGCAGCCTGCTCCGCCAAATCAGCAGATTCAACTTTCAACCATTGTGTCAGGGATTTGTAGTCCAGCAGAGCAACAAGTGTTCTACACTGCCCGAGTTGATATCCACGACACTGCAAGGAATCAGATATTATCGATGGCCAGTGTTCCGATCGGCTATCTTACGTTACAGCCCAACTTTGTTGTCACTGTACCTAATTGGGTGACCACACCTAACGTAGTGGCATCATGGCAATTGACGGTTGTCGTCTATTTGTTCGCCAACTTTGAGCTTGTCGCTAACGGGATAGATACTTCTACAGTTGACAATATTTCTGTTCAGGTTGGTACGATTCAGATCACGACGATGTCATCCGTTCAAACTGCTATGGCAATGGTCACTACGTCAACGTCGAGCACTAGCACTATGGCTCAGTCAACGCCTGTGATCAATGAGGCCTCGTCAGTTGATCCGGTTTGGCAACAGGTCCAATCTGTAGGGTTACTGACTGCAGCTGCGATTATTACCATACTGGCGCTTGCCTTCCTGTTCAAGCCAAGGAAATCGCGTTCCAAGTCCAGCTAGTTATTGATTTTCAGTAAATCGTTCATGCTCCCGCTTCTATACCCACGGACGTCAAACGCAACATAGGCATAGCCGAATTCCCTTAGAGCCTCTCCGATCTTGTCGAGTGTCGACTCATCAAAAAGCAAAGATCGTTCGTCCTTGCCTACTTCGATTCTGGCCAGATTTCCGTGATCGCGTACTCTCAATTCTTTTACATCGATGAGGGAACGAATGTATTGTTCGGATTTTTCGATTCTGAGGAGTTTTTCTGGGGTTATTTCTTGTCCGTATTCTACACGCGAGGATAGGCATGGGTTTGAGGGTTTTTCTGAGTTTGGTAGTTTAAATATTCTGGAAAGTTCTCTGACTTCAGATTTGGTCATGCCGAAGTCCGCTAAAGGTCGTCGTACGCCTTGCTCAGATAATGCTGCTGCTCCCGGTCTGTGTCCTTTCAGATCGTCTGCATTTGTTCCATCTACTATAGTGTTGATGCCCATCTTTCCGGCTAAGACGATGAGTTTTTGGCTTAATTCTTTCTTACAGAAGTAGCATCTGTTGGATGGGTTTGAAGTGTAACTAGGATCGTCCAATTCATCAGTTTGGACGATGATCTGCTTCACATTCAACACTGTGGCAAGTTTCTTCGTTTCTTCCAACTCTGATGATGGAAGGCTAGGGGAGTTGGCGGTAACGGCTATCGCGTTCGATTGAAGTTCAAGTTTTGCAAGATACAGCATAAGTGTGCTGTCGATTCCCCCTGAGAATGCCACAATAACTTTTCCAAAACTCTGGAGCTCTCTCAGTATCAACTCCGCCTTAGTTCGGAGTGTTGATGGGATGTAAGTGACAACTTCGCCTCGTACCGTTACGAGCTTGGTATTGCCTGTTAACATTTTATGATAGGCTGAACGTTCATGATACTTAGGTATTTCCAAGGCGAAAATCTTGCGCGAAATCCTTGAGAAGCTTGCACGTGGAACCATTTCAGTTGATGAAGCAGAAAAGGAACTAAAATTTGGCATTGTTGAGAAGGTGGCTGACATCGCTAGGCTGGATGTGGGTAGAGAATTACGAAGAGGAGTTCCGGAAATCGTTTTCGGTGAGGGAAAGTCTGTTGAAGATTTGATTGCGATCTCTGCGCGCATGCTTGACAAGAATGGTCGAGCAATACTGACACGAGTTGACAAGGTCCAACTCGCTAGCTTAGAAACAAAATTTGACAGTAAGGACAAAATTAGGAGGTTTCCGCACTCAAAATCAGTTGTGATCAAACGGACAGACTTTGAGCTAAGACAAACTGGGGGAAGGGTTGGAATTCTCACAGCTGGAACAGTCGACTTGGCGGTGGCGGAGGATGCTGAAATGATCGCTAATGAGATGGGTTGTAGTACGTACCTTGAGGCAGATGCGGGAGTTGCTGGTATTCATCGTTTGATCGAGCCGTTGAGGGATCTCATCAAGAATGATGTTGATAGCCTCATAGTTGTCGCTGGGCGTGAAGGCGCTTTGCCCACGGTGGTGGCGGGGTTAGTGGATATCCCTTTAATCGCTGTTCCTGCGTCTTCAGGATACGGTTATGGTGGTGGAGGACGCGCTGCACTCATGGCAATGTTGCAGGCGTGTTCCTTGGGTCTTGCTGTGGTGAACATTGATTCAGGGATCGCGGCTGGAGTCGTGGCAGCACAAATCGCCAATCGTGTGGCTAGGGCTCGAAGGAGTAATTAGATCCAGGCATCTATCCTAATTTGACTGTCTTGAGATGACTCACGGCAGTTCTAACGACTTCTGCGGATTTCTGAAAAGCGGCTTGCTCATCATCATTTAATTTTAGCTCTATAATGCGTTCGACGCCGCTAGCTCCCAGCACCGCTGGCACGTCGATGTAAAGATCTTTGACGCCAAACTCCCCATCAAGATGCGCAGTCATACAAAGCGCCATTTTCTTGTCCTTCACCACAGTCTCAATCATCCTGGCTATGCCGTGAGCTGGAGCGTAGATGGTTGCTCCTTTGAGAGCAATTACTTCAGCCGCCGTCTTCCGAGTTCGATCGACAATCTCAGCTACTTGATCGGGAGGTAGAAGTTCGGTGATCGGTACTCCGTTCACGGTAGAGAAGCGCGGTAATGGAACCATTGAATCACCATGTTCGCCGATCACAACTGCCTGTACTGAACTTGTCGAGACTGCAAGGGCTTTTGCTATAAAATATTTGAAACGCATGGTGTCGAGCATACCGCTCTGGCCGAAGACTCGTGAAGAATCGAAACCTGAAACTTTCCAAGTCAAATACGTCATAACGTCTACCGGATTTGTGACAAGCATGATGAGCGATCTGGGCGCGTATTCCACAATCTTCTGC
>Ga0074044_10005101_pt1 | contig 10746 bp, 7 predicted proteins | sample BogForMeECP23OM1_FD_94443 | JGI IMG/M metagenome (GOLD analysis project Ga0074044, IMG submission 94443) | Bog forest soil microbial communities from Calvert Island, British Columbia, Canada - Bog Forest MetaG ECP23OM1 | ecosystem: Environmental > Terrestrial > Soil > Wetlands ...
GCGGCCTCGACGTTTTCAATCCTCAACGCGGAATTCGGCGATCATGCCCGTGAGCGCCGCATGAGAGTGCGAGAAGAACGGATGCGCAACAGTTTTCCCGACGTGACTCCGGCAACCTTCGTCGGACCCGAAGTGTTGCCGGCTGAAATGTTTGACGAGACGATACTCGATCGGCTACGCGCAATGTGAGGCTGTTATGATCAAACTTGTTTACGTAGTCCGAAAGCGCGCTGACATCTCCGAAAAAGATTTCCACGAGTACTGGCTGAAGAAGCACGGACCGCTGGTGCGCAGCTTCGCGAAATCGATGCGCGCGAAGAAATACGTGCAGAGCCACACCGTGTTCGAAGACGCGGGCAAGCAGATTCGCGGCACCCGCCCAAAGATGACGGAGACCTACGACGGGATCACGGAGGTATGGTGGGACAGTCTCGAGGACTTCAGCGGAGGCGGCACGCTCAAAGATGGCGCTGAGGCGGCGCGAGCGCTGCTCGAAGATGAATCGAAATTTGTAGATTTCGAGCGCTCATCGATCTTCCTGACCGAAGAGCACGAAATCTTCGACTACACAAAGTAGTCAAGTCAGCTTTTCTTGAACCGGCGCGTCAACCAATCGACGATCGTCTCATTCACCGCGTCCGGGAACTCCTGCTGAGCCCAATGCCCCGCGCGCTCGATATTGTGCATTTCCAGATCCGAGCATAGCGCCGGCATCCCGGCCGCCATCCGCGGCGGCAGCGCTCCGTCCCACTCGGCAGTGATCATCAGGCACGGCAGCGTCAGCTTGGCGACGCCGATCTCAGGATGCTCGCGCAAATTGCGATCGATGTTCCGATACCAGTTGATACCGCCGCGAAACCCACTCTTCTCGTATGTGTCCACATAGGTGTCGAGTTCTTCGCTTGTGACTATTGGCGCAGTGTCGGGTTTTAACTCCTCGATCCGACGGAAAGGATTCATATCCAGCTCGCCGCTCGCCATCATGCGCTTGGCGGCTTCGGCGGGCTCGACCGGCGCGCGCATCAGGCGATCGAAGATCAGGCGCGCTTGGCGATCCATCACGCTTTCCGCCCGGCCGGGTTCCTGGAACCACAGGATGTACATGCGTTCGTCTTTTCCGTTGACCATCGCGCGCATGACCGAGGTCGGCGGGATCGCCATGTACGGCGTGCATACTCCGACGACGCCCGCAGTCCGTTCCGGATACAGCACCGGCATCGCCCACGCGACGAAGCCGCCCCAATCGTGTCCGACGAAAATCGCGCGCTCGATCTTCAGCTCGTCGAGCAGTCCCGCCATGTCTCCCGTCAACTCGGTAAGGCCGTAGTCAGTGACCGCTGCGGGCGCACTCGACTCCGCATATCCCCGCTGATCGGGAGCGATCGCGCGAAAGCCCGCCGCCGCGACCGCCGGCAGCTGATGCCGCCACGAGTAGGCAAGCTCCGGAAACCCATGGCAAAACACGACCGCGGGCCCCTCGCCGGTTTCGTGAACCGTAAGGCTTATCGATGGCTGATTCGACCGCGGCGCAATCTTCACAGGGCGGCCCTGGGGCCAGTTCAAAGTGGACATATCGAGTCTGCCTCGCGTTTCTGACTGATTTTTCCGCTCCGCGATCACTGTCGCAAAATGTTTGTGCACGGTTTAACCGCCGGATGCAATCGCTTGCCGCGACAGTGGCGCCTCAATTGAAGTGATGAGGTTCTTAGACCGCGCCGTAGATCGCGCGCAGCAGGGTTGCTTTGTTGATCGGCTTGCCCAGGTGCGAGTCGCATCCAGCCTCCCGCGCGAGGCGTATCGCTTCCGGGAACACTGACGCGGTCAGCGCGATAATCGGGGTGTGCGTGCGATTGTGTGCGCGCTCCCAAACGCGAATCGCGCGCGTCGCCGCGTAGCCGTCGACTTCCGGCATCTGGATATCCATGAGCACCAGGTCGTAGTCGCCCGCCGCGATGAAACCATCGATGGCCTGTCTGCCGTTTTCCACTTCGTCGAGATGATAGGGCGTCTTCTTCAAAAATGCGCGGATCAGCGTCCGGTTGTCGGTCGAATCGCCAGCGAACAGAATTTTGAGCGGCCGATTGACAATCTGCGGCTGCTCGGCGGTGCTCGCGATACGGCCAGGCTCCTGTGTAGCGTCGCCGGTATTGCCCATGATCGCGTGGTGAACCACCTTGGCAAGTTCGCTCATGCCGATCGGCTTGACCAGGTAGGTTTCCAGCTTCAGAGATTTCAGCCGCGAAATATCCGCGGCCAGGTTGTCGCAATGGATCGTCGCGACGATCGATGCTCTACACTGCGATGCCGCCGCGATCAGTTGTGTCAGCTCTGGCGGGTCCGTCGACGCGATCCGATCGTCCAGCAGCACGATCCGTGGCGGCCGGCCCGCGCTGACGGCCTGCCTGATCGCGGCTACGCCTGCCTGATACGACGCGGCTTCCGTCACGCTTGCGCCGTGCCCACCCAGCATTCGGCACAGAACCGCGCGCCCCGTCTGGTTGCCATCGACAATCAGCACCGCGACTTGTGCGAGGTCGAGCATCGGCGCCGCGGCGGGTGCGGGTGCATCGGGCTCCAGTTCGAAAGGCGTGGTGAAGCTGAAGACGCTGCCCTTGCCGAGCTCGCTCTCTATCATGACCTCGCCCTGCATCAGGTTGACGAGCCGCTTGACGATCGCGAGTCCAAGCCCGCTGCCGCCGTACTTCCGCGCGGTCGAGTTGTCGGCCTGCGAGAACGCGGCAAACAAAGCAGGCAGCTTATCCTTTGCGATTCCGATTCCGGTGTCCCGAACACTGAATTTCAAGCGCAGCCGTTCGCCCGGCGCGGATTCGCGCTCGACCGAAACCAGCACCTCGCCCCGTTCGGTAAATTTGATTGCGTTGCCGATCAGATTGATCAGCACCTGTCGCAGCCGCAGCGGATCGCCCAGCAGCGCGATCGGCACCTCGGGCGCGATGCTGACGATCAGCTCCAGCCTCTTGGCGTGCGCGCGGATCGCCAGCGTCTGCGCCGACTTCTCCACCACCTCGCTGAGATCGAAGGCGACCTGCTCGAGCGTCAGGCGGCCGCTCTCGATCTTGGCGAGATCGAGGATGCTGTTGATCAGGTCGAGCAACGCGTGGCCGTTGTTGCCCAGGATCTCGATGTAGCGGCGCTGCTCGGCATTCAGCTCGCCCTCGGCCAGCAGCTCGGCCATCCCGAGGATTGCGGTCATCGGCGTGCGAATCTCGTGCGACATGCTGGACAGGAATTCCGATTTGGCTTGCGAAGCCGCGAACGCCGCTTCGCGTGCCGCGACCAGCTGGCGCTCGGTTTCCTTCATCGCCGTAATATCGCGGCCGATGCCGGCTACGCCGGTAACCTTGCCGTCCGCATCGCGCATCGGAAAAATGCTGACTGCGGAAACGAACGTCGTGCCATCTTTTTTGCGGGCATTTTGTTCCCACGATGCCGGCTGGCCGGTCTCAACGACGCGAATGGTTCTTTCAACAGTTTCCTGAAGCTCATCGGGCGAAACGAACAGCTCGATTCCTGTTCCAATCGCCTCTTCGGCAGTGTAGCCGTAGGCCGCTTCCGCCGCCGGATTCCAAAACAAGATCTTGGCCTCCGCCGACACGAGTATTATCGCGTCTTCCGAAGCATTAACTATTGCGGCGAGTAACGCCGCCTTTCGCTCGCCGCGTATGCGTTCGGTGATGTCGCGTTGGATGCCGGAGATGGCGACGACTTTTCCTTGCGCATCGCGGATCGCGAAACAGACCGTGGAAACCTCGACCACCGCGCCGTCCTTTCTGCGATTGGGGGCCTCGAGGCGAACCACCCCCTCCGGATGCGCCTTGATTCGGTCGATGATTTCCAGCGCATCGGCGTGGCGCTCCGGCGCGATGTGCAGCGTGAACGGCTGCCCGATCGCTTCCGCCGCCGTGAAGCCGAACATTTTCTCGGCGCCGCGGTTCCAGTAGGTGATGCGCAGGTCGGGCGCGATGGTGGTGATCGCGTCGTCGGACGATTCGACGATTGCCGCGAGCGCCGCGTTTTCACGCGCGACCCGCCGGCGCTCGGTAACGTCGCGCACAATAGTCGACAAACCGATCAGCTTTCCGTTCGAATCGTGAATCCCGCAACCGACGATGGTCGTGTCGAGAATCGTGCCGTCTTTTCTGATCACCGGCATTTCGCGCTGGCGCCTCGCCTCGGGGTCTTCTCTTATCACTGCGAGGTCGCGCATCAGCCGCGCCTGATCCATCGCGCGGTCCGCGGGCGCAACGTAAAGATCGAACGGCCGTTTACCCAGCGCCTCTTCCGCCGTGTAGCCGAGCAGCTTTTGCGCACCACGGTTCCAGCTGGTTATCCGGAAGTCCGTGGAGTGGCTGATGATCGCGTCCTCCGAGCTCTTGACCAGCGCCGCCAGCAGCGCCTGCTCGCGGTCCGCGCGCTTGCGCTCGGTGAGATCGCGATGGATCGCCGAGATGCCGATTAGCTTCCCGTCGCGATCGCGGATTCCGCCAACGACCGTCCACACGTCCACCCGCCTGCCGTCCTTGCACATGCACGGGACTTCAAAGCTCTGAACTTGATCGAGACGGGTCTTGAGTTCTTCGAGGAAAGCCTGGGCCCAGGCTCTCAATTCCGGCGGCATGTAGAGGCTGGCGGGTTGCCCGATCGCTTCCTCCGCCGTGTAGCCAAACAGCCGCTGTGCGCCTTTGTTCCAGGTCGTGATGCGCTGGTCCAGAGAATTGCTCACGATGGCGTCGTCGGAGGACTCCACGATTGCCGCCAGCAGCGCGTGCTCGCGGTCGACTCGCTTTTGCTCGCTGATATCGCGCGTATTGATCACCACGAGCGTTTCGCCTTCGGGACCCGTGACAGTGCTGCCGGTACCCTCCCCGGCACACCAAGTACCATCCTTGCGCCGCATGCGGTATTCGGTGAGCAGGTCGGGAGAATGGTTGGGAGACGCAGCGGCTTTGCCGAGCCGTTCCGCCGCCTTGAGGTCGTCTTCATGAACAAACGAGAGTAGTGGCCGACCGAGTACCTCGTCCGTCTGATAGCCTAAGATTCTTTTCGTCGAATCGCTTGCGAAGCGCACCGCTCCCGACTGATCAATCACAGTGATGAGATCCGAGGAAGCGTGGACTAGCGACTTGTAGTACTCCTCGCTCTTCTTCAGTCGTTCCTGAAGGCGTTTGCGCTCAGTGATGTCGCGCGAATAGACAGCGACCATCGTCTTGCCATCGAGCCCAACGATCGCCTTGCCCCTCATTTCCACCCACATCCAGGTGCCGTCCCGCTTGCGCACTCTCGCTTCGATTGTCGTGGGATGGCCTGCCAAGTCCTGAACAATCGCCTGCAAGACTGCCTGTTGGTCGTCGAGATGGATGATTTCGAGAGAATTCCGTCCGACGACCTCGCCGGGCGCGTAGCCCAGCGAGGTCCGTTCCGCCATTGCCGCACTCGCGTAAAGAACGGTTCCGTCGGGCGCGAGAAGGGTGGTCACGTCGTCGGCGCCTTCGATTATGTTTCTGTAGAACGCCTCCTGCGCACGAAGTTGGCCCGCGGCGCGGGCGCTGTCCCCGGCGCCGTCAGCCACCGGCACGGCGCCCATAGGCAAGTTGTCATGGCCGCTATTCTCCTCCAGTGGACCATCGTTCACGCCATCGTTGTCTTCCTGACGGTCTTCTTGCATGGCTCAGAAGCGGAACGACGCCGTGCCATAGCTCATTTCCCGTCGATCGATTTTGCGCGGCGAATTCGAAGTCGTATTTGAAAGAAAAACTGATCGGTACTTTCAGGATCGGGACGGTGTCTCCTACCAGCGGTCCCAGCCCAATCACCCGCCCCTTGAACGCGCCAGATTCGCACCGCTGCCCGAGTCGGGCGTGGTCTGCTGAACGGCATACCCGGCTATCCCCGCAACCAGTCCGTGCGGCAGATGCTGCGCGAGGACGAAGTCGGCGTGAAATTCCTGGCCGCTCAGGTAATGCGTCGAAGGATTTTCGGCGTTGACTGTGTAGCCGGCGAACAACGACGCATGCCGCCCCGTTTCCGGGTCCAGCCACGTCACGCCGAAGTTGGGCTCCACCGCCCATCGATTCAGCCCGATATCGATAATGTGGCGACGGTCGTAACTGCCCGTCGGCGCGTAAAACATCAGCGCGCTGACCAGGTGAAACTTCGAAAAATTCCAGTTCAACATCAACGGCGATACGATCAGATCGCCAAATCCCCCAACCGTGGAGCGTTGAGTCGAACTTGGCCCTCCTATCACCGTGACCCGCAACGTCTGATCGGCGATTCGCGTCTGCGCGAGCGTCGCGACTCCCCAGTTAGCGCCGAAAACCCGCCACGGCGTCGTGTAGATCACAAAGGTGGCATCGGTGTAGGTAATCGTATGCGTATGCGCTCGCACCGGCGCGTTGTTGGGCTGCGCGGTAAGACTCGCGTCCTGAAATAGAAAATAATTCTTCACCAGCACGCCGCCCGGCGCCGGAAGCATTCCGGCAAACAGGTCAACCTGCCCCGGCCGATAGGTGCCAACTCCGTACTCCGACGCGTGAACGACGCCGGCGGCCGACACCAAGGCGACTATCGCCGCGCCGCTAACCGACAGCAGCCGCGTCGCCGCCGCGCTACGCCGCGCTCGCGTACACCTCGACGGCGCCATCGCACCGCCAGCGGGCACTCCGTCCCGCATGATGGGGAAGGGTCCCACATCGCCAAATGTGCAAGCGGGATGCCATCCGTTTTGCTGCCGAATCGACGCGCCAGCCAAGCAAAGACAACCGGGCCAACAAAGTCATCGGAACTAGGCGTCAAAATGGAACAGCGAATGGTACGCAGTAAGGAAACCCCCGCCCCGGGCGCGACGAAACAAAAGAACTTCTAATAGGGATGAACTCCCGCATCTTTCTTTTCTTTAACACTAAGGTGCAGGGGTTACCCCTACCCAAGGAAGTGTGAAACCCAGGTGGGTCTCACGTAAAATTACGTGATTCGCCCTTCCTCTCACATGCTATCTTCAGGCCATGAGGCTGCATCTGGCCGATGGAACCTACGAGCTCTATCGGGCGCACTATTCGCCGCGCCCGGATCATCGCGATCCATCCGGCGCCGACGCCAAGGCCACCGTCAGCATTGTCGAGTCGATGCTGGCGCTGCTGCATGACCCGGATGAAGGGGTCACGCATATTGCGGTTGCGTTCGACAATCCGATTCGTTCGTTTCGCAATGACCTGTACGCGCAATACAAAAGCGACGACGGTGTTCCGGCCGAATTGCGTGTTCAGTTCGATAGCGCCGAACGTGCGATTCGTTCAATCGGCGTGACGGTCTGGTCGATGCGCGAATATGAGGCGGACGACGGACTCGCCAGCGGCGCGCGACGGTTTCGCTACGAAGTCGATCAGGTGCGAATTCTCACGCCGGACAAGGACCTCGGCCAATGCATCCGAGGCGAGCGCGTGGTCAAGGTCGACCGCCGCCAGAAAAAAGTGACGAACGAGTCGGCGTTTCGCGCCGACCGCGGCTTCGGACCGGAGAGCATGCCGGATTTCCTCGCGCTGACCGGCGATACCGCCGACGGGTTTCCTGGGCTACCCGGATTCGGCAAGAAGAGCGCGGCGATTCTGATCGGCGCCTACGAGCATCTCGAACGGATCCCCGCCGATGCGTCCGAGTGGAAGGTCAAGCCGCGCGGCGCGCTCCAACTGGCAGCGACACTGGCAGAGTGTCGCGACGAAGCCCTCCTATACCGCAGACTGGCAACGCTGATCGACACGGTTCCACTTGACGCCTCCCTCGAAGCTCTAAAGTTCCAGGGAGTTCCTCGCACGGTCTTCGAACAATGGTGCAAGGACCTCGGCGTCGAACGGTTGGCAACAGCCCCGAAGCGATGGCGATGACTCGTCGCGCGCCGCGCTTCCGTGCTCAGCCCTTGGTTACACGGTTGACCCAGAACTCGCCTAATCGAGGTCCATCGACCTTGGTCACGAGTCTCATCTTTCGGCCGGACTTATCGACTCGCTCGTGAAGCCATCCGCCTTCTTCTTCAAGGTAAACCTCTTCTTATCTCGACTCCATCAGACCACCCGAGAGCGATCGCGCATGCTAGCGGGTCGTGCTGGAAGTTTATTATGTCTGCCGGCACTCTCGCGCAACTCGCGCCATAGCTCTCGCCCATCTTCTCGTCTGAAGCGAAAACCTCTGCCTGACGCGCCAGTAACTCATCAATGTCGCCACCTAAGTCAGTATCGAGATGCACTTTGGGCATAGCTACAGATTCGCAATCACCGCACGCGTGAACTCCGAGGTCTTCGCCGTGCCGCCCTGGTCAGGCGTGAGCACGCGGCCGTCAGCGTACACGTTGCGCACGGCGGCATCGAGGCGCGACGCGTCGGCGCTGAAGCCCAGGTAGTCGAGCATCAACGCGGCCGACAACATCGTCGCGGAAGGATTTATAATTCCCATCCCCATGATATCGGGCGCGGTGCCGTGCACCGACTCGAAGTAGGCGTAGTCGGCGCCATAGCATCCGCTGGGTGCGAGCCCCAGCCCGCCGATGATTCCCGCCGCGGCGTCGGACAGGATGTCGCCGTAGAGATTCGGAGCCACCACCACATCCAGATGATGCGGCGATTGCACGAGCCGTCGCGCGAAGTCGTCCACGATAAACTGCTCGTACTTTAGTTCAGGATACTTGCCCGCGGTTTCCTCGACGATTCTGCGAAAGAGCCCGTCCGACTCGCGCAACATGTTGTACTTCGACGTGCACGTGAGCTTGCCCTTGCCACCCGCGCGTTTGCGCTTGATCGCAAGCTGGCAGGCGAACTCGGCGACGCGCCGCGTCGCGCGTTCGGTGATCACTTTGATCGCGTAGATGCCGCGCTCCGACGTGTCGAGCGGCGCGCGCAGTATTTTGCTCATCAGCTTGAGCGGAGCCAAAGCCGCTAGTGGACCCTCGAGCCCGAGATACAGGTCTTCAAGATTTTCCCGCACGATCACAAAGTCGATTCCTTCGGGCCTCGCCAGCGGGCTATGAAAACCCTTGGAGTAACGCACCGGCCGCACGTTGGCGAAGGTCTGCTTGCCCCATCTGAGATAGGTGATGGCGGTGGTCTTGCCCGAGGTGGAGCCGAACAGCGTCGTGTCGGACGCGTCGATTGCCTTGCGCGCGGCAGCGTCGGTCTCGCCGCGCACCCATTTCTCGCCGGGCGGAAACTCGACGAAATCGATCGGAAGTTTCAAGGCGCGCAGCGCGTCCATCGTCGCGCTCATCGCTTCCGGCGCCGCATCATCGCCCGGCAACACTACGACTTTCTTGTTTGCCATGCTCCTGCCTCAATCGCCTCGCTGAGCGCCATCATGCACACGCCGGTCGCGAACGGCGCGGTCCCAATTTCGATCGAATTGTAAAAGGCAAAGTCGCCCGGCGGCGTCTGCTGCGACACCCCGGTGAATGCGCCGTGCGCATCTATCTTCGCGCAAATCGCGCCCAGCGCACGCGAGTACGCCTCGCGCGCGCGCGCCGCGTCGAGGCCCCGCAGCCGCGTCCGAATCGCGCGGCCCAGTGCCAGTGCGAATCCCGCAGCGGATGACGCCTCGAGATACGAATCGTCGCGATCGATCACCGTGCGCCACAAGCCTGACTCGTCTTGCAGCGAGACGATATTGTTGAGCTGACCCGCGAGCGCCTCGCGTATCTTGTTGACCTTTGCCGCAAGCTGTTGAGTCCCGCCGGCCGCCTCGATTTCGGCGAGCACTTGCGGCGCCGCGATCGAAAACCAGCTATTGCCGCGCGCCCACAAACATGGCGAATGCGATTTCCGCTCAACGTACACGACGTGCCAGAAGAGTCCGCTGTTTGGGTCGATCAGATGATCGCGATGAAGGATCATCTGATCCGCCGCACGCTCGACCATCGCGGCGTCGCCCGAGATTCGGCCGAGCAGTGCGAGCGCGGGCGCGGTGAAGTAGCAGACGTCGATCCACACTTCAAGCGCCGGCGGATGCGGGACGAACGCGCCGTCGGGAGTTCGTACCGCCGAGTTTTCCATGAAGCCGGCGATCGCACGCGCGTAATCCAGGTAACGCTCGTCGTTCGTCTTCAGATGCAGGTCGAGCGCCGGCAGCGCTTCGGCCGCCCAGAACCAGAACCATCCGTTGGTGCGCGGACCCGCCGCGAGCTTCGGCGCAAACCATCGCTCTGCAGCCGCGACGGGTGCGTCGGATTTCAGCGCACGCGCGGCGTAAATGAGCCCGTCGCACAGGATCGCGTCCCCCCAATGCGGCTGCTTGACGAGCAGCTCGCGGCTGGCGTTCGCCGTCAGCCGCTCGAGCGCGGCTCTTAGTCTATCGATTTTGATTTCGGTGGAATCCATGAATCTGGATTCTTTAGCCGCCGTAGTTCCATCCGGTCTCTTTCATCGTCAGCGCGTCGGCGTCGCGCTTGACGTGCGCCTCGGTGACTTTGCCGACGATGACGCTGTGATCGCCGAGCTCGTAAAAGCCGACGACTTCGCATTCGACCGACGCGGGCGCATCGCTGATGATCGGCGCGCCGTTGGCGCCGTTCTCGAACGCGAAGTCACCGAATTTGCCGTCCTTCGGTTCGACGTGACGAAAGAACGCGCCCGCGATCCCTTTCTGCCCGGCCGCTAGCATCGACAGCGCAAATTTTTTCGAGTCTTTCACCATCGCGTGCGATCCCGAGTCCTTCTTGATCCCGACCACGACCAGCGGCGGGTTGAA
>Ga0074044_10005102_pt1 | contig 10746 bp, 7 predicted proteins | sample BogForMeECP23OM1_FD_94443 | JGI IMG/M metagenome (GOLD analysis project Ga0074044, IMG submission 94443) | Bog forest soil microbial communities from Calvert Island, British Columbia, Canada - Bog Forest MetaG ECP23OM1 | ecosystem: Environmental > Terrestrial > Soil > Wetlands ...
CTGACCCTCTGGGCCAAGCCGGGCAACCCGGTGGGCCGCGTCACGGTTTCCGGCCTGGAGGCCACTGGGATCTATCACTCGGCTGCCGCGCTCGAGAGTTGGTCGGACGCCCCCATCACCAACATCGTCCTGCGCAATGTCACAGTTGAATTCAACGGCGGCGGCACGGCCGAGGATGCGAAACGCCGGGTCCGCGGCCCGGGCGTTGATGTGCGCCCGCTGCCCGCCTGGGGGCTCTATGCCCGCAACGTCGAGCAACTGACCCTGGAAGACGTGCGGTTTAGCCTCGCCAAAGACGACCTGCGCCCCGTCGCCATGGTTGACGGGGTGCAACAGTTGAATCTCGATAACTTCAGATTCACCCATTTGCCCGGGGTTACGGAGCCACTGGTAACAACAAACGTGGGAAAGCTGAACCTGCGGCAGACCGACCTGACAAGCCCCCGGTAGAAATACTGAGAGAACTTTGTGGTGCGCCCGAAGGAAGAATGCAGCATCCTGTTCACTGGCCACCGCAGCCGTGAATGAACTTTGAATCTCTTGCGATTAACGCCCAGACTTATGAAAGCCGTAGCCATCAATGGAAGCCCGCGTAAGGGCGGGAATACTGAAATCCTCCTCAAGAAGGCCCTGGCGCCGCTAGCCGCCGCCGGGTGGGAGACCGAGTTCATCCAGATCGGAGGACGCCCCATCCGGGGGTGCCAGGCCTGTTATCGGTGTTTCGAGAAGAAGAATTCCCGGTGCAGCCAGAACGATGAGGTCTTCAATCAGTGCTTCGCCAAAATGGTCGCCGCCGATGCCATCATCCTGGGTTCGCCGACCTACTTCACCGATGTGAGCGCGGAGATGAAAGCGCTGTTGGATCGGGCCGGGCTGGTGGCGCTGGCGAATGGCGGGTTGTTCCGGGGCAAGATCGGCGCCGCTGTGGTGGCGGTCAGGCGAGGCGGCGGCACCCACGCGTTTGATACCATGAACCACATGTTCCTTATGTCCGGCGCCATCGTGCCCGGCTCCACTTATTGGAACCTCGGCTTTGGCCGGGAGAAGGGTGAGGTCAACAAAGACGGCGAGGCTGCGCGCAACATGAACGATCTGGGTCAAACCATCGCCTGGCTCGGCGAGGCCATCCGCCAACACGCCGACAAGCGCCCCACCGCGCTGGTGCGCGAGTGACTTTCAGTCAATCAGACGGGGAAAGTATGATGAGCGCCTGATGCAGGGCGCAGGCCAGCCGCCTTATCATCTGCGGCCACCCCGATTTTGCAAAACGGTGACAATTCCGCCGCGGCCAATCCGTCAAACTCGGGTTGAATATAAATGAATATTATGAAGACCAAGCTTCTCATGGGCGGGATTTTCCTGGGCGCCGTCACCTTCGTCGGCGCCGCTACCAACGACCTGACGACCACTCTCCAGCGCGGGCTGTTTGAGGAAGAGGCCAACCAGAACCTGGGCGCCGCCATCCAGGCCTACGGATCGGTCGCCAACCAATTCGACAAAGACCGCAAGCTAGCCGCCACGGCCATTTTCCGGTTGGGCGAATGTTACCGCAAACAGGGCAACACGAATGACGCCGCTGTGCAGTATGAGCGCATCCTGCGCGAGTTCTCCGACCAGCCCACGCTGGTCACACTCAGCCGCCAGAACCTTGCGGCGCTGGGCAGCGCGCCAGCGGCATCGGCGACGCCAATGCTTTCGGACGCCGCGCGCCAAGAGCAGAAACGCCTGCTGGAGGAGGAAATCAAACTCGTCCAGAAGGAGTTGGATAGGCAGCAGGAGCTATTGCAGACGAAGGCTGTTAGCCAAGCCTCGCTCGTGCCGACCGAGCGCGACCTGCTCCACTTGAAACGGCAGTTGGCTGCCCTGGATGCCGGGCTGCCCGTTTCAATCACAGCAACCGAAACCACCGCTCCCGCTGCCTCCACCGAAGCCGACGAGGTCAGACGTATCCAGGCCCTGATCAAGGAAAGCCCGGACCTGATCAACGCCCCTGACCACATCGGCGAGACGCTGCTGCAATCTGCCGCTGGGAAAGGAAAGCTGGCCGTAGTGAAGCTGCTGTTGGACAGCGGCGCAGCGGTGGACGGCCTCCAGCAGCCCGGCCTGACCGCGTTGCACTATGCCGCGGGGAATGGCCACAAAGCCATCGTTGACCTGCTCCTGAGCAAGGGCGCCAAGCCTGACGCCCAAACCGCAGGCGGCGTCACCGCTCTGCACCTCGCCGCGAGGAAAGGCTATGAGTCGGTCGCCAAGGCCCTTTTGGCCGCCGGGGCACCGGTCAATGCCACGACCACGGCTTCTGAGGTCCATAACCCTGTGGGTTGGGCTTTGCAGTACCAACAGTTCGGCTCCGGCCAAACGCCTTTGCTGTTGGCCGCCGACGCTGGGTATGCCGGTCTGGCCGAATTGCTGCTCGCCAAAGGCGCGGATGCCAATGTAGTGGACGGCTCTGGCCGGACCCCGCTCAGCTACGCGGTTGACAAACATTACCAGCCCGTCGTGCAGCTCCTGCTGGCAGCCCATGCCAATCCGAATGCCGGCGCTTCCAACCTGCCCCTGACCGAGGCGGCCTATTACGGCGATATGCCCGCCTTGAAGCTCCTGCTGGCCAACGGCGCTGACCCCACCAACTTGAGCTCTGGCCCGCCTTCGGGTTCAGGCGGCAATTTCACCCCGCTGGCCGCCGCGGTCAGCCAGAAACGCGCGGACGCCGTCGCCGAATTGATCCGGGCCAAAGCCGACCCGAATGGCTCCACTCCTGATGGGTATCCGCTCATCTTCTCGGCCTTGGGGGACGCCCCGACACTCAAGGCGCTGCTGGAGGGTGGAGCCGACCCGAATCGCCTGGACCGGGACGGCATGTCACCACTCCTCCGGGCGGTGATGCTAGGTGCTCAGCCAGCGGTCGAATTGCTGCTGGCTCATAAGGCCGACCCCAATGTCGGACGACCGCAATACGGATGGATGCCCCTCCATGAGGCCGCACAGCGCGGAAGCAAGGCCATCGCCGAAGTGCTGCTGAAAGCCGGCGCGGATGTGAATGCCAAGGCAACCGACGGCTTGACGCCTCTGCACATAGCAGCGTCCCGTAAGCAGCGAGAAGTGGCCGAATTGCTCCTGGCCAACCATGCCGATCCGAATGCGAAGAACAACGAAGGCCAAACACCGCTTCATATTGCCGTTAATAATGGCCCGCGTGAGTTGGCGGAGCTGCTGCTGGCCAATAAAGCCGATCCCAACGAGCGGGACAATCGCGGGTGGACGCCGCTGGATGACGCGAAAAGCATGGAACAACAACCTCGACCCGTGGTCGGCATGCCACCCTCGTCCGTGCGGCCAGGCGGACCTATGCTGCCAGGGGCGGCACCAGGATACCCCGGCCAACCACCCTCCGTGCCCACTACCGCCCCGGTGCAAGAGGCGAAGGCTGAAACCATGGCCGACCTGTTGCGCCGGCACGGCGCCCTGGATGACCTGCCTCACCTCGACCAGATCGGGGTCCGGCGCAGCGCGACTGGGGAGTCCAACACCCCATTTATCAAAGGCGCCCATGACTGGAGCCAGTTCACGCTCCTGGAGCTGATTGCGGTGCGATACGGGTTGCTGGCGGCTGGGCCGGACCAGGTCGGGGATGGCTCATCTGGTGCAAGCCTCTTCTTCCGTGATTCCCTCTTGCCATTTCCTGACCTGGCGCACCTGCACATTAGCCGGCCCGCTGCCGATTTAAAGAGCCGGCAGGACCAAGTCGTTGATCTCAGCCCCGTGATGGCGTCAGGCGATTGCGCGAAGGACGTGCGCCTGCGCTGGGGGGATGTCGTGGAGATTCCCGAGGCCGACCACCCGCTGAATGAGAAATGGAAGGGCTTTTCCACGACGGAGCTGGCGAATCTGAAGAAGTGCCTGACGCGGAAGGTTGAGATCGTCGTCAAAGGCCAAACCACCACCGTTACTCTGGCGCCGAAGATAACGGGCCTTGAGGGGGGACCGGAAGGTGCAAACCCAATCGCGCCTTCCAGTTTTCCAGGTCAAGTTAGTTATGAGCCCATAATCTATAACTTAACGCCCTTATGGATCAGGCCGGTCCTGCTCCAATCCAAGCTGGTGCTGATCTCGTCGGACCTGTCCAAGGTGAAGGTCACGCGGCGCGACCCGGCCACGGGCCAGACGCGCGAGTGGGTGGTGGATTGCTCGAAGGGCGGGGAATCTGCACCGGACTTCTGGCTCCAGGACGGCGATCGGATCGAAGTGCCGGAGAAGAGTTAGGCCTCCACGCCGTAGTGGGGCAGGCCGCTGGCTTGCCGGGTCCGCCGACCCTCTGGGTTGGCGAGCTCAGCGGCAGGAAGGCAGCCGGGCGGGCTCGACAAGCCTGAGGCTTGTTGGGACAGCGCAAGCCGGAGGCTTACGCTACTACTTGGTGGCGGTGCCAAGATGCGACCGGCACGTCGCGCAGAGGGTGATTTTGCTCGCGAACCGTGGGCTCGCGCGGATAGCTTCCCCGCGATGCTCAACTACATCTGGCTCGGGCTGATGGTGCTGGCCGTCATTATCGGCGGCTGCACCGACCACCTGAAGGAGGTGGCCGACAAGAGCTTCGAGATGGCTGAGTTTGCGGTGATGAAGACGGCGCTGCCGCTGGTCGGGATCATGGCCTTGTGGCTGGGCATCATGCGTTTGGCCGAGCGGGCTGGCCTGGTAGCCGCGCTGGCCCGCGCCTTGCGACCACTGATGCTCTGGCTCTACCCCGACGTGCCCCCGGAGCACCCCGCGATGGGCTCGATCCTGCTCAACATGGCCGCCAATATGCTCGGCCTGGGCAACGCCTCCACACCGCTGGGCCTGCGCGCGATGAAGGACCTGGAGACACTCAATCCACGCCCCGGCACGGCGACGAACGCCATGTGCATGCTCCTGGCCATTAATACCAGTTCGGTGCAACTCATCCCGGTCACTGCCATCGCCATCCTGGCCGCAAACCACTCCAGCAATCCGACCGCCATCGTCGGCACCTCCCTGATGGCCACGATCTGCGCGGCGACGGCGGCTGTGGTTTCTGCCAAGCTGCTTTCCCGCCTGCCCATTTACCGGTTGCCAGGACCGGCGGAACACGCGCGGAGCACAGAAGCCAAGGCGGTGGAAGCCAGAGGGGACAAGAAGGACGAAAGGGACGGCAGGGACGGAAGGCGAAGCACGGAAGCCGCAGCGGGGGGCGGTGCTGGCGGCCGGTCCCCGGTGAAGGAAGCTCCATCGCTCGTGCCGTTGCGATGGTGGGGCGTGCTCATCCTGTCGGCCTTTGGACTATTCTTCGTCTATTTGTTCCTGCGCTTGGCGTTTCCGGGGCTGCTGGGCCTTCCGCTGTCTCCCGAAACGGCCAACCAAAGCGCCTTCGTGCGCGTCGTGGACGCCATCTCGAAGCTCTCGATCCCGCTGATGCTTTCGCTCTTCCCGCTCTATGCGATCCTGCGCGGGGTAAAGGTCTATGAGGAGTTCGTGGACGGCGCGAAGGAGGGCTTCGACGTAGCTATCCGCATCATCCCTTACCTGGTCGCGATTCTCGTGGCCATCGGGATGTTCCGCGCGGCGGGCGGCATTGACCTGTTGAGCAAGGCGCTCGCGCCGGCCATGCTGGCCATCGGCTTTCCGACCGACCTGCTGCCGCTCGTGCTGATGCGCCCGCTCAGCGGCAGCGGCACGCTGGGCATCTTCACCGAACTGGTCAAACAGTTCGGCCCTGACCACCTGACCGTTAGAATGGCGGGCACCATCTTCGGCAGCACTGAAACGACCTTCTACGTGCTCGCCGTCTATTTCGGTTCGGTAGCCGTGAAGAGGACCCGCTACGCGCTGCCGGCGGGACTTATCGCCGACACGGTTGGCGTCATCGCATCCGTGATCGTCTGCAAGATGGTGTTCGGGTGACGGGCGCTACGGCGCTACTTCCTGCGGCCCCTTGCCGCCGTTGACCAGGAACAAGACGGCCATGCGCACGGCCAGGCCGTTGGTCACCTGCTCCAGGATCACTGAGCGGGCACAATCGGCAATCTCGCTGTCAATCTCTACGCCGCGGTTGATCGGGCCGGGGTGCATGATGAGGGCGTCGGGCTTCGTGCGGGTCAGGCGGTCCTTATTCAGGCCGAAGAGGCTGGAGTATTCGCCCAGGCTGGGGAACATGGATTTGCGCTGGCGCTCGTGCTGGATGCGCAGGAGGTTGATGATGTCCGCGTCGCGGATGGCCTCTTCCACGTCGTGCGTTACGCGGGCGCCCATCTGCTCGAAGACACGGGGCACCAGGGTGGACGGCCCGCAGAGGGTCACCTTCGCGCCCAGCTTGGTCAGGGCCCAAATATCCGACCGCGCGACACGGCTATAGAGGATATCCCCCAGAATGGTGACGTTCAGGCCCTTAATACGGCCCTTCCGCTCGCGGATAGTGAAGGCATCCAGCAGCGCCTGGGTGGGATGCTCGTGGGCGCCGTCGCCGGCATTGATGACGCTGGCTTTGAGGACCCGGGACAGGAAATGGGGCGCGCCGGACGCACTGTGGCGGATGACGATGAAATCAATGTTCAGCGCCTCCAGGTTGCGGGCGGTGTCCTTGAGGGTCTCGCCCTTCTTCAGCGAGGAAGCTTCGGCAGTGAAGTTGATGATGTCGGCCGAGAGGCGCTGCTCGGAGAGCTCGAAGCTGGTGCGCGTGCGGGTGGAGGGCTCGATAAAGAGGTTGACGACGGTTTTGCCGCGCAGGGCGGGGACCTTCTTTATGGCGCGCTTGCCGACGGCTTTGAAGGCGCGCGCGGTATCGAGCACGAGGGTGATTTCCTCAGCGGTGAGGGATTCGATGTCCAGCAGGTGTCTGCGATGCCAGGTCATGGGGAAGTGGATTGTTGGATTATTGGATTGATGGATGAATGGGAACGGGGCGGGCTTCGGTTGTCCGCCACCCCTGAACTCCACCACTCTGTCGAGTCTTCATTTCTCGATTATGACCTCGTCCGGGCCGCCCATCTCCGTTAGCCGGACGCGGACGCGTTCGGTGTGGGCGGTGGGGACGTTCTTGCCGACGAAATCCGCTTTGATGGGCAGTTCGCGGTGGCCGCGGTCAATGAGCACGGCCAACTGGATGCGCCGGGGCCGGCCGAAGTCATTTAGCGCGTCCATGGCGGCCCGGATAGTGCGCCCGCTGAACAGCACATCATCCACCAGGACTACAGTCTTTCCGGTCACATCGAACGGAATGAGCGTGGGCTGGACATTGGGCGCGACCCGCTGGTCCAGGTCATCCCGATGCATGCTGACATCCAGGCTGCCGGTTGGGACGGCCTGCCCCCAAATCCCCGTCAGCAGGGCGCCCAGGCGCTGCCCCAAGGGCACTCCGCCACGCTGGATGCCGACGACTACCACCTCGCTGCCGGCTTCGTTCCTTTCGGCGATTTCATGGGCGATGCGCGTGAGGGCGCGTTGGATGGCGAGGGCGTTGAGGATAAGAGTCTGGTCAGGCATAATTGGGGAGGGGACGAAATCCGAAGTCCGAAGGCCGAAGGCCGAAAGAAGGCCGAAGGCCGAAAGAAGGCCGAAATCCGAAGGCCGAAAGCACCCGTTTGCGGGTGGCTAATAGGACGGAATGATCGCGGGCGCTGTGGCCTGCCAGTCTTTGATCCCGAGGATGCAGCACGACAGGGTCGCCTGGTGGCGGCTTCGGATTTCGGATTTCGGACTTCTTTCGGGTTTCGGCCTTCGGCGTTCGGACTTTAAGCTTGGTCATAGTCCCTTGGCCACCTCACCGGGCAGCCTTAAAGGAGCGGTAGTGGGGTCAATGGCTTTCCTGGCTTGCCGTGTGTTGCCGGCTCTTGCGCCATTTCGAGCGGTGCTTGATGATCCAATCTGTCAGGGCACGCTCAAATCCAATGTCGCGGCCGGCCTTTTCGGACTCAATCCACTTGTGCTTCAAGATCTCCTCGCGTTCCGCCTGAAATTCCCTGTAGAGGGAAGAGTTCTTCAGCAAATCGCTGGTTGCGCCCGGCTCTTTCGTTTGGTCAGACATAATTGCCGATGCAAATGCTTCGAGGGCAGAAATCTACCAAAGCGTCTGCCGATGACAACACCTATCTCTAAATTCACGAGGGGCTTTCATCCTTAGTTCCTGTGGCTTTTGCTTTCATAACCACGCTGTTCTTTTCGAGGCAATATAGCATATTGGGCCGTGCGCGCCACCGCACTCAGGCCAATTGCCCTCGCAGCGCCTCGGCTACCTTGATAAAGGCCTGCCCGGCGGGCTGCCCGGGAGCGGAGACCACCACCGGCTCACCGCGGTCGCCGCCTTCTCTAATCTCGGCAAACAGCGGCACTTCCCCAAGAAATGGGACTTGTTGCCGCGCCGCCTCGGCTTGTCCGCCGCCGTGGCCGAAGATTTCCACTCGCTCGCCCGTCGGGGTAGTGAAATAACTCATGTTCTCGACGATGCCCAGGATGGGGACGTTGACTTTTTGGAACATGGCAATGCCTTTGCGCACCACGCCCAGCGAGGCCTCCTGCGGGGTGGTCACGATCACCCCGCCGTCCAGCGGGACCGTCTGGCAGAGGGAAAGCTGGGCGTCGCCCGTGCCCGGAGGCAGGTCCACCAGCAGGAGGTCCAATTCGCCCCACTCGACCGCGCTGAAGAACTGCTGGATGGTCTTCATAATCATGGGGCCGCGCCAGATGACCGGCTGGTCGCCCTCGACCAGGAATCCCATGCTCATCAGCTTCACGCCGTAGTTGGAGGGCGGCACCATCTTCTCCTGCTCGCTGATGGTTGGGCGCTCATGCACGCCCATCATCAGGGGGATGCTTGGGCCGTAAATGTCGCAATCGAGCAAACCGATCGCGGCGCCGAGCTGCTGCAAGGCGCACGCCAGATTGACCGAGACGGTGGACTTGCCGACGCCGCCTTTGCCGCTGGCGACGGCGACGATGCGGCGGATGCCGGGCACCTTATTCTGCTGGGCCCAAGGGCTTTGCGGCGCGGCTGCCTGGGGCGCCCCGTGCAGGTTCACCTCGACGTGGACCCGCGTTACTCCGGGCAGCGCTTTCAATGCGCGTTCGCTTTCCGACTTGATCTGGTTCGCGATGCCGGGATTGCCCGTGGTGAGTTGCATCGCGACGCTGATCGCGCCGTCTTTGGCGGCGATCTGCTTCACCAGGCCAAAGGAGATGATGTCGCGGCTGTAGCCCGGGTATTTGACCGCCCGCAGGGCCGTCTTAATGTCGTCTTCAGTCACCATGGTCAGGTTGTTCGGTTGGACGAGGCAATGTAGGGCGAGGGCGAATGAAGTCAAAAGCAAACCCCGGGGGCAGGGGGGGGCGCAAATCCGAAACCCGAAACCCGAAACCCGAAGGAAGGCCGAAACCCGAAGGCCGAATCGGAGTGAGCGTCAGCCCTCCCTTCGGGACTAATGCAATTCGAGAATTCCGCCCCCCAAGGTTGGAACCTTGGGCCATTGTCAAGTGTCCCTGCGGGACAGGACGGCCTCCGGGACAGGGCCACGAGCGCGTATCCTAATGCCTCCACCCGCCCAGCCGGCGAACCAAGGCTCCGCTAGCCACGCCATAATAGGGCCGCACATTTGTCCTACCCACTTGTTTCGCATCGCAGCTCGAACCCCTTTGACATCGGCCGCCTGACAGCCTACGCTGCCACAGCGTTGATGCAAAAGGCCCTTACAACCCCACCTTCCATTGGCGAATACCTCATCCAGCGGCTGTATGCGCATGGCGTGCGTCATGTGTTCGGCATCCCGGGCGATTACGTGCTCGGGTTCTATGATCTGCTCTCCAAGAGCAAGCTGCGCTTGATCAACACCTGCGACGAGCAGGGCGCGGGGTTCGCGGCCGATGCCTATGCCCGCGTGCGGGGCCTGGGTGTGGTTTGTGTGACCTATTGCGTCGGCGGCTTGAAGGTCACCAATACAACCGCCGAGGCGTTTGCGGAGAAGTCGCCCGTCGTTGTCATCAGCGGCGCGCCGGGGATGAAGGAGCGCGAGAAGAACCCCTTGCTGCATCACAAGGTGCGGGAGTTCGACACCCAGAAGAAGGTGTTCGAGCAGCTTACCATCGCCTCGACGGTGCTGAGTGATCCGCAGACGGCGTTCCAGGAAATTGACCGCGTGCTGCACGCCGCATTGCGGTTCAAGCGGCCAGTGTATATCGAACTGCCGCGGGACCTTGTCACTGTGCCCGGCATTCCTCACCACAAGACGGCCGAATTCCACGAGCGGAGCGATTCGCGGAGCTTGCGCGAGGCGCTCGCCGAAGCCGAGCGCATGATCAACCAGGCGCGACAGCCGGTCATCCTCGCCGATGTCGAGGTGCACCGCTTTGGCCTGCAAGACCAACTCCTCCAACTCGCGCAGAAGACGAACATCCCCGTCGCCGCCACGGTGCTCGGCAAGTCCGTCATCGGCGAGCACCATCCTTTCTATCTCGGCGTCTATGAAGGCGCGATGGGTCGCGACGATGTCCGCCAGTACGTCGAGAGCAGCGATTGCGCCATCCTGCTCGGCGCGTTCATGACGGACATCAACCTGGGCATCTACACGGCGCGCCTCGATCCGGCGCGCTCGATCTCGGCCACGAGCGAGAAGCTCTCTATCCGCTACCACACTTACGAAGAAGTGCGTTTCAAGGATTTTGTAGCCGGCCTGCTCCGCCTGCGCCTCCGTCGGCGCAAACTCGGCCAGATCCCCCGGCCCGTGCAGTTCACTCCGCCCGCCGCCC
>Ga0074044_10005103_pt1 | contig 10745 bp, 8 predicted proteins | sample BogForMeECP23OM1_FD_94443 | JGI IMG/M metagenome (GOLD analysis project Ga0074044, IMG submission 94443) | Bog forest soil microbial communities from Calvert Island, British Columbia, Canada - Bog Forest MetaG ECP23OM1 | ecosystem: Environmental > Terrestrial > Soil > Wetlands ...
GAGCAAACCTCACAACGGTGCCATCTCCCGCGAGAATATAATGCGGTTTATATCATGAAGTTGCGAAAACCATTTTCGTCCTGGCTATCTGGGCCTACGCAGCCGGGCAGTGTCTTTGCTCGCTTCGGACGGCATTGCTTGTTGGTGGTGGGCATCCTGGCTGGCTCGGTTTTTGCTTCCGCCAAGGATGCTCCAGCTGCGGCGATCGTCTTGTTTGACGGGACGCAAGGCGCCGCTTACGTTCAGATTACCGGAGTCACCCTGAACGGCAAGACGGAAGTGCGTGTCTGCGACGGCGTTTCGAACTTCGACAAGAACGCCTACAACGCGCTCCCGCGCGTCCCCTTGGCCGGAGCCTCATCGCTTCAAGTTCGCGAAGACGGCGTGCTCACGTTGACTGTCAATGCCCAGCCAGTATGCATCGTTCCCAGCAACCTCAAGTTCGACAGAAAAACTGAATTCACTCCGGCGGACGCGGCCGAGCAGGCGGTGCTCCAGGGCGCCCTCGTCTCTTCCTCTGGACTCGATCTCGGAATACCCGCATTGAAGTCCGGAGTGCAAGTAGTGTTTGTCCCCTCGCCAGACGTTGAACTGGCAGACTTTCTGCGCGCACAGCGGGCGAATACGCTCAAAGACTGGCAGGATTTCCTGGCCCGGTATCCGTCTTCCAACCGTTTGGCCGGTGCGCAAAACGCAATTGCGGGGCTTCACCAACAGGCGGCGGAAGCTGCTTTCGGGCAGTATCAAAAGTTAAGCGGCCCGCGCAGGGAAATTGCCATGCTGCGGCAGGCGTGCATGGAGGCACAAGCCGCGAACCAGGCATCTCCCGGATTTGGCCCGGCCATCAAGCTGATGGATACCATCGGCCGAGAGCTCGATAGCCTGATGGAGCCGGACCGCGCGCGGCTGCAAGCATTCCAAAAAGCACTGCAAGACCACAGCTCGGGGTACCAGCAACTGGCTGCGGCTAGAGTGCATCTGGAGCGCCTATCGACGGTCCGGCCAGACTACGCGCCGGTGCTCAATCTTCGCCGCGAGGTCGCCGCGGAGGAACGGACGCTCGAAACAGCTGTCAGCAATGCGGAATCCTTGAGAGCGTCCGGGCGCTACGACGATGCGCTCAACTCGCTGGGCCCCTACATCTCCTTTGCTTCGGAAATGCCACGCGTGGATGCGGTTGTAAATGCAGCCTACAAATATCACTTCGACCGCGGACACATACTGGCCATTCAGCAGGACTGGGAGCAGGCCGTAGCAGAGTTTCGCAAGGCAGCGGCCTTCCGGCCAGACAGCAGGGAAGCTGTCGCCGCGCTCAATGACGCCACGCTCCAACTGAGCGCCCAGCGCGATCAGCTGAAAGCCAACCTTGCTGTCCTCCAGAGCAATGAGTACGCAAGCACGAACCAGTTTGTCGAGGCCTATAACGTATTGGCCGACTTGCCGGATAAGCAGCGCTCTCTGGTGACCTCGCAGCTTTCGGCGTTGGCACGCAACTACCTGAGCGCCGCCCCTCGACGGGCACAGAAACTTCAGGAATCACATATTCCAATCAAGACCAGGGCCGATGAGGATGCAGCGCGGGAGGCCTACGTTTTGCTGGATCGCGCCAGTTCCTTGAGCGACGACCCGGCCATCACTCTCAAGCGCGATTTTCTTTCTGCAAAGATCAGCGCTTACTACGTCGACCAGGCCAGTCGATACCTGGAAAAGCCTTCAGGATCCGGCACTGGCGTTGCATGGCTTTACCTTAAAGAGGCACAACGCTACGGAATTACCAATCTCAACAATCTCAAAGATCAGATGGCCCAGTATGACTCCCTGTATCAACGCCGGGCCCACATTTCGGTCGGCATCATGCTGCGCGACCAGACTTCGAGGAGCGACAGCCGGGGTTTCGCCGAGCAAATGGCCGACGCCATAGCTAACGGTCTGGAATCTTCCGGAGCGCCGGTTGAGGTCGTGCGCAGTCCCTCAGAGGTCGCCGAGGCTATGCAGCCCAACTTTATGCTGGTCGGAGAGGTTCTGGAACACCGGGTGGTCAAGAATGCGAATCTGGAGACACCGCAATCGAAATACCGGGCCGGCACACACGAGATAAAGAACCCGGCGTGGCTGCAAGCCAAGAGCGACTATGAATCCGCGCAAGAGCAACTCGCCGCCGCACAGCGCGCGTTGGCGGACGCCCAGGCCCAGCACAAGAAAAAGGAGATCGCGCCTGCGAATGACGCGGTACAGGAAGCACAGAAACATGCGGACGAGTTGCGCAACAAATTGGACTCGACCGAAGAGAACCGCGTGGAAGCGATCGCCGAACCTTATCACTATACAAAGAAGGCCATTGATCTCAGCGCTTCCATAGAACTGACCTTCCGCGTTAGTGACCGGTCGGGCAATGTCATCGGCCAGCCTATCGAGGTTCACAGAAAGAACCACACCAGCACGGTTGTCCTGCAGGATGTCAAGCCGGAAGATACCGAAGGAATTACCAACCAGGGCGTGGAGCCGGACGAGGCTCAGTTTCTGACCGACCTGGAGATTGAGGCCCGGAAAGTCATGGTCAAGGCAGTCCGGGAACGAGCATCGGAGCTGCCGGCCGATGTTCTTGAGGAGGCGCGAATCTACGCCCAGCGTGGCGACGCGGATAGCGCTGCCGAACAGTACATCATGTACTTGAATTCCACTCCTGAAGCTTCGTCTCCGGAACGTGACGAAGCGGCTAAATTCTTGCACGATCGATTCAATCTCGCTGTGCCCGGCGCTGTGCCAGATGGGCGCTAGCCTACGCCGCAGGATCGTGACCGCCGTAACATCGACAACAGTCAGACCTCCCTCTACGCTGTACAAAGCAGCTGTGCAGAGCTTCGGCCTGCCCGGCGCGAAAGGATGTTGCAGTTATGGCCCAAACTCCCCAGCAAGGTCCGGAACTTTCATCACGTCTGAAAAAGACCAACGAGGAACTTAAGAACCTGCAAGATTCGGTGAAAACCGGAATGATCAATGTGAAAGCCCTTATGGACTTTCGGAACGCCACGGAACGGGCGCGTCAGGCAAGCGCAGCCGTGCAGCAATGGTTAGAGGCGCAAGGGAAAGGAAACGATCCCTACAAGTTGATGTTGCAGGTCACGAGCCAGCGTGTGGAAATGGCGACCCAGCTGGTTAACGATGTCGCACGCGACCTGGAGTGCCTTGACGTAGATTACGACACCCCCGGCCTTCCTGCACTCAACGAGGCTGTGCGCAAGCTTGCCGAGCGTTTAGAAAAACTGTTCCCCCAGTGATCTCTGCACGTTACACCGTCGCTGCCTGGAATCCGTGAGTCTTGCCCGGTGCCGGAGGTTGTCTTCGCGGGGAAGCAAAGGGGAGGCGGGTACCTTGGTACTCTTCCCTTCCGTGTTTTCGGGCGCAGAATAGGTAGTGATCATCCGGCGGTAACGCCAAGGGGAGCTTCCTCTGTCGTACGAGAATTACTTTCCCAGATCGCGCATTTTGGAGCCGTGCCATGGCCGAGCTGTTTCTCAAATTTGAAGACCGGGTCTTACAAGAGCTCTTGCTTTCCGGCGGCACAGTCACCATTGGCCGTCAGCCGGACAACTTCTTTCGCATCGACAATCCTGCCGTCTCCGGACATCACGCCAAGGTCTACGCGGAAGGCGATCACTATGTGATCGAGGACTCCGAAAGCTTTAATGGCACGTACGTCAATGGTCAACGCATCAGCAAGGTGGTACTGAAGCACGGAGACAACGTGACCATCGGCAAGCACACGATCGAATTTCGTGACGAGGTACGTCCGCTCGCCGCGCCGTATGGAACGCTCGATACGGCCGTTGACGGGCAACCACTGAAGGCCCTGCCACAGCTCGATCGCACCATGGTCTTGGACACAGCAAAAGCGAGAGAAATGGTCGCCAAAGCAGCCGCAGCAGCTTCCTCTGCTGGCCCGGTTGTGGTCCAGAGAATCGGCATTGCTCAAAGCCAGCCGCCAGTCAATACCACACCAGCGGTACATCAAACTATTGGCACGCTGACCATTGTCAAAGGCCGAACTGACCAGCAGCGGTACGTTCTGACCAGTAAACTGACCCTGATCGGAAAATCGAGGATGGCCGGCATTCGGCTAAAGTGGTGGTTCGCTCCCCGCGTCGCAGCCTTGATTTACCGAGCCGAGGATGGCTACGTCATCGCTGCTTCCGAAAACAAGGTAAGAATCAAGGTGAATGATATCGTGGTTGAGGGCGGCCAACAACAACTCGAAGCGGGTGACGTAATCGAAGTCGCAGATATCAAGGCTGTTTTTGCTACATAACTGGGACGCTCGGAGGCAACCCTTCGATCCCCGGAAAACAGGTCGATTTTCAGACTGTCCGATAGAGCGCGCAGTCAAGTTCTAGCCGATTCGGTAACCATAACACGCCTAAGTGACCACTTTCAGCCGCAGGATCGCCGGCCATTCGCCTCCGCAAGGTATCATCGACCGCCCTAGCCTGATTTCGAGGGACTTACGGCGCGACTGAAGCCGCGCCCTTTCAAGACAAAGTCAGAACCAGGGTTTTTCCGCAACCTGCTAAAGCCCGCGTATTTATTGGCCCTGAACGACGATTACTCGAAGCCCATGGCTCGCAGCTCGAAGCTTGAGTGTTCCGCTCATGGGATAATGCAACTGTAGAGACGGGGCTTGCCCCGTCTCGTTTGGACGCGACAGGAGACGCGGCAAGCCGCGTCTCTACAGATGTTCATTTAGCGGTAATCGGGCCGCGCGAGTCGTTTTCAAAATCACGGACATCCAACTATGGTGACTGCCACCCAGGAACGCTTCTTCTTCGAGCACTACGGACTCACGAATCACGACCTTGAAATTTATCTAGCCGCCGCGCTCTCGGCCGGCGGCGACTACGCCGACCTCTACTTCGAGTACCTGACCTCGACCTCGCTGATGGTGGATGAGTCGCTGGTAAAGTCGGCTTCGCAAGGAATTTCGGCGGGCTGCGGCGTGCGCGTCGTTTCCGGAGAGCGCACCGGCTATGCCTACACTGACGACCTTTCTCCGCAGCGGATTCTTCATGCCGCACGCACCGCGGCGCTGATCGCAAACGCGCCCTCCAAGACGACGGTCGCCGGATTCCAGCAAAAACCGGCTCGCAGTTTGTACCCAGTAGCCTTGCCTTCGGTGGACGCGGACATTACCGCCAAGGTCGAACTGCTGATGCGCGCCGATCAAACCGCTCGCGGATACGATCCGCGGATCAAGGAAGTGCGCGCCAGCTATGCCGACGAACTGAGGACCATCCTGGTGGTCGGCTCCGACGGCACTTTTGCGGAAGACTCGCAGCCGCTGGCGCGGGTGAATGTTTCCTGCATCGCGAAGACGGATGCAAGTTCAGGCCGCGAGTCGTCGGGCCGTGGAACCTCGGGCGGCGGAGGGCGAGTTGCGCTCGACTTCTTTTTTGGCGACAAGACTCCCGAGTTCTTTGCCAAAGAGGCCGCGCGCCAGGCAATTCTGCAACTCGACGCCCGCGAAGCTCCCGCCGGCGACATGGAAGTCGTGCTCGGTCCGGGATGGCCCGGCGTTCTGCTGCACGAGGCCGTGGGCCACGGGTTGGAAGCCGATTTCAATCGCAAGAAGACGTCGGCATTCGCCGGCCTGATCGGCAAGCGAGTGGCCAGCGAAAAGTGCACCGTGGTCGATAACGGCACGATGCCGTGGCGCCGCGGCTCCTTGAATGTGGACGACGAAGGCCAGCCCACGCAGGAAACCGTGCTGATCGAGAATGGGATTCTGAAGGGATATCTCAGCGACAAACTTTCTTCGAAGCTGATGGGCCTGGCCGATACCGGCAACGGGCGCCGCGAGAGCTACGAGCACATTCCGATGCCGCGCATGACGAATACTTACATGCTGGCGGGACAAGACGATCCCGCCGACATTATTCGTTCGGTAAAGAATGGCGTTTACGCCGTGAATTTCGGCGGCGGACAGGTCGATATCACGAATGGCAAGTTTGTTTTTTCGGCGTCGGAAGCGTATCTCATCGAAAACGGACAGATCACAGCCCCGATCAAGGGTGCAACCCTGATCGGCAACGGCCCCGACGTGCTGACAAGGGTTTCGATGGTCGGCAACGATTTGAAACTCGACGAAGGCGTAGGGACCTGCGGCAAAGATGGACAATCCGTTCCCGTCGGGGTGGGCATCCCGACCATTAAAATCGATCGCCTGACCGTAGGCGGCACCGCCAAACGCGAAACCGGCGGATTCATGCAGTAGTAACAGCAATTCTCACCACAGAGACACAGAGTCACAGAGAAAAGCAACTTCGCTGGTTCTTTGTTCGTGCCTCCGCGGGAGAATTAAGAAAGAATTTTGTTTTCTCTGTGACTCTGTGTCTCTGTGGTGAAATAGTTCTCGAAATGACAACGACCCTAGCAACTAGCGATCAGCAAACTGCAACCGACCTTAACTCTCTTGCCACCGACGTTGTCAGCCGCGCCATGAAGGGCGGCGCCACAGCCGCCGAGTGCGTCGTCCGCGAAGGCGACGAATTTTCCACCGTGGTGCGGCTGGGCCAGGTCGAAACCCTGAAAGAATCGGGCTCGCGCGCCATCGGCGTGCGTGTCTTCTTCGGACAGCGCGCCGCCAGCACCTATTCCAGCGATTTTTCCGCTGCCGGCATTGAGCGCATGCTGAAGTCAGCGCTTGAATTGGCGAAGATCTGTTCCGAAGACCCGTACGCCGGAATTCCCGAGGCCGGCCAACTCGGATCGCTTTCCGGCGACCTCGATCTTTATCACGAAGACGTGTACTCCTTGCCCGGCCCCGAGCGCATCGAGTACGCGCGCCGCGCTGAAAAGGCCGCGCTTGACGCCGATCCTCGCATCAAGAATTCCGACGGTGGATCGTTCGACGCCGCCACCGGCAGAAAAGTGCTGGCGAATTCTCACGGCTTTGTCGGCGAATACCGGCGGTCGTACTGTTCGGTCGCGGTGGTGCCCATCGCGCAGGACGAGAACGGCGGGATGCAGCGCGATTACTGGTATTCGGTGGCGCGCAGCCTGGCAAAGCTCGATTCGGCGGAGCAGGTGGGAAAAGAAGCGGCGCGCCGCACCTTGCGACGTCTGGGCGCGCGCAAGGTGAAAACCGCGCATGTGCCGGTGGTGCTCGATCCCATGGTCGCCACTTCAATGCTTGAACATGTTTTCGAGGGCGTGAACGGTGACTCGGTCTATCGCGGGGCATCGTTCCTGGCGGGCAAACTGGGGCAGAAGATTGCGGGAATGAACGTCACCGTCATCGATGACGGCACCATGCCGGGCGGCTTCGGCACCACGCCCTTCGATGGCGAAGGTATCCCCACGCGCCGCACGGTAGTGATTGAGAACGGGATTCTGAAGTCGTATCTGCTGAATACCTACACCGCGAAAAAGTTAGGTCTCGAGACCACCGCCAACGCGTCTCGCGGACTCGCCGGAACACCCGGCATTGGCCCCGGAAATTACTTTCTGGAACCGGGAACGAAAACGCCGAGCCAGATCATCGCGGAGATCAAAGACGGCCTCTATGTCACCGAGTTTCTCGGCCACGGCGCGAACTTAGTCACCGGAGATTACTCCCGCGGAGCCTCCGGCATGTGGATCGTCAACGGCGAACTCGCTTATCCGGTAGAAGAGATCACAGTGGCCGGCAACCTCAAAGACATTTTCCGCAATATTTCCGAGATCGGCAGCGATTTGGAATTCCGCGGCAGCGTAGCCTCGCCCACCATCCGCATCGACGGATTAACCGTAGGTGGAGAGTAAAGCTCGTGTGGGGACGGGTGCTTCGCGTGTCCTGCCCTGAGCGGAGCCGAAGGGTCCAGCCGGGTGAAGCCCGGCAACTGCTCAGCCGCTTGCGCGGTCCGATGTCCTAAGCAAGCTTTCGCAGCGCGGTCAGCAATTCCTCGATATCGGGGAGTTGGCTGATGCCGTAGACCTTGGCGAAGGCTATCTTTCCATTCTTATCCACAATGAAGGCGGCGCGCTCGCTGATACCAGCAACCGGCGGACCTTCGCGCAGTACGCCGAATTTCCGCGTCACTTCGGCATGCGGGTAGAAATCGGAGCAGAGAGGAACCTCGACGGCGCCGACCTCTTTCTGCCGCCAGGCAATGTGGCTGGGGATGGAGTCCACGCTGATGTCCAGAACCTGGGCATTGAGCGCCGCGAACTCTTGGCGACGGGCGTCGAGTTCGGGCACTTGCATGGCTCAAGTCGGGGTCCAGTCGAGGGGGTGGAAAGTGACGACCAGACTCTTGCTGCCGAGATAGTCGCGCGAGCATATTGTGATCTGGCGTTCCCCGGCAACTGCGGGAAGTTCAAAATCCGGCGCCTGATCGCCGACTTTCAGAGGCATATCGTTCTCCCATCCGATCAAGATTGTAATTGAGATTGCAGTGGAGAGCCGGGCGTCCCGCCCGGCTGGACCCTTCGGCTTCGCTCAGGGCAGGCTCTCGAGGACGCCCGTCCCTCCGTGTAATCCATTTTCCCAAAAAAGAAAAGCGGCCTCGTCGGCCGCCCTTCTTTTTCCGGATTTTGGTTGTGGCTTAGACGCCTTTGACGTTCTCCGCCTGCCAGCCCTTGGGGCCTTTGACTACGTCAAACTGAACTTGTTGACCTTCCTGTAGGCTGCGAAAGCCGTTTGCCTGGATGGCGGAGAAGTGAACGAATACGTCCTCGCCATTCTGGCGGCTGATGAAACCATAGCCCTTGGCATCGTTAAACCACTTTACTGTTCCTGTTTCCATGATGTTGCTGTGTTCCTTTTGTGTTGAGGTATGCGCTGGAACTCGCAGGATAGTGCAGGCAGGTCACGCTTTAGAGCGGGGTACTGCTGAACAGCCGCAAAGATCAAACGCAATTAAATTGTACATATTCGGGGGTAAATGGCTAGAGGATTCTGTGTTTACTGCGGTAATCCGCCCCGCTACAGATTTGCCTGACCCCCTCCCGGAGATCCTCGAGTTTAGCCGTCCATCCTTTTGTATCTAGCTGAAAAACAAGGCTCATCGCTTGTTGAAGTTCTGGCTTCATCCGGATCCATCCTGCTCCAGAACGAGCGGATGGCTCCCATTTGCAACTTCGTAGAGTCTCATTCATCATCGAGTCATGCGCATTCTAGTGGCGAGATGGGGCCTTGTTTTCGCCGGGATTCTCCTCTGTGTTTCTCCCTTGTTCGCCCAAGCCGACCTGATCGGGGAGGTTCGCGGCCAATTGGCGCAGAACTCCTTTTCCGCCGCCGAGTCGGAAATGCGCACCTATAGGGCTCAGCACGGCGTCACCCCGGAGTATTTGGAAGCCCTGTCCTGGATGGCCCGAGGTGCGGCCTCGACCAACCAGTGGGACCGAGCCGTGGCCTACGCCACCGAAACGCGCCGTCTCTCGGAGCAGCAACTAACGGCCGCCAAGCACAAACTCGACGCCGAACCTCACCTGCCCGCCGCGCTCGGCGCCGCTTACGAAGTGCTCGCCCAGGGGATGGCGGAAAAGGGGCAACACGCGCAAGCGGTCGGCCTGCTGCGCTCGGCTTTGGCACGCTATGGAAATACGTCCATTCGAGCGCGGCTGCAGAAAAACCTCAATCTGCTCGCTCTGGTCGGTCAACCCGCGCCGCCCTTACAAGTAACTCAGTATCTCGGACCAAAGCCGCCGGCTCTGGCGTCACTGAAAGGCTCGCCAGTCCTTTTGTTCTTCTGGGCGCATTGGTGCATTGACTGCAAAGCTGAAATCCCCGTCATTGCCCGATTGCGGCAGGAATTCGCTACCGAGGGCCTGGTTGTCATCGGCCCCACTCAACTCTACGGCTATGCCGCGCAAGGAGCCGATGCCGCGCCCGACGAGGAGCGGGCGTACATCGAATCCGTCCGCCAGCGTTATTACGCCAGCCTGCAGGACATGCCGGTGCCGTTAAGTAAACAGAACTTCAATGCTTACGGAGCAAGCACGACCCCGACTCTAGTCGTCCTGAATCGCGCCGGGCAAGTGGCGATGTATCATCCGGGAGCGATGCCGTATGGCGAACTAAGATCGGCAGTAGAGAAGGTGGTAGCCCGCTAACGGCTCGTGTGTGGCGGGGCTTTGCCCCATAAGCGCTAAAGTTAAGGCAGAATTCCTTTGCGTGCCAGCAATCCGTCATCCGGCGGAAATCGGCGAGCCCTCACTGGAACCTCCAACTTCCCAGAAGCCGACTTCTCGACCGCGTAGTTGTGAATTTGGTCTGGACTTAACTTCAGGTTTGCCCGTCATCCACCCACGATCGGCAGCAGGCGCGCAATGCCCACCGGCCACAAGCCGGTCTTTACCACTTCCGCAAATTCTCATTTCCGACTGAAGGGAGTACTTGCCGAGGCATTGGATGAATTCTCAGGCTGGAGTACGCTCGCTCCATGTTGCGGTCTATTATCGGTTTCTTGTTCGCCGTCGTGCTTTCGATGGATCTTCACGGCGCTTCGCAGCCAGCGGCCACATCGCACACACCTGACCGACTTCTACAGTCCGGGCACGCATCGTCTATTCGAGCGTTGGCGCTTAGCTCCGACGGCCGCTGGATGGCCTCGGGAGGCGACGACAAAACCGTTATCGTGTGGAATGCCGCGACGGGAGAAGAGCAATGGAGACTCACCGGATACTCCGACCCGATCATCGCGCTTGCCTTCAGTCCCGATGGCAGACGCCTAGCGTCGGCGAGCACCGGGGGACGGGTGAAGATGTGGGAC
>Ga0074044_10005104_pt1 | contig 10742 bp, 8 predicted proteins | sample BogForMeECP23OM1_FD_94443 | JGI IMG/M metagenome (GOLD analysis project Ga0074044, IMG submission 94443) | Bog forest soil microbial communities from Calvert Island, British Columbia, Canada - Bog Forest MetaG ECP23OM1 | ecosystem: Environmental > Terrestrial > Soil > Wetlands ...
CTGCCTCGCGCAGCAACCGCGCCACTTCCTCGGCGGTCCTTCGCCTTCTCATGGGTCCCTCCGTGAGTCAGTCTACCCGGAGACTCCCATTTCGGCTGGACCAGTTTTTGGGGAGCAGACCACGGCAGATGGGCGCGAGCCTCGGCCCGGCCGAAGCGGTCGGCGAACACTTGCCCGACCGGTTGCGTGTTGAGCTCCTGGCCGCCGGCGAGGGCCGCGCCGTGATCACCGCGAGCCGGGGTTCGGAGCCCTCGCATTACAGGTTCGACCGGCCATACACCTACTTCGGCCAGGCACTAATGGACGCGCTGCGCGGCCGGGACGTGCCCGACAGCGGCGGGTACATCGGGCTCTTTGAGCTGTACTTATCGATCTATAACAACGTCAAGGTGGCGGCGACCGGTCCCCAGGAGCCGATGTTGACAATCGTGGAGGGGGTCGGACCGTTTCCCGTGGCCTTCTTCCCCAACCGCCGGCCCACCACCCCGGGTGAGCCGCCGATCCGGAAGGATGTCCCCGGAGGCGCCGCCGTGGAGGTCATGGAGCGGTCCGTCGTCGCGTTAGTAGGTAGAGAGAGCGTTGCAGTTGCCGGGAACGTGACAGGGGGCAGCATCAACACGGGTACCCGAATGTTCACACACGGCACCGGGTCGCCAATCGTGCAGGGAGACGGGAACATCGTTGTTCCGGGCCTGACCAGCCTGATCGACATGGGGGGCCTGAACAGGTTCGGGTCCGTGAAGACCGGTGACCTCGTAGTGGGAAGCGTGACCAAGGTCTCTATTTCCCGGGAGGCCCGCCAGCAACGTGACACCGTTGTTGACTCGGACGATGTCGAGCGTCTCCGATGCGCGGTTTCCCGACTCGTCGGCGTGCCGCAAGGCAAGCGTGACGACCTCAACTACAACCTGTCGAAAGCCGAGCAGGCCGCCGCGGCAAACGACCTCCCCCGGCTGCGGGAGAAACTGATCGAGGCCCGAGGCATTCTCGACTCGCTCGCCAATCTCGTCGCCGGTGCGAAGGTGCTCGCCAGGGAGGCGGGCGACTTGGCTGACTACACCGACCGCTCGGGCTGAATCGCGCTCGCCCTTGCGCGAGGTCCGTCAAGATACTTTCGAGCCGGGACGGGTATCGCTTGCCGGCCTCAACTCCATGGCCAGGCTGCCGGGATGCTCCGCGACCTCGGTCGCCGAAGTGGTCAGATCGAAAACACAAAAGTCGACTGCGTGTTCCGCTAAGGAAGACGCATCGCGTCAACTCATGCGTTCGACTGCATAACGGCAAAACGACCGCAATTCCCAGCGAAAACAGCCTTCCACGGTCAGGGTGCGCTTGTCCATATCCCCATGGATCACGCACTCGCTGCGCTTTCCGACACGAGAGACGCACAATTTCGGTCGTCAATATCATCCATGCGCACGCCAGTCCGGGTCCGCCGATGGTGGGAGTCTTGTCCCCATGACCACCATACCGGCGAGGCAACCAGCCCGTTTCCGAGGTTGCCCCCTCCTACTTCGAGGCCATCCTTTGAGGTAAATAAAGGAGGTTATTTACCCCTATCCTTGGTTCGTGGTCCGCCGGGTTCTCATTGGCAATGTATTGACAATACTTGCCAACAGCGGCATAATACCCGGAAAGGAGGAACCACTTATGGAAACCATGAACATCGCTTTACCCGAGTCGATGAAGCACTTCGTACAGGAACGTGTCACCGAAGGCGGATACAGCAGCGTGAGCGAATATGTCCGCGAGCTGATCCGGGCGGACCAGAAGCGCACGGTCGAAGAACGTATCGACACCCTGCTGCTTGAAGGGCTGGACTCTGGCCAGCCGATCCCCGTCACCCCGGAGTATTGGGAAGACAAGAAACGTCGCCTGACCGAACGGCTGAGCAAAGCCGTCCGCCCGCAATGACCGGGCGTTACCACGTCCTTCCCGCTGCTGATCGGGATTTGGACGACCAGGCCGCTTACCTGGCGGCGGAAGCCAGCTTGGAAACGGCTCTGCGATTCTATGACGCCGCAAACATCACCTTTGGCAAGATCGCCAGCATGCCCGGCATCGGCGAGCGGTGGCCATCAGCCAACCCACGCCTGGCCGGGCTGCGTGTCTGGCGGGTTGAGAGCTTCGAGCATCACCTGATCTTCTACCGTGCTGCGGACGATGACATCGAAATCATCCGCATTATCCACGCGGTACGCGACATCGACCGTGTGCTTGAAACCGGACACATGGAGTGACGAGCTGATTAAAAGGCGAGGGTTTGCCGTGCAAATGCGTCGGCACACTCTGGTTGCCTCAACTCCTCACGTAAAACGAGACTGTAACATCGCTACCGGGGCCGATTCGAAGATCGCTCGGCAGGAACAGGGGGAATCGACTTGGGACCCGCTCAATGCCTCCGAGTTGGCCCCCGACTCGGTGAACGGCTTGATCCCAAGCCTAATTGCGTGGGCCAAGTCCCAGCCGCCCGGTAACGTTGCTATAGTCTCAACTTAGCGTACAATATTTCGCATTTGGTGAGGTGACCCCTGTTGGGTCTAGCCCTTGTTCCGGCATTCAGCCCGGGCAAGGCGGCGGCGCCTCCCGGGCTAGAACTGGCCGGGGCCGAGACAACGCTCCGGCCCGGGGCAGATCCAGTGCCCCGGTTTATAGCCCTCTACCGAGAGCGTGAGGGTCTCGTCCCGCTCCCAGGACCAGCCGTCGAGAAGACCGATGACCCAGTAATCGCCATGGTCCAGCCGCGGCAGGACGAGTCGCTGCATCTGTTTCAATGTCCGGTTCTCGCAGACCGCCGTGATGTTCGCCAACTGGGGTGTGTCCCAGCGAGCCGGCGCCACGTAGGCTTCGACGCGGCCCCGCGCCGGGCCGTCGTGGATCGTGACGAACCGCACGTCGCACGGCACGCGATCGGGGAGCTTCCACCCGAACCGGGCGAGGACCACGACGGCAGCCAGGACGGCCGCGACGCCCGCCGCCTTGTTGATGGTCCCGCGCCAGCGAAACCACCAGGCCCACGGCCTCATCGGACCGGCGAGCCCCGGATGGCGCTTGCCGGAACGCGTTGGGGCGGTAAGAATCCGGTCGTACGCCTCGTTGATCTGGATCATCTTCTCCGTGGCGGCCTGCCGATCCGCCTCGGGCCAGTGGTCGGGGTGCCAGTACCGGGCCAGGGCCCGATAGGCTTGCTTGATCTCCAGCAACGTCGAATCGGGCGGAACGCCCAACCGGTCGAAGTCTTCCCGGCGAACCCCGTGCTCCTCGTCGGGCGCGACCCGCTGTCTGAGGTTGGAGATCTGCTGGACGAGCTCGCGGAAGTAGCCGAACAACGTCCAGGGGATCCCCCTGGCCCTCTCGATATTCACGTGACGGGCCAGTTTCACCGCCTCGCGCACCCCCTCGGCCGCGAGCGCCAGCGCGCCCCAGACGAACTCGGCCGCGACCAGCCCGATGGCCGCGCCGATCGCCAGTGGGAGGAACACCTCGACCCGCAGATCGAAAGCTCCCCGACGATGGTCCTGGCTGTAAATGAGCGCGAGCACGGCCAGACCGCAGACCGGTACCGACACGCCCACCTTCCGCGGGTGGTGGTAGAGTTGCCGAACCGCCGCCCGGAGGTAGATCCACAGCAGCGCGCCCAGCCCCCCCATGAAGGGCCCGGCGAAGAGGAACACCCAGGGGGATTCACCGTTTCGCGCACAGAGCCAGCAGCCCAGCGCGAACCCGGGAACGACCAGCAGGTTCGCCGGGTGGACGAGGAAGCGGAGGTTCGACCGGTCGCCCAGGCCCACGAGAGCTCGGGAACCGGCCTTCAGCGCCTCGACCGTGATCTGGCCGAACATGAATCCGGCCACGAACCCTATCACGAGATAGATCGGGACCACGGTGGCGCATTTCAAGACGACCACCGGCGAACTGTCCGCCACCGTGACCGGTGCCAGGCCGAGGGATTCGAGGAAGTCGTCCTGGCCCGCGCCGCCGTTGGCGGTCGACGTGTAAAACGTCCCGATCACCACCGCCCCGACGATGTAGAGCCAGATGCTCCGTGGCAGTTCCCGCCACAGGCTTGGCCAGCGCCAGCGGGCGAGCCACTCGCGAACCCCGGCGCAGACCCGCTCCCAGACAGCCTCGGGGATCAGAGCCCCGACCACGGCGCCAGCCAGCGCACCCGGCATGAGCCAGGTGGTCGTGGCGTGCCCGTCGCGGAGGGCCTGGACAACGAGGAGGACGACCGGGACCCCGAAGGCCACGCGCAGGAGCGTGCCGCCCAGAAGCCCAAAGACCGCCCAGACGGCGCTCCCCACGAGCATCACGGCCCAGGGAGTCGCCCGGGCCTGATCCGCCGTCACGGGGACCGTGCAGAGCCAGACCGTGATCGCCCCCAGCGGAGCCAGACGAAAGGCCCGGCGGATCGGGAAGGGGCGTCCTTCCGGGTTGGATCGGAGGTCGGTGCCGATCCCCGCAAACAGGGCGCGGAGCAGGAGACCCAGGCCCAGCCCCAGCCCGGCGCTGGCAGCCGTGAACAGGGCCGCGGTCACGGCCATCGGTCGCCCGGCCCGGTGGGCGAAGGCCAAGCCCGAGATCAGCCCCGAAAGGGCGTAGAGCGGGACCAGTTCCACAACCGGGCTGGTGGTCAACCAGGAGACGATTCGCCGCCCGATCATGCCGCCGGCTCCCCCAGTGATCCGACCAGTCCCGTTTCCGGGCATCCCCGTGCCGTCAACGCTCGAGCGGACACTCGACCTCGACCCATTCGCCGTGCCGCTCCTTCCTCGGCAAGAGCACCGACGTCCTGACGGTCAACGCACACTGGACCCGGAACGTAATGCGGGTCTCGCGGCGGGGCAGGGCGATGACAGCCCAGGTCTCGATATCCCGGTCGTGGAGCGGCTCAAGGTGCCGCTGGAACCGCCACTCGGGGCGGGTCGACCGGAGGCCGGCGGCGGAGATCCAGGGCGTGACGACCCGCGCGGAGAAGGCCAAGCGCATGTCGACATGGCCCTCGGCACCGGCCTGGACTTTCCCCTTCAGGCCGCCGTCCAGGTGGAACCGGAGGCCGGTCTCGTGGGGCGGTCCCGCGTCGATCCCGGTCGCTTCCGTGGCGCTGTCCGCCTCGCCCAAGGCTGAGATCGAACCGCGGAGCCGGATCGCGGCGTCGACCCCGCCGCGCTCGATGAACTCGGGGGCGGGGAGCAGGGCGAGCGTCGTGAAGGTCTTCTCCCCCGGCTCGTACGCGACCCGGATCGACACCGAGTCGACCTCGGCGTTGCCCGACGGCCGCACGACCTTCACCCCGTGGGGGATCAACCAGAGGTCGAACCGTTTGTAGAGCTGGAGGTCCGGCGGCACCGACCAGCCCTGGGTCTCGAAGAGCTTGTGGAGCGAGAGGCCAATGGGGCGGTCGTTCACCTGGGCGACGAAGCCGAGGTCGTTCAGCCGGTCGCCGAGGGTCGCTTCGCCCTCGATCTCGGGTGTCTCGGCCAGGTCAATCGGGACGTCACGCATGCTCATCTCCTCTAAATCGGTTCACGCCAGAGGGAAAGCGGCTCAGGACCGTGGTCACGTCCTAGTGATCACCGAGGAATGTCTGACTTTCCCTGTTGCGAGGATTCATTGAGAAAACCCGCCATCGCGGCAGTGTGCCCCCGCGCAGGCAAATGGTCCAGACGCCGTTGAGTCCGTGGGCCTCGAGGGCGTCGCGGACGCGCTCGCCGAAGGTCCGACCCGGGAGCCGGAACGAGTCGAGCAGGTCGAGCAGGAACGGCTCGAGGTCGTCGACGCTCACCTTTCCCTCCATCCCGAAGACGCCCCGGGCCCCGTGGCGGGAGTTGATCGTGTCGATCATCCGCCGCGTCCGATCGGGCCGCTCGGAGGGGTCGTACTGGCAGGTCAGCAGCAGGACGTAGTTGCCGCGGAAGTAGCCGACGTCGCCGAGCGCCTCGAGGAACGCCTGAAGCTCGGCGCTGGTGTGTCCCGAGAGGACGATCAACGCCTTGTCGGTCCCGCCTGTCCAGGGCTGACGGGTCCTGGCGTCGAATGTCCGGACGGTGACGCCCCGCGCGGCGAGCTCGCCCTCGATGTTCTGGATCAGCCGGTAATCGGCGACCTGGAACGAGCCGTCGTCGACCACGGCGGCGATGTCGTTCGGGCCGTCGGCCCGGAACGCGTTGAGCCTCTCGACGCGCTCGGCGGTGTCGGGAGCGAGCGGGTCGCGATAGACCGGCCGCCCCGGCGCGACCCGCTGGAGCGCGAACGCCAGCGCGTCTCCCTCCTTAAGTGCCCGCTCGCCGCGGGTCATCAGAGGGCTTGTCCACTGGACGCGCGCCCCGGTCCCCTCGGCGCTGAGGATCCGAACGACCGGGTGATCGGCCGGCAGGGAGCCGTTGCGGTCGACGATCGCGCTGTAGTCGTCGGCCGAGAGTCGGGCGGTCCGATTGCCCGCCGACTCGACGAGAAAACCGTCGCCGTCGCGCGCGCAGTGGAACAACTGCATCGACCGTGTGGACTGGCCCTCGATCGTGCGGTGGCAATACTCACGGTATCGGGCCTGGGCCTCGGCACGCCGGGCCAGGAAGATCCTGCCCGACTCAAACACGACGAACGCCCCGACGAGGGTCGCGATGTCGCCGCCGTCGCCGACGAAGAAGGTCGTCCCCTCGCCGGGTCCGCCCTTGACCACGGCCGCGATCTCGCGGACCCGGGCGTGCCAGCTCATGCGCTCGGAGAGCGAGCCGGACGGCCAAGACTTGGCCAGCGGCTGGAGCGCCGGGACGATCTCCCGAGCCGGGTCGCCCAGAAAGGGCCGGCACGAGTCGACGGCCTCGGCGCAGGCCAGGAGCCAAGCCGCGAAGGCGCCCGCTCGCTCGACACTCCCCGCTACGAGCCTGGCCCGGGCGCGCGTCTCATAATAGAGGATCGCGTTCTTCAGCATCGCCTCGCTGAAGTAGGTCGCCAGGTCGGACGGCTCTGCCTCGACCGGGCTAGCCTTCAGGTCGCGCGCGGCGCGGATCGAGTCGGCGAACTGCGCCGCTTCCTGGTCGCGGTGGTCCCGCACGAGGGCACGCATGCAAAGAAAGTCGCCGTAGAGCTGGGCCTGGGTTCGGCTGCCCCCACCCAGCAGGTAGAGGAGCACCTGGAGCTCCGGCTCCGGTGTGGGCGGGGGTGGGATCGGCGGCGCGGCCAGGCGGCGCGCCATCTCCTCGATAACCCGTTCGACCGACTCGCGGTTCCGTGCGAGGAGTTCGGGAGAGGCGTCCTCGATGCTCCCGATCGGCTCGTCGAGCAGCCAGGGGTAGGAATCGATGCAGACGCGGCGGCCGGTGGAGACGGCCTCGTCGATCGGCCTCCAGCGCACGTCCTGCTTCGCGGCCGCCCTCAGCGCGACGAGGCTTGCGACGGTCCCCGTGGTCGCGACGCGGGTTGGCCCCGGCCGGAACGGCAATTTGCTTGGGGGGACGACCTTGGGAGGGGGCTTCGGCGTGGTCGCAACTTCCTCGCCGGCGCATCCACCACCGGCACGCGACGCGGCGCAGCCACTCGCCGCACCCTCGTCCCCGCCGATCACCGACCCGGGATTCGCCGGCGGGCGCGCCGGCAGACTCCACCTCTGCGCTCGCACAGGCAGATCGGTCGCATATGTCAAAAAGACCAGGATCAAAAGGGCATGAAGATTCGCGCGCCGCTTGGCAGCCATTCCACCCCCCTTTCGTCCCGAGACCCTGCCACGGCCGACGTCAATTCTACGTAAAACACTTGTTTTTCGTCAAGTCACCCATGAAGTATTAACTTATCTTTACCCTGATATAGTTTTCGGTGAGTTGGGCAAAAAACCCAGGTTCAAATCCTGTCGCCCCGACTTGAAAGAAGAAAAGCCCACAGCATTGGTTTGCGGTGGGCTGTTTCTCTTTTAGCACCAATACTTTGCGCCTGATCTGTAGCTCCGTCAATCCGGTCCAAACAGGTAGCCGAATTCGGCTTGGCGGTGCGACGAGTGGCTGTAACTCGTTCTTGGTCCAGTGAGTTACCGAGTTCAAATCCAGTCGCTACTTTCGCCGCAATCGACTGATGAATGGTAGCATCGCGCTGGACTTCGCCCGAAAACGCGTCGGTGTGTCGGACCGACGCGCGCAATCGATGTAGCGCTACCAGTCCGTATCCAGACGACCAAAAAAGTAACAAAGGTGCATCTTAGCTTCTGCAACCGTGAAGGTTCTCATTTCAGGCGGCGGTTCACCTGATTCATCGTGCACTAGGAAATTACGATATTCCCGCACCGCATCAGCATCCTCAAGACGGTCAGTCGAAACGCGCTGGTTTGCGAGGGATTGCAGCAGCTGGACCATCGGAGGATGGGTGGCCCTATTCAGATGGTTATTCCAATAATCTCACAGGCCCGCTTCAAACTCAGCATATAGCCGGACGATGTGGGTCGATTCCAGATTCGCCTTGAAGGCGACTCCATCCCGGGCTTCCCAGCCGTGACTTCTCCCGTAGTTGGGATCAGCCTGAAGCTGTGTTGCGAGGAGATCAGCAGCTGTCTTTGCGGCGAGGTACTCTTTTGCGACAGCCGCGATCCATTCGATACGCTGCTGTCGCTTTATCATACGAATGCCCTCAGCTGCTCAACGCAACTAAGGAACGAGCTCCTGTCCCACTCTACACGGCGCCCGTTGGCCACTCCTTTACCTATATCCAAATGCACGTACCAAATGCCATTGTCATCACGATACATTGAAGTCGTGTAGTACGACGGCTGGACGGCGAAATCAAACGCCCCCTGAGCCCCTGGCACAAAGCGTGCTACGGGATCGAGAACGTAAAGATATGGCTCCGCGAAGATCAGCAACTGCGGCGCTTCATACGGACCGATGAGGGATTCATTCATCTTCTTGTTCACACGCCGCGTCCGCCATGCAACCTCCGCGGACCATTCTTCCGCTTTCCTTTCTACCGCATCGATGGCGCACATCCATTCGGCAAGGACCATGCTTCCCAACACTTTGATCAGTTCGCGAAACAGCTCCGCCCCTTTCATGAACTGGTCTACAGTTGCTGGTTGGTCTGGTGGGACCTGCCTGGCTATCCTGCGGAATTCTTCAACGGCCAGACGCAGCCGATCCTGCTGATCCGCTTGCTCGTCGGCGAAATCGTCCGGATCGTAGTCCTCGACGACTTTTGGGGTCAGCCATAGGGCTGCCCGGTGGAGGATCTTGGCGATCGCATCGGTGTCCGCCGCATCCGAATCAGCTTCCACATTCGGCTTCTGCAGCGTTCTCGCCGAACGTCGCACATCCAAGATAAACTCTTCGCGGCGCGGTCGTGGCATTGTTTTATCCTCCCACTCGCATTTTACTTCTCCAAGTCGCCTTGCCCAAGAAGCTCGACTGTTTTTGGCTCTCGTCCTCTGGCATAAGGCTATAACGGCGATTGCCTTGTAAAACCGGTCGCGAGCGGGCAGAAGACTGTTTTCTTGGGCAGAGGCTTGCGCACTTCGGTCACATCGACCGAAGCCGTTCTCCTGTCACCCCGACCGACAAGATGGACTGCCGGCATTTTCATGCTCTGTCAGGCCGCAAACGCGCAGCGTTCTTGGTCTCGTGCCTTCCCATGCTATTTGAGGGTCGCCGGATCGAGGATTCGCATATAGAATTGCGATGCTGGCTCGATAGCGACGGGATGCAGAAACGGCAAAAACGGAATGAATTCCGTTCCACTACGAAAATCGTGGCGCACTCTTTGAGTTATACGAAAACGCCCTCTCCGGCGTCGGAACTCTGAGAAGGAGCGGGGATCGGGAACGGTATCGGAATGTTTCTCAGGCTGCTTCTCGCCGAGAGATCTGCCCGTGTCACGACCAGAACGTGGAAGAGTTTGTCCAGCTCTGACCGCTGGAATCCCATCCTGGATGCTATCTCCAGACAGGCATCCATGAAACCCTCGATCGATTTGTTGTTTCTCATAGCTCGGGACCTTTCAAGGAGTCAGGATCATGCTCTGGATCAACGCGTCCGCGACATCGGGCGAATGTCCCAGGATGGTCGCCCACTCGTCCTTCGGCATCAGCTTCGTCTTCCTGCCGACCAGTCCGTAGGTCAAGGGCCGCAGCTCATCGACCAGCCGAACGTAGTACGGGCCAGGGCAAAAGTAGAACGGCCGCTGTGGCATCGGTCGGGGTGGGCAGCCTGGGGCCGGCGGCGCATAGACCGGGTGGGTCGTATCCAGCCGATTGTGTAGCTTCCAGCCGGCCTCGGTGCGCAGGTTGACGTATGAGCTTGGGTCTTGTGGCCTGCCCTCCCCGGCGTAGGGGATCGCCGTCGTGATTCCATAACGTGCCAGATGGTTCGGGAAGTTGCGGCCGATCCCCAGCTTGTCGAACGTGATCTTGTCGTGCGGTATGTTCCACCTGGATACCAGCCGATGGATCGTCGCGGCGGCTTCCGGCAGGCCCGCGTCGTTGCTCAGCACAACCTCGAGCACGCCCCAGTCGTCGAGGACCATGATGCAGGTACTGTCGCGGCCCACTCCCTCGGCCAGGTCGCAGGCGATCCGCCTGGTGAAGTTGACGGGATGAGTCGGCGGGACTTGCGGCCGTTGCCGCGCGCTGTGGTGGTGCAGCCACGTGGGATCGATCAGTTGTTCGGCGGCCACATCGGGGATGCGGGCGTCGATATGCGAGCGCACCCAGAGGGAGCCCTTGCCGTACTTGCGGTACATGCTCTCCAGCCAGGTTCGATCGGCCAGCC
>Ga0074044_10005105_pt1 | contig 10741 bp, 13 predicted proteins | sample BogForMeECP23OM1_FD_94443 | JGI IMG/M metagenome (GOLD analysis project Ga0074044, IMG submission 94443) | Bog forest soil microbial communities from Calvert Island, British Columbia, Canada - Bog Forest MetaG ECP23OM1 | ecosystem: Environmental > Terrestrial > Soil > Wetlands ...
CGACGCGCTTGCGGGCCGCGGCATCCTGCTCGAGGACACGGCGCAAGGCACGCTCTGGCGGCGCAAGGGATAGCGGAACTTCTCGGCTAACTCTTTGACTTGCCCTATGCTGCCGTGGCAACGTGCGGCCCCCGAGAGCGAGGCAGCGGAACGGCCGGCGATGCGCATCTATCTTTACGACAGCACCTTGCGCGACGGCGCCCAGACCCAAGGCGTCGACTTCTCGGCCGCCGACAAGGCCGCGATCGCCCATGCGCTCGACCGCTTCGGCATCGACTATATCGAGGGCGGCTGGCCCGGGGCGAACCCCACGGACGACGCCTTCTTCGCCAACCCGCCCGAGCTCGCCCATGCGCGGCTCACCGCCTTCGGCATGACGCGACGGGCCGGGCGCAGTGCGGCGAACGATCCGGGTCTTGCGGCCCTTTGCGGAAGCTCGGTGCCTACGCTCTGCCTCGTCGGCAAGAGCTGGGACTTCCACGTTGCCACGGCACTCGGCGTCGATCTCGACGAGAACTTGCGCATGATCGCCGAGAGTATCGAGCATGCCCGGACCAAGGCGGGCGAGGCGATGTTCGATGCCGAGCATTTCTTCGACGGCTTCAAGGCGAACCCGGCCTATGCGCTCGAGTGCCTGGAGGCGGCCTATCAGGCGGGAGCGTCGTGGATCGTGCTGTGCGACACCAACGGCGGCAGCTTGCCGCACGAGGTCGAGCGCATCGTCGCCGCGGCGGCCGAGCGCATTCCCGGCGAGCGCCTCGGCATCCACTGCCACAACGACACCGACAATGCGGTTGCCAATTCGCTTGCCGCCGTGCGCGCGGGCGCGCGCCAGATCCAAGGCACGATCAACGGGCTCGGCGAGCGCTGCGGCAACGCCAACCTCGTCTCGCTCATCCCCACCCTCATGCTCAAGATGGGATGCGAGACCGGGATTGCCATGAGCAGGCTCGCCGAGCTCAACCACATCTCGCGCCTCGTCGATGAGCGCCTCAACCAGGCGCCGCGGCGCAACGCCCCCTACGTGGGCGAGGGCGCCTTCGCGCACAAGGCCGGGCTCCACGTCTCCGCGGTCGAGAAGGATCCGGCCTGCTACGAGCACATCCGGCCCGAGCTCGTCGGCAATGCGCGCCACATCGTAGTGTCGGATCAGGCTGGCCGCTCCAACATCCTGGCGCGCTTCCGCGAGATCGGGCTCGCGGTCGACGCGAGCGATGCCAAGCTGGCGCGCCTGGTCGAGAAGGTGAAGGAGCGCGAGTTCCAGGGCTATGCCTATGACGGTGCGGAGGCGAGCTTCGAGCTCCTGGCCCGGCGCGAGCTCGACGGACTGCCGCGCTATTTCCAGACGCCGAGCCTCCGCGTCGAGACCGAGCGGCGCTTCAGCGCTGCGGGCGAGCTGGTGACCGTCTCCCAGGCCGTGATCAAGGTCCTCGTCGGAGAGGAGCCGCACATGGAGGTGGCCGAAGGCAACGGCCCCGTGGATGCGCTCGACACGGCGCTGCGCAAGGCGCTCGCCCCGCACTATCCCCAGCTCGCCGACATGCGCCTCGTCGACTACAAGGTGCGCATCTTGACGCCGTCCGAGGGGACCAAGGCGGTGACCCGCGTGATGATCGAGAGTGCCGACGGCCACGGCCAGCGCTGGGCGACGGTCGGCATCTCCGCCAATATCATCGAGGCCTCCTACGAAGCACTCCGCGACGGCATCTTCTACAAGCTTTTCCGCGACGGCGCGGTTGCACCGCATTCTGAACAATGGCCGGCACCGACAGGACGCAGCGCGCCAAGCTGAGCAGGCTCAAGGGGCCGGCGATCATTCTCGTCGAGCCGCAGCTCGGCGAGAACATCGGCTTTGCCGCGCGCGCCATGCTCAATTGCGGCCTTTCGGATTTGCGCCTGGTGCGCCCGCGCGACGGCTGGCCCAATGCCAAGGCCGAGGCGGCGGCTTCCGGCGCCGATCAGGTGATCAAAGCGGCCAAGCTCTTCGAGAGCGTGGAGGCGGCCACGGCCGATCTGCAGGCGCTCTACGCCGCCAGCGCCCGGCCGCGCGAGATGGTGAAGCCGGTCACCACGCCGCGGCGCGCCGCGGCCGAGCTCAGGGCCAGGAGTGCGAAGGGGGAGCGCTGCGGCATCCTCTTCGGCCCGGAGCGCATGGGGCTCAGCAACGATCAGCTGGCCCTCGCCGACGTCCATCTCTACGTGCCGCTCAACCCCGCCTTTGCCTCGCTCAACCTGGCCCAGGCGGTGCTCATCGTCGGCTACGAGTGGTGGCAGGCGGGGAGCGACCATCCCGCGCGCCGCCTCCCCACCGGACGGAGCGCGCGCGCGCGTCGCGCCGAGCTCTTGGGCCTCTTCGAGCATCTCGAGCGCGAGCTCGACGCCTGCGGTTTCCTGCGCAACAGGGAGAAGCGGCCCTCGGTCGTGCGCAACCTGCGCAACATGGTGGAGCGCGCCGAGCTCACCTCCCAGGAGGTGCGCACCTTGCGCGGCGTGATTGCCAACCTGGTCGAGCCCCGCGCGACACGCGCCGGCAGCAAGGCCAAGGGCGCGCGGCCGGCTGCGATGCCGGCCCAGGGGAGAATTCACCACGGAGACACGGAGGGCACGGAGACGACGCGAAAGCCCAGGCGCGGCGCCAAGGCACGGACCTGATCGGGGGCTTATTTTTTACTTTTCTCCGTGTCCTCCGCGACCTCCGTGGTGAGAACTGCTTTCTCCAGGCGCTCGCGGCCCGGCTGCGAACGAATTGACAACGCCTTTTCTGCCGCTATACTCCCGCGTCCTTCCCGAGAAAGCGGGCTTGAGTGCCCCGTCCGCTCGGCCCCTCGCCGAGGCAGGACCTATCGGGACAACAACAACGACAATGGAAAGAGACTCGAGATGAGCAAGAGAGAGAGCTCGAAGTACAAGATCAATCGACGGCTCGCCGTCAACCTCTGGGGCCGGCCCAAGAGCCCCTACAACAAGCGCGAATACGGCCCCGGCCAGCACGGCCAGCGCCGCCGCAAGCCCTCCGATTACGGCATCCAGCTCGCGGCCAAGCAGAAGCTCAAGGGCTATTACGGCAACATCACCGAGCGCCAGTTCCGCCGCTACTACGCCGAGGCGATCAGGCGGCGCGGCGACACGGGCGAGCATCTCGTCCAGCTCCTCGAGCGCCGGCTCGATGCCGTCATCTACCGCATGAAGTTCGTGCCGACGGTCTTCGCCGCGCGCCAGTTCGTGAGCCACGGACACGTGCGGGTCAACGGCCGCCGCGTCACCATCTCCTCCTACCAGGTCAAGAACGGCGACACGGTCGAGGTGAAGGAGAAGTCGCGCGAGTTGCCGATGGTGCTGGAGTCGATCGTGCTCGGCGAGCGCGACGTGCCCGACTATCTCGAGGTCGACTACAAGAAGATGCAGGGCAAGTTCGTGCGCGGGCCCAAGCTCGCCGACGTGCCGTACCCCGTGCAGATGGAGCCGAACCTCGTCGTCGAGTTCTATTCGCGGTAGAACGAAGAATCACGGGTGCCTGGTACACCCCACCCATCGGCCGCTCCTCAACGGGCGGCCGATCCCCCTCAAGGGGGGAGGGGAAGTGCATGGCATGGCAACAAAGTCCCCCGCCCACTCGAAGGGGGAGGGTCCGTGATCCATGTGACTATGCCGAATGCTTAGGGGAAGAGCCACTCCAGCCGGTGGCCGCCACGGCCGATATGGTCGATTCGGTGCGTTAGTTGCGTGAGCTGCGTGCTGCGAGGCTGAGCCCGAAGTAGCTCAAGCTTCCTGCGACGACGAGGGCGATCCGGCTCAACCACATTGGCACCATCCAGCTTCCGATCAAGACCGCCCAGCCCATGAAAGCCCGCAAAAGATGAAGCAGTGCCGCTATCGCGAAAATCGCGCCGGCCGACACAAAGAACGTTTTCTGATCCATGGCTCGAACCGCCAACACTTCGATAACAGTAAATGTTTGAGACGACAATGACGCATGGAATATAGTGGCTACCAACCTGCGACAATCACTTGATCACGCCCCTCCATTTTGGCACGCAAAAGGGCGGCGTCCGCAGCCTTGAGAACGATATCGGGTGCGTCGCCGTGCTGCGGGTGAGCAGCGACGCCAAATGACATCGTGACGGCGCCTAACGCTCGCCCGCCACAGGAAATCCTAAGATCGCGGATCGCGGCGCAAATGGTTGCCGTGCGTCGATGCGCCTCTTCCAAGATAGCACCCGGCATCACGATGGTGAACTCCTCCCCGCCGTAGCGGCACACGATGTCGCTCTTGCGGAGTTGCTCACGGAGAAACTGAGCTACAACGCGCAAGATCTCGTCACCGCAATCGTGGCCGAAGATGTCGTTGACGTGCTTGAAATGGTCGATGTCGGCCATGACGATTCCGATCGACCCATGAATCCGCGCTGCCCGGGAAAATTCGCTGTCCAATATCTCATCCAGGTAGCGGCGATTATAGAGGGAGGTCAACGGATCGCGCAGCGCCTGCTCGCGCAACATCTGCTCGACTAGCTTCTTCTCGGTGATGTCCCACATCGTTCCGAGAATGCCGCCGATGCTGCCATCGCTTTTTAGAAACGTGGTCTTGCGCATTAGCATGTCGTGCCACGTGCCGTCCGCCGCTCTTCTCGAAGACTCGTACTCCTGGCTCTCATGGATGCCGGGGTTTTTCAGCAATTGCTCGTCGATCGCTCGGATTATGTCGGCGGAGTCCTTGGACCAGATATCGTAGGCCGTTTTCCCTATCAACTCTTCGCGCCTCGTGCCGGCAAGCTTCGCGTAGGCCCGGTTGCAGCCCAGGTATCGTCCGTTCTCGTCCTTATAGAAGACAGGGCACGGGATCGCCTCGATCAGTTGCTCGATGAAATGAAGCTTGTCTTCCAACGCCTGCTTTGCGCGCTGAAGCTCGGATAGCTGGGCATTGGCCGGCTTGCTCATGACGGAATAGAGCGTCGGAGGAAAGCGTTCAGTTGCTTGCCGACATGATCCTAACACAACCGAAGAGGGAATCAGGAGGGCAATAGGGTGTGGCCGCAAGGTGCAGCCCGACCATACGTGTACTCATTGAAAATAAAGAGAAATCTTCATTGGCGTCGAGTTCTGCTCGCGCTGGCGCGCGTGTTCGTGCCGACCGGCTATGCGGCGGCGGGCGGCCGGGCGGGGCGCTCGCGCAACGGCTCGCTGGCGTTCTGCTTTTGCATCCGGATCGGCTGCGCGCGCGAGCCGCTTATCTCTCGCGCTCGATCTTCTCGAGCTGCTCCCAGAATTCCTTGAAGATATCGGCGCGGATCGACGCGTCGATCCCGCTGTTCCTCGTATTGTTCGGGTGGCACAGCTTCGCGAAGGCGATCTTGGCTTTCCTGATCTTCTGGTTGGCGAGGTCCTGCTGCGCCTTGTAGCCGAAACCCCGTTGCGCCTGGCCGGGGCGAGGCGCCGCGCGCGCGCGCGCGAGCTCCTTCTCCAGCTCCTTCGCCTTTTGCTCCCAATCGTCCCGGTCGGCGACGACCTTCTTGCCCTTTTCCCTGAGCTCGGCGTTGATCTCCTCCAAGCGGCGTATCTGCTCCCGCGCCGAAGCCAGTTCCCGCGCCGAAGCCAGCTCCTTGCGCTCGTGGCCGTCCGCATGCGGTCTCGTCTCCGAGACCTCGTGCGCAGTGGGTGCCGCTGCCTCCGCGGGCCGAGTCGGATTCCTTTGGGCCGTCCTGACGAAATCCTCCAATTCATCGACCGTGCGGAAGTACCTGACCATATGGCGGCCTTTTTCGCGCACGCCGAACTTCTGCTTGCCGGGGACGAATTCGTAAGCATTGGGCTTCAACGGGGCCAATATCTTCCACAATTCGTATGGGTCCAAGGCGGCGATCAAACGGGCGTCGGGCATGACGGTCCAATATGCCTCGTGCTGCCGGGAGCGAGCCGGCCGCGAGAATCATAGCAGAACGGCACAATCGATTGAAGCGAGAGGCGAGCCCGGCTCATAGCGGAGGGCGCTTAGGCGCCGGCTTCCGCCTTTTCCATCCAGGCCAGGATACGCTCGGCCTTTCCCTTAAGCGCGCGGCACCAGTAGGATTCGCGGATGCTTTTGTCCCGATCGGGCCCCCACCAGCGCTCGATCACGACCAGGAGCGTCCAGCCGGGCTTGCCGGCCCCGGCGGCTTGCTCCAGGCGATGGACCTCGAGCTGGAAGGAATAGCGCTCGCCCCATAAATTATGGCGCTCCTTGGTCCAGATCACGCCGTCGAGTTGCCAGCAGTCCTTGAGCAGTCCCGGGTTGGAGGCCGCATGGAGCGCCTGCCAGCGCGCGAAGAAGGAGCGGCTGTTGAGGCTCGGCACCCTGACTTCGTCCTACTTGACGACGAGGATCGCGCAGGGTGCCAGGCGCACCAGACGGTCGGTCGTGCTGCCGATGATGCGCTCGTAGAGCTGCGAATGGCCCATGAAGCCGACCACGAGGAGATCGATACGGTGCGTCCTGACAAGCTCCACTATCGCCGGCACGACGTGGCCGGCCACGATGTGCGTCTCGAGCTTGACACGCTCGCGTTTCGCCTGGGCGCGCGCCGCGGCGAGCACCGGTGCCAAGCGATGGTCGGCCTCCGCCTGCTCCTCGTCGACCTCGTCGATGCTGGCGGCAAAACGCGGCAGCTCCTCGACCGCGATCATGTGGAGCTCCGCGCGGTGGCGCTTGGCGAGCCGGATCGCGGCCTCGAGCGCCTTCAAGGCCCCGCTCGAGCCGTCGTTGGCCACGAGGATCCTGCTATACACGGGGCACTCCTTCCCCTACCACGCGCGGCTCGGGCTTGACCGGTACCGCCGCCTCGAGCGCCTTGAACGCGGGCTGGAACCAGCGCTGCGCGATCAAAGTCGGCACCACGGCACTGCCGATCACGGCGGTCAGGAGGATGGTGTACTGGCGCTCGTCGATGATGTGGTTGGTGAGACCGAAGAGTGCGGAGATCGAGCCGAAGGTGAGGCCGGTCGACATCATGAGCGTCGTGTACATCCCCTCCCGCCGCTCGAAGCGGAAGATGCGGGTGAGCGGCAGGATGCCGACGAACTTCGTCGCCATCTTGACCGCGAGATAGGCGAGGATCAAGCCCGCGGACGCGACGATCACGTCGGCGCGCACGAGCGAGCCCGCCTTGAGGAAATAGAACGGCGTGAGCACCGTGAAGGCGATCACGCGGACGCGATGGGTGAGCTCCTTGTCCTTGAGGAAGATCGGCGCCAGCACCATGCCGATGAGATAGGCCGGCAGCACGGCCTCGCTCTTGGCCGTGCCGGCGAGGCCGCCGAGGAGGAAGAGGATCAGCATGACGAACTTGATCTGCGGCTCGCTCACCCGGCTGCCGACGCGCGCGAAGAACCAGGGTGTTACGCGCGGCAGGAGCCAAAGTGCTGCCACGGTCGCGAGCCCGAAGGCGGCAAGCCAGGCATTGTAATTGGCGAAGACGACGCCGAGTGCCAGCACCGTGCCCAGATCGTTGACGAAGCAGGCGGCGAGGATGATCTTGCCGATCTCGCTCTGGTTGAAGCCGGTCTCGACCATCACCGCGTAGACGACGGCGACCGAGGTCGTCGAGAGGGCGATGCCGGCGATCTGAGCCTGGGCCCAGGGCCAGCCATCGACGAAGTGAGCGTAGGCGAGCACGCCCAAATAAGGGGCAAGAAAGCCGACGATGCCGATCGACATACTGGACCAGAAGTGCCGCCGGATCACCTTCATATCGATCTCGGCGCCCGCGAGGAAGGTGAGCAGGATGGCGCCGAAGCCCGCCAAATAGTTCACCCACGGGGTGAGCGGCAGCGACAGCAGATTTCCGGCGACGGCGCCGACGATGATCTCGAGCAGCGCAATCGAGATCGCGACCCAGATCTGCATGACCGACGCGGCAAGCGCGAGACCGATCCAAAGGGCCGAAAGGAGCCAAACGTTGTCCATGCCTCACTCCCGAGCTTGCCCTCTTTCGAGGGCAGGACTCCAATTGCGCCCGCGGCTGCGGCCGAACAACGAGCCGGCCGCTCGCAAGCGACAAGCCAAGCGTGAGGAGGGCAAGAGAAAATACGGCCTGGCGGGGGGTTGCGAAACAACTCCCGCCGCGTTTCCTCACGCGGCAGGAGTCATCAGCCCTGGCGGGCGATTTTGGGGGACTCCATCCCCTTGCAGACGTGAATCTAACGAAACGCGCGATGCACTTCAAGCGCTGCTAAGACGGCCGGCTCGCGCGCGCTTCGAGGGCGGCGCTTTGGCGCGGCTCGTGCGTCGCGCGCGCGCTGTCCTCCGCCGCCCATTTGAGGGCGACCTCGTTGATCGCGTCGAGAATGGGCGAGAGCTCGTTGCCGCGCTCGGCGAGCGAGTAGGTGACCTGGGGCGGGATCGTCGGCTCGTAATGGCGCAGAATGAGCCCGGCCGACTCGAGCCCGCGCAGGCGCTCGGTCAGCACCTTGGCGGAAACTCCTGCCACCTTGCGTTTGAGCTCGCCGAAGCGCTGCGCTCCCTCGGAACGCAGAATCCACAGGATGTAGGTGGTCCAGGGTCCCATCAAGGTGCGCAGCACGCTGTCCATCGGACAGCTGCCCACCGCGGATTTGGCGGACATCGCCTTTCCTCCTTGGCGCGGGGCAAGCAGCCCAAACCGTCAGTTGCGCCGCGCCGGCTTCGCATAGGTTAGTTACTAAAAGATATCTAGTGTACAAACGCAATTAGACCTGCCACTTATCATAGTGGTTACTTCTAGAAAGTAACAGAAAAAATGAAACTTATGCCGATTGGCCAGTGCGGACAACGGCTTGAGTAACGCGAGGATGAGGGACGCGAAGGGATGAGGGAGAGCGACTTGAAGACGGGCGAGCGCCTCGGTCAGCGGGTGGCGCGGCTGGCCCAGCAAGCGCGCGCGAGCATCGCCGCCGCGGCGTGAACGGCGGGAGCCGCGAAGGGTGGCGCACTGCGGGAATGTCGCGAGGGCTTTAGGCCGCCTTTGTCGCCACCCCGTGGCTCTTCAGCACCGTCGCGAGCTCGCCCGACTGAAACATGTCGCGCACGATGTCGCAGCCGCCGATGAACTCGCCCTTAACGAAAAGTTGCGGGATGGTGGGCCAGCTGCTGAATTCCTTGATGCCCTGGCGAATCTCGGGGTCCTCCAGCACGTCGATCCCCTTGAACTTGACGCCCAGGTGATTGAGCACCTGCACCACCGCCGCCGAGAAGCCGCACTGGGGGAAGACGGGCGTGCCCTTCATGAAGAGCACCACCTCGTTGTCGCTGATCTCCTTGCGGATCTGCTCCGCCACTTCGTTGTCGGCCATGGTCGGATCACCTTAGCTTGTTGCTGGGGCTTGTTGCTTGGAGTTTTCAGTCGACGGGTGCGGAGGTCTGCAATGCGAGCGCATGGAGCTCGCTTCCCATGCGGCCGCGCAACGCCTGGTAGACGAGCTGATGCTGCTGCACCCGGGTCTTTCCCTTGAAGGCTGCGGAGACCACATGGGCCGCGTAATGGTCGCCGTCGCCGCGCAAATCCTCGATCGTCACCCTGGCGTCGGGCAGCGCCTCCTTGATGAGACGCTCGATCTCGCTTGCCGCCATCGGCATCGTTCACGCCTCCTCGTCCGGCCCCATATCGTGCCCGGCCATAAAGGACGGGAACCAGGATTCGTGAGCGTCCTCGAGCTCGGCCACCGATATAGGTCCGCTGCCTACGACTGTCAATTCGGAGCCGCCGGTCAGCCCGAGAAGCCGGGCCTCGACCCCGGAAGCGCCGGCGCGGGCAAGGAGCTCGTCGGGCATGCGCGTGGTGACGAGATAGCGCCCCTGATCCTCGCCGAAGAGCCAGGCGTGGAGCGGCGGGCCGCCCTCGGGCGGGGTCACGGTGCAGCCGATCCCGCCCGCCAGCGCCATCTCGGCGAGGGCCACCAGGAGCCCGCCGTCGGAGAGATCGTGGCATGCGGTCACCATGCCCGATGCGATCATGGCGCGGACGAAATCGCCGTGTCTCAGCTCGGCCGAGAGATCGACAGGAGGGGGGGCTCCCTCCTCGCGGCCGAGGATGTCGCGGAGATAAATCGAGGCGCCCAGCCAGCCCGCGGTCCTGCCGATGAGCACGACCGCCTCGCCGGCCGAGGGGAAGGCGACGCGCACGGCCTTGCCGAGGTCGCGGATGAGCCCGACGCCGCCGATCACGGGCGTGGGCAGGATGGCCTCGCCGCGCGTCTCGTTGTAGAGCGACACGTTGCCCGAGACGACGGGGAAGGCGAGTGCCGAGCAAGCCGCTGCGATACCCTCGATGCAGCCGGCGAACTGGCCCATCACTTCGGGCCGCTCCGGATTGCCGAAGTTCATGTTGTCGGTCAAGGCGAGCGGCGTCGCCCCCACCGCCGTGATGTTGCGATAGGCCTCGGCGACCGCCTGGGCACCACCTTGGTAGGGATCGGCCAAGCAATAGCGCGGCGTGCAGTCGGTCGTGAGCGCCAGCGCCTTCCGCGTCCCGTGCACGCGCACGAGTGCTGCGTCGCCGCCCGGCCGGATCACGGTGTCCGCCATGACGGTCGAATCATACTGCTCCCAGATCCAGCGCCGGCTGGAGAGGTCGGGCGAGGCGAGAAGCCGCTTCAAGGCAGCCGCCGGAGCGAGCGGGGAGGGGATGCTCTCGGGCCGCAGCTCGGGGTGCTTCCTCGCGCTCACGTAGGGGCGGGAGTAGACGGGCGCGCGCTTGACGAGGGGGGCAAGCGGGATGTCGCAAGCGACGGC
>Ga0074044_10005106_pt1 | contig 10741 bp, 11 predicted proteins | sample BogForMeECP23OM1_FD_94443 | JGI IMG/M metagenome (GOLD analysis project Ga0074044, IMG submission 94443) | Bog forest soil microbial communities from Calvert Island, British Columbia, Canada - Bog Forest MetaG ECP23OM1 | ecosystem: Environmental > Terrestrial > Soil > Wetlands ...
ATCGGTTTTGCTGGTCCGCGCGTGATCGAACAGACCGTGCGCCAGACGTTGCCGGAGGGTTTTCAGCGTGCCGAGTTTCTGCTTGAGCATGGCGCAATCGACATGATTGTCGACCGTCGGGAATTGCGCGATAAAATCGTGAACATAATTACACCTTTGCTGAAGCAGCCGGCGGCCGCTTAACGATGCAACCCGCTTGAAACCTACCACGCTCGATCAGTGGCTCGATCACATCGAGCGGCAACACCCGAAAACCGTCGCGCTCGGGTTGCAGCGCGTCAACGCGATGTGCGCCGCGCTTGATCTCAAGCCGGCGTTTCCCATCATCACCGTCGGCGGCACCAATGGGAAAGGCTCGTGTTGCGCGTTGCTGGAAGCGATGCTGCTGGCCGCAGGTTATCGCGTCGGTTGCTATACCTCGCCGCATTTGCTGCGTTATAACGAGCGCGTGCGCATCGGCGGCCGCGAAGCGGACGATGCGACGTTGTGTCGAGCGTTCGAGCAGATCGAGTCGGTGCGGAGCGGACCGGCCGGCAACATTCCGCTCACTTATTTCGAATTCGGCACGCTCGCGGCGCTGCTCGTATTCATGCAAACGCACGTCGAAGCCGTGATCCTCGAAGTTGGCCTCGGCGGCCGGCTCGATGCGGTCAATGCATTCGATGCCGATTGCGCGCTGGTCGCGAGCATTGATCTTGACCACACCGAGTATCTGGGCGGCACTCGCGAAAAGGTCGGTTTCGAGAAATCCGGCATTTTCCGCGTCGGGAAGCCGGCAGTATGTGCTGACCGCGACCCGCCGCAGGCTGTGCTGGCGCACGCGGCACGAATCGGCGCCGCGTTGCTGCGCATCGGGCAAGATTTCGGCTACGCCGCCGATAACACCCAATGGCAATACTGGGGGCCGGGCGGCATGCGTTTCGGTTTGCCTCATCCGGCATTGCGCGGTACCTATCAACTCGACAACGCCAGCGCGTGCATCACCGTGCTCGACTGCCTGCGCGAGCGTTTGCCGGTGTCCGCGCAAGACGTGCGCAACGGTTTGACGCAGGCTGCGCTGCCTGCGCGATTTCAGGTATTGCCCGGTAGGCCGCTGGTGGTGCTCGATGTCGCGCACAATCCGCAAGCGGCGCATGTCCTGGCCGCCAATCTGGATGCGCTGCCGCCGGGCGGTGAGACGATCGCGGTGTGTGGGATACTCAAAGACAAGGATATCGCCGGCATCGTTGCCGCGGTCGGACGGCACATCACGCGCTGGCACGTTGCGGCGCTCGAAGGGCCGCGCGGCGCCAACGCGCAGCAGTTGACGGATGAATTACAGCGCGTGGGCGTCACGGCACCGGTCACGCAGCACGCCGCGGTTGCCGATGCCTGGCACGCCGCCTGTAAGGAAGCGGATGAAAATGATAAAATTATCGTGTTTGGTTCATTCCTTACCGTCGCAGCGGTGATGCGAGAGCGCGCAGGCGCGAGGTCTTAATTCTTGATCATGGCAAAATCGATTAACGAAGAAGAACTGCAACTCAGAAAACGCGCGCGCCGCCGTCTGGTCGGCGCGATAGCTTTGGTGGTTGTCGTCGTCGTGTTTCTGCCGATGGTGCTCGACACCGAGCCCAAGCCGCAGAACCAGGACATCGACATCAAGATCCCGTCGCCCAACGCCGACAGTTTTATCTCCAAGATCGTGCCGATCGGCCACAGCACATCCATATTGCCACCGCAACCCGCAACTGCGCCGCCGGCCTCGGCTGTCCAATCGTCCGCGCCGGCAGCGACTGCTCCTCAGTTGGCACCTCCGCTACCACCAGCCGCTGCCAACAATGCCGCGGCGCAACCGATTAAAAAAGTCGAGGCTGCACCGTCGAAAGTGACGGAACCTGCATCGGCGGCAAAGAGTGAACCGGCGCCAACCAAGTCGCAAACCAAGAACAGCGAGCCGTTGCCCAAAGCAGTGGAAAAAACCAAGTCCCCTCCCAAATCTAAGGTCGAGGGTAAAAGTGCAGGCAGTTTTGTGATACAGGTGGCCGCGCTGAACGATGCCGCCAAGGCAAAACAGATGGTGGAGCAGCTTGCTACGGCCGGCGTCAAAGCCTATACCGAAGTCGTGCCGACTGTGAAAGGCAAAGTGACCAGGGTGCGGGTCGGGCCGTTCAAGTCGCGCGAAGAAGCAGAAAAGGTGCGAGGCAAGCTGAAGAGCATGGGGTTGTCCGGCAACATCGTGCCCCAATGACCTGGGTGGATTGGGCAGTGTTTGCCATCATCGGAGTTTCGGTAATTGTCAGCGTGTTGCGCGGTCTGGTGCGTGAGCTGCTCGCGCTCGCGTCATGGGTGTTTGCATTTTTCGCCGCGCGTTACCTCACGCCGGTAGTGGCCCCGTGGTTCTCGAAAACGGTGCCGGATGAAACCTTGCGCTTGCTGGTCGCATACCTGGTGGTGTTCGTGATGACATTGCTGATGATGAAGCTGTTGTCGATCGCCGTGGCGAGTCTGGTCAAGGCGGCTGGACTGGGCACCTTTGATCGCATGCTTGGCGCCGGATTTGGGCTGGTGCGCAGGATGGTGATTGTGCTGATCGCGACGCTGCTCGTCGGGCTGAGCACACTGCCGCGCCAGCCGGCATGTCGCAATTCGCTGTCCGGTGCGCGGCTCGCTGCATTTGCGGACACCGCCAAAGCCTGGTTGCCGTATGATTTGGCAAAACGCATTCATTACGATTAGGACGATCTGACATGTGCGGCATTCTCGGCATTGTGGCGCGCAGCCCGGTCAATCAGTTGCTCTATGACGGGCTGCTGGTGTTGCAGCACCGCGGACAGGATGCGGCCGGCATCGTCACCGCCGAAGGGGCGACCTTTCACATGCACAAGGGCGGCGGCATGGTGCGCGACGTGTTCCGTACGCGCAACATGCGCGCGCTGCTCGGCGCCTGCGGCATCGCGCACACGCGCTATCCGACCGCCGGCTCGGCGTCATCGGCAGCCGAAGCGCAGCCGTTCTACGTCAATTCGCCATTCGGCATTGTGCTCGGCCACAACGGCAACCTGACCAATACCGACCAGCTCAAGAGCGAACTGTTCCGGCAGGACCTGCGCCATGTCAACACCAATTCCGATTCGGAAGTGCTGCTCAACGTGCTTGCGCATGAATTGCAGGAAGCATCTGCCAACTACAAGCTTGACCCGGCGATTATTTTTTCTGCGGTGTCCGGCGTCTACCGGCGCTGCCGCGGCGCTTACGCGGTGGTCGCGATGATCGCGGGCTACGGCTTGCTCGCGTTCCGCGATCCCTATGGCATCCGGCCGCTGGTGTTCGGCAAAATGGAAACCGAGCACGGCACCGAATACCTAGTCGCGTCGGAGTCGGTCGCGTTGGCCGCGCTCGGCTTCGAGTTGGTGCGCGACGTCGCGCCGGGCGAGGCGATCTTTATTGACGAAGATGGGCATTTCTATGCGCAACAATGCGTCGAGAAAACTTCGCTCAATCCCTGCCTGTTTGAGTATGTGTATCTGGCGCGTCCCGATTCGATTATTGATGGCATTTCAGTGTACGAAGCGCGGCTGCGCATGGGCGAGAGCCTGGCCGATAAAATCAAGCGCGACTACGCGCTCCTCGACATTGACGTGGTGATTCCGATTCCCGATTCGAGCCGGCCGTCGGCGATGCAGCTCGCAAAACAGCTTAACCTGCCGTATCGCGAAGGCTTCATCAAGAACCGCTACATCGGCCGTACCTTCATCATGCCGGGGCAGCTGGTGCGCGCGAAATCGGTGCGGCAAAAACTCAACGCGATCGGCATGGAATTCAGGGGCAAGAACGTGCTGCTGGTGGACGATTCGGTGGTGCGCGGCACGACCAGCCAAGAAATCGTGCAAATGGCGCGCGAATCCGGCGCGCGCAAAGTGTTCTTCGCATCCGCCGCGCCGCCGGTGCGCTTTCCGAACGTCTACGGCATCGACATGCCGACTCGCGGTGAGTTGATCGCGAACGGCCGCTCGGAAGACGAGATCGCGCGCATGATCGGCGCCGACAAGCTGATTTATCAGGATCTCGACGCGCTAATCGGGGATGTGCGTTCGGTCAACCCGAAGGTCACGCATTTCGAGGATTCGTGCTTCAGCGGCAACTATGTCACCGGCGACGTCACGCCGGAATATCTGGCCGGCGTTGAGGTGCAGCGCCGCGAAAGCAGAAGGCAGGCGCAGGCCGCCGCGAGTGCGCAGCTTGATCTCGACCTCGAGCCGGTGGATTGATTTGACAAGTGTATGCTGGAAGGGTAATTTTCCTTTTGCGCCGATTTGATATCAGCTTGCGGGCGCAGCCGGGGAACCGGAAACAAATACAGCTAAAGCGTGAGGTTTCCATAACCCGGTCCGCGCAAGCTGATCGGGTTTTTTGTTTTGGAGATTTGAAATGAGCGATAAATACGAATTTGAAACCCTAGCGCTACGCGCCGGCATCGAACGCAGCCAGTTCGGCGAGCATTCCGAAGCGATCTACCTGACCTCGAGCTTCGTGTTCAAGTCGGCGCAGCAGGCGGCCGACCGCTTCGCCGAACGCGAGCCGGGCACGATCTATTCGCGCTTCACCAACCCGACCGTCAGTTCGCTGGAACGGCGGCTCGCCGCGCTCGAAGGCGCCGAGTGTTGCGTGGCGACCGCATCCGGCATGTCGGCGATTCTTGCGACTGCGATGGGTTTGCTCAAGGCCGGCGATCATATCGTTGCGTCTCAAAGCATCTTCGGCACCACGGTAAACCTGTTCGACAAGATTCTGCGCAAGTTCGGGCTCGACACCACCTTTGTGCCCCAAATCGATCTTGCAGCGTGGCAGGCGGCGGTCAAACCGAACACCAAACTGTTTTTTCTCGAAACGCCATCGAACCCGCTGACCGAAGTTGCCGACATCGCGGCGATCGCGGCGATTGCGCACAAGGCAGGTGCGCTGCTCGCGGTGGACAACTGCTTCTGTTCCCCGGCGCTGCAAAAGCCGCTTGAGTTCGGCGCCGACATCATCGTGCATTCTGCGACCAAATATCTCGACGGGCAGGGGCGCGTGCTCGGCGGCGCGGTACTCGGCAAGACCGGCGTGATCCGCGAAGGTGTGCACGGTTTTCTGCGCACCGCGGGGCCGACACTATCCGCATTTAATGCATGGGTGATCTTGAAAGGCATCGAGACGTTGAAGATACGCATGGAAGCACAATCGGCGAATGCGCTGGTGCTCGCGCAATGGCTCGAACAGCAGCCGAAGATCGAACGCGTTTATTATCCGTGGTTGCCGTCGCATTCGCAGCACGCACTGGCGAAAAAACAGCAAAGTGCGGGCGGTGCGATTGTGTCGTTCACCGTCAAGGGTGGCAAGGACGCGGCATGGAAAGTCGTGGATTCGACCAAATTGATTTCAATCACCGCCAATCTTGGCGACACCAAGAGCACGATCACGCATCCGGCGACCACGACGCATGGCCGCATTTCTCCTGAAGCGCGCGCGGCGGCGAGGATTAGTGATGGATTGCTGCGGGTAGCGGTAGGGTTGGAGAATATAGAAGACTTGAAGGCGGATTTGGAGCGGGGATTGGCTTAGAGTGTGAATTCCAATGCATATGGCCGCTATTGACCAAAAACGGACATTCGACGCAATGCAAAAAGGCAGGTCGAATGGCGATTGAATAGCCCAATCTTTATGCGGTAATCTCTATAGCTACTTAAACTAAAAAATCGGTTAGATCACAATGATTCTTTCAATTGATAAATTGAGGTCGATGGACGGCGGCATCGAATATCTGCTCTCGCACATTAATCCTGCCACAACCCGCATTTCCAACGAACCGATCATCGATCGCGTTCTTTCTGGTGATACCCTGATGGGAAAAATTGCCGATGTCAGTTACGAGGTAAGGTTCGAAAGATTCATGCAGTCCGGTGCCCAACTCAACCAATCATCTACCCCGTCCATACACTACGCTGCACAGGTCGGGAATCCGCATGTCATGTCTGGTGTCTTGCGGCGTACGCCTGATGACCTGTTGCGCGTGACCGTGGGCGGTCAAACGGCCTTTGTCCGCTTCGCCCGTGGCAACCATATCCTACTCGGCCGACTCGAGATCGGTGCCGGCATCGGTCTATTTTTGAATTGCGGCTTCAATATCCACAAGGAGCCTGGCTGTAGTCCGCATGGATTAATCGGGGACGTTTTGACCACGATTCAAGAATCAATATACAAACCGAACTGGGAAAATATAGATACCGATGGTGTCATCGACGAATGGCTCAAGGCGGGTGCCGTTTTAAGCAGCACGCTAAGCACCGACAAGACAATCTATTCCATTATCGAGACCTATATTGCCCGAAAGCGAAACGCATTGGCACGCTCCAAGACCGTGTAATCCGATGGACGCTCCAATTAATATGTCCTCTTTGGGTCGAAAGCGGGAATGGATTTGGAAGACTTAGTATTTTAGAAATTGATATGACAAATTTACCTGAAGAGCTATATTGCCCATATTGTAAGTCACGAAATGTAAGTGACACTGGCATTAGTTCTAGAGGCGAGGTCGCTGACAAGAAGAATACTCTCTACAAATGCGAGAATTGCAATCGAACATTTTCGGAGAAGCTGCTTCGCTATCATGAGCAGCGAGATAAACAGCAGGATTAATCGATATTGGGATGCCCACTTTTGGCCAAAAGCGGACACATTCGCAATACAAAGAACCAAGTCAAATTGCGTTTGAACAACCGAAACAATATGCAGTATTCTCTCTATCAACTTGGACAAAAACTCAGTCAGGCCAACCTCCGAGTGACTGCATGGTTTGAGAAATGAGGTGTTCGCAATGATGCGCTGGATATTTGGTTTGTTGATCTCCGTGTCGTTCGCCGCGCCGCTATTCGCACAACCGGCCGACGTGGCACCGGATGCGCTGGTCAGGAAAGTGACCGAGGATACGCTGACAATTGTGCGTTCCAATAAGGATATCCGTACCGACAACCGCAAAAAAGTGATTGATCTTGTGGAGGCCGCCATGCTTCCATATTTTGCTTTTGACAGGATGACTCGGCTGGCGATGGGCAATAACTGGGGGCTGGCGAATTCTCAACAACAGCAAGTTCTCATCAGCGAATTTCGCGCGCTGCTCGTCAATACGTACGCCTCGGCGTTCATGAGTTACAAGAACAAGGCCGTCGAGATCAAGCCATCACGAATGGCGCCCGGCGATACTGATGTCGTGATCAGAACAGTGGTCAATCAGCAGAACGGGCAGCCGCCAGTCACGATCGATTACTACATGGAAAAAGCCGACAGTGGCTGGGAAATTAATGACATTACAATTGAAGGAGTTCGCTGGGTGCTGAATTATCGCAATACCTTCAATAATGATATTCAGAGCAATGGCATTGATGGTCTGATCAAGGCGCTGCAGGACAAGAACCGATCATTGGCGCAGTAGTTCAGCAATTGATTGGTTGCGATGGCAACAAGAGTCGACAGCGGCGCACTGACAACATTTGATGGTCTCGTGCTTTAGAATTGGAAATTCCCATCAATGAAATATCTGCTTTCGACCCAAAGCGGACATTTAGCACTTGGACTCAGGCTGCATTTTAAATAAATTAACAAATGTAAATCGTCAAGTGAAATCGCTTCCACTACTTTGGGCTTTGATACTCGGCGCGGTCGGCTTCGCCTGCGGCTTCTTCGGGCCGATCATTTTTTCGCCCGACGCGAATCAGGGGTCGATGCTTGGCATTTTCGTTACTGGGCCGGCCGGACTGATTGTTGGGTTCGTGCTCGGCCTAGTTGTTTCTTTTTTGCCGATTAATCGTTACCTGCGATACGCAGTGCTCGGCATCGGCTGTATCGCGCTTGCCGGCGTAACGGTTTATTTCAGCATGCCGGCGCCAGCCTATCAGGGCCGTATCATAGACGCGGAAGTGCATGGATGTGCAGCACCGGCCTCAGCGATCGGGAGTGCCATCGAACGCTGGGAGACCGAGATTGCACGGGTAACGGCCCCGCCGCGGGCGGGCTGGAAAGAGGCTGCGCAGCAATCGGCACGGACTGATTCCGGGGTCGTGCTCGAGATGCACGTGTTGCGCGAGCGCCCAATCTACGAAAATCAAAAACCGTGGAACAAGGGCACGCTGGAAGCAAAGCCATGGCGGAGCGAGAACGAAATGAGAAATTATTACGCGCGTGACGCCGGCGTTTCCTGCAGCGACTATCTCAAAACAGGCCGCAAGCTCTATTTCCCGGTCAGCGCGCAGGAAGCACCGAATAACTGGCCGCCCGCCGCGTTGCCGAACTTGCTCGACATGCAGGTGCTGGGACCGGTGCCGGGCCGCTACCAGTCCATGACCACCGACTAATTCAAATCAACGGATTTGCAGCCGGCCGCATCGCACCGCAAATAACTGCCGCGCTCGTACCAGTCGGCAAGCACCCAACGCTCGCAGCGATGTTCGTCTACCACATGCTCGTGACGTGCGGGGCGGTGGGTGTGGCCGTGAATTAACCGCGGATAACCATACGCGCGCAATGCCGCTTCGACCGCGGCAGGCGTCACGTCCATGATTTCCTCGGCCTTGGTTTGTTTGCTGGCTTCGCTTTGCGCGCGTAACTTGGAGATATCCTGCTTGCGCGCGGCGAGTGGACGCGCAAGAAACGCCTGCTGAAAGACCGGGCTCCTGACTTGCGTCCGGAATTTTTGGTAATCGACGTCATCGGTGCACAGCGTGTCGCCGTGCATTAGCAGCGTCGGCGTACCGTATAGATCGGTCAGCGTCGGGTCACGCAGTAGTTTTGCGCCGCTCGCCGCGATGAACCGCTCGCCGATCAGGAAATCGCGGTTGCCGTGCATCAAGTAGAGTGGGATGCCGCGATCAGCAAACGCGCGCAATCCGACAATCACCGACGCGTTGAACGGATCGTCATCATCATCGCCCGCCCAGTATTCGAACAAATCGCCGAGGATGTAGAGCGCTGCGGCCCGCGCGGCGGGACCTTGCAGAAAATCAAAAAATATTTCGTTGATCGCCTGGCGGGTGGGGCAGAGGTGCAAATCGGAGATGAAGACGCTATGTTTCATAAGAAAAAATCTTCGCTCGCGCTAACTTCGTTGCTCGGGGACTTAAAAATCCTCATTTACTGAATTGCGCGTAAACTCCGGTGTTTTTCGCCCCCTCGCGCCTCGTTATCGCCGCGCTCGGGATTTTTTCTGGCCTAGACGACTTCGGCTTTGTTAATAATTACATCTTCGACCGGGACGTCGCGATGTCCGGCACGGCTGCCGGTCTTGACGTTCTTGATTTTGTCCACCACGTCTTTTCCTTCAACCACCTTGCCGAACACGCAATAGCCCCAGCCGTCCTGGCCGGGATGATTCAGGAAATTATTATCGGCGATATTGATGAAGAATTGTGCGGTCGCGGAGTGCGGGTCATTGGTGCGTGCCATTGCAACCGTGTAATTGTCATTCTTGAGCTTGTTGCCGGCCTCGTTCTTGATCGGCGTTTTGGTCGTTTTTTGCTTCATGCCGGGTTCGAAACCGCCGCCCTGGATCATGAAACCGTCGATCACGCGGTGGAAGATCGTATTGTCGTAATGGCTGCTCTTGACGTAATCGATGAAATTCTGAACGGTGAGCGGGGCCTTGTCAGCATCGAGTTCGAGCCCGATGACGCCGTGGGAAGTATGCAGTTTGATCATGTGTTACTTCTTCGGCGCTTTGCCGGAGATGAGTTTTGCACTTTCAATCACGATCGGCGTGCTCGGCACATCGCTAAACGGCGGCTGCGAGCCGGTGGCAACCGCGGCAATCTTGTCGACGACGTCCATGCCCTTGATGACCTTGCCGAACACCGCGTAACCAAAGCCGTCCGGACGCGGATAATCGAGCCCGGCATTGTCGACGACGTTGATGAAAAACTGTGCGGTGGCCGAATTCGGATCACCGGTGCGCGCCATCGCGATCGTGTAGCGGTCGTTCTTGAGGCCGTTGGTCGCTTCGTTCACAATCGGCGCGCGCGTCGGCTTCTCATTAAAGCTGGTATCGAAGCCGCCGCCCTGGATCATGAAGCTGGCGATTACGCGGTGGAAAATGGTGCCGCTATAGTGTCCGCTTTTGACGTAGCCCAGAAAATTATCAACTGTTTTCGGCGCCTTGTCCGGATAAAGCTCGATCGTGATGGCGCCCATGCTGGTTTTGAGCTCGACTTGCGGATTGGCGGCAAGCGCGCCGGTGCTGAACAGCAGCGTTGCGAGCAGCGCCAAAAATCTATATTTCATTTAATGTCCTCCATTGGAATCGAGAATTATGCCGCACCTTCGTAGATGATCCGCCACGTGCCTTTTTCCTTGATCCAGTACTGGCGCTTTTTCATTTTGTTGGAAAGATTGTTGCTGCTGTAATCCTGATCGAAAGTTATCACCGCAAGATCGTCACGGTCCGGATAGAGGAAGATGCTGACGCGGTCGAGTCCGAGCTTGATCCAGGTCTTGCCGGCGTTGACTGTGCGCTTCTGCTGCGACCACGCAGCGAGATTCTGGTGGCCGGCCGAATATCCCGGCGCATAGTGTTTCAGGTATTTTTCCGTTTCGCGGCCTTCCCAGTCATGGCGCCAGTCTTCAACGCTTTGCAGCAATTGTTTGCGCAGTGCACTGGTTTCTTCCGGCTCCGCCCATTCGATATTTTCGGTGATGATGACCGGCGTGATACCGACGCGCAGGTTCTTGCCGATGG
>Ga0074044_10005107_pt1 | contig 10741 bp, 16 predicted proteins | sample BogForMeECP23OM1_FD_94443 | JGI IMG/M metagenome (GOLD analysis project Ga0074044, IMG submission 94443) | Bog forest soil microbial communities from Calvert Island, British Columbia, Canada - Bog Forest MetaG ECP23OM1 | ecosystem: Environmental > Terrestrial > Soil > Wetlands ...
CTTCGGGCACGGCTTCCTCATCCCCGACCCAGAGTCGTGGAATAATCTCGGTGAGAATTGCCTTGTACGCCATTGACTCCTCCTAATTGTAAGCCCAGAGCCTCGAAGGCGTCTCGTACGTGCTCGCGGAAATGGTTGAAGTCCTTCTTCTTACGGAATAACTTCCGTCTCCGCTTCGCCAGTCGCGGCGAATCGGTGCCGAAGATCGAACGGTCTTCGCAAGGACGTTTCGGGAACGCCGCTGACCGTATGAGCGCTGTCGTGGCATTCTTGGCTTTGCGGTTCCTCGAATCCGGTCCGCGCAATGCTGTCAGGATGTCCCACAAATCGGCGCTATAACTCCTCCCGTCGAGCATATCTTGAATCTGGTCGAGGGCCGCACGTAATGTGCGCGGCATCATGATTACTCCTTACTCAGGAATGAACTTTGAGTCCGCTCCGTTAATCTCCCAATGTCCTGGGCCACCAGCCTTGACAACTCCACCTTGATCGAAACTCTTGAGAGTCTTTGCCAATCCTGCCCGCTTTGCGGCCAATGGGCCTTCCTTGCCCGCACGGGCGGAAGCCATCTTGCTTGCGGGAATCTTTTGCCCTTCGGGAACTCCCAATTGCCGATGCAACGCACCCGGATGTTTAATCGCTTTAGCAATCCATTTCTTAGCCATAAGTTCTCCTTAACTATGAATATTTGCCCTGGCGTATAGATGATGTTCCTTAGTCAGTCAGGACGATTTGTCCCTTCTGTGGGGCTGCGATATCGCCTTGTGCTTTCGAAGGCGGGCAACCTGCATCTGTAGCCGCTTTCTCACGGGCAACTGCTCGAATCTCTGCGATAACTTGAGCCTGGACGACTTTCGAATACTCGGCGACGAACTGCTTGAGTACACAATTTGCCCAATCTGTTGCGAAGCGAATAGTCACGCCATCAATCAGGGGCTTAACTCCTGAGCCGAGATGCCACGCCTCTTTTTCATACGCTCGGGTTTGGGCTTCCGTTACCGTCGCTATTACCATCACCCCTCCTCTTTTCTAACTCATCTCGTAACTTCTTAACCTCAGGATCGTACTCCAACTCTTCTACAGTTGACTCTGTCTTATCGAGATATCGACGAGAGAGCACCAAAATCTCTTTGGGGTAATATCCGTCAAGTACTCCGATGTGATCGGAAACTTTCAACAACAACGTCGGGGTCAGGTGCTCTTTGCCCGATTGGTGGTCTCGAAGCATTTGAACGTACAACATTCGAAGACGCTTCATCGACCTGGGTGTGCTCTTACCCATGACTCCTCCGTTTGGTTGATTAGAACAATGTAATATCTTTAAGTACTGCACCCTTCTGGAATGCCCCACGTTGGGTAAGCATCTTGTGCCACGAATCGAACGCGGGCCCATGTTCATCAGAAAAGTGCGTAGCCACATGTATCATTTCGTGAAGCAACGCCGCGATCTTAATAGAAGCAGTCGTGCACTTAGCCCGATTAATGAGGATGACGTACTGGTTAGGGTCTTGAGGACGATGTTCCGTGCTGGCACAATCGGACTCTTCGCCCTTTCGCGCCCATCGAACGAGAACATTATCAGGCAAAGTTCCTTCAAAAAATCTGGAATTCATGAGCCTGTAATATTTCTTGAGGCTAGGATCTGACCTGCCCTTGTTGATCATTGCAGCCCACCCGGAATCCATAAGGTTACCTAGGGGCTGGTGGATATCTCGCACCAGCCCATGTTATAAAACCCTGTCAGTTTTTACAGAGCCTTTTTCACATCCGCTTCAGCCTTGGAAACATCGGCTTTCGCCGCAACTTCTTCCTTGGCCACGAAGGCTTTGATCTTGCGCCCAATAGCGGGCGATACCGTGCCAGCGACATATGCGGCGGCGACTACTGCGATTTCAACGAACATAGAATCTCCTTTCGAAAAAGAAATTTATACTTTTTCTTACCCGTGCTGCGGCCCCATAGACAGACCATCCGACGCAGCTGAACCGGCTGGTGCTTTCGGAAGCCCTGGTCTCGGGGCCGTGGTGCTGATCGGAACTGTTGGCAACGAGTATGTAGGCACGAGAGTCGCCCCCACGCCCGCTACGGTATCGTCCGCCAGAATCTGAGCAGCCCGCTGTACAGTACCATCCACTAGTTTGAGTCCTGCTAGTCCTGGGGGTACGGTACCGAGGATGGTGCCGCTATCATAAGGGCCAACCGTTCCGGTCGCTCCCGCCGTGTTTGCGGTGCCCGGGGCTTCGTCTCGACCATTTTTGCCGTCAAGTTGATATTGTGCGACCCGCCCTTGGGGTTGCTGTCCTGCTACGCCGCTGCCTGCTGGTTCAAGAGTTGCTGCCATGATATCTCCTTATTTCACCCGAGGGTGTGTCGTAAACCAATCGACCGCAAGATTGTTTCGCAAGGGCCGTCGGATATTCGGTCTCTTCAAAAAATTCGCGTACTTCGTATTACCACGAGATAGCGGAACATCTGTCGTCTTACTCAGCCGATAGGCTTCCCGCATCTGGTTATTGTCATACACATTCGGGGTGTCGCACAAGTGCCAAGTGATGAAAAGATTGTTCGACCGAGGCTGGCGATTCTGATCTCCGTAGCGATTGTCCTGCCAGAGAAAGATTCCCTTGTCTGCCAGACGCTTACCGACCCATCGGTCTTCCGCCCAATCATCTGGCCTTGTCGCCAGGATGACTTCGGTCGCCTGTCGGTCTAACCAATACCCACAACCGCCTGCGGCGAACTTAATCCCCTTCGAACCACCTATTGGTGCCCCGATGAAGTTGTGCTCGTCGAAATGACTGTTCATCAACTTCCCGATATCGATGAACGTATCAGGGAAGCACTGGAAGATGTAATCGTAGCCGTGGTCAAGAGCCCACTGATGACTATGCCATGTCTTATGACCCATGTACAAGTAGCCGTCGGGGCACGGGACGAGAACCTCATCGTCCTTCGGAACGTAATTCGTCTTCGGCTGGTTCCTAGTTGACCGAGCCTTTATCTTGTGGCCTTTGCCCGCGTGCACGAGAGACGGTTCCAATAGAGCGTCCTCCTCGGCGCTTACCGGGGTGCCGTCACCAATGAAAATCTTGTAATCGAGGTTCGGATACTTCGCAACCTCTGCTCCCCACGTCTCCCGAATCGCCTGATGGTCTCCATTCTTTGCACCCGTGACCCAGCCTGAAACCGTGATGAGAGCTTTCGGAACTTCTCCCGTCATGCCTCGGTGCACACGATACATTCGGGCGGTTTCATACCCAACCCTGAAGCCGACGTGCGTCGAAATCAAAGCATTCGTCGGACGAACCGCGTAGTCGCTATACCGCTTGTCTTGATGCAGGGGGATTCCCTGGCTCCGCAAAACGCCCGATAGCCAGCAATCTTCTGCCCAACTATCGATCTTTTTATCACATACAAAACTGATCGCCTTTCGGCTCGCCCACCAGCCGCCGCCGCCCGCGACATTCTCGCCTGACGGGCCGCCACTAAAGTCGTACTTCTCGAAGTCACTCTTGCTCAATCGGTCGAGAACGACGTATGTGTCGGTGTCAACTTTGTAGACGAAATCGTACCCATGCTCATACGCCCAGCGAAGAACTTCCCGTGTCTTAACGGGGAGGTGAAGATAATCATCTGGCACGGGCAATAGGATCTCATCAGCCTGGGGCTCGTATGGGGCTTCCGCTGCTGTTTCCTTCTCGCAAGCATTACACTTGTCTCGGTAGTTGATCCCCCGATTCTCATCGGAAGGATTGCCTATCGAACCTCGGATCGCTCTCTCCTCGTCGGCACTCGCAGAAGTTCCATCCCCAATGAAGAACTTGTATTCTGCCTCGGGGAACTTTGCGATGTCCTGCAACCACGTATCCCTTACCGCCTGATTAAATCCGTTGCGGGCATCTCGACGACAACTCACGATGGCGATAAGAATCTTCATGGCTCCTCACTGATATTTCTTCTCTATGATCGCCTTCCACTCACCATCCCGATTGTACTGATGGACTATGGAGAATGGGGTCTTCCCGTCAGGTGTTAGAACGGTCGCCGAACCTTTGTCGAAAATCGGGGTATCGTCAGTCTGGTTATTGCGGTCGAAATTGATATGACTATGGAATCCGTTGCCCCTAAAAACGGAGCATGTCGCCGTGAACCCTTCTGCCATTCTCGGAATCGACGTCACCTCTTTATAGGGCGACTGGCGAAGGAAATAATTCAAAACCGCTTGGTCGATAGGCGAGTAATTGTTGAATCGCCCCTTCCGAACCATCGTGTCCCGAACATATGTATAGACATCCAGAAACACTTTATAAATCAACTCGGATGTTCCCGCCAATGTCCCGCAACATAAAGCCTCGTGATGCCGAATATATTCGTAATCGGCATCAGACATGGCGTCTCGCAGGCAGTTATCGTTAAAGCCTTCGTCTCGAATGCGCCAACATTCGGTGGCGGCGGCTATCCTACTCGAACCCAAGTGCAAATCCAACCATACCGAAGGATCGGTCTGAAAAACCACGTCACCAACATCTGTCCATACGATGTATCGGAAGTCTTGATAGTGATCCTTCAAGAAGTCCAACATCGCAACAAAACGCCCCTGCGCCAAGAAGTTGGTATCGTTAATTCCCTCGACAGTGAAATCTACGAGTTCGAAGCCGAAGCCCTTGAGAAAATTTCGGGTCTCCTCAGGCATCTGATCTACGAACATCATCTTACGACCGGCGAAGCCTGATACCGAAAGCGATTTAGCGTAGTACCTGATGTGGTCAATGCTGCACCAAGAGCCTCGAATACAAGAAACCACCAAATCATTCTGCATGTCTCCCCCTAATCATTTCCTGTATGCTATTTTCAAGGTTCTTCATCGGCCACCAGCCTAACTCAGCGGCGGCCTTAGAAACGTCGAGCACATTGTTCGCGACATCGACCTTGCGTGCTTCTGAAAAGTGAACGTTTACCTTCTCCCCCATAGCCGCCTCGATGATGGAAACCAAGTCCAACAGGGAGTGACCTCGCCCGCTGCCGATGTTGAATGTCCTGGAGGGACCCGCATGCCGCAGCATTAGCACGAGCGCCTTCACGACATCGTCGACATGAACGTAATCTCGAACGGTAGCCCCGTCGCCCCAGATTTCTATGGGCACGTGCTTCGCCGCGTTGTAAATGAACTGCGAGACCGCGCCGTAATTCTTTCCTACTGCGTGACCAGGGCCGTAAGCATTCGAGATTCTGAGGATTCGGTAGTCCAACCCCCACGCATGATAAAACATGCCCAAATATTTCTCTACGGTCAGTTTGTGGATGCCGTAAGCGCAAATCGGGTCGGTGCAGTCGTCCTCTTTTATAGGACAACGCTTCGGGGCTCCGTATACCGCACCACCCGAAGATGTATAAATCACCCTCTTAACCCCGTTGAGTCTTGCCGACTGTAACATGTGCAGCGTCGGCAGCACGTTTGACATCAAGTCGAACTTCACATCCCGGTTAGAAGATGACGGAAGGGTTGTGGATATCAGGTGGTAAATCACATCCACACCCTGGATGGCGCTATTGACTAATTCCGCATCGGAGAAGTCACCCTGCACCCATTCTACACCCGCGTGAACCGGTATCACTCCTCGGCTAAGGCAACGTACCGCGTGCCCCTGGCCGATGAGAGCCGCGCACAATCTCTTACCTACGAAGCCGCTTCCTCCTGTTACTAGCGCCTTCATTTCCCCTCCAAGTTGGCACGAACCTTCTCGAACGCGGCAAGACTTGCCCCGACGACCTGATCCATGTTGTAATACTTGAACATAGCGAGCCGACCGACGAACGTTGTGTTTGGTGTCGCATCTGCCGACGCTTTATACTTCGCGTATATCTCCGCAGATGCCGGGGATAAGACCGGATAAAAGGGCTCTTTCTCTATCGAGAACGCTTCAGGGAACTCCCGCACGATAGTCGTGTTCGGACATTGCTGCCCGGTCGCGTGCTTGATCTCGATGATGCGCGTAAAGTCGAAGTCGTTCGGGTAATTGACCTGAACGGTCGGCTGATAGAAGTCAAGCCCGAATGTCTCATGCTCGAATCGCATTGAGCGGTACGGCAACATCCCGTACTCGTACCCGAAGAACCGGTCGATGCATCCTGTATAAACGAGGTGCTTGTGCTCTATCGGAAAGTCCTGATACGATGTCCCCGTCAAGACTTCAACCAGCGGTGATGCCCCCAGGAGTCGTTGGAACATCGCATCGTACCCGTCTTTCGGCATGCAAGTATACTTGCCATCGAGCCGCCGATCATCACGAGATGTCCGAATTGGAATCCGCAAGCAGACAGCGGGGTCGAGGTCTCTCGCGGAACAATTCCACATCTTCTTGATATACCCGCGATAGAACATGTCGTAAAGTTCCCAGCCGACCTGGGATATAATTGCTTCCTCGGAGTTTAGCGGGTGCACAATAGGCACTCGGCGCTCCACAAGGTACGCCTCCATTTCCTCAGTCGTGCTGGGTTGACCTACTAACTGCTCGTAAGTCTGAAGGTTGATGGGGAAACTCCACAACTTACCCTGCGTATAACTCTTCGCGGTATATGTTGCGGGAACCCATTCGGTGAACTTAGAAAGGTAGTTGAACACCCTGTCCGAGTTCGTACTAAAGAGATGGCCGCCGTAGGGGTGAACCAGCACACCTCTATCATTGTACTCATCATGCGCGTTACCGCCGACATGCGCCCGCTTCTCTAGGACGATGCACCGTTTACCGATGCTGCTGAGACGTTCCGCCATTACCAGCCCGGCGAATCCCGCGCCGACTATAAGGACGTCGCACTTCATAAAACAAGGAGCCCCGGCAATCGAGATGTAAAGAAATTTCCCTTGTACGTCAATGCGTACTTATGCGCGATGTAGTGCGAGTAATTCCAGGTGAAAATGCACGTATGTTGCGGCTGGCTCGCAAGCCAGTCCTGGGTGCTCCGAATTGGAATCCCCGTCCCTGGAATGAACTTGTACTGCTTCGCAGGAGTATCATCGGCGACTGCCTCAATGAGGTCCTGGTCGATGCCCGCATAATTCAGGAAGACTGTCGCCTTCGCTGCGGCACCAAACCCCCACACGGTGCGTCCCTTGTCTCGTAGTCGAACCAACGCATCCTTGAGATTCTTCGCGTACTCATCCGTACGTGCCTGGAGTTGGCTTATTTCTTCCAATCCAGTATCCTTCCACGGGCATTTATGCGACGTGTTGCACGCGAAGATGCGAAGCGAGCCACCAAGAACGTCCGGCATCGGCTCAATGCGCCGGATATTCAAACCATGGCGCTCAAACAGCATGACCAACGACTTGATGGAAAAGTAGAAAATGTGTTCGTGATAGACCGTATCAAACGTCGCTTGGGAAACCAAGTCGCCCAAATACGGAACCTCGACGATAACTGTACCGCCGGGATTCAAAACTTCCGCGAATCCCGCAACGACATCATTGACGTCCGGGCAATGAGCCAGAACGTTATTAGCGTGGACGATGTCGGCCTTAGGCAGAGTCTTCGCTACTTGCAATGAAAATAATTCTTGAACCGTCGGCACGCCCTTGAGAGCCGCTTCGTTCGCAGGCCCGCGAGCGACATCCACACCCAGGACAGGAACGCCAGTCTTGCGATAGAAGTGAAGAAGATATCCGTCATTGCTACCAACTTCGATTACGAATCGTGGGCGCTTCTCCGCGATTACGCTTCCGACTAACTTCTCCGCCCGATCCACAATCGGAGCCATGACCGAAGAGTAGAAGGAATACTCGCTGAACATCTCCATCGGGGGAACAATTTCCTTGAGTTGCCCAAGTGAGCACGCATCGCAGTACATGACTTCGAGCGAGTGACTCGCGCAAGTGTCGTACTGATGATCCAGAAGTCGATTGACCAACGGCATGCTTCGCAGGGAGAGTATTCGATGATTGGTCGTGGCTTGACAACTTCGACAAATCATTCTCCCTCCTTAAGAAAACTCTCGTGACATTCAACCATCCACTTCGGATCGTATCCACCTCGGTCTCGTGAAGACATGTGAACGGAGACATAACCGCCGTCACGTTGCCAAATACCTTTTTCCCAATACGGAAAGGCACTACCGCCGCCATTATCCGTCCAATATCTCGCGTCGTGCGTCATTGGAATGCCCGCTTTACGAAGCGTATCACCCGTCGCGCAATCTGCCGCCCAACTTGTTGGCGGATTCTCGTTGGCGATTGCCTCTGCTGCTTTGGGTCCGAGCCAATAGCCGCATCCACCGCCTAACCAGCCTTCACCATTCCAGTTGAACACAACACAACCAACCGCCTCATGCTCGGCATACCCAGAGGACATCAACCGAGGAACAGGGGTGTATGTATCGGAGCAGGCTATATGAAGGTGGGTATATCCCGCGTCGAGTGCCCATCGAGCCGTTGCTTGCTGTTTCTCTGCAGTATGTTGATACCCGTCATCAGCATCAACGATTAGTTCATCTGGTTTTGGGTCAGTACAACCACGGCCAACAACAAATCGATGGTCTACAAGATGGCCCCATCGCTTAAGCCACGTATCACGAACTACTTGATCAAATCCGTTGGTGCGGTACGGAGCACAACTCGTCAGCAATATGATTGGGTTCCGACGCATACCTTCTCCTAATCAGCAACCCAAACTGTGTCGGCTACTTCTGCTCCGAGCCAATGCCCGCCGATAGTTTCTTCAACGGCGGCAATGACGCTGGTGTATCCCCAATCATGCCCGCAGAACAATCCGCCTTCGGCCAGTAGGGGCCGCCATGCTCGGATGTCCATTTTGACGCTCTCATAATCATGAGACCCATCAAGGAAAATCATGTCGAAGCGAATGTCCTTGCACTCGACTGCGCCGTCGAGCGAAAACTTCCGAATCAGTCGAATGTTCGTGAGCCCTTCCATATTCTTCTGAAATTCATCGTACAGCCATTCGGGATAGTCGCCCTCGAAAAACCGAGCCATCTCTGGTGTGCCGCATAGCGGGTCTACGCAATAGACGAGACCTTCTGTGTTATCAGCCGTCGCTCGGGCACTGCCGCCTGTCCACGAACCAATCTCCACAATCATCTTTCGCGTTCTCGCCTGTTCCGCGAGCCACTTGTAATATACTGGCCCTGCGGGGTGTGCTCCAGGGATATTGACTGCGCGTTCGATGTCAACCATCACCCCTCCTGAGATTCTGGAATCGTGCCCTACCACGAGGCGGAAGCCGATGCCGTGGCCGTCACAAAATTAATGAGCCCCTCGGCGACTGGCATCGCGGCGAAGGGCTCTTGTGTCGGTAGGTGGTGGGGTTTCCACGCTTTCCCGCTCTCGCGGGGGAGGAACCTACCGTTTGTCGGTAAGACGTAAAAGTGGGGGGAGCCCGTAATTCGGACTACAACCCCCTAATGTGTGACCGATTTCCTATATTGAGTCGCCCTCTTCGTGGGCATTATACCTCACTCGGTCGGCTCGGTCGGGCCTAAACTTTGGGCAGTTTCGCCCTATGTTCTCCTCTCTCTTATTAGGGAACTCTGCGTTTTCAACGACTTACGAAGTTTTTTCGGAACGCAATTTCCTGTAACTTGTTGAAAATAAAGAGAAAAATATTGGGCACACTCTGTTTTCACTTAAGAAATTATTCGGGCTTCTCGCCTGAAGGACGAACTTTCCATCCCCCGCCTGTAGTATAACCCGTGTCTTGGACATCCGAGATGGTTCCCAACTTGCCGTCTGATCCCACATAGCTAAGACGGGGGTCGACGCCCGCCCACATCGTGAGCCCTTCACGGGCCAGCAATTCATTCCAATATTCTCGGGAGTCAGGGTTTATACCCTTTAGTTTCTTACGCTTACGATATTTACCCATCGTCTTCCTCTTCCCCGACACGATCCAGCTTCCTTATCGGCCACGCCCGGGTGCCAAGCGCCTCGTTGTCAAATGCAACAACCTGCAGTTTATCCGTAGTGTCGTCCATCGGAATAATGAGGCCCGATTGTATCGTGCCCTCGCCTGTAAAGAAACTCGTTACCCGTTGCCCGATTGAGAATGCCATGAAAACCGCCTTTCTGTGCCCGATTTCGTGCTTTTTACAAATAACAGCCCGACTTATTCCACGCTCTTGGGGCGGATGTATTACCCAGACTTCCCGTCTTGCATGGCGGTGACGCGCCATCTGGTTGTAGGTGAAACCCAGTCGGTCTCTCACTGTTATTACTCCTACTTCTCTACATTATCACGAGCGGCACCGAAATGCAAGAGTTATTTTTCAGTTGACTCGTGCGCTCGCTCGTGCTATGATTGAAAAGTGAGAGCAGAACTCCGCTCATCCTAGTACTACCCAGCAGTAACCAATCGCCTACGGGCAAAAGGAGAAACATTATGGGAATCGTAATCACGAAGAAAGTCTATGAACTCGCCGACGAAGGCCTGCACAACGTCGTCATTTCACGAATCGACGATGTAGGTCTAGTTGAGACGCAGAACGGCACGAAAGACAAGGCCGCTATTTATTTCACCTGTCTGGATCAGAAGGCGAAGGATGGCGGAGAAGTCGATTTGCGCTACCTCGTCAACAAAGTCATCACCGATAAGTCCACGCTTGGAAAGATGCTCAAGGCGTTGAAGATTGACACCGACGACAACTTCGACATGGACGATTTGATTGGAGTCAAGGCGCAGGTGGTTGTACAGCATAACAAAGCCGAGAACGGCAACACCTACGCTAACATCAC
>Ga0074044_10005108_pt1 | contig 10739 bp, 8 predicted proteins | sample BogForMeECP23OM1_FD_94443 | JGI IMG/M metagenome (GOLD analysis project Ga0074044, IMG submission 94443) | Bog forest soil microbial communities from Calvert Island, British Columbia, Canada - Bog Forest MetaG ECP23OM1 | ecosystem: Environmental > Terrestrial > Soil > Wetlands ...
CCAGGTAGGGCAGAGGATAATTGCCCATTGCGGAAGACATGTTAATCACGCGCCCGGACTTTGCCTTGAACATGTGCTGTCCGACGATCTGTGTGCAAAGAAAATATCCCTTGAGGTTTACGTTCAGAATCTGGTCCCACTGTGCTTCAGTCAGTTTCAGGAAGGGGACGTTCCATCCCTGGCCGGCGTTGTTCACGAGGATGTCAACTTTGCCGAACGCTTCTATGGTTCTGGAGGCAAGCTTCTCGATCGAGGCCCGGTCGAGCATGTCAGCCGCGACAGCCAACGCTTTGCCACCACGCGTCTCGATCTCCTGCGCCACGCAGTTCAGGTCGGCCTGAGTCCGGCTCGCGACAACTACATTGGCGCCTGCCTCTGCGAGTGCAATCGCAATTGCCTTTCCGAAGCCACGACTACCGCCAGTTACAATTGCAACCTTGCCATCCAGCGCAAACATATCTTTACCCATGTTTCTTCTCCCAACGTTTCTTCTCCCAACCCGGGAGTTAATAACAAAGTTATCTTTCCGCTCGCGGAACTAACTCCCGCGTACTTCGCCTTCAGACAGTTGCCCCCGTGCCGGTCAGTTGCCAGTAAATCTCGGCTTGCGCTTTTCCAAGAACGCAACCGTGCCTTCCTTGGCATCATGAGTCGCAAATGCTTTCGCGAACTGGGTCAACTCCCGATCAATTCCGGCTGACAAATCGTGGTCCAGCACGAGATTGACACACTCTTTGGCCCAAGCCACCATCAGCGAACTCTTGGAGATGATCGCCTTTGCAAGGCCGGCCACCTCTGTGTCCAGTTCCTGAGGAGCGACGATCTTGTTGACCAGTCCCCATCTTGCCGCTTCCTGCGCGGTAATCGGATTGCCGGTCAGAATCATCTCCATGGCTTTGGCCTTTCCAACGATTCTAGGCAAACGCTGACTCGCCCCGCCGCCCGTAATCACACCGAGTTTGATCTCCGGTTGGGCAAACGAAGCGCGATCGGTGCAGATACGAAAATCACAGGCGAGAGCGATTTCGCTTCCCATGCCCCACGCCATACCGTCCACGGCGGCAATCACCGGCTGAGGTAACCTCTCCAGCAGCGTGGGGCTGAAGTGATGGTCGAGTATCTCCTTAACCTTTTCCCAACCATGCTCGTCAGCGGTCCGCGACCATGAATTGAGCATGTTGATGTCGGCGCCGGCCAGGAAGTTATCGCCCGCGCCCTTGAGAACGACCACGCGCACGCCGTCATCAGCCTTAATAAGATCAACCGCTGCTTTGAGTTCCTGGGACATCTGCTCGCTGTAAGCATTGAACACGGCCGGGCGATTAAATGTAATCGTGGCGATACCCTCGTGCGCCGCATAGAGGATGGTCGCGAACGCCGCTCGGGGTGCGATGCTAGGTTGCTGTAAAGTCGACACGGTTTCCTCCGCTGACTACACGTACACTCTTTTCAGATTTTCCCGGATGTATTGGGCCACGGTTTCGCCGGGCAACCCCGGGAGAAACACTTCGTCAATTCCCATTGCCTTTAGTTCGTCGAAATCCACTTCGGGAATTACACCCCCCATGATTACCAGGACGTCGTCCATTTCATGTTCCTTCAGCCCTGACATCAGCTTCTTGGCGATGGAGAGATGACCGCTCGTCATGATGCTCACACCGATTACGTCAACGTCCTCCTGCAGCGCCGCGCTGATGATCTCCTCCGCCGTGCCAAAGCGAAAATAGATAACTTCCATCCCCGCGTCGCGAAGCTCTCTCGCGATCAACTTAGTACCGCGGCCGTGAACATCAATTTTCTTCTTTGCCAGCAAAACTTTAATTGGTCGCTCCACCATGATCTTTGCCTCCTTTCAGTCAGTGACCACCCAGCCAAAAGCGTTTCGCATGGTCTCCATCATTTCGCCGTTCGTCACTCCCTTGCCGGCTGCGTCCACCAGCACCGGCATCAAATGCCCGGCGCCGCCTTTGAACTGGTCACAGGCATTCTTTAACGACAGGAGGGCTCCATCTACTTCCTGCTGGCTTCTCTTCTTTCTGAAGGCGCGCAAGCGCTCAATGGCTTTCCTTTCGATGGCATAATCCACTCGGAACGGTTCGTGCTTTTCCTTTTCATCCATGACGTAGCGGTTGAGCCCGACCATGGGCAGCGTTCCCTTCTTGATCTGCAACTTTGTCTGGTAGGCGCTATTGTCGATATCGCGCTTGATGCTGCCGTCGGCCAAACCTTTCATGTAGCCTCCGAGATCCTCGACGCGGTTGTAGATTTTCCAGGCCTCTTTTTCCATTTGATCGGTCAGCCATTCCACGTAGTAGGAGCCCGCCAGGGGATCGGCCACATCCTTGAGGCCGCTTTCCCACATCATGATCTGCTGGGACCGCAAGGCCGTCCGGTGGGAAAGTTCAGTGGGGATGCCGATGGTCTCATCGAAGGAACAAGAATGAATGGATTGCACGCCGCCCAGAACCGCAGCCATGATCTGGATGGTGATTCTTGCGGTGTTGTTCAGCGGTTGCTGCGCCGTGAGCACATTCCCGGCCGTGTGCACGTGCACGCGGGCGTGCATGCATTGGGGCACGGTACAACCCGCTTTGCGCGTGATCTCCGCCCACATTTTCCGATGGGCGCGCAGCTTGGCAACTTCTTCGAAGAGGTTGGTTTGGATTCCGACCTGGAATCCCAGCCGTCCCACGAAGTGATCCGGTTCAAGCCCCGCAGCTTTCCCGGCATCGATGACCGACTTACCCCACGCCAATCCGTATGCCAGTTCCTGAACCGGCGTGGCGCCTGCCTCCGAGAGGCCGTACATAAAGATGTTGGCCGTGTTCCAGGCCGGGGCGTGCTTGGAGCAGTACTGGATAAGATCGGTCATCAAGGCGTACCCGAGGTGAGGCGGCCACGAGGGAATGTCTTGCACCGCGATGCGCGGATACCAGTTCATGGAATTGCCGCGTAGAGAATCCGCAGTTTGGCCGCGACGCTGGGCCGCCGCGATGATCAGCGCCAATCCCGGCAGGCAGTTATCGCCAGTGATGAGCGAAAAGTTCGTTTTTTCCAACTCCCAGTCGCGAATCAGTTCGTCGTAGTCTTCCACGGTGCACAGGTGCACGCCGCATTGCCCAACGTTGCCCTCAGCCTCGGGATGATCGGCGTCAATTCCATACATGGTCGGAAGGTCATAAACCACATTGAAGACTTTGTGGCCAAAGTAGCCTTCCATGCCTTGTGCGACCAGGCTCTCCATTTTTTTGCGTGTTTCTTCCACCGTGCCGTAGCCGAAAACCATCTGTTGCATCCACGGTGTCAAGGCATAGCCGTCGGGATACAAGCCCCGCGTGTACGGGTACACGCCCGGCATGTTGGCAAGATCGAGGCTTGCTGTGTCTTCCGGCGTATACACGGATCGAATGGGTATGCCGGAAAGATTCGTTTTAGGCGTAATCTTATCGGCATATTTCTGGCGCGCCTTGCTCCAGGCTTCTTTCGCTTTGTCGAAACCGTTGTTGTTTGGCTGATTGCTCACAGCTCGTACCTCGCTGAAATTTGGTCTGATACTCCTTGCGCCTTCTTCTGTCCCGTAACTAAACCGGCTACGTCTGACTTGATCCGTCCTTAATCTCTTGGACCCACAATCGCAATGGCAGCTTGAAATCCTCCGGTCGGATTTCCGCCCTGGCACTGCGCGAGTCCGAGATCCACATGCTTCACCTGGCGCGCGCCGGCCTTTCCCTGAATCTGCTTGTACAGTTCGTAGATCATGCGCAAGCCGCTGGCGCCGACGGGATGACCAAAGGCCTTCAGCCCGCCATCTGTGTTCACCGGTAAGCCGCCGCCAGCCGCGAAAAAACCGGAGAGAACATCTTCCTTTGCTCCGCCGACGGGACTGAACCCGAGCGACTCGTAGTTGATGAGCTCGGTAATCGTGAAGCAGTCATGCACGCTGGCGACGCTGATTTCTTTTCGCGGGTCCTTGATTCCCGCCTGTTCGTAGGCCCGTTTGCTGGCAGCTACGGTTTCATTCCAGATCGTATAATCGCTGTTCTCACGTTCCTTAATGCGGCCGGAGTAGACATCCCGTCTTCCCACCGCGAGTCCCAGGCCTTTGACCAGGACGTAGTCGTCGCGGAAGTTCTTGGCGAGATCGGCACGCACCAGAATTGCCGCGGCAGCTCCGTCGGTCGTAGGACAGCAGTCAAAAAGTCCCAACGGCCAGGAAATGATCGGCGCCTTCAACGCCTTTTCCACGGTAATTTCACTTTGGAAATGAGCTTTTGGCGCAAGCGTGCCATTGTGATGGTTCTTCACCGCAATTTGCGCCAGGATCCTTCTGCCTTCTTCGACATCGATTCCATACTTGTCGAAGTATCGTATGGCGGCCGAGGCATAAGCCGCCGGCGCCTGCATGTATCCGAAGGCGGGATGATAGCCATAAGGAAAGGTGAGAGAGCCGGTGCCGGTGTCCTTGCATTTTTCAACCCCGACTGCCAGCACGATGTCATACGCACCCGCTGCAATTGCAAAGGTAGCGTTTCTGAGGGCTTCCAGCGCGGAGGCACAATTGTTCTCCACACGTGTAATCGGCACGTTGTCCCATTGCAGCGCTTCGCTGAGAATTCCTCCCGTAAGACCGCTCAGCAAAGTCCCGATCCAGGCCGCGTTGATGTCGGCCAGTCCAAGGCCAGCGTCCGCCAAAGCCTCGTGGACTGCGTCGAGGAGCAGGTCGGCGACGGAGTGCTCGAAGTCCTCCTTGAACTTTGTGCACCCCATACCGACGATGGCAACTTTGTTTTTGATACTTTCCATCTTCGAATCCGCCTACCTTATCTTTCTGGCCTTCCATCCATAAACCGGTACGTCATGATCAGAGGGCAGTTTCCGGAAAGTCATTTCCAGGGTGTCGCCCACCTGCACATCCGCCAGTTCGGCGTCCGCAATCTGGAGGCGCGCGCGCACTTCAGGAAAATCCACGATCGCCCAGAACGGAGCGATCCCACTGCCATATCCCAGGTTGTCCACCGTGCAGCTGAAGACAGTCGCCGTCTGATCGGAAAGACGTACCTTGTCGTAGGAATCAGTCTTCGAGCATTGGGAACATACGCGGTGAATCGGATACTGAACGTGTCCGCAGGCGCTGCACTTCATTCCCTGGAATCGGAGAAGAGAATCTTGATCCCGCCAGAGGATGGTGGCGGCTGGACGAACGGGTGGCATGCGATCCGTTTTAGCCGGCAGGATGCCCCGCCAGAGTGCGTACTGGTTGTAACTACGCAGATTTTTCTTGGACGCCAAATGCCCATCCATTCCCTTGCCACTCTTCACCTGGTCTCGCAATACCTCGAGCAGGAGCACGTCGCAGCCATTTCCGTAATTGGCGAAAAGAATAAGGTCGCCCGCCTTGCCATGCTCCAAACATGAAATCAGCTGCATAGGACCGAAGGCCGCTCCGGCATGACCAACGGTGGAGTAATGCGGGGAAGCCACCTGCTTCGTCAGGTCAAATCCAACCTTCCTGGCGACATCCCAATATGCTCTCTCGTTGGGCGCGTTAGAGACAAAGGCAGCAATGTCTTTTGTTTTGTGGTTAAACTTCTTGAGGGCATCTTCAATGGCCTTGGGAACGATGCGGAGTATCCCCTCGCTTAGCGCGAAGCGCTCTTCCCAGAAGCGAACGTAGCTGTCCCCGGCCCTTCGCCAGTAATCGAAGATCTCGTCGGCTACGCTATAGCTTCCCACCCATCGAATCGCGGGATCGGAGTCTCCCAGCAGGAAGGCGGCGGCGCCATCTCCCAGCGCCGACTCAAAGGGAGTGCCCGGCTGGCCGAGACGGCAATCGGCAATGGCCACCAACGCCTTCTTAGAGTTTCCCGCTCCAACACTGTTCGCGGCGGCGGTCAATGCCCCGGTTCCCGCCCGTAACGATCCAGAACAATCCAGGGTGCTGATGTCGGTGCGAAGATCAGTTGCGGCGGCAACCGTTACCGCGGCCTGCTTTTCCAGGAACGGTGAAGTTGTCGAGGCAAAAATCACGTTGTCCACCAAAGCTCTGTTGGTCGAACCCAAACACTCCTGAGCGGCCGCCACTGCCATGGTCAGGCTGTCTTCATCCTCAGCGGCAACCGAGCGTTCGCCTTTTGCGGATGCGGACGCGCCCCAGGCTTTGCCGATCTCTTCGAAAGCCAACCGATGTAGCGGTATGTACGCTCCGAACGACTCGATGCCAACCACCCTGTTCTCCTTGCTCCCGTCTACGTCATCAACTTAACGAATCAGAAAAATGTCTCTTCCATCTCCCAAGCCGATGAATCTCCCCAACGAATCGCGGCAATTTTTCCGTCGGTGACCGGAAGCACGTTTCCGATGAAGTATTTCGCGCTTTCGATCTTGCCTGCCAGATACGCGGCCTGCGGCTTACGGCGGATGAATTCCTTCCGCTGTTCGTTGTCCTTGTCCTTGTCTTGCAGTCCTTCCTTCGAAAGCAATGATTCCAGTTTTTCGCTCGCTGCCAGGGCGCTCCACAGCAAGAAATAGGAGACGAACACGTCGCCGGCGGCGTCGAGAAATGGCGTGGCTTTCAGGAGGGAATAGAAGTTACCGGCGCGAGTTGACTGCTCCGCCAGGTGAGCGGGCAATTCCTGGAGCGCGGTTTTTGTCTTGTGGAAGTGGGTGAGATACTTTTCCCATCCGGGCCAGCCCGAACTCTGACAGACGATTTTGTCCATCCCACTTAGAAAATCCTGGAAGACGCGGCCCTGATCCATCGCCACCTTGCGAACGGCAAAATCAATCGCCTGAACCCCGGTCGTGCCCTCAAAGATGCAGGCCGCCTTGGAATCACGCATAAACTGCTCGACGGGACATTCGCGGGTGTAGCCAAAACCACCGTGTATCTGGATGGCGTGGGAAGCGAACTCAACGCCTTTTTCGGTGGGGTAAGCCTTGCAGATCGGGATGAGGAGTTCAACGATGTTGCGCCACCATGTTTTTTCCTCCGCGGTTTCTGCGATCGCCGAACGGTCCATGGCATATCCGCAGAAGTAGAGCATGGCCCGCATGCCCTCGATATGAGATTTCATCAAGAGAAGCAGCCGCCGGACGTCTGGGTGCCGGATGATGGGAACCTGCGAGCTGGAACCTGGATCCTTGAGGCTCGCGCCCTGTTTTCGCTCCCGGGAGTAGTTGAGGGCGTGCAGATACGATGCCGAGCAGATGCCCTGGCCCCACATCCCGACTTCCAGGCGGGAGGCATTCATCATGTGAAACATGATTTTGATGCCATCGCGCTCCCGGCCAAGGAGGTAAGCCGTGCAGGCTCCCTGTTCGCCGAAAGACATCGTTGTCGTGGGCGAAGCACTCAGACCCATTTTGTGCTCGACACCAATACAGCGAACATCGTTTGGCTGGCCAATGGAGCCGTCTTCATTCAACCGGTACTTGGGAACAATGAAGATGGACAGACCCTTGGTTCCGGGCAGGTCCCCATCAATCCGGGCCAGAACCATGTGGACGATGTTTTCGGCGATGTCATGATCCCCATTGGTAATGAATATCTTTTGGCCGGTCAGGTGATAAGTGCCGTCACCATTCTTCGTTGCTTTGACTTCAATAGCGCCCACATCCGATCCGGCCGAAGACTCGGTCAAGGCCATCGTCCCAGTCCACTGCCCGCCATACATCTTGTCGAGATAGAGCCTCTTCTGCTCGGATGTTCCGAATTTTTCAATCAGCTTGGCAGCGTCATGAGTCAGATTCACGTAGCACATGAAGGGAAAATTGGCGGCAAAGAATATTTCGTGGGCGGCAAACTTGATGACTTCCGGCAGTCCCTGGCCCCCGTAAGCTTCCTCTTCACAGGGAGTGAGCCATCCAGCGTCCACAAAATCGCGGTATGAATCTTTTGTTCCAGGTACGGCAAATACCTCGCCAGCATCGAAGCGGACGCCAATCCGGTCGCCTTCAAGGTTCAGGGGAAAGAGCCTTTTTTCAGCGAATTTCCTGGCTTCTTCGAGCAACAGGACAAACGCCCCTTCCTTCCAGTTGCTGAACCGGTCCTGTTGGCACAGTTCCTGCACCTTCAGCAACTCAAACAGAACGAACTTGATGTCCCGTTCATCGACCAATAACCGCGCCATTCCAGCTACCACCTCGAGTCGTGATCATTTTGACTATCAGCTTCGGAACTGCACTATTTCCCCCGGAAGACGGGCTTTCGCTTTTCGAGGAAGGCCTTTGTCCCTTCGGCTGCATCTTCGGTTAAGAGAATCTCGGAGAACCGGTCCCTTTCGTAGGCAATCCCCTGGCGAGGAGGCAAGTTTCCTCCCTCCCAGATCAGCTTCTTGCAGGCCCACAAAGCGGCTGCTCCCTTGTCCATTAGACGAGAAGCCAATGTTTGTACCGCTTCCCATAACCCTTCCGGAGGCACAACTTGATTGACCAACCCGATACGATACGCCTCCTGTGCGTCGATCGGATCTCCGGTCGCAATCATTTCCAGGGCCCGCGCCGCCCCCACCAGGTGGAGCAGGCGCTGGCTTCCTCCGCCCCCGGGAATCAAACCGATCTTGATTTCAGGGAGAGCAAACTTTGCGTTCGCCGCTGCGATCCGGAAGTCGCAGGCCAAGGCCAGTTCACATCCCATGCCGAAGGCGAGTCCATTCACGGCAGCAATGGTTGGCTTGGGGCAGTCCTCCAGAACGTTGGGATTGAACAGTTGCGAAAGTTCATTCTTGATCCTGTCGGTGCTTTCCATCTCGGGCCATTCATGGACCATCTTGATGTCCGCGCCCGCCATGAAAGCCTTGCCGACTCCGGTGATGGCAATGACCCGGACGGCTTGATCGCCGGCAAGCTCGTTAAACGCCTGGATTAATTCGAGGGCGAGTGGTTTATTGTAGGCGTTGAGCACCTCCGGCCGGTTGAACGACAGTTTCCCGATGCCACCGGCCTTCTCCAAAATGAGAGTTTTGTAGTGCATCATCCAGGCTCCGTCCTAATTCGCAACTGGCCCTCGCTTCAGCCCATATTGCGCACGCGAGGAGCCAAATGAAAGTAGCTTTTACTTACACCGACACGCAAGAAAAAACTACTGCAACGCGAGAACCTTTCCAGCCTCGCTCGCCTTCACAGCCTTTTTGGGGCTCGACTTTCTCGTCAAGAGCCCATTGAGTACGATCTCAGAGATGGTTCTTGTGTACTGATCGGGATCCATGGTCTTCCCGGAGATGACATCGTGCATCGCCAAATGTTCAATCATTCCGATGATGGAATCCCTGACCTGCCGCGTTGGAAGATCGCTGCGAAACTCGCCGTTCTCGATGCATAGTGCGATCGTATCGTAAAACTGGTGCGCATAGCGCCGGACGAGTTGATAGGCCTCGCTTTTGAAATAACCCTGGAAACAGCGCGCTTCAAAGAGAACGATCTTGGCAAAAACCCTGTGTTTGGCGTAAATATCAAACGTCTCCCAGATGAAAGCTTCCAGTTGCTCCATGGGGTCCTCGATGGACTCGCAATGCGCATCAATCCTATCCAGCATCTGCTGCAAGTACTCCGCCAGGACTCTGTGCAGTAACCCTCTTTTGTCACCGAAATATCTATAGATCAAGGCTTCATTGGTTTCCGCGGCATTGGCAATTTCAGCCGTCGTGATGGAATTGAAGTCTCTTTCTTCCAGGAGGTGGCGCAGCGCGGCGATAAGCTTGGTCTTCCCGGGGGGGTCTCCCGGCTTGCTGACGCGACCTGATCGTCTGCGCTTAATTGAAGTCTTGGACATTGAGAACCTCACTTATTTAGCTGACTTGCCCGGACCTTAACGCATCCACAACTAACATCTTGGGGTCTAACGGAAACAACCCGCCCCGCTGTGGTCCAGCAACAATTCGAGCGCTGCGAACAGCTCCGAACGCCATCTGAACCGTTCCTATCGGCGCTGTCATTTTCGCGATTTGAGGAAGCCCCCCTCCCGCCGTCCACCTGCGGGACACCAGAGATCGAGGCCCGCCGTGGCAATGTAAGTGATACTTACCATGTTGTGCATCCGCTGTCAAGCTCTTTTCGAGGATCGCCTTAATTGTTTTTTGCGTTCAGGCGATTGGTTTTTTCCCGCTTAGGTTCCCCATCCCTGCATTCCCGGTCCTCCCAACTCTTCTCAGTTGCCAGGTCTCAGCACGGTGCATACGGAAGCGCAGATCGGGCCGCCGATGTTGAACGTCGCCGCGGCTTTCGGATTCTTCGCCGGCACTTCGACCGCTTCTCAGCCTCGAACCACCACCGATTCCTCCGCCCAGGGCGCAACGATCTGGTCCTTGCGCTTCTGATAGCCACCGGGCAGATCCTCGGTCATATCCCAAGTGGCCAACAGGCGGCCGAAGCCGATGAAGAAGGCGATGAAGACGCCGAGTTCCACGATCTCTGCTTCGCTGAAATACCGGCGAAGGGAATCGAAGGCGCCGGCGTCAATGGAGAAATGGTCGGTAGCGGACAGATCGGCATAGTGCAGCGCAGCCTTCTCCGCATCGTTCAGATCCGTGGCCTCCTGTGGCCGTTCCAGCGAACAGACCGCACCCTCCGTCAGACCGTCGTCTACGGCCGAGCGATAGCGGATGGCCATGCAGCTGCGGCATTGGTTGTGGAAGGCGATGCGCAGGCGTACGAGTTCGATCAACCGTCGTGGCAGCTTGCGGTTCTGAAACAGACCGCTCCCGAAGGCCGCCACGCTCTTGGCGATCTCCGGCGTGTGGGCC
>Ga0074044_10005109_pt1 | contig 10738 bp, 8 predicted proteins | sample BogForMeECP23OM1_FD_94443 | JGI IMG/M metagenome (GOLD analysis project Ga0074044, IMG submission 94443) | Bog forest soil microbial communities from Calvert Island, British Columbia, Canada - Bog Forest MetaG ECP23OM1 | ecosystem: Environmental > Terrestrial > Soil > Wetlands ...
CGTCTTGGCGATCGCGGTCGTGGACTGGTGGACGAAACCCTACGTCTCGCTGGGTTTTCTCTATTTGTTTCCCATCATGCTCGCGGCCGGGTTCTTGCCAAGGTGGGCGATCGTTGTTATGGGTATCGCGTGCGCGCTGCTTAGCGAGCGCTTCAGCAACTTGGACCCAGCAGACGCTCCCATCCGTACCAGCTTCGAGGCGTTGGCCCTGGTTGGTTCCGGACTGTTCATCTCCGAAGTGCTGCGCAACCGTCGGTTGAGATTGGCGTCCCAGGAACGATTGCGGATCCTGGTGGAAACGAGTCCCGCGGCAATTGTCACGGTTGACGATCACGGCTTCATCGAGCTTGCCAACCAGGCGGCAACTGAACTGATGGTCCCACGGGACGGACATCTAATCGGGCAGCCAATCGCAGCATATTTGCCCGAGTTGCATCATGCATTGCGCTGGGAAGAGGGGCCACAATTCAGAACTTCAATGCAATGCCGCGGCCATCGTGGTAACGGGGAGTCGTTTCTGGCCGACGTCTGGTTCTCCAGTTATAAAGAGGGAGCAGCCCCCAAGCTGGCTGCGATCATCGCCGATGTCACCGAGGAGCGCAACGCCGCCGAGGATTTGACCCCGACAGGGTCCGATCGCCTGGAAAGGGCGCCCTTGAACAACCGTGAATGCGAAGTGCTCCGGTTGCTTGTTCAAGGTTTAGCCAACAAGGAAATAGCATCGCGTCTAAATGTTTCCGAAAGCGTAGTCAAGAACACGATCCAGCAATTGTTCGCAAAGACCGAGGTACGCACTCGGAGTCAGCTGGTTCGGGTCGCGTTGGAATGTTATCGGGATCTTCTGTAAAAGCGTCCTTATCGCGGCATGCTAACGCTTTTTGGTTGCCACTTTCCGGGTAGTCGGCCAACCGGAAGCCATCCAGAAACGGGCTTCGAGGAGATCGATCGTGATCTCCCCAAAAGGCGACTTCTGGCCCGGAATAACTTCCGGGTTGCCCGTTAAGCAGGGCTTGTGCGCACTCCAGAACTATCTGGCCCGGGCTTTGCGAACCGGTCGCTATATTGGCCGCGTCGCCGATAGCGCCAGGCTGATCCGTAGCCACGGTGATGGTTCGCATCGAAGACACTCCTATGGAGGGATCGGCGCGTACGAACACGATCTTGTCCTTGAGCGTGGGGGAGGCACTCGCGCCCGCTTGCCCCCAAACTGCCGGCACGAGCGTGGCCGAAACGAAAAGAGCGGAGAGAGATGTAGGAAGTGACATTGGAATCCTCCACAGCGAACAAGGCCACCCGTCCCGAGGACGGGTGGCCCGGTTTCCGAGCTCAGTTGCGGTTTAGAAGGTCAAGCGCAAGCCGAATTCGAGTTGCCGTGGCGAACCGAGCGAGTAGACGCCCGTGCCGTTGCCGACCCGGAGCGACCCTTGATTAAGCGAAGTGGTTCCGTTAATCGACTGCGCATTGCCGTTCAACAGGCCGCTCATGAGTGACGGCGGCAGGTTGAAGTTGGCGAAGTTGAACAGGTTAAAGATGCCCATGCTAGGTTCGATGGTGTATCGATCCATGAACGTGTGCCTCCAAGCCAGCCTTAAGTCGGTGGCTCGGAGCCATCCGAAATTTACCTGCCCGCTGGGTGGCAGGCTAAGGGCTGGAGATACGCCACCCAAGGCCTGCAGCTGCGCAAGCGTCATGACACCGTTGGCGATCAAGACCTTACCCGCAGGGGTCGCTTGATTTGCCTGGGTAGAGTTGTAGTTGTTGATCAGGTTAGTGAGACCGCCAGCGTTGACACTGCGGTCAAACGCCCCGAGCTTTGTTCCCGGCACAGGATCCTGAACGCTTCCGTCCCCGGTAAAGTCCGTGCGGAAGATTTCGCCGCCCGAGCCTGTGTTGGGAACATCAAGCGCGCTGGTCAAGGGGCTGTCGAAGTGAGAGATCAGCCCAATGCGGAATCCCGCTGGTACATCCACATACCCGCCAAAAGACAACTGGTGGGTACGATCCAGCAGCGTAGGCCCGAAGTACCGGCCAGGGTTGTTGTTGTCGGCGGCAATTATGACAAAGTCCTGATCGTTGTCAGACGCCACTCCGTTAGCCTGCTGGCCGCCGGTACTGGAGAAATTCGACAGGCTGTAAGACACCTGGAAGTTCGCCGCTTTGATGCCGCGCATCGGGTTGGTCACGTTTTGCTTCAACGTCATCTGCAAAGCGTTATAAACCGAGCGGCCTATGGGTTTGAGGAAGTACATCTGCGGCTGGCTTTGGTTCACTCCGCCAAAAGCGCACGGACGCCCGATTGCATTGACGGGGTTCGTGCAACCTGCGCCGAAGTCGGCCGAGCTGCCGAGACCGTTGCCGGCGTAATCGGCCATACTAGCGGCTCGCGGCGTCCAGGTTCCGTTATCTGTGGTTCCGGTTGCAGGATCGGTTATACAGCCTCCTGGCGCCAACGATCCGTTAATCGAAGCAACTCCGCAGTTGGCCAGAGTAGCCGCAACGGCTGCATTTGCACCTGCCAAGTTAAAGAGGCTGGCGTCGCCTGCACGGTTGACGTCAATAGCCGCTAATGAGCGCGTTTCCACGTTGCGCAGGTAATCGGCGATGAATACCATGCCATGGCGGATTTCACGCTGAACGCCAATGTTCAACTGCAAGGCGCGCGGCGTCTTGTAATTGGGGTCCAATATATTGGCTGCACCGTTCGTGCCTATGCCCTGAGCCAGCAAGCTGCCGATGTAACTGGGGTTGGGAGCCTGCAGATTAAACGGATTCCCAGCCTTCACCAGGTTGAAGAACGAGAGGATCGCCGGAATCTGGTCGCCAATGCGATTGTCATTGCTGCAGAAATCAACCGTGCCTGGGTCGCCCGGCGTTAGCGAGCCGCCGGCTACCGGGACGGGCTTTGCCAGACCGTTTCTACAAGCGTTGGTCGCCTGATTGAAGGCCCCGGTTGGCAAGCGCAACGGCCGATCAAACAGAACGTTGTTGTAAATTATGTTCTCGTAGTAAAGCCCGGCGCCGCCGCGAATCACGGTTTTGCCATTTTTCATCGGGTCCCAGGCGAAGCCAAATTGGGGTGCGAAATTGAGGTTGGCCTGCTTAACCCGGTTTCCTTCGCCGGGGAAAAGGGCGTTGATTGCGGGAATGGCTGGTAGATCGCTGTCGGTACGGCCGGTATCGCGGTCATAGCGCAAGCCGAGGGCGAGAGTGAAGTTGGGCTTGACTTTCCAGCTGTCGCCTACGTACAGACCGATACGGTTATCCGGTCCCAGTCCGCCAGCCGGGAAGCCCAAAGCTGGGTTTTCGGTGCTGAAGCCTTGCCCATTGCCGACGACAAGCCGGTTGACAGGGTAGTTCAAAGGATTGGCGGAGCCGCCCGGGTTGGGTCCGGCAGCGGCGAAAGCCAAGCACGATTCGGTTCCGGAGGGGCCGCAATTCGACGACGTCGTATCAAAGGTAACCCGCGGCGCGGTGCCGAAGAAATCGGCAAAGCCACCGCCCTGAATGTGGTTATACGACACCCCATAACGAATGGTATGGGAGTGCAACATCTTGCTGCCGTCGTACTTCAGTTCGCTGTTCTGCTGGGGAGTGCTTTGCGGGGCCAAAAGGTTTGGTCCAAACAAGGACTCCGTCGTGTCGCCAATCTCCAACCCAGTGCTACTAAATGGAAGAGCACTGTTGCCTGAAGTTACGTCCACGATCCGGTTCTGGAACTTCAGGTACGAGTAGCGAAAGCTGTGAGAGAAGCTGCCCGTGGTGAAGTCCGCGCCCACCACGTGCGTCCGCGTGTAGTCCTTGTTGTCATATACCTGGAAACCGAAATTAAAGGTCGCAAACAGCGAGTTCGCGAAGTAGGAGTAACGGTAGAACGCCTTTCCGCCGTTGCCGAAGTTGTAATCGATCTTGCCCAGGAGGTCGCTTTCGCGGAAGGGCTGACTGAAGCCGCCGGTGGAACTTGCGAACGGAGTGCCTGTCAAATCGACCGCCGCAAAAGAATCCTGCTTGGTGCGTTCGCCGTCCAGGAAGAAAAACAACTTGTTCTTGATGATGGCTCCGCCCACGCTGCCGCCGAACTGCGCACGCTGATCCGGATAGTCGTGGCCGCCGGGTGCGTTGGCTGCAAAGCTGTGATCACGAATGAAGCCGAACGCCTCGCCGCGGAGCGCGTTCGTCCCTGTCTTGGTGGTCACGTTGACCGCGCCCGATGAAGTCAAATCCTGCGAAAGGTCGAGCGAGGATTGGCCCAGCTGGAATTCGTCAATGGCGCTGGCCGGAATGTTGGCGGTGGTGGTGCCGACCGTCTCGTCACTTATGTCAACGCCGTCCACGTTAATACGGGCGGTACGGCCGAAGCGTCCGCCGAATGAGATCGAAGAGTAACCGGCCTTGGTCGGGTCGAAGTTCTGGCCGTCCTGAATTTGCACGCCGGGTTCAAGCTGCGCCAGGTCCAGGAAGTTGCGGCCGTTCACCGGCAGGTTCGCAATCTGATCTGAATTCAGGATGCCTTGCACCTCGGCCTGCTCGGTGTTGACCGCGACCCCGCTGGCCTGCACCTCAATGACCTGGCTCTCTTGGCCAATTTGCAGCTTGATATTGGCGGTGGAGGTGTTGCCCACTTCCACAGCGATCGTTTCGTTGACGCTGCTGAAGCCCTTGGCTGAAACTTGCACCTTGTAAGTGCCGGGATCGAGAGAGCCCGACGCGTACGCGCCCCCAGCGTTTGCGGCCAGAGTGAGAGCCTGACCTGTTCCGGTGTTGGTGATGACTATTTTGGCGCCGCTCACAACCGCGCCCGTGGGATCGGTGACCGTTCCGGTAATGCTGCCTGTGCCCACCGTTGACTGGGCCCATCCGGATACGGCGAAAGCCACCATGAGCAACGCAAGCGCAATCAGAAGAAACGATCTATGCGTCTCGCATCTGTTCCACGTTGGTCTTGGCTTATTCGTACAATCCATTTTGTTTCTCCTTAGAAGTTCTCTGGATCAGTCCTCGGAAATCGAGACATTCTCCGCGCCGCACATACGACATCTGCAATAGCACTCGGATGACCACAAGTTTCACTGGTTTGGGAACCGACCAACGGGCGTAGTGAATTCGGGAACGAGCGTACAAGCGTCGTCAACAGACAGACGTGATTCGCGACTTCGTGCGAAGCGTTGGAGTGGCTGAGTTGACGAGAGAATCTACCAAACCGCGTAGTTCAGCGGTAACTGCCTACAAGAAATCGGAGCGCATAATAGGTTTCGCTTGACGCTCCGAGGGTTACCATCCATACTGGTTGGTATGTTGGCAGCACGCAAGAATCCGAAGCGTACAGCGACCAGGCTGCGCGATCCTGAGCGCACGCGGGAGCGCTTGCTGCAGGCGGCATTCCGCGAGGTCTACAGATCGGGTTTCCAGAGTGCCAGCCTAGACACAATTCTGGTCGCAGCTGGTGTCACCAAGGGAGCGCTGTACTACCACTTCGACAGCAAGGAAGCCTTGGGATACGCCGTCGTCGAAGAGGTCATTGCCCCCGACCTCCGCGGCAAGTGGTTGCGTCCTCTGCAGAGGGGCAAGGACCCTATCGACACTTTGATCGGCATTGTTCGAGGTGAATCAGTTCGGCCAGAGGACGTGCGGGGAGGCTGTCCCCTGAACAATCTAGCTCTGGAAATGTCTCCCATCGACGAGGGATTCCGCAAGCGGCTGGCGAGAGTGTTCCATGCCTGGCAGGAGGGCGTTGCGGCCGCTTTGCGAGAAGGACAGACCCGCGGAAGGGTTCGCCGCGACGCGGAACCCGCTGACGCCGCCGGCTTACTGATCGCGATGCTCGAAGGCTATGTCTCCCTGGCAAAGAATTCTCAGGATGCGAAAGTGATGAAAGCGGGGATCAGAAACATCGTGGACTGGCTGAAGTCTCTTCGCGCGCCGGGCAACCGCAAGAGGGGCTGATCGCATCGTTGTCTAAGGGTAGTTCGACGTTCTGCATACCAACCGGTTCGTATGCGCGTGAAAACTGTCAAATGCGACTACGCGTCGGTAATGTAAGACACCACGATGAACACTCAAGAGGATTCAGCCGGACATGCTGTCTCGAATCCAGAAGGCGCTAGCGATTTTCTCCTTGACCGCTCAGCGCAGCATTCGTGTGCAGCCTTGTCCCTAGCACGCGACGCGAGAGAACGAACGGCGAGATCGATGGAGACATTTCCAGGATTGCGGGCGCTTGCGAAGCCACAGTCTCTCCGGGTGGCCATCAAAGTCAGGGGAAAGATTCTCTTTATCAATCTGGGCGAGGTGGTCGCCGTTCAAGCTGAGGGCAAATACGTGTTGCTCCGGCAGAAGGCGAGGTCCTATTTACTACGTGAGTCTATTTCGGTGGTGGCAGAAAGGCTCGAAACCTATGGATTCATCCGCATTCACCGATCTATGCTCGTGAATACCTCGTTTGTGGAAGAAATCAGGCCGCTCTCGACGGGAGAATACTGCCTTCGAGTCGAGGGCGGTAACGAATACACAGTCACCCGCACTTACAAGAAAAATCTCCAATCGCTCGCGGAATTCTGGATCGGCACGGGCGCGTTCTTCCCCGGTTAAACCCGGTAGCCGCGATCGTACATAGTGCAGGCGAGAAGATATTGAGTGCGGCTGCTCGCTGAATAACCTGTCGCAAGAGGTGCTTTACCTTGATCAAGGGGTTCCGAAAAAGAACAGCGAAACTTTTTAAGGACTGCCACGATGCCATTGCGGCCTTGCAGGCAGGGCAAGAATGCGGCGTAGTGCGGAACGACGTGGAGCCCCACGGAACCGCAACCTTCCTCATCGCAGCGTATGAGGGCCACGTCTCTCTGGCGACAAATCCTCAAGATGCACAGGTGCTGCAAGCAGGACAAAAACGGCTGATTCATCACCTGGAGTCACTACGTGCGGCACACGGACGAATGCTGCCGGTCGGGGGAAGCTAAGCGCCCGTTTACCGGGGGTCTATGACATGCAGACTGGTATGTATAGTCGTTGGGTTTTAAAAGCCTTGGTGGTTTTTGCAGTGGCTGTATGCGCCGTTTTCTATTACCAATCATCGCCCCGGCAGATGGCCGATCCAGCGCTGGCGGCACTTGGAAGTGGATTTGTCTCAGATACTGTCCAAGTGAATGGGACTAAGCTTTATTACGTTCGTGGCGGGACTGGCCCAGCCGTCATTCTACTGCACGGTTTTCCCGAAGACTGGTACGCGTATCACCGTGTCATGCCGCTGTTGGCGAAACACTTTACGGTCGTTGCAGTTGACCTGCGCGGCATAGGCGGCTCTGCCGTGACGGCAGATGGGTACGATGCTGCAAATATGGCAGAAGACGTTCATCAACTGGCGGAAAGCTTGCATCTGGAGCATATTTATGTTGTCGGTCACGACATCGGTGGCATGGTAGCGTATGCCTTCGCCCGCCGTTATCCGGAAACCAGCCGCGGGGTCATGATGCTCGACATACCGCTGCCCGGCCTTGGTCCGTGGGATGCAATTAAAGCTGATCCCATTACTTGGCACATCAATTTTCAGCAGACGCCAAACCTGCCTGAACAACTGATTGCCGGGCGCGAGGCTATTTACTTCCGCCATTTTCTCGATCGCGAGACCTTCAACGACGCGGATGTCGCCCGCTATGCCCGGGCTTATGCCGATCCTGAACATCTGCGCGCGGCGTTGGATATCTATCGCGCTTTTCCTGCGAATGAGAAATTTAATGCCGCACAGCACACTGCGATCAGCCTGCCTCTGGTGTTAGTTCCAGGGGAAAACTCGCCTTTCGAGAAGCTCATGCCCAGTTTCGCCGATGCTTTGCGAGCGCATGACTGCGCAAACGTCAAGATCGAAGTCATCAAGAACAGCGTGCATTACGTTGTAGATGAGCAACCCGACGCCGTGGCTGAACTCATCGGACGGTATGCCTCCTTATGATTACGATTGCCAGAGCATTATGCGAAGGCACGCGAAGAATTTACGGCGATTTACAAGAAGAAATGTCGGCCGGCCGGTCAACGGTGCTCGCCGATCATAGGTTTGACGCAATACTTTAAATCTACATCAAAAGGATTTAAGGAGAAAATCAAATGAAACGAAAGACAGTCAAGATGATCGCATTGGCGTTTCTTGGGCTGGCCCTTGCGCTAGCGGCGCGGCAAGTGCGAGCACAGGACGCCAAAAATCCTTACCCCAGCATGCCGCCCCTCGAGCAGTACCTGATGGACCGCGCCGCCGAGATTGCTCTGGCGCGAAGCGCGGCCCCGGCCTCCATTTCCAACGATGCCACGGTTATGGTCCTGGGAAAACAAGGCTACGAAACGGCGGTCGAAGGCAAGAACGGCTTCATCTGCATAGTTGAGCGCGGTTGGATGAATTCATTCGGGAGCCCGGAGTTTTGGAGCCCTAAGACTCGGGGTGCGGAGTGCTTCAATCCGCCGGCCGCGCGAACTGTGGTGCCATACACTTACTTCAGGACAAAATTAATCTTGGCGGGAAAATCCAAAGCTGAAATCAAGGAGAGTATCAAGACCGCGATGGAAAAAAAGGAATTACCCGCTCTCGATGCAGGCGCGATCTGCTACATGATGTCGAAAGGCGCATATCTTAATGATGGTGGTGGGCACAACATGGCCCATATTATGTTTTACACGCCGCTCATGGATGGCGCGGTATGGGGTGCAAATCCGATTGACGACTCAAACCATGTCTCGTTTAAATTCCCGAACTCTCCGATATTTCTGACTCCACAGTTCCTAGGTAACCCGGAACCGATGGATCTGTTCGTCATTCCCACCGGCGTGTGGTCAGATGGAACGCCGAACCAGATGTAGGACACCGCATGGAGAGACAGGCGGGGGGCGTTTGATCAAGGACTGGAGTGTGTGAGTGTGATGAAAACTGGATTTGAGAGAACGGAAAAGACAGTCGCGCAGAGCGGGAGGCGTTTTCTTGCCGCCCTGTTGTTGCTCCCCTCGATTGCTCTGGGACAAGCGCAATCACCAGCCAAAACGGACGCCACAGCGGCAGCGATTCGCCCGTTTAAGATGCATGTTCCCGACCAGGTTCTCGTCGATCTTCGGCACCGTCTGGCGGAAACCAAATGGCCCGATCAAATTCCGGGTACGACTTGGGAGTACGGCGCCGACATCAAAAAGGTCCGGGAACTCGCGGAGTATTGGCAGAACGGTTATGACTGGCGTGCGCAAGAAGCCAAGGTCAATGAGTTTGACCAGTTCACCACGGAAATTGATGGACAGCAGATTTATTTTATTCATCAGCGCTCGTCCCGTCCCGACGCCATACCCTTGCTGATGATTCACGGCTGGCCCGGTTCGATTGTTGAGTTTCTCGCACTGATCGGGCCGCTCACCGATCCCAAAGACAAGAACAGTCCGGCATTTGACGTGCTCATTCCTTCGCTTCCTGGCTTCGGATTTTCCGGACCCACCACCAGTCGAGGCTGGGGCCCACAGCGCATGGCGAAGGCTCTGGTCGTTCTGATGGATCGTTTGGGCTATTCCAAGTACGGTGTCCAAGGCGGCGACTGGGGTTCGTTGGTAGCCCGTGACATGGCTTCCCTGGCGCCCGCGCACGTGATCGGGCTTCATCTGAACCTTATTACGGCGCCCCCCCCGAACCCCGAGGCAGTCAAGCAAATGAGCGATGCGGAGCGGAAACGGTATTCGTACTTTGATCGACCAGAGAGCAGTTTTTTTTATCTCCAGGCTGCTGAACCGCAGACTCTTGCCTATGCCCTGTCGGATTCTCCGGCCGGGTGGTTGGCTTGGATGGTAGGTAAATTTCAACTGCTAACGGATAACCACGGCGATTTTATTACGGCAGTGGACCGCGACACATTTCTGACCGATGTCACGCTCTATTGGGCGACCGGTACGGTGGGCTCCGCCATGCGAATCTATCGCGAGAACCGGCTCACAGGAGAAGAGGGGGCGCCGACGCCACGCCTGGAGACTCCTGTGGGGTATGCGGATTTTCCGAAGGAGGTAGCAGTCCCTCCGTTTCGCTGGGTTACTCAAACATATAACGTAATACAAAGGACTGAAATGCCAAAGGGCGGGCACTTCGCGGCTCTGGAGCAGCCCCAGCTATTAGTGCAGGACATTCGGGCGTTCTTTGCAAAACTAAATGTCTGTTCATTTTAGTCAAGGAGCCGAAATGAAAACACGAATTCTCCTCTTCCACGTCGCGCACTGTTCACCGATTTTGGCGAAAACAGGTAGTTCCATTCCATGAACGCTTGCCAACGATTCTGGGCGAGGGACGGGCAAACCGGACGTTAACTGTTGATAACAGGCGATTACACTCGTTGACTGCCCTCGGATCCATGTACTCACGCCTGTTTACTCCTTCGCCGTCATGGAGGACGGACTTTTTTTCTCCTACCTCCTATCCTCCCAAGCGTTTGATGGGATAGTGTGTGGGTGATGTCACGATGTACACACCCCCGCTTTTCCAGTTACAAAATCCCCTGTATCTATGCACCTCCGAGCGATAGGGCATGCGTTTCACCCGCGTCATTCCTGCGTTTCCGCGATACTCAATACTAGCCCGACCCGGCGTGGACGACTCACGTCTCACCCGCGTCAAATACGGGGATGAGCGAGGTGTGGCGTGCGAGCGAAAATGGGGAGCGATGGTGGGTGTTGGTGGGGGCCGAGTCAATGAGTGTAATCGCCTGACTTCGACAGTTACCGCTAGGCAGCAAAAGTC
>Ga0074044_10005110_pt1 | contig 10738 bp, 7 predicted proteins | sample BogForMeECP23OM1_FD_94443 | JGI IMG/M metagenome (GOLD analysis project Ga0074044, IMG submission 94443) | Bog forest soil microbial communities from Calvert Island, British Columbia, Canada - Bog Forest MetaG ECP23OM1 | ecosystem: Environmental > Terrestrial > Soil > Wetlands ...
AGAATCTCACCAGCAGCGATCAGGTTCTGCGAATCCGCCGCCTGGTACTTGGGCCAATCGTAACGGAACGATTCCAGAGAGCCGTCGTTGATGAAAGTGATGATGACCTTGGAACCGTTGCCCACGACCGGCACTCCATGCAGAGTGCGGCCGAAGACGATGCGGTTAGCGACCACGGCATGGCTGATCTCGCCGGTGGCGAGGTCCTGGCCGCCTTCGGTGCGATAGTCGGCACGAACTGCGACCAGTTGTTCATCGGCTCCCAAAACGATCTGGGAAGCCAGTTTGGCAGCGATGAAAGCACGGCCCTTCTGCTCTAGCTCCGCGGCCGACATCTTTTCCGACAACGGCTTGCCCAGCGAGTGCGCCCGGGCTTCGACCGCGGCATCGCGGTAGTCGACGCCGCTGCCATCTGCGGTTACGTCCAGCGACCACTGCTTGCCGGTGAGGTGCAGTTCGCCACCGAGCTTGCTGCTGTGTTCAACGCTGCCCAACCCCAGTTTCGCGATCAGGGCGGAATCGACTTTGTTTTGCTCTACCGTGCCGGCACGGTGCAACACCGGCAGGGCGGAATCACGGAAACCTTGGGTGACTGAGAACTGCTGCTGAGCTTTGGTTTGCGGAAGCTCTTCCGCGCGTGCAGTGCTGCTGGCGATCATCATTGCGCTTGCCGCTAACACCGCGCTTGCTGCGAAACTCAGATTCTTGTTTTTCATTGCCATTCTCCTTGTATTGGTATGAATTGCTTTCATTGTGAATTTTGAGCACCGATGTCACTAGTTCCAGTTCGTCCAGCAGGCGTACCCGATCTTGCTGTCACGAAGCGGCGATTCAGCTATCAGGCCGCTGAGATTGACACCTTGACGGTTCCAGCAATCGTTGGAATTGGCGCCGGTGTTGGCAATCGTGGGCTGGTTGTCAGTGTTCGCGTAATAGACGCCATTCAGCCATCCTGAGCCCAGCGCATCGCCCGCGACCACATACTGTGCGAAGGCCGGCATGGCTTGGTCGTCATCGTCGGTATAAAGATTGCCATGTGCGCCAAACAGGGATTTCACTCCGCCGGAAAGAGCATTGCTCCAACGATGCCAGAACTGTCCGTCAGCGTTATAAAGAGTGTCGCAGGAGAAGGTAGCGAAGGCCTTCACTTGCCTGCCAGAGTCGCCCAGGCGCATTTGATAAGCGCTGGCCCAGGTTTGGTAGTCCCACATGGCGTACACAGCATTGTTGATGGCCGCGATGTTGCTATCGCCGTGCGTTGACATGAAGAAAAAATCCACGCTGTCGACCCCGCCGCAGGCGTTGCACGTCTCGTCGCCGTTGCCGTATTCGAAAGCCGGTTGTGCGCCTTGCAGGTTGAAATAGAAATCGACCGGGTAGGCGGTCTCGATCACGGAGATGAAGTTGTCACACCCGCCGTATACATCGATCGTGGGAGCCCAATTATCCTGAAAGCTGCCTTCGCACCGCACGCCAAAGTGGACGGTCGCGCTGGCCGGTAATGTGAGAATCGTGAGCATGGTGAATCCAGCCACGACGATGAGTGCGTTGCGAACCGCACCGCTTAAAGACGATAAAAATATTCTTTTCATAAATCCTCCTTTAGGTAGTGCTCCGTTCCGGAGCTTGAATTTGACTTCTTGATATCGGCCGGGCCTCCGTTTCGGTCACCGCGAAAGCCCTTCACTGGAGGTAGCGGGAATTAAATAGAAGAGGGGTCATTGCTCCGGGAAAAACTTGGGTAGGCTGAAGCGCTTTCTGCCTCATCGTCACCATTCCTATAGGGTGACAAAGGGGGGTGCAACTATCATCTTGAAGCATCTACTCAGATTCGGGACACTGCTGGCGCGCGCGAAGTCAATGTGATACTTTGCCCTACACTGGGTGAGAGCCATGCAGGGTTATTCTGAAGTTCCCTCAAAAGTTGAAGTCACACAACTTCTCAAAGCGTGGGGCGGCGGAGACGACAAGGCGCTCGAACGATTGACTCCGGTAGTTGAAAGCGAGTTGCATCGCATGGCCCATCGCTGCATGGCCCGGGAGAATCCCGGTCACACCCTGCAGACTACTGCTCTAGTAAACGAAGTTTACCTTCGCCTGGTGGATGTCCACGCGGTGAGCTGGCAGGACCGGGCTCATTTTTTCGCCATTTCCGCCCGCATGATGCGCCGCATTCTGACGGATTTTGCCCGCTCCCGCCGTTACCAGAAGCGAGGGGGCGGTGCAGTGCAGGTTACTTTGGACGAAGCTCTGGTCGTGGCCCCGGAGAAACATGCGGATATCATCGCACTCGATCAGGCCTTGACTCAATTTTCCGCACTGTATCCGCGGCAGGGTCAAGTGGTGGAACTGCGCTTTTATGGCGGACTCGACATTGAGGAAGCGGCGGAAGCTCTGAAAATATCCCCGGAGACAGTCAAGCGCGATTGGAGATTTGCCAAGACTTGGCTGCTGCGCGCCCTCAGCGGAGAAAAGACCGGCGAAAAAAGCGGAGAAAAAGGCGGAGAAAAGGATCATGGATGCTGAGCGAGCGCGGCGTCTGGAGCAGTTGTACCACTCCGCGCTGGAGCATGCCGCGGCCGAGCGTGCCGCATTTCTGCAAAGTGTGTGCGGGGCTGATGCGGCCCTCCGCCGCGAAGTCGAATCGCTGCTTGCCCATGACAAAGAAGCTGAAAACTTTATCGAAACTCCTGCTCTGGAAGTGGCCGCTCAGCTGGTGGCCCAACAGCACAATGAGTCAGGCCAAAAGAGCGGCGTTGTCGTCGTAGGCCAGACCGTCTCCCACTACCGCATTGTCGAAAAACTGGGCGGAGGCGGGATGGGCGTAGTCTATAAGGCTCGTGATACCCGGCTGGGACGCCTGGTAGCGTTGAAATTCCTGCCGGAGAATTTCGCCGCCGACCAAACGGCGATCGTCAGATTTCAGCGCGAGGCCCGTGCGGCCAGCTCTCTCAACCATCCCAACATTTGCACCATTTACGACATCGGCGAGGAAGCTGGGCGAACTTTCATCGCTATGGAGTACATGGAGGGGCAGACCCTGAAACATGTCATCGAATCCCAGCCGCTGGAAAATGAACGGCTGCTTCAATTGGCAATGCAAATCGCCGAGGCACTGGACGCCGCTCACGCCCAAGGCATCATTCATCGGGATGTGAAGCCGGCGAATATTTTCATTACCCAGCGTGGTCAGGCCAAAGTCTTGGACTTCGGCTTAGCGAAATTGGCTCCTACACCGCATACGGTAGCAACAGGGCCCGCAAAATCCGCCTCGTTGGACGAGAGTTCGGAGGATCAGCTGACCAGCCCCGGCATCGCAATAGGAACAATTGCCTACATGTCGCCGGAGCAAGCCCGCGGTGAAGACGTTGATATCCGCACCGACTTGTTCAGCCTCGGAGCCGTTTTCTACGAAATGGCCACCGGGCAAAGAGCCTTTGGTGGGACCACAGCTGCAGTCGTTTTTGATGCCTTACTCAATCGCGATCCGGTCTCGCTGACGCGCCGGAATCCTCCGCTGCCTGACGGCCTGGAACCTATTATCGCGAAGGCGTTACAAAAGGACCGCCAGGAGCGCTACCAGTCCGCGGCAGAGATGCTCGCTGATTTGAAGCTCGTCGCCTCTGGAGGGCACGCTCCCGTGGGCATCGCCCGCGCCGCGTCAAAAAGAAAGCTGTGGCTCCCCGCGCTGGCGGTGCTCGCGATCGCTGCCGTAATCGCAATAATTTTCACCTTCCGCCAACCCTCATCCCACAAGCTGACCGAGAAAGACACCATCGTTCTCGCCGATTTTGCCAACAGCACGGGCGATGCCGTGTTTGACGACACGCTCAAGACCGCGCTCAACGTTTCCTTGCGGCAATCGCCCTTCCTCAACGTTCTTTCCGACAGCAAAGTCGCGAAGACTTTGCAACAAATGACCCGTCCGGCGGGCACAAAACTCACCCCCGAGACGGCCCGCGAGCTTTGCCAGCGGGCCGGCAGCAAGGCCTACCTTGCCGGGGCGATTGGCAGTCTGGGCAGCCAGTATGTGCTGGGACTGCAAGCGGTGAATTGCCAGACCGGCGATACGCTGGCGCAGGAGCAGGTCACGGCACCCACCAAGGAGAAGGTGCTGGATGTGCTGGGCGGGGCGGCGTCCAAGCTGCGCGGCGAACTGGGCGAATCGCTGGCTACCGTGCAGAAGTTTGACGTCCCGCTGGCAGAAGCCACCACGTCTTCGCTCGAAGCGCTGAAGCAGTTCAGTCTCGGCAGGAAGGCTTTTCGCGAAAAAGGCGTGGCCGCCGCTCTGCCTTACGATCAGCGAGCCCTTGAGCTTGATCCGAATTTTGCCCTGGGCTACCTGTCCATGGGCGGCAACTACTTCACTCTCGGTGAGGTAGGGCGGGCCAGCGAGTATCTTACTAAGGCCTTTCAGCTGCGGGAGCATGCCGACGAACGGGAAAAGCTGACCATCGCTGGCGACTACTATTCGAGTGTAACCGGCCAACTGGATAAAGCTGCCCAGACCTATCAGGAGGAGATTGAGAGCTATCCACGGGACTTCTCGGGGTATAGCAACTTGGGCTTAGTGCTCGCTGAACAAGGGCAGTATGAAAAAGCCCTGGAAATCACGAAGCAGGCCGCGCTTATATCAGACGGAATGCTTATCCTCCACGACAGTGTTGCTAACTACAACATTGCGTTGCAGCACTTCGACGAGGCGCGAAACATCATTCGCGATGCGCAGTCACGAAAATTGGACGATGGCATCGCGCGCACAGCGCTCTACGCTCTTGCTTTCCTCGGCTCCGACTCCGCCGCCATGGCGGAACAACAGCAGTGGTTTGCGGGCCAGCCCGGCTACGAGAATGTTGGATTCGCGCTCGCATCCGACACCGAGGCATATGGCGGTCATCTCGGCAAATCACGGGAACTGACCAAGCGGGCGGTAGACTCCGCCGTAACAGCTGACAGCAAGGAAAGTGGAGCGATATGGCAGGCGATTGCTGCCCAGCGCGAGGCTGTTTTTGGCTACGCTGCTCAAGCCCGTCAGTCAGCAGCGGGCGCTTTGAAGCTTGCGCCTGCGAGTCCAGGCGCGACCGCCGAAGCGGCCTTTGCGTTCGCCATGGTAGGCGATGCCGAACGTGCTGAGTCTTTGGCGCAAGACTTAGAGAAACGTTTCCCGCTGAACACGCAGATGCAGTCGCTTTGGCTGCCTGCAATTCGGGCGCAATTGGCGCTGCACAAAAAGAACCCGGCTTCCGCTCTCGATACCCTGCAAGCGGCTACTCCCGTGGAGTTCGGCGCAATTCCGTTCGTCGTCAATCCTTCCTGCCTCTATCCCGTGTATCTGCGCGGAGAGGCCTACTTGGCCTCCGCGCAAGGTAGTGCCGCCGCCGCCGAGTTCCGGAAGATTCTCGACCACAGCGGGATCGTCTGGAACTGTTGGACAGGAGCATTGGCGCATCTGGGTGTCGCTCGTGCCAATGCCCTGCAGTCGAGAACCTCGCAGGGAGCCGACGCCGATGCCGCCCGCGTTCGGGCGCTTGCGGCCTACAAAGATTTCCTCGCCCTCTGGAAGGATGCCGACCCTGACATCCCCATCCTGAAGCAAGCCAAGACAGAGTACGCGAAGCTGCAATAGCACTTTCTCAGCGTAGACTTCCGGCAAATGAAGATTTCGCGCACGTCGCTGCCCGGGTAGCCTGCTAAACTGCTTTCGCAATGCCAACGTCCCAAAAATCGAGTCAAGCTGCACGGTCCCTGCTGCTGATCAACATCGGCCAACTCCTCACGCTACGCTCATCTCCCGATAAATCAGCTCCACGCCGCGGTACCCAACTCCAGGAACTGGGCATCATCGAAGACGCCGCCGTGCTCTGCCTGGGCGGAAAGATTATTTCCGTCGGTAAGAGTAAAGACGCGCTGCGCGATTCCTGGCTCCAGAAGAACCGCAAGAACGTCATCGAGATCGATTGCGAGCGGCAAGTTGTCCTTCCCGGATTCGTCGATTCCCATACCCATCCCGCTTTCGTCGCACCCCGCCTGCTGGATTTCGAGAAGCGCATCGCGGGCGCCACCTATGAGGAAATCGCCGAGGCCGGCGGCGGCATCCGCTCCAGCGTGGAAGCCGTGCGCAAGGCAGGGAAGACCCAGCTAGCCGACAACGTCCTGCAAGCGTTGCGCGAAATGGGCGAACAAGGCACCACGACGATCGAGGCCAAGTCGGGCTACGGGCTCACTCTCGAATCAGAATTGAAATCGCTCGAAGCCATTCGAGACGCTGCCGCGAGCTGGCCGGGCACGGTAGTGACCACGCTTCTCGGCGCTCACGTGGTTCCCCAAGAGTTCCAGGACAAAGCGGATGAGTACGTGACCGAAGTCTGCGAAAGCATAATCCCGCAGACCGCAAAAAGAAGCCTGGCCCAGTTTGTGGATGTATTCACCGAGCGCGGAGCATTCAGCGTCGAGAGCACCGCAAGAATCTTTGAGGCTGCGGCAAAGCATGGCTTAGGCGTTCGAGGACACGTCTGCCAATTGAGTCAGACTTCCTTACAACCACTTCTGCGCTACAATCCGGCATCGTTTGACCACATGGATCACGTCAGCGACCCTGACATTCGAGCGCTGGCGCAAGGCAACACCGTCGCCACCCTGGTCCCGGGAGCGAATTACTTCCTCGGTCTGGAAAAGTTTCCGCCCGCGCGAAAGTTGATCGACGCGGGTGTGCCCGTCGCGTTAGCCACGGATTACAATCCAGGCTCATCGCCCACACCCAGCGTGCCATTCGTGCTCTCGCTTGCTTGTACGCACATGAAAATGTCACCGGCTGAGGCAATTTCCGCCGCCACCATCAACGGCGCCTGGGCATTGCGACTCGCCGACCGAAAAGGCTCGATCGAGCCGGGCAAGGACGCGGATCTGGCAGTCTTTGAGGCCGATGACTATCGCGAAATTCCCTACTGGTTCGCCTCCAACCGATGCGCCTTCACCCTGTTGAATGGCACCCTCATCGCCTCGTCCGGTTCCGCCGTATTGAGCTGAACCTCGATTCACTATTGAGTGTTGCATAATACAGTGGCATTCAATTTCCCGTGTCATTTCGAGCGCAGCGGGAACATCCGCGAACGCGGATGATCCTGCGGAGTCGAGAAACCTGCTTTTCCGTCTGCGCCCGCCAAACAGCAGGCTCCTCGACTTCGCTCGGAATGACAGGAACGTGTCGTTACCATATTCTGCGAAGCTCACTAAGATGCCCCAAACCGATGCGCCAGCAATTCTGTCCCGTTTTGAAACAACCGCCAAAAACCGCTTGCTTTCCTAACGTCCTGCTGCTAACGTCGCAGCCATCTACCGGCCAGCATAGATTCCGTAGGATGGCAGAGCGCTTGGCTCCTTTCCTGGGTGGAGTTCCGCGAAATGCGACTCCGTTGTAACGCTGCCCTGCTTTTCTTCACCATCAGCTAGGTCCGACAGAAAGGAGATTTATGTCTACTCCGAAAAAACCTCTTCCACTTACTGGGAGTGAGCGCGCCCCCCTAGAAGGAGCGCGATTGATTGGTCCAGCCAATCCCAACGAACAAGTTGATGTGACCATTCGTCTGCGCTCGCGCGCGGGAAAGAGACCGATTGTCACTGCCGATGCATTCACCAAACCGATTGAGAACCGCACCATTTTAAGCCGCAAGGAATTCGAGCAAGGTCATGGAGCGGATCCCGCCGACATTGCCAAGGTCGAAGCATTTGCCCGCGAGCACAAACTCGCGGTAAAAGAAAAAAGCGCCGGACGCCGGACGGTCATTCTCTCCGGCCCGGTCTCTGCCATGAACCAGGCATTTGGGGTCGAACTAAAACAATACGAGCATCCCAATGGCCGCTACCGCGGGCGCACCGGGGCAATCCACATCCCCTCCGAACTGCAGGATGTAATCGAGGGCGTCTTTGGCCTCGATAATCGTCCCCAAGCCAAGCCGCATTTTCGTAGGCGGCGTGAGCGAGCCGGCGCTCGCGCCCAAGCCGTCAGCCTCTCCTACACGCCGCCGCAAGTCGCCGCGTTCTACGACTACCCCACCGGCGTCGATGGAACCGGAGAATGTATCGCGCTCATCGAGTTAGGCGGAGGCTACACCACCACCGATCTCAGCAACTACTGGAATCAGCTCAACCTGTCCAAGACCCCAACCGTATCCGCGGTCTCGGTCGGCAACGGCAGCAACAATCCCACCGGCGACCCGAATGGTCCCGATGGCGAAGTAATGCTGGATATTGAAGTATGCGGATCAATCGCGCCCGGCGCCAACATCGTCGTCTATTTTGCCGACAACACCGACGCCGGCTTTCTGAACGCCATCACCACCGCCGTCCACGACAGCACCAACAACCCATCGGTACTCTCGATCAGTTGGGGTGGCCCCGAATCCTCCTGGACGCAGCAGGCCATGACCTCCATGGACGAAGCCTTTCAGGCCGCCGCCGCGATGGGAGTAACCGTTTGCGTGGCTGCCGGAGACGACGGCTCGACCGACGGTGTAACCGACAAACTGAATCACGTCGATTTCCCCGCCTCGAGTCCCAATGTTCTTGCCTGCGGAGGCACAACTCTGGTCGCCTCAGGCAACAGCATCACCAGCGAAACCACGTGGAACGAACTGGCAAATCATGAAGGCGCAACCGGAGGCGGCATCAGCGACGTCTTCCCGCTGCCCACTTGGCAGAACGGCGCAGGTGTCCCGCCTTCCGCCAACCCAAACCACAATGTGGGTCGCGGCGTTCCCGACGTCTCTGGAGACGCCGATCCAACCACCGGCTACGTCACTCTCGTCGATGGCCAGTCCGGCGTCATCGGAGGCACCAGCGCCGTCGCTCCGCTCTGGGCCGGATTAATCGCGCTCATCAACGAGAGCATCGGAAAGCCGGTTGGTTTTGTTAACCCGTTGCTCTATCAAACCGCCAGTACTGCCGATGATTTCAATGATGTCACCACCGGCAACAATGGAGCCTATTCCGCAGGTCCGGGATGGGATGCATGCACCGGGCTCGGCTCGCCCATCGGGGCTCAAGTTGCGGCAGCGTTGGGCGCACCACCACAGGCGCAAGCCAGAAAAACCGGTACTTAGCCTCTAAACGCAGAAGTGGCGCGGCCCGTCGAGCCGCGCCCACTTCGCATCTCCAAGCCTCAAACAATGGAGGACGGGCGTCCTCGCCCGTCCCCACCGACCCACCGGAACAAGGTCCGCCTTATTAGCCGCGAAGCGGCGTAAGAACGCAGCTCATGGCGCAATCCGTGGTGGAAACGTGGGAAACAGCCGAGCTCCAACGGAGTGAAAGAGCACCTGTCATGTGACGACTTTCAGGAAGGCTTTGTGAAAGTTCCACGCGCCAGCATACTAGGTGCGGGCGCTGATTCCGCAGGCATCGGCTGACTAGACCTTTGCGTACCGCTGTTTGCACGGGAAGACTCTCGCACTTCCTGAATGCGGGAAGTGACAATCGGAGTCCGGTACTCGGGATGACAGAACTCCAGATGCATGCCTCGACCGATGTAGCGTAGTTTCAGCATCGAACCTCCCCAGGTCGAACCCGCAATCGCCACCAGCACCGGTTCCGGACAGTATTCCGGGTGCCCGGAAATCAGCGCCTGGCTTTCGCCCAGAAACACTGCCGTGTAGCGATGGTGCTGCGTCTGAATCTCCAGCACCGTGGAAGGTGGCAAGTCCCCCAGCGAAACACCGCCCTCGATTTCTGACTGGACGATGTTGGCATTTACTTCGTCACTGAGATTTGGATGCGGTGTGAACATGGTTGCCATACCGTCTGCCAGAGGACCCCGTTCGAAAGATAATATCAGAGGAAGGCCACCCTGCGAGGTTACTTCTAGGGGAGGCTAGGTGGAAGCCCCGCCCGGCCTTTTCCCTGAACTGAACCAAACTGACGGCTGCCCCGCTTTTGCAAAGGTGGCAGCCGATGCCGCTGATGGTAAACCGGAGTGTGGGCATCCTACATGGGCTGGTCTTCTTTCCCAAAACCAGACCGAGGGCGCCCAATCCTTGCGTTCTTCGCAAGGGTGGGAGGCGATGCTGCCGATACGATCCGAGCCTGCCTAGGCGGGGCCACACCACGCCCCCTTTTCCCCTGGACGCGAAGCTCTTGAACAGCTAACATAGATGGAACAAGCATTATCTAGATGCTAATCGCGACTGTTTTCTTTTGCTCTTTGACAACCGATCCGTTTACACGATGCCCTCTTCGGAGGGGGTGCGATCCTCGACGCACTGGCCCGTAACTCCTTATTCCGGAATATTTTACGTATAAGTCCTTATTCCTCAAAGATTTTGAGGGTAGTCCGCCCCTAACCCCATGATTCCAAAAGATCGAGGGGGGAGGGGGTACCCAGTACAAACAGTAAATTCCCGAAACGGGAGGCTGCCCCCCGCTTTGAAAAACCGCCCCTTCCGAGGTAGATTGGATCAACGAAAACCATGACTGAGAAGTTCACCCTGTTCGACAAAATCTGGAACGACCACGTCGTATGCGTTCCCGCCGGACAACTGCCCCTGCTCTACATCGATCTGCATCTGGTGCACGAGGTTACTTCCCCGCAGGCGTTCGAGGGACTGCGCGTGGCCGGTCGCAAGGTGCGCCAGCCTCAGCGCACGGTCGCGACTGTAGACCACAACATTCCCACCGAGCCTCGCGGCACACCTATCACCGATCCCATCGCGGCCCGGCAAATTCAGGCTCTCCAGCAGAACTGCAA
>Ga0074044_10005111_pt1 | contig 10738 bp, 17 predicted proteins | sample BogForMeECP23OM1_FD_94443 | JGI IMG/M metagenome (GOLD analysis project Ga0074044, IMG submission 94443) | Bog forest soil microbial communities from Calvert Island, British Columbia, Canada - Bog Forest MetaG ECP23OM1 | ecosystem: Environmental > Terrestrial > Soil > Wetlands ...
CCCGCTGACCGGAGTGTCCGATGTTCCCATTCAGAACTGTTGGACTACTGGCCGGCATTGCTACTTTTCGAGAGATGTCTCCACGTGGCCGAGAATCCCTTGCACCTTCCCGGCCGCCTTTTCAACGATGCCCTCGGCTTCCAAACTGGGATTATTCGTCAGTTGCCCTGCTTTCTCCTTGACCACGCCCTTCACTTCGTGAAACTTGCCTTCGGCCTTATCTTTGGTGCTTGGCTTCATCACGGTTGCTCCCTTGGCAGGATTCAGGGCCACAGCCTCAGGGTGATTCACCTGAGAAAGCGCCTCCGCCCCCATGCTTGGGCGGATGATGCGACACCTGCAGCCTCTCTCCTGCCGACCATGTCTTGTCTCGGCTCTTCTCAGTCAAAGGCTCTCGCGAGTCCCCGGCCTGTTACATTTATAGCCCGGGGTGATTCGCGTGTCTGTACAGCATGGCTCACGTGTTTGGTCTGAATTGCTCACCGCAGTTCATGAGGCGGGAACTACCGTCTGGGGCGGGTGGGAATGACCGAGGGTTTGACCTGAAGGCTGATTGTATAGGGCCGCGCTGAGGAGACCGCGATGGACGGTCAACGCGCCGGCGCCATTATAATCCACAAAGCCGAGCTCCCTGAACTTGTTCATAAAATGACTGACCCGCGACCGTGTGGTGCCCACCATCTGGGCCAAGTGTTCCTGATTGATTCTGGGAAATGCCGTTCCGTCTCCACTTTCCGCGCCAAAATTCGTAAGCAACAGGAGAATCCGGGCCAGACGTTTCTCGCTGAAATTGAAGAGTCGATCCACGAAATCTTCTTCGACTCGAGCCATACGAGAAAGCAAGTAGGAGATAAAAAGCTTTGCAAAGGCAGGTTCTTCATGGATGAGGCGAACCAGGGGTGCCCTCTTCACGCAGGCGATCGTGGATAGCTGAATCGCCGTAGCGGTCGACTTCCGCAGGGATCGATCGACCAGACAGCCCTCTCCAAACACGTCGCCTGGCCCCAGGATGGCGATGACGGCTTGTTTGCCGCGCGGCGATGCCACCACCAGCTTCACACTGCCATTCTGGATGTGGAACATCGCATCCGCCGCGTCCCCTTGCGAATATATGACCTGTTGGTCTTGGTACTCTCGCGTCGTCTTTTGAGTCCCGACCCTTTTGAGGAAGTTCCGGGAATTGAAACTGAGCGTATGTCTGCTCATGCTGCATGCCTCCAAAGTCTCGGTCTCGCCACCGGGGCGCGTCACCCTCGTCGGCGCGTCGCGCACGGGGCCCGAACCGTGTTACGCGGGCTCTGAGCTTTCGATCAGGTATGGTACGCGGGTTTCGCAATAGGTACAGATGGCGGTCCGGTCCACCCTCTTATTCTCCGGCGTACTCGTCGCCCTGAAAGTGCGCAGGCAATCCGTGCAGGTCAACATGAAATAACCGGCAAAGCCCGGCCTTGCCCGAACAGGGGTAGTCACCACTTGCGGGAAGCTACCACAATCGGGCGTTTTTCGAACCAGATCGAAAACGGCCTGCAAGAGTTCGGGGATCTGTCGCGGACTCTTTTCGAACCAGCGGTCGGGCTGGGCTTCCGCGGGAAGTTCGACTTGGGTCCATCCCGAGAAGACGATTACCGGTATGGAAGGAAAGCGCCGGCGCACCACTGATATGAACTCGATCCCTGACATGCGGGGCATCTGAAGGTCGGAGATAATGACCTTGGGAAGCCTATCCCGGAGCTTCACCAGACCGTCGATCCCGTCCTTAGCTTGTTCTGCTTCGAAGCCCGCTTCTTCCAATTGACTTGATAGAATGTCGCGAATACCAGGATCGTCGTCCACCAACAAGACGCTATTTGCGGAAATGTCGCGCATAACATTCTCCTCGATAGACCCTGGGCACGTTATTCTGAGCCTCAACATTTTATAAATCGTGCCCGTCTCGCCTGTCTGTTCCCGAAAGCACATGTGGGTGGTCAAAATTGCTCAGCGCGGTTCATGTGGGGGGCTAGCATATGGGATCTCTGGGAATTACCGAGGATGTTCCAGGAAGGCTCGTGGGCGATGGTCCATTTACAGCCGCCGCGTAGGTTACGAGGAAGTCAGCGACGCCGAGCGGCTGGCGCGAGATCCGGCCTTCCCCCTCATTGGTTCCGAATCGGCTTTTCAGGGCTCAACGAAGCGCGGGGACGAGCCAAGGGGAAAACATTCGCTCGCACGGCTCCTTTGACGGCAACCAGGTGTATATTCTTGATTGTCAGCAGGTCCGAGTGGAAATTGGAGTTTATTCTACCGATCTGACGCGACATGGTTTTCATCTCTGACATCCACATACTTTCGGCCGCATTTTTTATGGGATTGGCCGCGGCCGCGCCCATGGGCCCGGTCAACATGCTGGCCATCCGCCGCGGCTTGATCGGCGGTTGGCGCCACACCCTCGCCTGCGGAGTCGGCTCCGTCACCGGTGAGCTCGTCCTCTTCTCCCTGGTCCTCCTTGGCGGCCACTATCTCTTTTCCGATCTGTCCAACCCGACTCTCCAGACCGTCCTGGCGGCCATCGGCCTAATCGTTCTGCTTCCGTTGGGGATTTACTTTCTCATCCGTGCCGTCAGGGAGCCCCTGCGGGCCTACGCCAGCGCTCGCAAAGACTGGGATGAAGGCACCGTCCCCGCGCATCTGGCCACTGATGTCGCCTCCTGTGCCGGCCTAACCATACTCAATCCTTTAACCATGATTTACTGGGTCGGCGTCACTTCCAACTGGCTCCCCCTTGCCCATTCCATCCTGGGCTCCGAAGCCCCCGGATGGGGAATCCTAATGGTGGCCGCCGGCCTGATGACGTGGTTCACTACGCTGATCGTGGTCGTTCGCTTCCTCCCCCACCGCATCGGCCCGACGTTCTTTCGCCTCGTCAACGCCATCCTCGGCCTGATCCTCCTCGGCTTCGCCACGTTCTGCGCAATTGTCCTATCCCGCCATTTCCTGCACTGAAGCGCAGGGCTCCCAACACTTGTGGCTCGGCGGAATATCATCAGTTAAGGCAAGCCGATGGTGGTTCGTCCGCCGGGCATCCGGGAGATTTCGCGGCTCGCATCTGGGCATTGCCAGCCCTGTACATTGACGGGTAGTTCGCATCGAAAACTCGACTTTTGTCACTCCCAAACGCGTAATTTCCTGCAAAAATGTGTCCGAACGGCCTAAAATGTCCGTTGGGTCGCATGACAAAATGTCTCTGTTTCTTGTGTTTTCAATAACATTCCCGCTTCCAATGTCGTTTTTTAACATCTTTTTATTTGTCTTTCCTCCCCCCCGCGCCCAGGTGTGGGGGCTATCCGCTTTCGCTTCAGTCGGTTCCGGGCGCTCGTTGGCGCGGGCCGCCCACTTCTTCTGCTTCGCTGCCACCAGCTCGCCGTACTGGGAATTGGCCATAACTACCATGCCTTCCGCCCAAAGGGAAAGGCCCACAAGTTCGGCGAAAACGGGGTGCAACCCCTGCTCGCGGGTCAGGAGCGCGCTGGCCGTCGGCCCGATCGCGCAGGGCGGGGCGTGGAGTAATCCCCACCACAATTGGCGATAGACGCGCGAGCGCTCCCCGGTCTTGAGCCGGTTCAGGCAGGACTGAGCCTTGCCCCGCCGGGTCCGGGGCCCTGTGGACATCTGAGCGTTGCGCCGGATGGCTGCCAAGAAAGCCGGCGTCCGGGTGGGAGACTTGCGCAAAGACATGGCGGCACCTCGCCTCGTGCAGCCTACAGTATAGGCCAGCTTTCACCAGATGTCAAGAGGAAAGATTGCCCGAATTCGTTATTGACGCCCGGTGCAACCAAGCGGGCCACGCCCCCACCCGTGTCCCCGCCGTTCCCCCCAACTTCCGGCGCCCCTCCCAAGCGCCGGAGGCACCCCAAAAGTCACTGACCGTGGCGGCGTGGCGCTGGGTCAAAAGAACGCGTAGGCGACTTACCGTCAAGGCTGGCGGTGCTTTTTCCGAGATGTTTCCGACATGCCCGCGCAATGTGGCGACGGTTGTGGTATTCTCCCGTGCAATGGACTGGAAGAATAAGCTGTATTTCGGCGACAACCTGAATATTTTGCGCGACTGCGTCGCGGACGCCAGCATTGACCTGATCTACCTCGACCCGCCGTTCAATTCCAACGCCAATTACAACGTGCTCTTTAAGGAAAAGAGCGGCGAGGAATCCGCCGCGCAAATCACCGCCTTCGAAGATACGTGGCAATGGAGTCTGGAAGCCGAGGCGGTCTACAAGGAAATCGTCACCAGCGGCCCGCGCCTAACCTGACAGGAGTCAACTTAGATGGTCGCGGGTATCGCGATTGGAGTTTCGCTCATTATGCCGTTAAGATGGGTAGGTATATCACCCAGTCGAAGGAAAAGGCGAGTATTTGAACGTGAGGAGAAATAGGGATGGCGCGCCTACAGAGCATAACACTTCGCGGCTTTAAGACTTTCAGGGAGCTCGCGGAATTCCAGCCCGGCCCCATCACCGTGCTAATAGGACCGAATGGCGCGGGGAAATCCAATTTCATTTCGTTTTTCCGATTGCTTTCTTGGGCGCTAGTTCCTCCCGGCCAGTTGCAGGAGCACGTTGCCAGGCTGGGTGGAGCAAGCGCCATCTTGCATGATGGCCCGGAGCGAACGCACGACATCGAGGCCCATCTTGTTCTGACCACCGAAGCTGGGCAGAATGACTATTCCTTCCGACTGGCTTACGCAGCCGGAGATACCTTGGTGTATACGGAGGAGAAATTCCGCTTTTCCAGATTCGGCTTTCCGCCCAACCCTCAATGGAATGTCCTCGGAGTGGGGCATAAAGAAGCAGAACTGATCAAATTGGCGGAGGGGGGGAATACAACAGCGAGCACGATATTGACCCTGCTTCGAAAGCTAGTTGTCTATCAGTTCAACGACACCTCGGATGAATCGAGGATTCGCCAGAAATGGAATCTCAACGAAGGGCGGTGGCTTAAAAGGGATGCAGGAAACCTGGCTCCGTTTCTTCACCGGCTCCGGCAGCAATATCCCCAGCACTATGCGCGAATTCTGGAGACCATTCGCCTGATCCTCCCTTTTTTCGCAGATTTTGAGCTTGAGCCGGAGTTTGGGAAGGTGCTGCTTGCCTGGCGCGAGAGGGGCAGTGACCGGGTGTTTACAGCCGGGCAAGCCGCGGACGGCATGTTGCGGATCATGGCGCTAGTGGCACTCCTTCAGCAACCGGAGTTCGACCTGCCCGATGTGGTTATCCTGGACGAGCCGGAATTAGGTCTTCATCCGTACGCCATCGAAGTCCTCGCCGGCTTGATCCGGTCTGCCTCGCAACGGGTTCAGGTCATTCTGGCAACACAGTCCGTTTCGCTGGTCGATCGCTTTACCCCCCAGGATATCGTGGTGGTAGACCGAAGGGGCCGGGAATCTACGTTGCAACGGCACACGGAGGCCGAACTTGATGCGTGGCTTGAGGAGTACACACTTTCCGAGTTGTGGGAGAAAAACGTAATTGGCGGGAGGCCCTCCTAGCAATGCGATTGCACCTGGTTGTGGAGGGTCAGACGGAGGAGACCTTTGTCCGCAACCTGCTTGCCCCAGAACTGGGAGCCAAGGGAATCTTCTGCGATGCCCATAGCGTAACGACGGGAAGAAGGGGTGGAAAGGCATATCGGGGAGGGTTGGTTGCCTTTGCACATTTGCGAAGAGACCTTGAGCGTTGGATAAAGCAGGACGGCGCCACGTTGGCCAGCCAATTACTGGACACTGCACCAGTGAGATAATTTCCGAGCGGCCGACAACACACTCGGAACTCAGCGGGCGCCACATCCGCGCATATGCCATTTTACGGCCTAGTGAAAGCTTGAATGCCAAAAGAATGAGCAACCGGTTTAGGGCAAGTAGGTGTAAGATTCGGCAACCTAAATTTCTGAAGGCAGATACTTGGGAGGTTAGATGCCGGTCCCGCATATTAAAATTGAGACGCCTTACAACCCATTAGCGCGACAAAATCTTGGTAAGAGTGTCGCCGACGCGCTCTTGGAGCGCAGTATTGGGCAGCTTCCCCCTGCGGAAAAATTCATTGCCGCTGGCATCTACGCGATTTACTATGACGGACCGTTCAAGCTTTACGCGCCACTGGTTGAGAAGAATAGGGCCGATGCCAAGCGAGGTCTAACCGAAACGCCGATATATATCGGGAAGGCGATACCCGCCGGGGCCCGCAAGGGGGGCGTTGGCATCGATGCCGCCCCCGGACTTGTCTTGTACAACCGGCTGTCCGAGCACGCCGATTCAATTCAGGAAGCGCACTCCACCCTAAGTCTCAATCACTTTCGCTGCCGGTACCTCGCCGTTGAGGATATTTGGATTCCACTCGGAGAATCGATGTTGATCGAAATGTTCAACCCGCTTTGGGATAGGGTGCTCGACGGGTTCGGCAATCACGATCCGGGAACCGGACGTTACAACTAGCAACGTTCTTTCAGGTAGGTTAGAGTCTTACAAGTGTGAGCAGCGAGAAACAGCGCTTCACAATCCGCGCGACTGCGAGCCGCCTAGAGAAGGGCTTGCTCGCGGTACCCCAAAAATTCACGGACTGGTTTCCTGGCGAAAAGGGCCAAATCCAAGTCGTTTTTGACGACGAGGAAAAGACAAAGACACTCACCTTTCACCCTTACGATCCCATAGTCAAAGAGAATCGAATATTCGGGCTTGGCCAGTGGATGTCCAAGAGAGGTGTGCGCGAGGGAGACCTGATCTCGATCACCCTCGAAGATCCGAATAGACGGCTATACCGAATTGCTTTGGACCGCTATGTTCAAGAGCGGGAAGAGCATAAGGCCCGACAAGAACTTCAAGCAGCACGGACGGATTCGGATGCCGAACGAGAGTTAGGTACCCTTTCACGATTGACCAAAAGGCGCCCGCGAGAGCTAGCCCAAGAGGAATTGTTGCGCATCGCTCAGCAGTCGCCGCGCCAGCCGCGTCCAAGGGTATCTCCGGCTGCGACCGAGCGCCACGAGGGTGTGCCCTCGGCGATTCGCGTCTTGCTTCGAGAATTGCATGATGGGAGGTGTCAGCTTTGTTCTTTCACTTTTGAGAAGCAGAACGGCGAACCGTACTTCGAGTTACATCATCTTGATCCTGAGGTCGGCCATCACCCGAGCAACCTGCTGGTCCTCTGTCCGAACTGTCACGCTCAATTCGAGCACGCAAAAGTGACGGATTCCAGGTGGATTGGTATCTGGCTGATAAGTGTCACGATCAATGGGAAACGCATCCCTGTTCGACAGCCGCTTGCGCACGATTCAGTCAGGAGAGCTTTGCTGGGGTTCGTTATGGTGTTCGCAGCCACCCAATTCGGACGTCAAATGGGACGGTAATGCGGGGTGTCGCGGCTGAAAGGAGGCACGTCCGAACGCTGAGCCTTAAAAAGGGGGAGTAGCGATGATTCGAGTATATTTCGTCTTTGAAGACCCACTCGATGATGCCGGAATCAATCTTTCTTTTGCTGATTTGCCAACGACAGATCCGGGCAGGGCCTTTAGGCGCATTCATGACGCTGCCGAATCCGGAGAGTTGTGGAAGGTTTTGTATCCAGATGAGCAGGACTATTCATACGTACTTATCAACAACAAAATGAGCTATCTTGATATTTCTGCCTTACCGAATGAGTCGAACTCGGACACCGTCCTCTCTATGTGACTCGCATCGGCGGTATTCGTTCTGGCGGGCACCCCTAACAATCCGAAAGGGATGAGCCCAGATCCAAATGGTCAGACTGCCCGATCAAAAGAGGGGCGCGAATTCGTCTTTACGGTGGGAGCTACCACCGATCATAGGGGCCTGCGCTGCGGCTTCAATTTGATGAAGAGCCGACGGGTCGAAGCGGCGCACTAGGTCAGATAAATGATCGAATCGTTGCAGCGTCGAGAAAGACTTCGTCGGAGCAACATACACAAGTACGGTTTTTCCTTGCCGGACTAGATTGACCATGTTGGAGAGGGTTCCCCGACTTCTACCGTCCCACAACATAAACCCGTAGTCTGCTTCGCTCGCCATTGCTCTGTCTTTGGTGGAGTAGTATGCAAAGTCCCGCCGCGTCGAATCAGCCGCCTTAACGTTTTGCGTGGGCCAATTCCCGAGATTGTTACGGCAGGAGCCTTCCATGCAAAATACCATCACATCCTGGTAGTGCCTGCTGCAAAGATACCCTTGCAGCGCCTTGTCTGCGCCGTTCGCGTCGCCGACGAAGACGGCAAAACCTTTGTCGATAATGTTGTCGAGCCGGCGCTCCACGTCCTTATTGAGCCGTGAGACCCGTCGTGAGCCACCGAGGAACACCTTAGTCATAAGTCATCATGTACGCTTCCGTGTGAGGGCAAGCATATAAAGGGCTGCCGCCTGGCCCTCACCGAGAAGCATGTTAGCTACTGCGCCGGCCGTGGAACCGTATTCAAACAGGTCGTCAATGAGCAATATCCGTTTTCCCCGGACCAAGTCCGGATTGACCCGAAACGCGCCTTGCAGCGCTTCAGCCCGGTCAGATGGAAACTCGATATTTTTCATGGGAGGCGTAGTCTTTACCTTTACGACTGCCGTGTCGAAAGCCGGCACCCCAAAGCGAGCCGCTATCTCTCGGGCCAACTCAGTTACCGGCTGCGATTTCCTTTTGATCGAAGGCGGCATCGGAACAACGCATTGTAAGCTCCACTTCAGTCCTACAATAAACCCCTCTACGGTCTCTAAGATCGGCGAGAGCGCCGCTCGATCACCGCGGTACTTGAACTGATACACCAGCTTGCCGAGTTCTGTGTATTTCGTGTCGAACCGCGGGATCGAACCCTCGTACCCTAAGAACGTGCTGCTCACGGAGTGCCAATCGAGAACATAACCCTCCTCCCACGGTCCGGGCAGCTTCATCGGATTGATGCTGGCTGCAATTGGTCCTATCGCTCCCAATACACTTTTTCAGATCCGCCGGACTCAGTCTATCGTTATCCACAAGTTGTGTCTACAGAGCGGCGCCTGAACGAGCGTGGTCCCCACACCCGCGAAGGGGTCCAAAACGCAGTAATCGCCCTTTCGGTTGTGGGGTAGGTAATTTGACAGGCAATCGTCTACGAACTGTGCGGAAAAACCGGCTATCCAAGGGACCCAGCGATGAACTGGCAGGTCCTTGTTCTTGACGAATGCAGAGTCCCTAAATCCGTTGCCTGTGCTCGGAGTCGGAGTGGGTAAAAGTACCTGTTGTGCAGTCATTTGGTTTCGCGCTCTAACTCTTTCCGATGTCGTTCGACCAATTCGGCGATCAGCTTGCTGACGGATGCCCGCCCGCCATCATTTTGAGCCCGTCGGAACGCTACGGCTCGAAGAAGTCTCCAAGTTTGACTCGGGATGTGAATCGCAGTGGTTATGGTGCCAATTGACATTGCCGAACCTACCGCTTGGTCGGACGCCTTTGCCCCGATCTTCAAACCGCCATTTGATCCGTCTGTCTTTGGCATCAATTGATGATAGGATGAATCACCAGCCAGCGCAAGCACGAAACGCGCAGTGCGGATTTGTTTTGGAGGTCCGCGCATCGCTTGCTAAAACTATTCCTGCTCCCGTCTTGTCGATCGGTGTGTTTCGACGTATCCGCAGGGGAAATCCGAAGTACTGCGCGGCCGACGGCGGACTCAAAAACTACCCTGAGTGGGTACTCCGTCGGATTGGGAATGAAAATAGTGTTTGAGGAAATAGCTGATGCCCAGCAGCCCTTTACCCCGCAGACACCTGGGGCGGACGCCGTTCGGCCCTGCGTGTTCGTGGATGGCATCGATCGTCAAAAGGCGAGTGAACTCACGAATGCATTGCGGGTCCGGGGCGTGTCTCTGGACAAAGTGCGAAGCCGGCGCGATGAAAGCGAGCCGATGATTCGGTTGGCTGATATGTGGGCAGGATGCATCCGCGCGGCCCGCGAAGGATCGCAAGAAGAGGCGAAAATGCTCGACGCCGCGCTGAACTTGCGCTGCGTCTGGAGCTTGCTAGGGCTTCCCCAAAAAAGAAAAACCCCGTAACCGGGGGTTTCTCGTCTCGACTATTCTCCCTGGCGGGGAGACCAATCTCTGCCAAGCGGGCAGGCCTTCGCCGGGACTACACCTTTAGACGGTTGAATGGAACGTGTCAACTGCGAAAAGCGGTAGTGGTACAGTTCGATGTAGAGGCGGCTTTACGCCGCCATATGGCGAGGTAAACTCGCCGCTACGAGATCAAACTGTACCACTACCCGAAAAGCGGGTACGGGATAAAAGAGGGATCGTTCGAGTTTCTTCAACTCTGCGAGTTGTGGGACGCTCGAATCACAGCACCACCGGCCCTCGGAATCAACTACCGCTCCCAGAAATCCACTTTAACGCCCAACCCGTGGAAGTGAAACGTGACTCCCCCGAGGTCTTAATGCCGCACCGGAAGCGCGCCAGCGGGACCAGTTTCCGGAGGGGCAGAGGCGCTGCCCGGCGCGCTTTCGATACGCCGGCTTCGAGGAAGTTTATGAATTGTAGCGCCGCGCAAGGAGCGGCGAGACCGTCTTATTCAACGACCCACGTCGTGAATCCTCTTCCCAGACGGACGAGTTCGTCGGCGGGATTCGATTGCAGAAGGGCACGAAGCCAGGAGAGGGAGCGCCGCCCGACGACAATTGTTTGACATCCACGCTCTCGCGCCAACCTAATGATCTCTTTGGGTGCGTTTCTTCTGTCGCTC
>Ga0074044_10005112_pt1 | contig 10738 bp, 13 predicted proteins | sample BogForMeECP23OM1_FD_94443 | JGI IMG/M metagenome (GOLD analysis project Ga0074044, IMG submission 94443) | Bog forest soil microbial communities from Calvert Island, British Columbia, Canada - Bog Forest MetaG ECP23OM1 | ecosystem: Environmental > Terrestrial > Soil > Wetlands ...
AAAAAGACAATCATGGTCTTGGGTTTTCTGGCCTCTGGCAATTATTTTCGCGATTGTTCTGCTCGGTGTAATTGCTCTTATCGCGCTCGTAATTTATTACACTGCATTTCATCGTTAAGAGCGGATTGCCAACATCTTTCCGAACTGCTATCGAACCGCAAGAGGCTTCCACTTGCGGGGGTTGCCCAACATTCGCACTTAAATTTCGCAAAGGACGCGAAATCTAGAATGGGGCACTCGGTCTGCTTCCACTGGCGGAGGTTGCAGGTTACGCTGAGTGCAGCTAAATTAGGTGCGAGAGTTGGAGGTGTGCATGAAAAAGCCCGTCGCAGTGGAATCTGCCTCTGCATTCATCTCTGCTTCTGCATTCATCGATGAGAGGATCAAGGAACTTGGGGACTGGCGCGGGAAGACGCTCGCGAAAGTGCGCGCAATCATACACGAGGCAGACCCTGAGATCGTCGAAGAGCGCAAGTGGGTCAGGGCGACATCGCCGGGGACTCCCGTCTTTTCCCACGGCGGCATCGTCTGCACGGGAGAGCCTTACAAGAACGTCGTCAAGGTTACCTTTGCCAAGGGAGCTTCGTTGAAGGACCCTTCAGGTTTATTCAACTCCAGCCTCGAGGGGAATGTCAGGCGCGCTATCGACATCCACGAAGGCGACAAGGTCGATGAGGCGGCTCTGAAGGATCTCATCCGCGCTGCAGTGGCGCTCAATCTCAAGGGCAAGAGCAAGCCGAAGCCCCGGCGAACATCCCCACTCTAGATTTCGCAAAGAAAGCGAAATTTAGAATGGGGCACCGGCAGCAAGCGGGCCGACTAGCTTCCTCGCAGGTTGGCGTGCCATCGGGTTTTTCAATCTTCGCTCGCTTGAATAGCCGGCGAAGTGCGCGCTGCCATCCCTTTTTCGCGGTTTCAAACCAAGTGCGGCTCAGTTGAAACCATTGAAAACATTGAGCCAAAATTTGGTGGAGCTAGTCGGGCTCGAACCGACGACCTCATCGTTGCGAACGATGCGCTCTCCCAACTGAGCTATAGCCCCACGTGTGCGGAAACTGCGAAGCAACCCTGCAATTTTATCAGTGTTCGCTTGCCTCGGCCACATGTCCATTGATGATTTACGCCTGCGACTTCCCTTGTCGCCCTGCTTCGCGCTATAGTCGCTGTCCGGTCTTTTGGAGGCTTCCATGGCTACTCATCCCAAACCCGAAGGCAAAGTCAGGAGTTTTGGTCAGAACATCGAAAGCGATCTGGCTTCGAGATTCTTGCGCGTGGTGGAGACGGCGGCCATCGCATCCGCCCGCACCATGGGCCAAGGCGAGCGCAAACTCTCCGACCAGGTTGCCACCGAGGCTATGCGCCAAACCATGGATAGCATTCCCATGCGCGGCACTATCGTGATCGGCGAGGGCGAGCGTGACGAAGCTCCCATGCTCTACATCGGAGAAAAGGTAGGCGCGGAGTTTCCTGACGGCACCGAAGTGCCGGAGGTCGACATTGCAGTCGATCCTCTCGAAGGAACCAATCTTTGCGCCACTGGAGCTCCCGGCTCCATTACTGTGCTAGCCGCCTCCGAACGCGGCGGACTGCTGAACGCTCCCGACTGCTACATGGAAAAAATTGTGGTCGGCCCTTCCTGCAGGGACGCCGTCGAACTGGATGCGCCCGTGGCTGAGAATCTTAAGAACATTGCCAAACGAATGGAGCGCGACGTGGAAGACCTGGTCGTGATTGTGCTCGATCGCCCGCGCCACGAGAAGCTCATCGCCGATATTCGCGCCGCCGGCGCCCGCATTCGCCTCATCGGAGACGGTGATCTCTCCGCCGGCATCGCGGCCGCGGTCATCGGCACCGGAGTGCACGCCGTCATGGGCTCGGGTGGCGCGCCGGAAGGCGTGATCACGGCCGCCGCGATTCGCTGCTTGAACGGATACATGCTCGGCCGCCTGGTCATCGATAAGCCCGAGCTAGAAGAGCGCATCGCCCGCATGGGCATCAAAGACAAGAACCGAATTTACGAAGCCGAGGACCTCGCTCCCGGCAAGCAATTGATCTTCGCCGCCACCGGCGTAACCGAGGGCGCTCTGCTGAAAGGCGTCCGCTTCTTCGGTGAAGGCACGCGAACCTCGTCGGTAATCCTGACCTACCGCACCGGGAAGGTGCGCTTCATCGACAGCATCCACTTAGAGAAAGGCCCGGACGTGAAGGTACGCTTCGCGTAGCGGGCAGGTCGCAGTGCCTGGTTTTGACCTGCAAGCGGCAAGACGAGACAGCACCGTACGGCACCGCCGAGAAAGCAGTAAGCGACAAACTTGCTAGCAAAGTTTGCTGCCTGTCGTCAGGCGAACGGGTTCTCGATCCGCAAGCCCTCAATCTGGCGGCCATGTTGGAAGTCTTCACTGTAAAGCGTGCCGCACCGGCCTTCTAATGCAGATGCCACGATGATCGAGTCATACCAAGCCAAGCGGTGTTTCCCAGCTATTCGCAGTGCCTCGACATAGAGTGCAGAGGAAGAATGGATCGCTAACAAGGGCCGGAATACTGTAATTAGATATTGTTCTGCCTCGGCTACGTTCATGGGTTGCGCAAAGCGCCGGAAGGCAACGTTGAAGAATTCTTGCACGACCTGATAGCTGACGATCCCCTTGCCGGTATCGACTGCGTCTCGAACCAGTCGCGTCGCCTTTCTAGCCTTGGCAGGCGCCGTGGCGTCAAAGGCGTACGCGAAAATGTTGGTGTCGAGGAAGAATTTACCGCTCATTCATCTCGTCTCGTGTATAGGGACCTGCCGAGCGAACATGGCGAAGGCGGCGCATCAGGGCATCGACTGCGGCACCCCCACCCGCCTGCGCAGCATATTGCTCCAGCCATTCGCGAAAAGCTGCATTCAGTGTCTTATGTTGCGACCGGGCGACCAACCGCGCCTGCTCAATCAGGTTTGCGTCAGCGCTTAAAGTAACGTTCTTCATACGTATCTAGTGTACACTATTATCGTGTTATCACTCTCTGCAATACTCTGGCCACGTATAAGGATTCACCCGTCACTCTCCACCAGTTCCGCCAAACGCTTGGGCGCGATTAAAACATAGCTGCCCAGCAGCAGCTCTCTAACCTCATCCCAATCGATCTTGCCCACGTCCAGCCGCAGTGCGACCCAGCCTTTCGAGGCGATGTATGCGGGCAGATAAAATCTTCGCGGCTGAGCCTCGGCGAGGGCCTTGTTGTCGCCGGGCAGCACCTTGCAGGTAACGGCCACGATCCCATCGCCGTGATGGTCATCGAGGAAATACGCGAAGGTCTTCTTACGGATCAGGAATTGGGCGTGCCGTCCGCAGATCTTTCGCTTGGCCTCGGGCAGCGCGAGCGCAATCCTGGTCAGCTCCGCGAGGCGGGAATCTTCCGTCGACCGCTTTGCCATAGCCATCTACTCAAACTTTTTCTTCACGTCCGCTGGAACCTTCGGCGGAGGAGGAAAATCTTGCGAGAACCCCTTGAACAGCGCCACCGTTTTCTCGGCTCGCCTCGTCCCATCGTGCACCGCGATCTTGTGCACCTTGCCGGGCTCATAGCCTTCCCACAGCGAAACGCCAGCGTAGACCCCGTCTTTGCGCAGAATGTAATACGTCATGTCGACAAAGCGCAGTTTATTCATGTCACCGTTGTAATTGCGGACGATGCGTTTGAGCGCATCCGTCCCCGCGTCTAACGGCGACATGCCGTGGCGCATGTTTTCGACGATGGTGTGCGCCCCCGCCACCTTGATGTTCTCCTCCCCGCTACCAGTCGCGCCCGCCGAGCCCACATCCTGATCGGTGTAGCAGCCGGCTCCAATAATCGGAGAATCGCCCACGCGTCCCGGCAGTTTGTAAGCCAGGCCGCTGGTCGTAGTGCAGCCCGAAATCTCGCCCTTTTCGTTCAATGCCGAGCAATGAATCGTCCCGGCCGGCGGGAACAGGACTTTGTGTACCGCCTCCGCTCGCAGCTCAGGCGCTATGCCAAGCTCGACCGCTCGCTCTTCCAGCCGGCGAAAACGTTCCTGCATCAAATCGGCTTGTGGTTTGGTATCCGGTGCCTGCCAGTGCGGATCGTCCAAACCCGGTCCCCACCAATCCTCGGTCGAGTGAAACTCCTTCCACAGCAGCCAGATCTTTCGCGAATGGTCGGTCAGCAAGTTTTCACGCGGAAAGCCGACGGCCACAGCAAACCGTTCCGCGCCCTCGCCCACCAGCATCACGTGCCCGGTATGCTCCATGACCGCTTTCGAGACCAGCGAAACATTCTTGATATTGCGCACCCCGCCGACTGAACCCGCCCGCCGCGTGGGGCCGTGCATGCAGCAGGCATCGAGTTCGACGACGCCTTCTTCATTAGGCAAGCCACCAAGCCCGACGCTGGTGTCATTCGGATCATCTTCCGGCCCCTTCACCACACGGAGCGCCGCGTCCAACGTGTCTCCGCCGCCAGCTAGAAATGCGTAGGCGTCATCCAGATAGTTGAACCCATTGTTCGCACAAACAATGATCGGGCGCTTGCCGCCGCCTGAGTTTGCGTCAGTCTTGTTTGCCGAATGCGCTGTGCTCGATTGACCCTGACTCTGTTGCCCGTGCAAACCCAGCGACAGTGAACCCACGACAGCGGTGGCAAGAAAGTCGCGCCGCGAAACCGTCATCAATCCCTCCCTGAAAAATGAATGCTGGCAAGCGTCCGCCAGCATAGCATGCGGAAGAGAAACAGCTGCAGCCAAAACACCATCTGTGTGGGGACGGGTCTCCGACCCGTCCAGTCGAGCGAAGCTCGACTCCGTGTAGCGCGGACACTCTTGTCCGCGACCTTGGCTCAAGCAAGTTAGGCAAAAAAGAGAGATTTTCTTGAGGGAAACATTGCACAAATGTGTGCATGAACCAGCCTTGCCAATTTCTCAGGAAGCCGCGAGCATTCCGCCTTTGCTTTGATCGGCACGGAATCGCAGCAGGGCGGCGATGTTTCCGGCGCGGTCAAACTCAGGGTCGTCTTTCACGTAAAACAGTTCAATGTCGCGGCGGATTGCGGCAGGAATCATTGCTTCGGTTACGTCTTCGATCTCGCGGGTGTCGTGGTTGCATGCCGGGCACTGTGGCACCATGTGGGCGTCGAGGTGGCCGCAGTTTGTACACTCCACTGCGGGATGGGAAAACTTGTCGCCGATCAGCAATGTCTGTACTTCGCCTAACTCCAGCGACTTTAACACCCGACGAAGGCCGGTTACTCCGCGGGCGTTGCTCTTGGCTTGACTGATCGCTTCCCGGGCCAGTTCTTTGCGGCGCTGCTCCAGTGACTCGCGCAGGATGCGGGCGCCTTGCTCACGTATCTGCTCGTTCGCTATACGACTGAGATCTGCGGGGAAGTGGCCCAGCAGCCGTTGCCTCACATAGGGATGCAATTGGGGCTCGAGTTCGTGCCAGCTAGTATCGTGGCAGCCGATGATCAACTTTTCATAAAGGCCTTTTTCGAGAGCAGTGCTCAAGTTCTCGGCCACGTTTTTGAAATGGTGCAGGGCTTCGTCGTTGACGCGGCGCTGGGCGTGGCCGCCGTCGTATCCGGCGTAACCGTCGCTGCGTCCCTGACGAGCCGGAGGCGTGCGAAACATCCCTTCACGCTCTTTCAGTTCATCCAGGCGAAGATCGAAGAAACGGGCCTTTTGGCGATCCACGAGCGCGACCCACAGACGAGGCTGCGCACCCAGTAGCAGAGCCAGCGGCTTCAAATGGAATTGGCGGTTTACAAAGAGCTGAGTTCCCGGGAGTTGCGAGGGCAAGTCGAACTCGCGCCAGAAATTGCGGCTGCCGCAGGCAAACACTGCCCGGGCGTGGGCCTGGTTGCCATGCAGATTCTCGGCCATTTCGAGAATGCGATTCAGGTCGGCGCGGGTGCTGCCGTTCCTGCTGCTCTTATCCGGCTCGCGCAGGGCTTTGCGAACCAGATCCTTGGCTAGAATGGCTTCCTCGCGATGAGACTTGTTCTGGGGGGCGGGCGGCTCGAAATAGAAGCTGAGGGCCCAGCCTTCATCCCCGGTAGTATGGAATTGAGCCAGCTCACGGATTTCTTCGCGGGTAATCATCACGATTTCTCCTGAGTGCTGTCGATAGTTTCAACCTTTTGCGGATGCCTGAACCAATCGGTCCGGCTTTGGCTTGAAGCGATTGGCGAGCGGGGCCAGGTGGCGCAAATGTTCACGCGCCAACTCGATGGAGGATCGCACTTCGTCCGGCTTGCGGTCGGTGATGACGCCGATCTCATCCAGCGAAAATCCCTCGATGGCGTGTAGGATGAACGCTTCGCGATCAGGGCGGCTGGCCCCCTCGAGGGCAAATTGCACCAGGGTGACCATCTCGTCAGAGGAGGCGATGTCTTCGGGCGTAGACGCGCGGCGGTCGGCGATCACGTTTTCTCCGGTCAGAGTTTCGTCCGGCTGATGGAACTGGAGTTCAGGCTCGTCGCTGGCGCGCACGTTCTGGCGGCGGGCAGAATCCTCCAGGTGCACGGAAAGCAAACTCTCGGGGCTGCGGGCAGAAAGGTCATCGATGGAGCGCAGCGCCAGGCGGTAAAGCCACGGCTCCAGCGCCAGACTTTCCGGCTTCTCGGCTCCATTGACGCCGTTGCTTAACGCGCGCGCGATGGCTTCGTCGATGACTTCTTCTTTGGTGACGGAGTCGGGAGTAATCTCCTCGGCAGTCTCCCGGAAATAGAGTTCGCGCTCGACGAAGCGCTCGAGGCGGCCGAGGCTGGCGTTGACATAAGAGCGGATGTCGTCGGAGGAAGCCGTCGGAACGCGCACGGCTGCCACTGTATCTTCGAATGCAACCTGTGACGGGGGACGGAAATCCGCTACCCGGCGACGCTGCCATTTATGCGAGTTGCGCAACAGGTCTTTGTGTTTGCTGATCTGCTGCAGCAAGTCGTCAAAGGCGGCCTTCACCGCCGAGGATGCTGTCGATGCGGACTTCTGCACTGCCATCTGGCCGGAGGGCAGCCGCAGGTTCAGGGATACGGTGGTTCCCTCGCGCGGCGAATTCTGCTCCACAACTCCCTTCAGATGCACCAGTTCAGGGCGGAAAACCTGCAACCGCTTGCGCAGCTTTTCCACCAGGTGGTTGATGTCTTTTTCGATGTCAGGAGTTTTGCGGTCTCTATAGCTGATGTGGACATTCATGCCCAGGCCTCGGATCACGGATGAGATTCCGTGAAGAATTCCGGTTCCTTACAAGCCAATTCTACACCCGCTGCAAGTATGCGGAATGCAAAATAAAGGAAGATAAATTAATCACCGTAGATTGTGACGGCTGCACTTGCAGACTCGCGGGGGCTAAAGTGGTTGCTTTGGTTGACCTGGATGGCGACGGTGGCCCCAGTGCTTGATCCCAAATAATGTACATACATACGTATTGACATTTGCGGTTACCTCCTGTTATTGTCGTGATATGCCCGACGAAGGACATGCGTTTTGAATGGGACGGGAACAAAAATCGACAGAACCTGCTCAAGCATGATGTCCGCTTTGAGACTGCGGTTCTTGTTTTCGATGATCCGTGTGCCCTGACCCAGAGCGAGCAATTCTCCGAAGACGAGGATCGGTGGGTAACCCTGGGAGCCGTCGGCAAGGGAGTTGTGCTTTTTGTCGTTCACACTTGGCGCGAGAGAAGTGGCGAGGAAATCATCCGCATCATTTCGGCGCGGACCGCGACCCCGCGCGAAAGGAGAAGATATGAGGAAGCTCAGCAGAGAACAAAGGGCAGACATCGCCGCCATCGCGGCCAAGAAAGAGGAAAACATTGATCTCTCCGAGATGCCAGAAGTCGTCGACTGGAGCGGCGCCGAGATGGGGAAGTTTTACCGGCCGCCGAAGAAATCCGTAACTATGCGTCTTGATCAGGATGTGCTCGATTGGCTGAAGGGGTACGGCAAGGGCTATCAGACTCGCGTTAATTCGCTGTTGAGGCATGCCATGACCAGTTCAGGCGGTGCGACTCCTGCGGGGACCGCTCGGACGCGGCCGAGGCGGCTGAACAGACATCGGACGATCGGATAGTTAGCATCCACAGGCGATCGATAATCCAGTCGATGCAGTCGAATCGCAGTACCGAGAGTCTCCGGATTTTCCTGCCGGTCTCGTGCTCGCCGCGGGCGAGATCGCGCTGCCACAAGGGTCGCCCCTTTTTAAGCTCCTGGGGCTTCTGAATGACCATTTTTCCGACAAAGGAAAGCGGGAGCGCGCCGAAGCATTTTGGGCTGCCCTGCGCGATCAACAAAAGCTTCTCGAAGCTGATTTCAGCAAGCTCAAGGTAAGAGTTGAGGACCTTGCCGAAGCCGTTCAGTTGGCAGTCCTTCGCGACGTCGAGAGCTTTAATGATGCTAAACGCGACCACTATCTGATGATTCTGGGAAACGCGGTACGTAGCCAAGAGCAGGTGAAAGATCTCGCATCATTTATCCAAGACGTCGAACAACTCGGCGAGCAGGACATCGTCGTGCTCAAAGCTCTCAACGTTGTCATGAATAAAGCTGGGGACTGGCACCCTAAGAGCGACAAGAACGTGCTCATCCCCGGTTACCAGTCCCCGATCAGTAAGCCGATATCAATTCATCCGAGCGTGCTCATCCAACGAAGCCAAGAGTTGTCGGTCCAGACCGCCCAAGCCCTCGGCATCAAGACGGACTCGGGCATCCCAGCCCGGCCCTTTAGTCGAGAAGAAGCATTCTCCGTGTGCGCAAGGCTGCAGGGGTTCGGATTGGCTCACGAAGTAGACGCCGGAGCCCGTGAGGTTCCACACGGCAACTTCTGTTTTCGCCCGTCGAAGCGCGGATTGATGCTGCTCAAACTGCTGGGGGAAGACGTGCCGAACTGGGAACTCTGCTTCCCACCAGCCAAGGGCTAGTGTCCGCGGCGACAGGTGACTGCCTAGACCGCGAGGGTGACCGAGGTTTCTGTCCGGGTTACTGGCCGGTATAGCGTGTCCCGTTCGATGGGTTCGCGCCCGGCTTCGCGGATCAGGCGTACTAGCTCTTCGCGGCGCATGCCTTGTGGGGTGGTCGCGCCGGCGTCGTGGTAGATCTTTTCTTCAATAACGGTTCCGTCAATGTCGTCGGCGCCGAAGCGCAGCGCGATCTGCGCGATCTTGGCGGTCATCATTTGCCAATAAGCTTTGATGTGCGGGAAGTTGTCTAGCACCAGGCGGCTGACGGCAATTTGCTTGATATCGAGCATGCCGGTGGTTTTCGGCAGATGTTGCAGAGGAGTGTTGTCGGGATGAAAGGCCAGCGGAATGAAGGTTTGGAAGCCGCCGGTTTCATCCTGCAGGCTGCGCAGCTTGAGCAAGTGATCGACCCGGTCTTCATTGTTTTCTACGTGGCCGTAGAGCATGGTGGCGTTCGACTTCAGGCCAATCTGGTGAGCGAGCTTTGCGGTCTCGAGCCATTGGTCGCCGTCGATTTTGTGATCGCAAATCATGTGGCGGACGCGGTCGGCGAAAATTTCGGCTCCGCCGCCAGGGAGTGAGTCTACGCCCGCGGTCTGTAGCTGCTCCAGCGTCTCGCGGATGGAAAGCTTGGCGCGCTTAGCCAGATAGGCGACCTCGACCATGGTGAAAGCTTTCAGATGGACTTGCGGGAAGCGTTGCTTCAGGCCGGAGATCAGGTCGAGGAAATATTGAAATGGCAGATCGGGATGCAGGCCGCCGACAATGTGGAATTCCGTCACCGCTTCGCTGTAGCCAGAGGCCGCCGTTTGGAAGGCTTCTTCAAGGGCCATGGTGTAGGCGCCGGGCGTGTCCTTTTTTCGTCCAAAGGCGCAGAGGCGGCAGGCGGCCACGCAAACATTTGTCGGGTTGATGTGGCGATTGACGTTGAAGTAGGTCTTGTCGCCATGCATGCGCTCACGCACGGAATTTGCCAGCCAGCCAACGGCGAGGATGTCTGTGGAGCGGTAGAGCGCGAGCCCGTCGTCGGCATTCAGGCGCTCATGGCCGAGGACCTTGTCCTTGATGGCATCAAGCCGACGGTCATCAGTCTCGAAGCCATGAGTCTGGAAGGCATGAGTCTGAAATGCTTGGTTCTGAAATGATTGCGCGCTGGGCATTGCTTTGATCATACCGCACCGAGGTGGCGGAAGTCACAGTGGCGAATGTCTTCTCAGTTTCTCCCGAATTGGGATGTCTGCCAGCGAAAATGTCCATGCGCACGCACGCTGCGCACCACCATGGTCGACGGATACTCCGGCTCCGGCACCCGCGCCGGGTACGGCCGCGACGAGGCTCATACACGCTGGCCGCCGTTTCCATGGCCAGCGCTTCATGCGGTCGCACTTCGTTGTATTCCTTCCGGAAGCTCTCCAGCCTGCGTTGTTGCGCCCGCCGATCCGCCGCCGCTGGCATCGCCACCTCCTGTTTCAGGGTGCGATGCATGCGCTCGTGCCGCCCGTTCTGCTGCGGCTGTCCCGCCTCGATCCGCTCCGCCACAATCCCCAGCGTGATCCACCACACCGCCAGCCGCGACAAACCTGCGATCGCCGTCGTAGCAAACGGCGGCCCGTTGTCGGTGCGGATGGCTTGCGGTAATCCATACTGGCGAAACGCCGCTTCGAAGATCGCCTGCACCCGCGCCGTGTCCGTCTTGGCCACCGCCTGGCAGCGCAGCAGATAGCGGCTGTGCGCGTCGCTGATGGTCAACGGATTATGGAGGCCGGGTGTCCCCGCCCAGCTGGACC
>Ga0074044_10005113_pt1 | contig 10736 bp, 7 predicted proteins | sample BogForMeECP23OM1_FD_94443 | JGI IMG/M metagenome (GOLD analysis project Ga0074044, IMG submission 94443) | Bog forest soil microbial communities from Calvert Island, British Columbia, Canada - Bog Forest MetaG ECP23OM1 | ecosystem: Environmental > Terrestrial > Soil > Wetlands ...
CGGGTTGCGCAGCTTCTCCCACTCGTCGATCAGGCTGGAGTCGACCTGCCGGACCAGCTCGCCCAGCCACTCGATCAGGTCGGCGAGCTCCTCGGTCCGGGCCTCCTCGGGCACGGTCCGCCGGAGCGCCTGGTAGGCCTCGGCCAGGTACCGCAGCACCAGCCCCTCGCACCGGGACAGCTGGTAGAAGCCGATGTACTCGGTGAACGTCATCGCCCGCTCGTACATGTCCCGCACCACCGACTTGGGCGCCAGCTCATGGTCGGCGACCCACGGGTGACCCTGCCGGTAGATCTCGTACGCGCCCTCCAGCAGGTCGGCCAGCGGCCGCGGGTAGGTGACCGAGTCGAGCAGGTCCATTCGCTCGTCATACTCGATGCCGTCGGCCTTCATCTGCGCCACGGCCTCGCCGCGCGCCTTGAACAGCTGCGCCGCCAGCACCTGCCGGGGATCGTCCAGGGTGGCCTCGATGACCGACAGCACGTCCAGCGGGTACTCCGGGGACTCCCGGTCCAGCAGGTCGATGGCGGCCAGCGCGAGCGGTGACAGCGGCTGGTTGAGGGCGAAGTCGTCCTGCAGGTCCACGGTCAGCCGCCACCGCCGGCCCTGCCCGTCGGGCTCGGCGAGCCGTTCCACCACGCCGCCGGCCAGCAGCGCGCGGTAGATCGCGAAGGCCCGCCGGATGTGGCGGCGCTGCGCGGCCGGGTCCTCGTGGTTGTCGGTCAGCAGGTGCCGCATGGCGGCGAACGCGTCGCCGGGCCGGCCGATCACGTTCAGCAGCATCGCGTGGCTGACCGCGAAGCTGGACTGCAGCGGCTCGGGCTCGGCGGCGACCAGCCGCTCGAACGTGGGCTTGCCCCAGGACACGAACCCGGGCGGCGGCTTCTTGCGCACCACCTTGCGCCGCTTCTTCGGGTCGTCCCCGGCCTTGGCCAGCGCCCGCTCGGTCTCCACGACGTGCTCCGGGGCCTGGACCACCACGTAGCCGGTGGTGTCGAACCCGGCCCGGCCGGCCCGCCCGGCGATCTGGTGGAACTCGCGGGCCTGCAGCAGCCGGGTTTTGCTCCCGTCGTACTTGGACAGCGCGGTGAACACCACCGTGCGGATCGGCACGTTGATGCCGACGCCGAGGGTGTCGGTGCCGCAGATGACCTTCAGCAGGCCGGCCTGGGCCAGGGTCTCCACCAGCCGCCGGTACCGGGGCAGCATCCCGGCGTGGTGCACGCCGATGCCGTGCCGGACCAGCCGGGACAGGGTCTTGCCGAAGCCGGCGGTGAACCGGAAGTTGCCGATCAGCTCGGCGATGGCGTCCTTCTCCGCGCGGGTGCAGACGTTGACGCTCATCAGCGCCTGGGCCTGCTCGATCGCGGCGGCCTGGGTGAAGTGCACGATGTAGACCGGCGCCTGCCGGGTGGCCAGCAGTTCCTCGAGCGTCTCGTGCAGCGGCGTGATCACGTAGGAGAACAGCAGCGGCACGGGGCGCTCCGCCGATCGGACCACGGCCGTGGGCCGGCCGGTGCGCCGGGTCAGGTCACGCTCGAACCGGCTGACGTCGCCCAGCGTGGCCGACATCAGCAGGAACTGGGCGTCGGGCAGCTCGATCAGCGGCACCTGCCAGGCCCAGCCGCGGTCGGGATCGGCGTAGAAGTGGAACTCGTCCATGATCACCTGGCCGACGTCGGCCTGCGCGCCGTCCCGCAGCGCGATGTTGGCCAGGATCTCCGCGGTGCAGCAGATGATGGGGGCGCCGGCGTTGACGCTGGCGTCGCCGGTCATCATGCCCACGCTGGCCGGGCCGAACATCTCGCACAGCGCGAAGAACTTCTCCGACACCAGTGCCTTGACCGGAGCGGTGTAGAAGCTGCGCACGCCCTCGGCCAGCGCGGCGAAGTGCGCGCCGGCGGCCACCAGGCTCTTGCCGGACCCGGTCGGGGTACTCAAGATCACGTTGGCGCCGGACACGATCTCGATCAGCGCCTCCTCCTGGTGCGGGTACAGGGTGAGGCCCTGCTGCTTAGCCCACGCCTCGAAGGCGCTGAAAAGATCGTCCGGGGTGGCGGTCTGCGGAAGCTGGTCGGTGAGCGTCATGGTCTACCCGGTATAGCGCCCGAGGGCGCGCCGTGATTCCGGCCGCGGCGCCCGGTCCGGCCGCGGCTCAGGACCCCGGGGTCGCCTGGTGGTGCCTCGTGGGGAGGTGGCGCCGCAGGAACTCCTCGGTGCGCTGCCACGCCCGGGCGGCCGGCTCGGGCATGTGAAACATGGGGGCCTTCCGGTTGTGGAAGGCGTGCCCGGCGTCCTCCTCGACGTGCACCTCCACGTTCGGCTTCCCCGCGGCGGCCGCTTCTACCTTCGCGACCTGCTCGCGCGGGATGTAGGGGTCGCTCCCGCCGAAGTGGAACTGCACCGGGCCGGCGATCCGGTCCAGGACATCGAGGTGGTCCGGGACGCCCGAGCCGTAGAACGAGACCACCGCGGCGACCTCGGCCTGCCCGGCCACGAAGTACGCGATCGTTCCGCCCAGGCAGAACCCGATGACACCGAGGCCGCCCTCGACCTCGGGCAGCGCCGCCAGGTGATCAAGCGCGGCAACCGAGTCGGCGACCCCCTGCTCGGCGTCGAACCGCGAGCCCATCTCCAGCGACCGCTGCAGGCCTTCCTCGTCATGCTTGGCCTGGTAGCCAGGCTGCAGCCGCCAGAACAGGTCCGGCGCCGCCACCACGTAGCCGAGCCCGGCCAGGTCATCGGCGACGTCCCGGATGTAGTCGCTGATGCCGTAGATCTCCTGGATCAGCAGCAGGCCGGGACCCGAGCCGTCGGCCGGCAGCCACACGGGCAGGCCGAACGACCCGTCGGGCGTCTCGACCGACTCGACACGAGATGGAGATGGCATGATCAACCTCCTTGGCGGCGCCTCATCTTACTGAGTGCTCGACAACGAGCCGACGGCTGGTGGCATGGCCCGCACGGTCGCGCGGCAAGTCGCGACGGGCGGGTAAGGGTCCCGTCGGCCCGCGCGGGTAAGTTCCAGGACTTTGAACGCTACGTCCCGTGCTCCGTCAGGCTCGATAGCCGAATGTTCTGCGCGGCGCCGTGGCTGGCCGTGATGAGTTGGCGCGATCTGGCTAGCACCCCCGGGCTGCCCTTTACTGGCCCGTACCGGGCTGTCGGGCTTGACGGGTGATGCCGGCAGTCAGGTACTGCAGCACGCCCGGGGGGCCGTGTCGCCTATTCGGCAGTTGGCTCTGGCCCGCCGCTGCTGTGTGAAACGGGCTGGGTTTCGCATCTGCGCGGCCAGCTGCAGTTGTTTGGCTTCGGCAGCTTCATCGAGCGCCTGGCGGAGCGGTTCACGGTGATCCGTTACGACAAGCCTGGGTGCGGCCTGTCGGACCGGGAATCGGCTGACCTGTCGTTCGACGGGCAGGTGACGACGGCTCTGGCGGTGGCTGATGCCGTGCGCGCCGGCCGCTTCGCCATGTTCGGGGCGTCGCAGGGCGGCCAGATCGCCGCGGCTGTCGCGGCGGGATTCCCTGATCGTGTCGAGGCGCTGGTGCTGTACGGAACGTGTGCCAATGGCGCAGATCTGGCGCCCCGGGAGGTCAGGGACCCGATCGTGTCCCTGGTGCGGGCGAACTGGGGCCTGGGACTGAAGATGATGACCGGCATCTTCATCCCCGACCCGAGCGCTGACGACATCGAAGCACTGGCCCGGTTTCAGCGGGAGAGCGCCTCGGCCGCCGTGGGGAGCCGGCTTCTCGAGGTCTACTACACGACTGACATCAGGCCGGTCCTCCCGGCGATCCGCGCGCGGACAGCGGTCTTGCACCGCGAGGGTGACAGGGCGGCAAGCTTCAAGCTGGGGCAGGAAGTGGCCGGACTGATCCCCGGCGCGGCGCTGTTCCCGCTGCCCGGTTCCAGCCACCTTTTCTATCACGGCGACTGGGCCGCGGTGCTTGACACGATGCTCGGCTTTCTCAGCGAGCCTGCTGGCTCGGGGGTACCGCTCACTGGCCGCGAGCTGGAGGTGGCCGGGCTGGTCGCCCACGGACTGACAAACCATTCCATTGCTGTGCGGTTGTCGATCGCGCCGCGGACCGCCGAAGCGCACGTCGAGAACATCCGGCGCAAACTGCAGGTGCATTCGCGTGCTCAAATCGCGGCATGGGTGACCGAGCATCGCCTACGCGCCGAGCAGCTAGGTAGTTCGGCCGATGCGCGCCCCGGCCAGGACCGTCCTGGCCGGGGACAGGCCCGCGATCCCCGGTAGTTCACCCGATTGCCGCGCGGAACTGGGCGATCCTAGCGTCAAGGTATGACTGACACCACACAATCCGCGTGCTCCCCGGGCCCCAAGGTTGGCATGTTCCCGCCTGTTCCCCTGCTGCCCGGCGGGGATACGGCCACGGCCAGGGACTTTTTGGCGCACGCCGGACAGGCGGGCATCGACTATGTCTGCTGCGGCGACCACGTGAGCTTCTTCGGCCTCGGATTCGACGGCCTCGGGCAAGCCACGGCGCTGGCGATGCTCCATCCGACGTTGCCCATCCACGTTGGTGTTTACCTGCTGCCGCTGCGCCATCCCGTGCTGGTTGCCCGCCAGCTTGCTGACTTCGCCCAGCTCGCTCCGGGACGGCTCGTCTTGGGGGTCGGGGTGGGTGGCGAGGACCGCCACGAGGTCTCGATGTGCGGGGTGGACCCGGCCACGCGGGGCATGCGGATGAATGAGTGCCTCGCCATCGTCCGCCAGCTCCTGGCCTGCCCGGCGGTCAGCTTCCACGGCGCGTTCTTCGACCTCGACGAAGCGGTGATCGCGCCTGCGCCGGCCGACCCGATTCCGATCATCATCGGCGGGCGCTCAGACGCGGCGATCAGGCGGGCAGGCCGACTGGGTGATGGCTGGCTCGGTATCTGGAATTCTCCGGCGCGCTTTGCCGCCGCTACCCAGCTGGCCGCAGCGGAGGCGGCCCGCACCGGACGGCCCAGCCCGCCAGACCGTCACGCGATGCAGGTATGGTGCGGGCTCGCGGACTCCAAACAGACCGCCCGGGCTTGCCTCGCCCCGGCGATGCAGGCTTTCTACCAGCTCCCGTTCGAGCGGTTCGAGCGCTACTGCCCGTATGGCACGGCCGATGACATTGCCGAATTCCTCACGCCGTACGTGGATGCTGGCTGCACCGAATTCAACCTGATCCCGCAGTCACCCGACCCTGACCAGGCCGTCGCCGGCGTGGCAGCGGTAAAGAAGCTGCTGGCCCGGACATAAGCGGCTTCCTCGTCATCGCGCTGCGGCGCCGCCGCTATCAACAGGAAGCTCATAGCCGGCAGGTCGCGCCAATATCTTCCGGCACAGCGGCGGCGATCCGCGCGATGGCTGCGGATTGTGAGGGCCCGGCGTTCAGTCCTCGAGGGCTTCGGGGCTCGCCGGGACGTCGATCGCGTGCTCCCGCAGCGCCTCCAGGGGCACGATCTCCAGGGTCCGCTCGTGGGTCGAGGCGAGCACCACGTAGGCAGCGGCGCCGTCGTAGTGCGCCCGCAGCCAGTTCGCGGCCGTCACGCACCAGCGGTCTCCCGGCGCCAGCCCCGGGAAATGGAACTGGGGCACCGGGGTGGTCAGGTCGTTGCCGATCCGGCGCTGGTGCTCGAGGAACTCGGCGGTGACCACGGCGCAGATCGTGTGGCGGCCGCGGTCCTCCGGCCCGGTATTGCAGCAGCCGTCCCGGTAGAACCCGGTGACCGGGTCGCTGCCGCACGGCTCAAGCTCGCCGCCCAGCACGTTGCGATCAGCCATGGCAGCAGTATCGCGCACGGGTGGGCGCGCTGCGCGGGCCACGCGGACCGGCGGGCCTCCAGGCGTGCGGCCGTCATCATGTAGTCCGCTGAAGACCTCCAGGATTACTCCGGCAGGTCTACTTGATTGGGGTCGTGGCGGATTTGGTACGCGTGCGGCGCTGAATCCACCGTGATCATGGCCTGCCGGGCCCGGGCGGGTGGTCGATGGGGGAGAGAGACGGGCGGCGGCTAGCGGAGGCGGCCGAGCCGGGTCAGCGCCTCGTCGGTCTCGCGCAGCAGCGCGGAGATCACCTCCGCCACCGGGCGGACGTCGTTCATCCGCCCCACGATCTGCCCCACCGGCATCGGCACCACGTCCGGCTGGCCCGAGCGCATCAGCCGCTGGTGCGCCTCGCTGACCAGCAGGTTCTGCAGCGGCATGGGGAGCGGGTCGGGAGCGCCCGGCTCCGCCCAGGCCTGCGTCCAGCGGTTCTTGAGCAGCCGGGCGGACTTCCCGCTGTAGATCCGCGAGCGCACCGTGTCCGACGAGGTGGCCGCGAGCAGCGCCTCGCGCAGCGCGGGCACCGCCGTACCGAGCGTGTACTCCTCGGTGGTGAGCCAGGCCGAGCCCATCCACACGCCGACCGCGCCGAGCGCGAGCGCGGCGGCGATCTGGCGACCGCAGCCGATCCCGCCCGCCGCGAGCACCGGCACCTGCGCGCCGACCGCGTCGGCGATCTCCGGGACCAGCACCATGGTCGCGATCTCGCCGGTGTGGCCGCCCGCCTCGTACCCCTGGGCCACGACGATGTCCACGCCGCCCGCGACGTGGCTGCGGGCGTGCTGGGCCTTCCCGGCCAGCGCCGCCACCAGCATGCCCCGCTCGTGGGCGCGCGAGATCACGTCGGGCGGGGGCGGGCCGAGCGCGTTCGCGATCAGCCGCGCGGGATGGGCCAGGGCCACCTCGACGTGCTGCCGGGCCACCGAGTGCAGCCAGCCGAGGACGCCGTCGCCCGCGGCCGCGCCGTCGGGCAGCGGCGGGACGCCGAGCCTGGTCAGCGTCTGCTCCACGAAGTCCTTGTGCCCGGCCGGGATCATCGCGCCCAGGTCGATCGCGGCGCCCTCGGTGGGGACCTTGGCGGGCATCACCACGTCGACGCCGTACGGGCGCCCGCCGGTGCTGGCGTCCATCCAGTGCAGGACGGCGTCCAGTTCATCGGCGTCGTTGAAGCGCACGCAGCCGAGCACGCCCAGGCCGCCGGCCCGGCTGATGGCCGCGGCGACGTGCTCCGACGGGGTGAACCCCACGATCGGGTGCTCGATGCCGAGCAGCGAGCACAGGGATGTCCTCATGGAGTGTCCGCCGGGTGAATGGCGGCGTAGCGGTGCGCCCACCCGTAGTCGGGCTTCCCGGCCGGGCCGCGGCTGATGGCGTCCACCAGCCAGATGGTGCGCGGCACCTTGTACCCGGCGACCTGCCCGCGCACGTGCTCCTCAATCGCGGGCAGGTCGGCGGCCCGGCCTTCGCGCAATTGCACCAGCGCCGCGACCCGCTGCCCGAGCAGTTCGTCCGGAATCCCGATGACCAGCGCGTCGAACACGTCCGGGCAGGATTTGAGCGCGCCCTCGACCTCCTCGGGAAAGACCTTCTCGCCGCCGGAGTTCACGCAGGTGTTGCCCCGGCCCAGCAGGGTCACCGTGCCGTCGACCTCAATCCTGGCCAGGTCGCCCGGAACCGCATACCGCTTCCCGTCCACTTCGGCCAGCATGGCCGCGGTCTTCACCGGGTCCTTGTAATAGCCCAGCGGCACGTGCCCGCCCCTGGCGATCCGGCCGACCTGACCCGGGGCCGCCCGCCCGCCCTGATCGTCCAGCACGATGACCTCCGGCCCGGGCGTGACGGTCGGCCCGCCGCGCTGCCTGGCGCCCGCGGTGACCAGGCCGATGCCGGTGAAGCCGGTTTCGGTGGAGCCGATCGCGTCGGTGAGGACGACGCCCGGGAGCGCCGCGGCGAAGGCGTCCTTGACCGGCGCGGAGAACAGCGCCCCGCTGGAGGAAATGGCCAGCATCGACGAGGCGTCGTAGGTGCCCTCGCGGTAGGCCTCGATCAGCGGCCGGCCCATCGCATCGCCGACGATGAAGAGCAGGTTGGCCTGGTGGCGCTCGACCGCGCGCCAGACCTCGTGCGCGTCGAATCGCGGCGGCAGGACCACGGTATCCCCGCCGAACAGCGCCGCCAGCATCGCCACCTGGGCGGCGCCGTGGATGAGCGGTGCCGCGGTGAGCCGGACCAGCCCGGACGACTCCAGTCCCTTGCGGGACTGCTCCCACTCGTCCGCCAGCGGGACACCGGTCAGGAAGTCGATGCCGCCGCCGAGCGTGCGCCAGATGTCCTCGTGCCGCCACATGACGCCCTTCGGGTACCCGGTGGTCCCGCCGGTGTAGATGATGTACACGTCGTCGTTGCTGCGCGGCGGGAAGTCGCGGGCGGGCGAGCCGACGGCCAGCACCGACGCGTACCCGGTCGCGGCACCGATGTCGGCGTCGCTGCCGTCCTCGATCGCCACGGTGCCGCGCAGCCCGGGAGCGGAGGCCGCCGCCGCGGCGGCCCGGGGCGCGTACTGCCGGTCACAGACCAGCGCGACCAGGTCGGCGTCGGCGAACATGTACTGCAGCTCGTTCTCGGTGTACCGGTAGTTGATGTTGAACGCGACGGCGCGGAGCTTGCACGACGCGAGTATCGTCTCGGCCGCCTCGACGGAGTTGTGCGCGTAGAGCCCGACGTGGTCCCCGCCGCCGACGCCGAGTCCGGCCAGATAGTGAGCCAGCCGGTTGGTGCGCTCGTCTAGCTCGCGGTAGTTCACCTGCTGCTCGGCCGACACCAGCGCGACACGGTCACCGAACACGTCGGCGGCATGCTCGAATAGGTCGGCGAAGTTGAGAGCCATGGGTACGAAATTAGAACGTGTTACTGTTCTGGGCAACTCCCGGAGGGCGGTGCCGTCATGACCACGACAGACACCGGCCCGCCGCACGCGCTCATCGAGCGCCAGGGCCACGTTCTCGTGGTGACCATGAACCGCCCGCAGGCCCGCAACGCGCTCAGCGGCCCGATGATGGCCCTGATGCGCCAGGCCTGGGACGAGGTGGACCACGACCCCGGTATCCGGGTCGCTGTGCTGACCGGCGCCGGAGGGGCGTTCTGCGCGGGCGCCGACCTGAAGGCGATGGCCAGCTCGCACCCGGGTGATGCGTTCCGGTCCGGCGCACAGGACCTGTCGGTGATCGAGCCGCTGCTCAAGGGCCGCCGGCTGGCCAAGCCGCTGATAGCCGCCGTGGAGGGAGCCGCGATCGCGGGCGGCACCGAGATCCTGCAGGCCACCGACATCCGGGTGGCGGGCGAGAGCGCCCGGTTCGGCATCTCCGAGGCGCGCTGGGGGCTGTTCCCGCTCGGCGGCTCGGCGGTACGGCTGCCGCGGCAGGTCCCGTACACGGTCGCGGCCGACCTGCTGCTGACCGGCCGGCATATCGGCGCGGCGCAGGCCCGCGAGATCGGCCTGATCGGCCACGTCGTGCCGGACGGCCAGGCCCTGGCCAAGGCGCTGGAGATCGCGGACATGATCGCGGCCAACGGCCCGGTGGCGGTCCGGGCCATCCTGCGCACCATCCGCGAGACCGAGGGCATGGCCGAGGACGAGGCGTTCGCGGTGGAGTCGCGCATCGGCATGGCGGTGTTCGCGAGCGAGGACGCGAAAGAAGGCCCGCGGGCCTTCACCGAGAAGCGCAAGCCCGAGTTCCGCGACCGGTAGCGCCCGCGCTACCCGGCCTTGTCCGTGGCGTCCCTGGCTTCCTCGGCTTGCCTGGCATCCGCGGGTTCCGCGCCGTTCCCGCCGTTCCCGCCGTTCCCGCCGTTCCCGCCGTTCCCGCCGTTCCCGCCGTCCGCGCCGTTCCCGCCGTTCGCGGGATCCGCCTTCTTCCGCCGTCGCCACCTCCTCCGCGCGGGCGGCGTGACCTCGGCGGGCGTCTGCGGCGTGCCGATCGGCACGGGCGCGCCCGGCTCGCGGTCGTCGAACGTCACCGCGACCTGCTGTTCCGGGCGCCGCTGGTTCTGCAGCGCCTGCAGCGCAATGCTGTACCGGTCCGCCTCGGTGAGCGGGGGCTGGACGATGGCCCGCGGCCACAGCCGCCGGGCCAGTACCACGTTGACCTCGGCGGCGTACACCGTGACGTTGACGGCCAGGTAGATCCAGGCCAGCAGGCCGAGCACGGTCGCGAACACGCCATAGGCCGAGGCGCTCTTCAGGAAGTGGTGCACCAGGTAGGTGCCGAGGATCTGCAGCAGCGTCCAGGCGATCCCGCCGACGACCGAGCCGGGCAGCAGCTTGCTGGTGGGCACGCCCTTCGGGGTCAGCGCGCGGAACGCGCCGAGGTACATGCCCACGTTGAGCGCGACCGTGAGCACCTGCAGGAGGATCACCCAGATGGCGGCCTTGGTCGAGTAGGTGTTGAGGACGGTGAGCGCGGTCGTCGCGATCACGCCCCCGCCGAGCAGCAGGAGGAACAGCAGCGACCGCCCGAGCCGCTGCACGTAGCCGGGCCGCGACGGCCCGGGGATGTTCCAGACCGCCGTCATCGCGAACAGGCCGGCCTGGGCCAGCCCCGTCGCTCCCCAGATCAGGACGAGCAGGCCCACGATCAGCCCGATCGTGCTGGAGCGCTGCAGCTCGTGCACGTTGCCGGTGAGCTGGTCGCCGATCAGCGGGATCTGGTCGGACACGGCCTTGATGGCGTCCTCGCGGAAGGCCGGGTAGCTCGCGGCGATCAGCCCCAGGATCGTCACGAAGATCAGCAGCAGCGGGAACAGGGTGACAAAACCCGAGTACGCGAGGTTGGTGACCAGCACGCCGCCGCTGTCGTCGCCGTATTTCTTCATCACGCCGTAGACGAACGCGGCCGGGGAAAACCGCTGC
>Ga0074044_10005115_pt1 | contig 10732 bp, 12 predicted proteins | sample BogForMeECP23OM1_FD_94443 | JGI IMG/M metagenome (GOLD analysis project Ga0074044, IMG submission 94443) | Bog forest soil microbial communities from Calvert Island, British Columbia, Canada - Bog Forest MetaG ECP23OM1 | ecosystem: Environmental > Terrestrial > Soil > Wetlands ...
CTGCATATTCTGCCGCGCATGCGAAATCCAATGCCCAGTACAAGCCATCAAAATCACCGAGGGCATCGGACCCTTCGCGTGATACAATGAGAAAACGCTAAAAGGAAGCTCGAAGATTAGATAGGTAGATTCAATTGGTAATTTTCCTTCTCGCAGGAGCAGCGTTACTTGGAGCTTTCGCTGGCGGAGCAATCGGTGCAGCAGCCACAGGTACAGCTACCGGAGCATGGATTGGAGTGGGTGTCGGCGCCTTAGCTGGCGTTGGAATAGCTGGAACAGCATACGCCTTGAGTAGACCACCGGTTTACTACTATCCTGCACCGTACCCGTACGCATCCAACCCGTACCCAACCGGACCCGTCTACTATTCGCCTCCACCAAGAGGCTACTACTACCCAGCGTACTAAATTCACCGGGCAACATACAAGAATAGTTGCCCACTCGACATCCCATTACGGAAACGTTAAGTTCTGCGACAAACCGCTACCGGTCTGAGCGAACAATTATTGGATGAACCAGAATTCGAAACCTTCAGCGTCTACAAATTCTCGATGAACTATCCACCCATCTGCAGAGTAGAATTCAATCCAAAGACCAGACGCGAGGGCGGAGACATAGTCTTCCATTTCCCAGATCCCGACAAACCAAGAGCACCAACAGAGAAAATGTTCCTTTCATGGGGAGCACTCGATAAGGCAACCAAGAAGTTTCAAACAGTCGACGACCAAGCAGAACACAGCTTAAAGGCAGTGAAGAAGAGCAGCGGCGTTAAGGCATTCGAGAAAGTGGCACAGGATACACTTGAGATCAACAATCACAAAGCAGTATACAACCGTATTAAGATGGAAGAGGTCCGAGGTGGGATATTCCCTGGAAGAAGCGGAGGAGTTAGACGTGAAGCGCTATCACTGCACCTCCACTGCGAAAACTCGTCAAGATATTTTGTTATCTACGCAATGCTCACCCCCAATGCTCCCGAAGATTTCGGTGACCTCTTTATGACGATGGCTAAATCATTCAAATGTCACTAGATACTAAGACATGATTTTCAGGCGTCAACTTTAAAGCCGAACCGATTCTGAGAACGTGGCGGGTGGGTCTTGTGAAATTCGCTCCTGTTCTTGGAAGTTTAATATTATTTGGCGTCATCGTACAAATTATCCTCGGGTTTCAAGTATCTGCAGGTGTCGATGAACTCGTAGGTGCCCACATTCTCATCGGTGTGATCGGATTAGTTTTAGTTCTGGCGTTAACCACTATGGCGTTTCGATCGAAATCCGCAACGATCTACTCCAAAGTGATCATGGTAATTCTAACTTTGGTCGTTTTGGGCCAAATTGGGTTAGGATTCCAACTCCTAAACGGCGCCGACGCGCTGGCTATCTCTCATCAGGCGAACGCGTTCATCATCCTCGGTTTGTCGCTGCTAGTTGGAGCAGTTACTATGAAGGCAGCGAAGAAACAAAGGCAATCCACTAGTCCGTAATAGTGCGCGTTATCTGCATTATCTTTATGTGGGCCACTAAGGCCTGAACTATTTACGTGCGGGGTAGGATCTGACTTTAGCGGGGGTAGGCGGAAATCCGTGTAAATCCCCCCAGCGCCAAACTCTGAACAGAGGGCGAAGCCAGGTCAAAGGCGCGAGAACATTACGAATGTCCGCGAAGCTCAGGAACTGACCGCGTTAAGAGACCTCGTCCCGCAGGGGTTCAGGGGTTCGAATCCCCTCCCCCGCACCATTTTACTAGTAACTATAAATAGACGTTTGAAGCACCAATACTGCAGATTCGTTTGGGGAAAACTAAGGCCATCAACAAACGGTACGTGTACGCATACCTACCCTCGGTCGAGGTCGTGCAGGATTGGAAGGCTAAGGCGAATAAGAGCAACGTCTCCATCTCCCAATTCATTCTCGAACACGTAACCAACTCCCTGCGACAGGAAGAAGGCGAAGAAGCGTACAAGCCCAGGGCGGAGATGATTGCGGAAATTCGAAAGAGAGACGAGACAATTGAGAAGCTGACACGAGACAACGAGATCATCCGGCTCGCGCTAGAAAGAGTCGAGACGGAACTCCGCAGATACCGTGCCGAACCCTTCCTTGATGAAAGCTTTCGAGGAACTAGAAAGTATGATGTGAAGTTGATTGAGGTTCTCAAGAAAGGAGAACCAATCGATTCGAATCAACTGCTTCGTCAACTGAGAATCTCGGCCAAGGATTCTGATCTTGTTAAGGCCGTTGGTAGGCAGTTGGAGAATTTGGAAGCTTACAGGTTAGTTGAGAAAACGCATCGGGGTTGGAGGTGGGTGGGCGGATGAGTCAGCAGGCAGTCGTGCAGGTTCCCGCTTCAGAACAGCTTCTTGTGATGTTTGTTGAAGACTGCCATATTAGAGGGCTTACAGGCGAAACGATTCGACGATACAAATCGGTAGCTGGATACTTCCTGAGATTCATTGAGAGGAGGAACGTTAAGTCTGTTAATGTGGACAAGCATATTCTGCAGGATTACATTAGGGTGAGAAGGTCGGATGGGATTGATCAAAAGACCTTGGAGAATGAATTATCGGCGGTTTCTAGTTTCTTTGGCTTTTTGGCTTTCGAGGATTATGTAGAGAAGAATCCTGTGCCGGAGGTGCGGAAACGTTACTTGAACCCGTACAAGAAGGAGGAGCACGATGATCTTGACTCCCCTCGGAAGTTGGTTAGTGTCGCGGAAATGTCGATGCTGATCAATTCGATTCTTGACAGTCGCGATAAAGCGATTATGAGCATATTAGCAAAAACGGGTTTGCGACGCGGAGAACTCATTTCTCTAAACGTCACAGACATTGACTGGGCTGGACAATCAATAACGTTACAGCGCAACAGGTTCAGGAAACGAAGTAATCGTTGCGTCTTTTTCGATGATGAAACTGCGAGGGTTCTTAGACGGTGGCTGGTCCAACGTGAGGCCATGCATCCGACGGTTCCTGCGTTTTTCGTCGGCGAGAAAGGAGATCGTCTGCAAAGACACGGGGTTTACAGAACGGTTGTGGAAGCCGCGGAACGTGTTGGGTTACATGACCCGAAATCATCAGACCCGAAAGATCATTTCAGTCCGCACAATTGTCGCCATTGGTTTTCAAGCCATCTCTTGAAGGCCGGAATGAATCGAGCTTACGTTCAAATCCTTCGAGGCGATGCTCGCGGAGACCCAATCGACATTTACCATCATGTTGACTTGAATGACGTTCGTAAGGAGTATTTGGCATTCATACCGCAATTGGGAATTTGAGGAGGCGGAGTTAGAATTGGTGGATGTGACTTCGATCATCAGTTCGGTGTTATCGAATGGTGAGTTGGCTCAGTTGGGATTTGGTGGTGTGCTCGGTTACGTAATCGGTTGGGGTTCCAAGAAGCTCCTAAGACTCCTCTCATTGATTGTTGCAGTTACGCTTGCAGTCGTCGGAATAATTATTGCTTACCTGAGCGCGCAGGGAGTCATTACCGTAAACTATGGTCAATTGGAGGTTTTGACCCTCAATATCGGGCAATGGATCATCGGAACCGCAGAGTCAGTCTTGCAATCGGCTCAATTCTCCATCAGTTCCGTTGGGATCATGCTTGGATTTATGTTGGGATTCAAGAAGGGTTGACAATGCTGGCTGAACAATACTCGAGGAAGGATTACGTCAGCTACAAAGCTATTTCCGGGAATTAAAAAAGTTAAGGAAAGTCAATTTCACGTTCGAACCTGAAGTGATTGATGCAATAGACGCGGCTAATGAGGAGTTTCAGAGCCTTGCAGCAAGCAATGAATCCTCCACAGTTAGACAGTATGGTGAGAGCTTGGATACTACGTATCCTGAACTCCTGATTAAAATGGCAGCTATGATGGCGCTTGACGATACCGTATTCGGAAAGGTTGTCGAAGAACCAAGAGCGACTTTTCCGGAAGAACCAGAGCCTGATCCTACGATAAGTTGTGATCTTGAAATTCCTGTTACTCTCACGCATATTCAGGCGGTAAACATGCATCTACGACTCTTTATGCACTCGGCATTCAACCTTGTCGAAAGCTTTGTAGAACCATCTAGATTTTCGCCGCCGCCACCCGATCGAGAGCTAGAACTACTAATGATTCTCTACAAATGGAATTGTATAAATGAAAATGTGACCGCAAAAACGATAGAAAACTATGTGCTTGCAATTGCGCAGCAGTTAGGCCGCAAAGAATCTGCTGCATGGAATGCATACGCCGCTCTGAAGAAAGTGGGACTAGTTGATTCCAAGCAGGTTGGAAGCCATGATTCCCGGGTTTGGTTAACTGAGGAAGGATTACGGAGAATTAAGAAATTAGATGCAGGCACCACGTTTGCCGAAGCGTAAAATTTCTTTTGTCAATTGAACTCATTTTGTATGGGTCTTAGGGTCTCAGGGTTTCAACAAGTAGTTAATGCGTCTGGTTCGATAGTCTAATCTTCCATTGAACCCTACTTGCTTCATTCTTGGCTAGATTAGGACCCTAAGACCCTGACCCGATATCCTCGTTCACTTTTCAGGTAGACTTGTTGCCGCTATCGCCCTATCACCCTAACACCCTGAAGCGAATAGATTCAGTTTTAGACTATTCTTATCCTTAGTATGATCAGTTTACCATTCTTAACCTGTTTAGCACCCTATCACCCTCACCCTCAAAGGTTAATCACTGCTGAATCGCGTCGGAATCCGATCTTAGATTTACAGGAAGGATCTAGGCTTAAGCAGATACTTTTCGACTCCAGCAACAACTATCTGAAATGCCTCCGAAAATCCTTAACATATTGACGTAGATCGTCCGGTTCGAATACACTCTTCAATTTACGAATTACATGTTTCAGCGAAGCATTTCTTTTCCGTGTGACGGCGTAACATAGTTCTGCATCTGTCTTCGCAAGCGAGTAAGGAAATTTCGTCAGAAAGAACGAACCCTTCTTTGCGGCGGGTTTTATAGGAACTGCTGGAGGACCATAAGTTACAATTCTAAAATTCCGTCCGTCACTACGCCTATTCCATTTCTCGAAATCTTCAAATGACAAATCGTTGACGGTGAACAGGACGATGTTACGACCGCGAATTCGAACCTTTTGATACTTTTTCGGGATAATCTTAACGTTAGATAGACCTGATTTGCTCACGTTTCTAGCGGCTCTTTTTGCGCGAATTTTTAGGTCCTCAATACCGACGGAACATTTGCATCTTCTCGCCGCTTGAATGCAGACAAATCCGTCACCGCATCCAACATCATAGAATATATCGTTCTTTGAAAGATCAGCCAAATCGAATACCTGCCGAGCTTCACGCCGATTTGTGGCTTTAGGCGATCCTCTCCAGCTCGGAATTGCCAAAGTAAATTCGACCGATTAATTCCAGGTTCTAGATTCCATTGCTGCCGAAGATTCAGTGCCATCTAGCGCAATGCTCTATTTGAAATCATTATCTTTTCGAGGGGCAGGTTCGTCGGTTCTTTGATGAGCTTGAATTAGTTTGGCAATCCAGTCTTCGCTGAACCTAGGATCCGGTATGAGACTATCCGATTGCTCAAGAAGGCTTCGCAACCAGTTCTTCATTGAGGAGAGTTTCGACCGCGGCAACTTGATCGAGAATGTGTACGGGGTCGGTCCAATCAACTCCGCCTCTGGTGTGCGAGTGCACTTATCGACTATTTGCTGTTTGGCTCTGTTCGTAAGCATATATCGGGACATATCAAGGTCCACTGAGATCGAAGCATGTTTTCCTTCACTATCGATTGTGACCGGGATCTGTATGTTATGAAACTGCCATTTCTCGCTTAAGATTCGTGTTTTGGGTGGGTTCTTGAACTCACTTTTGATTGCAGGTTTTCCAGCATAAGTAAATATTCGATCATCGTGAAGAATGAATTTCATAGAGTTCGTGTATCCACATGAGAGGCATTTCATCCCCAACACGATTCTACTCTTCTTTCTGGGTTGGAGTCGTCCGAGTTCCATCAACCTACCTGCAAATGCTCCTCCGCGATCATCAATTTTTGGAACATCAACCCACAATTTTACGACTTGAAGCAACCCATGATAATTAGGCTCCTTGTAGCAGCTCCAATGTACAAAAGCCGGATATCCAAATACAAGTCCGATGGCTTCCACTGTGTCGATGGGATCTACTTCATGATAGGATGGGTCCGTCCATTTCAATTTACCAATCTCGAAACTAACTCCGGATAAGGCGATGATAATGATATCGCTCGACTACGAATTTGGCAACAACGGTGATCTATCTGCTTTGGTCATACACTGCGGGTATAACGAATTAGAAACTTGTTATACCCCATCTTACCTCAGAAGTAGATCGCGGGAAAAGTCATGCTTGAAAGGCTACAAGAAGACCTCAGCGAGACTTGAGTTGGTCGGCTAGAGCCGTGAACAGTTTCTATGAAATCTGTTAATCCAATCTTGAGGTGGGCCGGAGGAAAGCGTCGACTTGCTCCCAAGCTACGACTGCTAATGCCGTCGGTTTGGAATCGTTACATCGAACCGATGGCCGGTAGTGCAGCATTGTTTTTCTACGTAGCACCAGATCAAGCGATCCTCGCGGATCTTAATCCTGACTTGATAAACTTCTATGTTGTCCTTAGAGACGATTGTGCCCACTTGATTGGTAGGCTAAGTCATATGCGTGCATCAAGGAAATCTTACTATCAGATGCGAGAATTGAAACCGCGGTCTAAGCTCGACAGAGCGGTTCGATTTGCATATCTGAACAGGTTGAGCTGGAATGGTCTCTATCGAGTGAATAAAGAAGGCAAGTTCAATTCACTGTTGAAGCTGCGTATGAAAACGTCGCTGAACCAATCTACACGTCATTAGATGTAGAAAAGAAATGTGAAAGCCTAACTCAGGACCTCAAGGAACTAACGCAGTACAAAAAGGATGAACTCGAATCAAGAAGAGAACAGTTGCTTAAAGTTCTCAACGATCTTAAGCACACTATACTAGAAACCGTATCGCAATTGAAATGATTACACCCTGGTGTTCTTACCATGGAACCCGACGAGCCGGAACTAAGTCGATACAAGGGGATTTGCCGACGACACTTTGAAACTCTAGGGCTTGAAGTTCATCTCGACGTTCCGATCTCAGATGAAGTTGGGTGGAGACCACATCTTTTTGCGAGAAACGATTCCAATATAATAGTGGACATCGTAGAAGAGAAGACATTACCAGAAATCCAACTCAAGAAGTACAGTGAGGTCCTAAATGCTGTTCCTCAGGTTAAGATATACATCGTAATTATCCGCGCCCTAGAATACATGCCCGAGATTTTCGCTGAATGCAATCGATATGGAATTGGAGTTTATGTTATCAGAGATGACACTCTGAAGGAGATTCTTTCTTCCAAAGCGCGAAACGTTGCAGATCTCTCTTCCGAGGATCAGATCGCGATCCTTCCGGGCACGCCATATGGGAATGTACTGGGCCTAAGAAAATGCTTTAGAAAGTTCAGAAACCATCTATATTGGTTCGAACGCAACCTTCCGAAGGGATCTCTGGAACTTCTCTATGACAACTTGAACAGCGGAGATCTGGGTGACATGTCCGAAATCAAACTACTCAGGGGGATCGACGATAAAATCACGAATGCTTTCAAGGAAGAGTTCAAAACATTTCGAGACGACGTTTCCGACAATCATGATGTTGATGCGCAGATGCGTATTATAGTCGATAACAGGATCTCGATCCAGATTCATGGAAGGTATATGTATTCTTGTGACGAGAACAACAATGAAATCAAGCTTCAGGTTCCACCCTTAAATTCATTGAACGGCGATCAATGGGATTCGATCTTTACCAACGTAACTACATTGCCTAACTTTCTGGATTTCTGGAACAGAGGGATTGATTTCGTGGGCCAGTGGTCGTCAGTTGAAACTGCGGTTCGTCATTACCGTGAGAACAGAATAGCCGAGGCAAGAAAACTCATTAGTTCACAAGTAGACGGTCTTTAGACCGAAAGTGACAGTTTTCATCATTCGGGAAAAGTCTTTCGATCTGGGGAGATGTTCGTGCGGGCAATCGAATCTGAACCATCGTTATTTTCTGGCGCGAGAGTATAATTGGGCGGGATAGAATAGTTGAACCGAAGAAATAGTTTTGAAAGTGTCTGAGGCGAAGTCGGCAATTGCCGATCTGCGCTAAATGCTTTGTTAACGCTTCAAGGCCTATCCGTAGCAATTCCGTCGCTACGTAAACATTCGCCCCCAGAAGTTGTCCAAAAACAGGGCTACGATCTAGGTCGAGATTTTCGACGGTAGCTAATCCCCACAAGGCGTCGAAAATCGGGCATCCGGGCGTGGATCCTAGGGGCGAGTGGCTTGAATCTAAGCGATTTGTTGTTTGTCGGCTTGAATCTTGCCCGAACTGAGTTTACGATAAATCGACGACGGGTTCTTCTACAAGGGTGCTTCCGCGCCCGCGACGGAAAAGTTTCGGACTGGGGAAAACGTGTTTCTGGTGCGGAAGTCTTTATTTTTTGATTCGGGAAAACATTAGTTGTTTGTTGTCCAGTTTTGTTTTCAGGGCATAGATAGCCATATTTTGATTCGATCTATGGCTGATTGCCATGAATCTAGCCGTTTGAATTAGTTGTCGACTATTAGTCTAATTTAGGGTCTGAGTTTGCCGCAATTCGTTTGGTTTCCACTTCTTCCCACGCCACCTTGAACAGACGTGGTATGGGACCTGTCTTCACTGAAATGTGCCACCAATAGACCTAGTGAGATTGGCTTCATTATTTCCGGGATTTACTTCCTTTGTTCTGTAAACTTTCCTTATCGTGCAGATGAAAACAGCTGGATGCTCAGGATCTCCGAAGGACCAGCGATCAGCTAGAACCAACGTGTCGCCTGTACAGGTCCAGAGATCGTGCAGGTTTCGTAGTTCCTGATTACTCATGTCGTGTAGAATAGGGAGTAGCAATTCGTCTACTTCAGCGTCCGAGAGTTTACGAGCTTCGTCCCATGATACTTCCTCTAAATCACTTTTGCATATTGGCACATTGACCATCGCCAGTCACTGACATCAATGCGGCCTTATACGCATCGTCGTCGAAGAGGTCGCACTATTCACCTGAATATTTGATGGGTCCGGAGGTATTCACTTAAAAGATTAGGTGAATCCGAACCGGTTTGGTTCTCTCCGTTACTTCAGGGATGGATCGTAGGATTTCAGCACCAGTTTACCGGTACATATTAACCGGTTCAAATCTGTGAACAGTCTTATTAGACGTAAACCAATCCTAAATCCAGATAAAAATTGGATACTGGGAAGATCCGTACGGAACTCACAGGGCTTCTAGTAGACATGGACAAGCTCTTCGATATAGTTGAACGGAACCTTGGAGAATTCAGCAAAAGCCAGGAACTCCAGCAGATCAAGGGCAGCGCGAAAGAACACATCGAAGAAATTATGAAAGCGATCTGATCACACTCCTCACGATGAACCGATAGCCTATTGCATTGCAAGTCTTAGTGGGGACGTTTGATTGTCAAGAACTTTGAAGCCATAGTGATACGCAGCTATTCCGGTTAGCGGTAATTCCAGTAATGATATAACAACCCTAGAGAGCAAAGCAGCTGAAGCAGCGATCGCTATGGGAATCGAAAAGATGGATAACGAAGCAGTAATGGCGGCTTCATAGATTCCTAACATTCCTGGAACGCCGATTGGAATCGTTTGCGCCATCTCACCAATCGCCATCGTTATCACTACCACCCAAAAGGGGACGTGAACGCTCAACCCCAACAAAACTACCCACAGCACCGCAACTCCGCAACTCCAATCACCCAAACTAACAAAGAATGATAGTACAACACGTGATTTGGACGCGAGCATCTTGCTAAAACCCACACGGTACTCGTCCAGAAATTCATCCGCCTTCCCTTCAACATTCGCCTCCCTCTTCACGACCTTGATCAAAGGTTCAACTAATCTCAACAGCCTGTCAAGAAAAGGCTCCAAGCTATGTGGACAAAAAGAAAAATATAGAAGAAGTACGAGCCCCGCTACTGCAATCGCAGGAACGATTGCCAATTCCATAATTGCAGAACCGGTGATGAATCCCTCGACAAAAAGCACAAGAATAGCTACCGCTGTACTCTCTAGAACGGCCAGAACATACAATATACGATGAAGAATGACGGTGGCGGTAGACTCACCAAGTTTCATCCCGCTTTCCTTCGCGCCAAGGATACACCGTACTGCTTCCAGAAAGAAACCGCTAGGCGTTATGTAGTTGACAAAAATACTCGCAAAAGTAATGCCTTGACAAGTCAAGAATCGAAGCTTGTACCCTAGCGTTCTAATCAGAACATACCATGCTCCGGCGTAGAAGACCCAGCCTAAAACCTGCAACCCCACCATTACAACGATAACTGCAGGGTTGATTTGCGCTATAATCCGTTCAACCGCGTCAGCCCTAACATAGTAGATGAGGGCAACAAGAATCAGAACTCCAAACAAAAAGCTCGCAAACCGAGTCAAAGTCGTTTTCTTGAATTTGCTAACCTCCTCAATTGGAGCTGACACGCATTCAGACTTCCAATTTGTGAATTACGATCCCTTAAAGAAAAGTTGCGTCCAGGAAACTCATTTTGTAAATGGAAGACAAACTGGTGGGTATTAACTGTGAAGTTCACTTTGAGACACAATGTGCACGTTGAGGTTATCTGTGGACTCA
>Ga0074044_10005117_pt1 | contig 10730 bp, 11 predicted proteins | sample BogForMeECP23OM1_FD_94443 | JGI IMG/M metagenome (GOLD analysis project Ga0074044, IMG submission 94443) | Bog forest soil microbial communities from Calvert Island, British Columbia, Canada - Bog Forest MetaG ECP23OM1 | ecosystem: Environmental > Terrestrial > Soil > Wetlands ...
GTCCTCGTCCTCGACCCTGCTGTTGCCGGGCAGGGCGAGAATTTAGATGAAGCTAGCTAGCTACAACAAGTTAGCGCTAATGGGGTTGAAACCCTGGGCTCTTTTGCCGCTTCGGGGCGCAGATCCTGCACACTTCCTTTATGCCTTATGTTGACGCAGATGGCGGCCGCCGGACGGTGATTTTTGAGGGCTGAACTGCGCCGGTTTATTTGTCAAGCCTCGCAGCCGGCTGCTTCTGTCCGACATGCTCGTATTCGGCAGAGATATCCTTGCTGGAATATTCAGTCATTAGCAGCACCGCGATGAAGCCAATCAAAGCACAGATCGCCACATACCATGCGATAGGCGTTCCGGATTTGTAGGTGGCCAGCAACCAGGCGGCAACCAGGGGCGCAGGGCCGCCGGCGATGATTGACGCGAGTTGATAACCTATCGAAGCACCGCTGTATCGCATCCGCGGCGTAAATTGTTCCGCAATTAACGCGGCTTGCGGTCCGTAAACCGCCGAATGTGCTAGTGCGCCGAGCACGATAGCAAGAACTATGAAAACCGTATTTTTCGTTTCTAGGAGAGCAAAAAAGAGGAATGCCACGATGAAATTAGCCGCGGCACCGATCAGGTACATTCGCTTACGACCGATGCGATCCGAAAGATATCCCGCCAGCGGGATCGCGACGAGCTCGAGGACGGAGAACGCGATAACCGAGTTGAGTAGAAGATCGCGACTGAGCTTGAGGTATCCCACTCCGAACGCGAAGAGAAAAGCAGTGTATATGTAGAAGGGCGTTTGCTCGGCGAGGCGAGCCAGGGCTGAGAGGATGATTGATTTGGGTTGCCGTTTTATGACCTCAATCACCGGTGCTGCCTCGATCTTATTTTCGGCGACGAGTTTCGCGAAAATGGGCGTTTCCAGGATTCCAAGTCGAATCCATAACCCGACAGCAACAAGAATCGCGCTGAGGAAAAACGGTACGCGCCATCCCCATGCGTGAAACTGGTCCCCGGAAATCAGGCTGAATATCAAAATCGCAAGGTTGGACAGAAATAAACCGCACGGAACGCCAAACTGCGGCCACGAAGCAATGAATCCACGATTTCCAACATTCTTCGACCACTCCATGGCGAGGAGGACAGAACCGCCCCACTCGCCGCCAACACCGACACCTTGGAGGAAACGCAGGACGGTAAGAATGATCGCGCCCCAAATGCCAATTCGCGAGTAGTTGGGTACGAAACCGACTAAGACGGTCGCGATTCCCATCAGCAGCAGCGTCGCCACAAGCGCTGCCTTGCGGCCTATGCGATCGCCATAATGTCCGAAGATGAGAGCGCCAACGGGCCGGGCGGCGAAACCGACCGCATAGATCAGGAACGCTTGGAGCGTTCCGACAAGGGGATCGGAGTTTGGAAAGAATTCCTTCGCGAACACCAGGCCAGTGACTGTGCTATATAGAAAGAAATCGTACCATTCGATCGACGTTCCGATCGTGCTCGCGACGACGGCGCGGAGTAAGTTTCCTCGATGAGTGTTCTCCGAGGCCGAAAAGTTGCTTGTTTTGGCCATTTGTTGTACTGGGGGGTAAATGTTGAGAGCAAAGTACTCGGAAAACTGGTTTTGCGTCAACGATATCGCTAGCCTGCCTCCCTCACAATCCCGAGAGATTTGTGAGGCAGGCATGCCGATGGCCGCTAAACAGACGCTTGCGCGACTGTCTACCGGCCTTCGGCAATGGGAGGCAATTTCGATGAATGGTGAACCAAGCAGACGCGAGTTCGGCGGCTTCGAGCCGCTTCCAGCCTACAAGCAATCGTAGACTAGTACTAGCCTCACGCCTATGCCGCAAACATCTGAGACCGAATTGGGTACCATCCGGGCAATTGTGTTCGACACTTTTGGCACCATCGTCGATTGGCGTACCAGTCTGATCAAAGCACTCGAAGAATTCGGCCGGAAGACGGACGTCGAGACAGCGTGGGACCATCTCGTGGATCGCTGGCGGGCCGCCTACAAGCCGAATCTTGATCGGGTCCGGACAGGGGAGTTAAAGTGGACCATTCTCGATGAGCTCCACTATTCCGCGCTCGTCCAGCTTTTACCGGAATTCGGCCTTACCTCACTGAGAGAATCAGATTTACGCTTCCTGACGAAATACTGGCACCGCTTGGCGCCGTGGCCAGACGTGATTGATGGGCTGCGCCGTTTGAAAAAGAAGTACATTATTGGCCCTCTATCCAACGGGAACCTCGCGCTGATGGTCGACCTGGCAAAATTCGCTCAACTCCCCTGGGACGTTGTTTTCGGTGCGGACCTCTTCCGCCACTACAAACCTGACCCTGAAACCTATCTCGGCGTCTGCGATTTCCTGGGACTCGAACCCGAACAAGTCATGATGGGCGCAGCTCACAACTACGACCTGAAGGCGGCAAAGGCTCTGGGCCTGCGCACCGCGTTCATTCAGCGCCCAACGGAGCACGGGCCCGGCCAGAAGACCGATCTCAGCGCTGAAGACGCCTGGGACATTATCGCTGTCGATCTTGTCGACTTAGCCGAGAAGCTCGCAACCTAAGATCTCAATAATAGTACCAGCGGCGATGCCTCCAGTACCGGCGATGCCAATAGGGATGCCGGTAGTAGATGTAGCCGGAAGGCCCCCAATAATACCCCGGTGCGTAATATCCCGGCCCGTAAAAATACCCCGGATAATATCCCGGCCCGTAATATACGGGGCCACCCACGCCGACGGCAATGTGGACGCCTCCTGCCTCCGATTGATTGGCTGTTAAAAATCCTCCCGCGAGAATTGCAGCGAAAACAAGAAAGAACCTTCTCATAACTTTGTCAGCTATTATTTATGGACTAGACACAGCCGGTTGCTACCTATTCAAATGGGCGGTTCGTTTTCCTGCTTTTCACGCGAGTTGAGAAAGAGGGTAGGTTAAAACCTCACCGGCAGTTTGGATCCTCGTGCTCGTCGTCGTCCTCGATCAGTCCGCGTTTTCTGGAGCGAAAAGAGCCCGATTGTCCCGCAATTATTTTGTCCAGTTAGTTAGTCTGATTGTCAAACATCGGGATGCTCGAGGACGAAGGACGACGACGAGCACGAGGACGAGCCCTCAATTTCGGAGTTTGGGCTAAAAAGTCCTCCGTGGCCTCCGCGCGAGACTCGATCGATACCTATTCCTGAGGCCAGTGTGGCGTCTCGCGTATGCGAGACGGTAGGCTATGGTGCCAAGCCCTCAGGTAACCAGCCGGCTCGCTGCAGCACTTCCCTGAACCAGGGATCATCCGTTGAAAGGGGAGGAAGCCATGGGCCGAGCTCTTTACGACTCCACCATCGGCCATCGGGATTACCCGGTTCCGCGAATTTGTATTGGTAGAGCACAGCGCGCACATAGCGCGGCGGGTTCTGAGGAAAGGGATTGTCTTGAAACAGGCTTAGGGCGCCTGGATCGTTATGCAGAAGCTTCCAGACCAAATGAAGCGTCCATGGATATTCGTCGGGCGTTGACATCGCGGCAAACCACATCTGCCAGTCAAGGCGCAATTGATAAGGCGCAATTTGGGGAGGCATTTTGTTCAATTCGACCGGAAGACCCTTGTAAGGATAGGCCTTCCAATCGGCCGTCTCGTCCGGCACGTCGGCACTGGTTCCCTCAAATATGACGTTGAAACGTTCACGGCCCACAGTTCCAAAGGCGCCATACGTGTTCACCAGATCCAGGGGATCGAACGAAGTGTTCATTATCTGGTGTGGTGACAACATATTAGCCATTGGTTGGATACTCAGGACCGCTACTAGACTGGCAACGACCCAGGCGGTCATCCGCATTGGCCGGCTGGGAACAGCTGATGCCGCCGCCAGCTCAGAGCGTCGTACGAGAGGCCGAGGCAGAATCTTTGACCAGAGACCGTTATCGAAGCATGCAAGAGCCGGAATAATCGTGAGCCAATTTAGAAAAGATAAGTTACCGCTCAGAATTAACACGATTTGAAACAAAATGATAATCGTGCCGCCGGTATGTCTCGCGATACGCGGCCAGAAGACGAGCCAGGGAGCAACGAGTTCCGCCAGATGATTGAATCCCACGCCAACACGCAGCGCCGCCTTAGGCAAAAAGTGAAGCAGCCGGCTCAAAGGATTGGGCAGGGGCTGAGTTTCAAAATGGTAATAGAGCGCTGTGAAATCAAGCCAGGCCGGATCTCCTCGCAGTTTGATGAGTCCCGCGCCTAGCATCATTCGAAAGATCAACCAGCGAAAAAGCCAAAGAATGGGAAGCGGAGGTTCGCGCCTGGGAAAAGGGCGAGCATCAAGCAAAGGGCAGAGGAAGATCGCGAGAAAACCGGTTTCCAGCAACTGAACTTCCCAACCGTAACCATACCAATCCTGCCCAAGATGGACGAACGACATGTAAAGGCACCACAAGATTGCGAGCAGTAAGGCGTTCGCATAGCCTGCCGCAACCACACAGGAAAGAGCAAAACCTGCCCAGGCCGTCGCCAGGAGGGCGGCGTCCGAATGAATCAACCAAAACAGGGAAGGCAACCGAAGAAACCCCGAAAAGGAAGAGCCCAAGACCTGCCGAATGCGATCGAGAAATAATCCTATAGGGAGCAGACCGTGCGATCCAATCAACGGCAGAATTTGGTTGGCGGCGACAAGGAAGCCGATTGCATAAACGACCCCGAGCAATCGCAAAATGATGAATCGCGTGAGCCAGTAAGTCGGCCGCTTAACCAGTACGCGATTAGGCGATTCAACCGGTTCCACTGAGAACCGATTGTCGGCTCCGATTGGTCAAATATCAAACGGATCGAGCCTGCATCCCTCACAAATTCTTAGAGATCTGTGAGCGATGCAGGCTCAAGTCAAGAAGTCAGGTTCCTGACTGCTCGACCGACACTATACAAACATCGTCGTCGAAGTCGTCTTTCTTTGAGAAGGCGCAAGCGTCCGCCAATAACGCGTCGAACAACTTCTCTGCTGGCAACTCCGCGCGAGAACGTAAGCCGGCAGCGACCGCTTCCAGTCCGAACTGTTTTCCCTCTGGAGAGTCGACCTCATACAAGCCGTCAGTGAATAGCATGATGCAGTCGTTTCGCTCAAACCCCGAATGAGTCGTCGAATAATTCACGTCGTCGAAGAGACCCAGGCCGGGACCCGGCCTGCCGCCAGGCGATACAAGCGACTCGACTACGCGCTCGGTTCGCCTGAGGCGAACCGGTGCGGGATGGCCCGCGTTAGCAAACTGCGTCTCCTTCATCGCGGTGTCGGCGATCAAGTAGAACGCTGTAGCGATAAAAGGTTCGTCCAAGCGTTCCAGGATGGCTCGAAGGCGCAGATTAAGGGCACTCAGGAAGCGGCCCGCGTTTTGCATTACTGGCCGGAGCTCTTCCAGCAGCGTGCGGATAATCGCCGTAACCAACGCCGCCCGCAATCCGTGTCCCATGACGTCACAAATAAAGACGCCGGCTCGATTTTGGGAGAGCGGAAAAATGTCAAAGAAGTCGCCGCCGACTGCTGCCGCCGGGCGGTAGCAGTGCGCAAAGGTAAGTGCGCTGAATCCGGAGCGGCCATAATCCGAACGAGTCGGGTAATCCCGAGGCAGAAGGGCCAACTGGATCTCCCGCGCCATGCGAAGATCGGCTTCGAGCTGCGCGTTCTTCGCCTCTAATTCGGCGGTCGTTACTCGAAGCCGGTTACGCTCCTCGGCGAGTGCATCCTCTATTTCCTTTATTGCCGTGAAATCCTTGTTAATCCCGCAAATGCCGATGATCTGGCCCTTGGAATCTCTTAACGGCAACTTGGTCGTGTAATCCCACGTGATTCTACCGTTGGGATGGATCAACTTCTCAATCTTTCCTATCATCGGTTGTCCGGTTTCGATAATTCGCTGTTCGTCAGCCGACGCCTCTCTAGCCGTCTGCTCCGACCAGAAGTCGAAATCGCTCTTGCCGATGAGATCGTCTGGGTTTGCAACGTCCATGTATTCTGCCACCGCGCGGCTGGCGCGGAGAAAGCGACCCTGGCGGTCCTTGAAATATACCTGGTCAGGCGTGTGCTCGAGCAGGAAACAGAAAAGATCTTGCCCGAAGGTGAGAGCATCTAAGTTTGGGGGAACGGACGATTTCACAGCTCCAGATTCTAACCCTGCAGCGATGAATGTTCACGCATAATCCGCCGAGCACGATCCATCGATTAAGGTCTGCCCGCTGATACCGGCGCGATCTTAATAGTAGGGACAGGAGACTAGCAAATATGAGATACTTGAAGATATGGAAGAAGCCGAGGTTCCAACTGAGCATCTTCATGAGGAGATCCACCACGAAGCTGAACACGGGCGCGAACGATGGGCGCTCGGCGTAGCGCTGAGCTCGGCGCTTCTAGCCGGCTTCGCTGCTGTGGCCTCTTTGATGGCAGGACATCACGCGAACGAAGCGATGATGTCGCAGATTGAATCGGCTGACCAGTGGAGCTACTACGAGGCTAAAAGCATAAAGGAAGCGCCGCTAAAGAGCAAAGCGGATATCCTCACTGCACTCGGTAAACCTGTACCCGGCACCGACGAAAGCAAGGTAGCAGAGTACGAACGGGACAAAGAGCAGATCCAGAAGAAGGCCGACAACTTCGAGAAAGCTGCTCAAAAACATCTGCAGACCCACGAGGGGTTGGCGAGCAGCGTCACGATGTTCCAAATAGCGATTGCCGTGGGAGCGATCTCAGTCCTGATGCGAAGACGATCATTCTGGTTGGCCAGTCTGGTTGTTGGGGCGATTGGAATCTGCTTTCTGATCCAAGCGTTGCTCACGGCCGACGGCCCATTTTGATCGCAACAATATACCTGCTATTTCGGGGACAGGACACTAGCCTGCATGCCTTACATTGTGGAAATTCCAAGATGAACTGGGAAGAGAGATACCGGACGGGTGATACGCCATGGGAAAAAGGTGCGCCTGCACCGCCACTTTTGGAATGGATTGCGCGCCACGGGCCGTTGCGCGGTAACATACTTGTGCCTGGTTGCGGTTCTGGACACGACGTCCGCGCCATAGCGTCCGCGTCCCAGGCTGCGCAAGTCGTTGGCATGGATATCGCGCCGAGCGCGCTTGATCAGGCTCGGCGGTTCTCCGTCGCTGGCCAGGAAACTTATCTGCTTGCGAATCTCTTCGATCTACCCGCGGTTTTGATAGGCCGGTTTGAATGGGTCTTCGAACACACCTGTTTTTGTGCCATCGATCCCCAACAACGTCCCGATTACGTCCGGGCCATCACGCGCGCGCTCCTACCGAAAGGATTCCTATTGGCAATCTTTTTCTTGAATCCGTGGGATCCCGGTGAAGCGCCGGAGACGGGCGGTCCGCCGTTCGGCGTGACGCGGGAAGAGCTCGATCAACTATTCGCAGCGCATTTCGATCTTGTGGAAGAACTGTGTCCCTCTGCTGCGTTCCCCGGACGTGAAGGACGTGAAATCATCCGGCTTCTCCGGAAAAGGTCTTGAAACTCGCCCGGTCAGGGTCGGCAAGGCGAAGGCGCAATGCAGCATAGGCTTCCAGCCTGTGTTCTGCACCGATCGAGCGACGACTTTGAGACACTCCCACGTCGTTGCCCACTTCACAGGCCATGCGCAGTGATCTCTCGGTACAGGCTGGAAGCCTATTCCACATTGCTCGCCGTCCCTGACCGGTCGCGTTTAAATCCTTAAGTGAACAGTATTGAGGCTAAGCTGGCGCACCCGTTCCTTCTAATTGATCGTAGAATGGGCGTCTCGCCCGCTTTCTGAGTAAACTCACGGGGGCAAACACCTATGTCACAAGGGTTGCACCAGGAACGCAGCGATGCGATTTGATTTCTCCACCCTCCCGAAGCTCAAATGCGAGAAATAGCGCGAAAACCAAGACGCAAAACGCCGGACTCAAAATCGCGCCATGGCAGAACGCTTCCTCTTCGTATTCTTGTGCCGTTGATAGTCGCGTGTGCGCTTTTCATGGAAAATCTCGACGCAACCGTCCTTTCGACAGCTCTTCCTGCGATCGCACATGACCTCCATGAAAGCCCGATTCAACTTAAACTCGCCCTTACTTCTTATTTGTTGACGCTCGCCGTTTTTATACCCGCCTCCGGCTGGGTGGCCGATCGGTTTGGTACGCGGGTTGTTTTTCGTCTGGCGATTCTAATCTTTGCGCTGGGTTCAGCTCTTTGCGGCTTCGCCGGCTCTATTCAGGCGCTGGTTGCGGCCAGGGCGCTGCAAGGGATTGGTGGAGCGATGATGGTGCCGGTCGGCCGGCTGGTAATCCTTAGGACCATCCCCCGGGCTGAATTCGTGGGAGCGCTTGCCTGGCTCACTATACCGGCGCTGATGGGACCGGTGATCGGACCACCTGTAGGCGGTTTTATCACGACCTATTTCACTTGGCGCTGGATTTTTTGGATCAATTTGCCAATGGCTGCACTTGGAATAGCGCTCGCTACGCTATACATCCCGAACGTTCGAGGCGAGACAGTCAGTCGGTTTGATTATATTGGATTTATCCTGTCTGGCGCTGGTCTGGCCGCGCTGGTCTCGGCATCGGCGACGCTTGACATCAACGGATTTCCGCCAGCCCTTGTAATTAGCCTTTTTCTTGTGGGCTCCGCGTTAGTCACGCTTTATGTCTTCCACGCTCGTCGCGCGGAAGCACCGATCGTCGATCTGAAGCTCCTGAGGTTTTCTACGTTCCGATCTGGAATTGTTGGGGGCTCGTTCTTTCGTCTCGGGGTGGGCGCCATGCCACTATTATTGCCGCTCCTTTTTCAGCTCGGTTTTGGAATGACGCCGTTAAACTCCGGTTTATTGACATTTGTTACGGCGCTCGGCGCGATCGGAATGAAGACTGCCGCCGGCACAATTCTGAAGCGGTTCGGATTTCGAAACGTCCTGCTGGTGAACGCGATCGCCAGTGGGGTATTGATTGCTGCACCTGCGTTTTTCACAACGAGGACGCCGGTCAGTATCCTGCTCACGGTGCTCTTCGTTGGCGGCTTTTTCCGGTCACTACAGTTTACCTGCATCAATGCGATCAGCTACGCCGAGGTCGATCAGCCCGACATGAGCCAGGCCACGAGTTTCACCAGCGTCTTTCAGCAGATTGCTCTTAGCTTCGGCATTACCATGGGCGCATTGATGCTCCAACTTTCGTTGGCGATCCGCCATAGCGACACGTTAAAGGCCTCCGATTTCCCGCCTGCATTTCTTTTAGTCGGTTTTGTTTCACTTATGTCTTTTGTGAGCTTCGCCCGGTTGCCAAAAGACGCCGGGGAAGAAGTTGCCGGCCGGAAACGTGTCGCATCGGCTGGAGTTGCCGTAGCGAACAGCCGGAGTACTCAGTAGTCGCCGGGGAAGGGGAGGGTTGAGAGGTGAGGGGTGAAAAGTGAGAGGTGAGAGGTGAGAGGTGAGAGGTGAGAACGCCAACGTTTCTTGTTGCGCATGTTTGGCGCTTGAAGATCTTTCGCGGCGGCGCTTTCTTCTTTTTAAGGAAACGTATGTCTTATTCTGTCGACAAACTCATTGAGGAATGGCTGGCCGAGAATGAATGCGAAGAATTGCCTGGAAAGGGTGAGCCGCTGAACCTCGACGAGTACTTCAGCTGGCCGGAAGATCTGCGCCTAGGTTATTCGCTTCTCAAGAATTCCGGACACCTTCCAGAAGAAGTGGAACAGCTGCGGGAGATAAAGCGTTTAGAAGAAGAGTTGCGAACGTGCCCTGATGCCAACCTTAGGACGCGTATGGAACGCAGGCTGCGCGAAAAGCAGGTGCAGCTGAGTCTCAGACTCGAACAGTCCCGGCGTCAGAGAAAACGTTGAATTAAGCGATCGAGAGCCCTCAGAACGATTTATGTTTGTAGATGTTCTTGTAGTCGGTGCGGGTCCGGTCGGGCTTGCGATGGCATGTGAGTTGGCTCGCAATGGCGTCAGTTGCCGGATTATCGATAAAGCAGCCGCTCCACCTGTGACTTCCAGGGCGTTGGCGGTTTTTCCTCGCACGCTTGAAGTGTTTCAAATGATGGGGGTCATTGATCCGGTGGTCAGCGCCGGTCACCAGTTGAGCGGTGTCGCATTCCACAATCGCGGTGGTCAAATTGGATATATCGGGTTCAGCTGTCTGCCTTGTTGTTATCATTTTGCTATCAGCCTGCCTCAAAGTGAGACTGAGCGGATCCTCATCGAGCACCTGGCGAGTCTCGGGATTTGTGTGGACCGGGAAAAGGAACTCATCGGCCTCTCCCAGTCTTCTGATGCTGCGTGTGCAGTCGTCCGAAATTCCAGCGGGCTCGAAGAGACGCTAGAGGCGCCTTGGCTGATCGGTTGTGACGGCGCGCACAGCGGTGTCAGGCATTTACTCGGTCTACAGTTTGAGGGAGATGCGTACCCTGAGACGTTTCTCCTCGCCGATGCGACGGTTGATAGTCCGCTGGATCACATTAACATTCATCTATTCCTGGCTAGCGACGGGCTCGTCGCGATATTCCCGTTCCGTGGAAACCGTTGCCGAATCATCGCGAATCTTCGGGCGGAGGAGAACGACCGATCCGCCGGTGAACCCTTGCTGGACGAGATCCAGGCAATCGTGGATCGCCGAGCTATTTCGGGGATACGCCTCACTGATCCGGTCTGGCTATCGCGCTTTCACATTTCCCATCGGAAGGTCCCGGAATTTCGTAGCGGTCGCGTTTTCCTGGCTGGCGATTCGGCCCA
>Ga0074044_10005122_pt1 | contig 10727 bp, 11 predicted proteins | sample BogForMeECP23OM1_FD_94443 | JGI IMG/M metagenome (GOLD analysis project Ga0074044, IMG submission 94443) | Bog forest soil microbial communities from Calvert Island, British Columbia, Canada - Bog Forest MetaG ECP23OM1 | ecosystem: Environmental > Terrestrial > Soil > Wetlands ...
CGCGCCGGGACGCGCCAACGGGCGGATTGAATGGCGTTCGGAAGCGCCGTACGAGTAAGGGGTTCAGGTGAATCGGCTGCAGTGAATTTCCCCAGGTCCCGGCTCCAGGCAACTCCGGGAGATTGGAGGCATAGTACAAGCTGGCGCGGGCCAGCAAATGGAATTTGTCGGCCAACCGAGGCGAGCCAGCAAATTGGGCGTTATCGGGATCAGAAATTGTGCGGCTAGGGTTAACCTTTTCAGAACTTGAGAGCAAGATGCAGGCCGGCTACATTGGCGAACGCCCGAAAGTCCCGGTCTCGCGTAAGCAAGGCAATGCCCCGGTCAATGCAAGTCTGGGCGATCAGGGCATCGCCAAGGCGGGCCTTATGTCGCTTTGCCAGCGCTTTTGACCGCAGCAATCCTGCCCGCTCCCAGTAGCCGGGCTCGATCTCAATCATGGGAACGGCGGCGAGTGTTTGGGCGACGGCGGAAGGAAGCTTCGGATCGCTCAGCAATTCGGTGAGCACAACCGGCACCATCACGACTTGCCGGTCTTCGAGGGCCCGGTCCAGTAAACGCGCGTCTTCGCCGGAGCTGCCTTCGAGAAAGGCGATCCAGGTACTTGTATCGGCTGCGATCATTTCCAGGTCAACAACATCAGCCCGTCAACGTCAAGGAATCAACGGTCGGCTTTCAATTCGGCCAGAGTACGCGTGAAGCGAACCTTGCCTCGGAATTGACGAAGCTGAGCGTAGGTTTCCGAGGCGGCGACCAGTTGCAGTCCGGTACGGACGGTCTGCGTAATGCCCGCACCGATGGCCCGCTGGGCTTTTTCGAGAAGGCCGGCGGGGATTTCGACGGTGATCTTACGCGCGGTTTCCATGTTCCTAATATACCATACTTGATACCAGCATTCGATATGGTACTGACACGCGCAACGGGGGTGAGCTGCGATCCTTGGGCACGTCAAATCAGGAGGAGATCCGGACTAGTTGACCAAGCGGAAGCCCGCCGCGACACCGGTATGTTGAAGGCCTCCACTTGGAGCAGGCCCAGAGCCCACCGAAAATACCACGGTGGTGCCAGCTTTCAACACGGCTGTCCGCTTGAATGGCACAACTTGCCCGTCAGAAGTGATGCTGGAACTGAACAGAACCTTCCCATTGGCCACGACGCCGACGACGGCACCGACGCTGTCCTGGTGTCCGACAAAGCTTCCCTCGACCAAATACTTGCCATCGATGGGAGCAGTGAAGATGACATTGGAATGTTGGCCGCCATCCCCGGTCACGAGCGTGAATTCGTTTGCCGATAAATGAAGATTGCCCTCATCGTAGGCTGGGCCATTGTTGAATTCCGCCGATGGCGAGTTGGCAAGGTCAACCGCCGACGAAAACCAGAACTGCGCGTTTGGGCCATTCACACCGTTCCGCTCGGCGCGATCATAGAGCGTGACGGGAGCCGTAAAGCCCGCCGAATAACCGTACGACCAAACGCCGAAGGGGTTGCTCTTACTGGGCCAACCTTCCTTGAAGGCGGCAGCCACGTCCCAACTCTGGGCCCAACATCCGCTCGTCACCGCCGCGAGGAAAGAAAGAATTGCCAAGTACCGGGTAACCGACTTGAGAGTCATCTACTGCTCCTTTGAAGCTGGAACCAGCCAGCACTTCCTCGTGACGCGGAGTACGAATCTAGATTGCCCCGAGGATAATGAATTGATCCGCGGAACTCAAGCAGGAAGCTGAGTCCGAGTGTGTCCGAGCGGACAATGAGTGGCAAGGCGACATTTCCCAGTTGTCCTTGCCTAAAGTCGCTCTCCTATGGCATTTTTCCTACGACTTGCAAAATGAAGAAGAGCGAGTCCGATTAGCAGAACAGGAATGCTGATCAGCAGCAGCGGCCAGCCATGTGCCAGCGACCAGACCGACAGACAGACAACGACAGACACTGCTAACCCTATAAGGGTCAACAGAACGCCGAATACTACTGCGAGCGTGTGTCTTGGCCTCATGATTCCCGGCTGCGGAGGGCGGCTGCCTTTGAAGACAGCCACGAGAAACGCGACGAAGAGGACGACAAGAACAACATTGCGCAGCGTATCCATGCGGGAGAACGGCTTTGCCGCCAGTATCGCACAAAGATGTCTGGACCCAACAGGGGAAGTCTTGGTGAGTAACTCCCCGCGATCCGGCGCTGTTATCGGCCACGGATGATGAATAGCAAGCTGCAATGGGCTCGACGAAAAGGAGCCGACATCTTCCTAGGAACTATTGACCCTTAACTCGTGAAACCAAGTTGTGCCAACCTCGTCTCCCTGATGACATTTTGCCCCTGCGGCAGCGGCGCCAGACCGAGCCCTCTAAATGTCGATCCGACGACATCGAACGTCTTGACGTAGGGAGCCCCGTCCAGGAGTTTGTTGAGCATCTTCAACGCTTCCGGATAACCGTCTGAATTATAAGAATGCGCATTCGCTTTCTCATCCCAAAAGCTGATGGTCGCGACTTCTCGGCAATGCGGGACAGCCAGAATGATCAAGTCCAGGAAGCCTTCCTGCTTTCGCAGCCAAGGCAGAACCTCCTGCTCCATGAGGTTCGTAAATTCCGAAAGCGAATTCGGTTTCAACCGTGCAGCAACCTTGCGGGCAACCACTGTAAACCTCCTCAGGCTTTGGTTGGTCCTTACAAGCCTCTATAGATAACAACGAAAAATACGGGGCAAACGGTTCGCCGATACGAAACTTTTTTGCGGAGCCGCACCGGCAACCGCGCGTTTCTTAGGGAACTTGTCTAACCATAACGCCGTATCTACGTCTGAACACCAGGAGCCTGTGTGTGTCTCCGGGTTGTGGAGGACCTGATTATGCGCCACCTCACCTTTGCCGCCCTGTTGCTTTTTGCCGTTGCATCGTTCGCCCGCGCCGACGACTGGACCAAGACCTACGACCTGACCGGCCAGCCGGAACTGCGCGTCGAAGCCCGGGACGCGAGCCTCCGCATCGAACCCTGGGACCAGAACAAGATCGAAGTCCACGTTACCACCCGCGGCTGGAAGATCGGAAACAGCGGCCTCGAGATCGTCGAGCACCAACAGGGGGATTCTGTAGAAATCGAGTTGCGCGAACGGCAGCACCATCACATTTCTTTCAGCATCGAGGCGCAGCACACAGATGTGGAGATCCGCATGCCGCGCAGCGCCAAAGTGAATGCGCACACCGAGGACGGCCGCATCACGGCGCAGGGTCTGGCAGGCGAATTGGACTTTTCCACCAGCGACGGCCGCCTTGAACTGGAAGACCTGGATGGCAATTTGCATGCCCATACCAGCGACGGCTCGGTGCGCGCCTCCGGCCGCTTCGATGTTCTCGATCTGCGCACGGACGATGGACACATCGACGTGAACGCGCATCCCGGCTCGAAACTGCTCGAGTCGTGGGAAATTCGCACTTCCGACGGCGGCGTACAGGTGGCGATCCCCGCCGATCTGGCTGCCAATGTCGAATTGCATACCGGCGATGGCCATATCACAACCAACATTCCGATCACGGTGGAAGGAAGCTTTGGCTCACACGACCTTCGCGGCAAGATGAACGGAGGTGGCAACCGGCTGACGATACATACGGACGACGGTTCCATCACGTTGGATAAGTCCTGAGCGAAGCGCGGACATATCACGTGCTATCTCAACCGGACATATCATGTGCTACCTCAACCGGACAGATCATGTGCTACCGACAATTCATTCCTCCCCTGCTTGACACCGCCCCTCCCCTGCCGTATTGTGAGTCCCTTCCCAAGCTCTGATCCTCCATCAGCTTCGGGCCTGATGTAATCCTGGGAGGGGCAAAGCGATGGCGAAAGGCCGAATCGTCTCTCACTACGAGATCATTGAAGAGATCGGCCGTGGCGGCAGAAAGGAATCATGCGGCCACAGCACTAGGTTGTCAGTCCTGCCATACGCCGGCAGTTTCCACCTCTGCAATCTGACCTCTAACCTCTGACCTCCGTTACAATCGCCATGTACCTGCATCAGCTGCCCGCCATGGACTCCGCCCGTATCTCCGTCCTCCTCGAACCCTTTCTCGATGCCGCGCTCTCCCCCGCCCAGCTCGATCAAGTATCGACATACATCGATCTATTACTCCGCTGGAACGCCCGCATCAACCTGACCGCCATCCGCGACCCCGAACAAATCGTCCCCCGCCATTTCGGCGAATCGCTTTTCCTTGCCCGCCATCTGTTTCCCATACCCGCGAAACACGCGCCTAGCACGCCCTTCGCGCCTTCTGTGAAAGGTGGGAATACTGTTACCCAATCAACACCAGAAACCACTCCTGCCCGCGTCATCGATCTCGGCTCTGGCGCCGGATTCCCCGCTCTCCCGATAAAAATCTGGGCGCCCGAAATCCATCTAACGCTCATCGAATCGAACCACAAGAAAGCCGCTTTCCTCCGCGAGGTAGTCCGCTCCCTTACATTGACGAACGTCGATGTAATACCGCAACGCGCCGAAACCGTCCTGTCCCGCCTCGCCAGAAGTCACCCCGAGCCCGCCCCTCCTCATACCGACCTCCCCTCCCCTTGTCCTTCCGACCGCAGGGAGGAATCCGCTCTCGCCCCGCCCCAAAGGTGCGTACTCCCTCCCGCCGACGTCGTCACCTTTCGAGCCGTAGAGAAGTTTGACAAGACCCTCCCCCTCGCCGCAAGCTTCCTGGCCCCGCACGGTCGCTTGGCCCTCCTCGTTAGCTCAGCACCACAGTCCAGCCTAAGAGCCATCCCAAGTCTACAATGGCGCGCAGTACATATCCCACAGTCACATTCAAGACTGTTGGCAATCGGGGAACATCGGGCAAAGTGGAACGGGAGCAGATGAAAGTCCATAAAGTGCGGATGTAATTTCATAGATTTCAACCCAATGACAAGCAAAGTGGGAAATGTCATCCGCGCGTATCACTATGATACCCAATAAATAGAGCGTTCCACGTGGAACATTTCTCCATTTTCCACGAAGTGTTCCACGTGAAACGCGCTCACCCCCTCTAGGCAAGCAGACCCGAGGGAAGACTAAAGAGGCAACCCGAGGCCAGCCAAGACTCGCGCACCCAGACTGACATGAGTGTTCCACGTGGAACAGTCTCGATGCAACTTCTCCCAATATTCCTAGCGACGGACGACAATTCGAAAATTCGCCCCTCTCGAGCAGGCGCCTAGAGCACTTGATCGATGAGGGAGTGTTCCACGTGGAACACTACTCGACTTGCACTGAAATCCGGCATTGCTTTCGCACAGGCGAAGCCATTATTCTGGCGCGCAACCCGAGAACATTGCCAGGAAGCGGACCACGTCGCGGAAAGCGAACCAGCCAGAGCATTGTGAGAGTGAACATGGGACGTATCATCGCGGTCGCCAACCAGAAGGGCGGCGTGGGGAAGACCACGACTGCCATTAATCTAGCCGCCTCACTTGCTGCCGCCGAGGTCAATACGCTCGTCGTGGATTGCGATCCGCAGTCGAATACCACCAGCGGTCTTGGCTTGGCCAAGGATCCGGAGCGCGTCAATATCTATGACGTGGTGATGGGCGCGGCCACGGCTGAAGAAGCCCTGCAGCTCACCGAACTCGAACAGCTTTGGCTGATCCCATCGCACAAGAACCTGATTGGGGCGAACCTGGAACTGGTCGAAGCCGAGCGGCGAGAGTACCGGCTGCGAGATGCGCTTGAGCCTTTGCGTGAGCGGTTTCGGTTCATCGTGTTGGATTGCCCACCGGCGCTCGACCTGCTCACGCTCAATGCGCTGGTCGCGGCTGATGGGGTTCTGATCCCGATGCAGGCGGAGTACTTTGCTCTCGAGGGAGTGTCGGAGTTGCTGGATACCATTGAGCGGATCCGGGCCGCGCTGAATCCTGGGTTGGTGGTCGAGGGCGTCGTGCTGACAATGTTCGACGAGCGTACGAACTTGGCGCAGCAGGTGGCAGAGGAATTGAGGAAGTACTTCGGGGAGAAGATGTGCAGGACAACGATCCCGCGGAACATTCGGCTGGCGGAGGCTCCTAGCCACGGGAAGCCGGCGCTGGTGTATGACGCGCGATCACGCGGGGCGGAAAGCTACATCCGACTGGCCAAGGAGATGCTGGACCGGCAGGCGGCGGCCGCGACGGCACCGGAGCGCGGGTCGCAGGAGTCGGCGCAGCAAGCGGGGACGGCGGGCGCGGGCGGGCCTGATTCGGGGGAAGCGGCTTAGATTGATTGTTGTAAATATTTATGTGTATCGATATGACATTTGAAAGCGGCACGGGCGGCAAGAAGGCAGGCCGGCTGCTGTTGAAGGGAGCAGCGATCCTTCGACTCCGCACAGCGAAGACACGTGGCGGAACATAGCTGGAGGATGGGCAGCAAGCACTAGTAGAAAATAGCGGGAGGAACGGATGCCAAGCACTACTAACGCGGCGGCTACGGCTGATAAGGCTGGAGCCAAGACAGCAACGGACAAGGTTCATGAGAAGGTGGTGGAAAAGCGGCGGGCTTTGGGGCGGGGGCTGGATTCGCTGCTGCCTGGACCGCGGGTGGTTACGCCGACTGCGGCTGCTATCCCGGTGGCGGCGGCTCCTGCCGGTCCCGCGCCGGTGGAGCGGACTGACGACAGTGATCCCACTCAGCGCAACGTGCGCGATGAGTGGGGCACGCACGGCGATGTGGCGGCCGCAGCCCCCTCGGCATCGCTCGATGCGGGCTCTCCGGCTGCGGTCAGGATGACGACGATCTCCGGATTGCAGGCGGCGGAGGGGACCGAGGATGGAGCGTCTGTGGGAACCGCGGCTTCCTCTTCTTCTCAGGCTGCGGGGGCGGAGCTTCGCTCCGCTGGACAGCCGAGGGCGGCTGTCCCTACGCACGCAACGGTGCCCGCCGCTCCACCATCCTCATTTTCGGGGGATGAAGTAGTGCGGTTGGCGTTGGAATTGATTGATGAGAATCCGCACCAGACTCGGCGTTCTTTTCGCGAGGATAACCTGCGGGAACTGGGGGAATCGATCCGGGTGCAGGGGGTATTGCAGCCGATCGTAGTCAGAGAGCGTGGGGAAGGACGATTCACGCTCATTCTCGGCGAGCGGAGGGTGAGGGCGTCGCGATTGGCAGGGATCGAAACGATTCCAGCGCTTGTGAAGCGGGTCAACGAGCAGCAGGCCGCGGAAATGACGCTGGTCGAGAACCTGCAACGGCAGGACCTGAATTGCATAGAGCAGGCAGAGGCATTTGCCAGGCTGAGCACGGAATTCCATCTCACGCAGGAACAGATTGGCGCGCGCGTCGGCATGTCGCGGGAGACGGTATCGAATTACATGCGGCTGCTGTCGCTGCCGGAGGGCGTGCTGGGGGCGATCATCTCCGGCAAGCTGACCTTCAGCCATGCGCGCGTGATGTTGCAGATGAAGACGACCGACCACGTGGCGCTCTGGTATTACGCGAAGAAGGCGATCGACCACGGGATGTCGGTAAAGAGGTTCGAGGATTTCGTGGCGGGGAAGTTCAATCCACCGGCGGATGGGCGACCGGTCGAGAAACGGCCTGACATGGGCGGTGGCGCGCGCTGGGTGGATCCGAACGTGAAAGCGGCGCAGCGCTCGCTGGAAGAAGTGCTGGGGATGAGAGTGCGGATTCGGGACCGGGCGGGCCGCGGGAAGATTGTGATTGAGTACGCGACGATTGACGATTTTCAGCGGGTGGTCAGGATGCTGCGGGGGGAGTAGAGGGCGTAAGGAAATATCTCGACGAGTGCTAACGCTGTTAACAGCAGTTGACTTCCGGTTTGCCCGTCATCCGGGAGGAATCCATGCTAAACGACAGCAGTGCTATCGACTGGCCAACATAGGTAACAGGCTAACGAACGCCGCCTGCTGCGAGAATCTGTTTCAGCTCTTCGGTCCAGTGAATAACCACACGCAGGTTGCTTCCATGCGAACCGCGCCGCAACATAATGAACCGCCCGTCGTGGGTCACGTCGTAGTTCGGGATCGAGGCCCCCTGCCCGAAGTCATACTCGTCCGTGAACAAGGCGATGGGTTTCCCAAATGTAGGTTCGGCCCCAGACGGGTTGACGGCCACCGCCATCATGTGCAGACCTCCCCGATAGTAGATTTCTCGCCCCGTGCTGCTCCACCGCGGCTGCACCGCACCGCCTTCCGAGACCTGCCACTGCCGATCCATCGCGGGATAACGCCGTACGTAGATCTCCGCTCGGCCTGACTCGTTCGATTGATAGAGCACCCAGTGCCCGTCTGGCGACAATTCCGGTGCCCCCTCGTACGCCGGCGTCATTAAAAGGGGTTTGGGCTTGAATTTGCCGCTGATCGACATCAGGAAAATATCTCCCGACGTTTCCGGTTGAATACGAATATCCAGAAAGGAATCGGGATCAGGCCCCGGCGACGACGGATAGTCGTTGATCAGTCCTGCCGGCACCGGCCCCCCCTTGCCGCTACCGTCAGCGGCCGCCCAGAATGGCACGCGGAAGCGCCGAAACACGACGCCTTCGCCATCGGCCGTCCAAGTGGGGTAGGCTGTCCCCATCTCCGCCGCCGTGAGCCTGGCATGGGTCCCGCGCAACAGATCGAGCGTTTCAAGGACGCTCCCTTGGCTTTCCATCCCTTGGCTTTCCACCAGAAGTCGGCGTCCATCCGGCGAAATCCGTGGCATCCCATAGCGATTCGGCGGCAGGCTCAGGGCCAGTTCCGACGCGTCGCGTCCCACGGACACCACACGCTTGGAATCGAAGTCCGCTGGTACGTAAACCAAATCCCCGGTGGATGACAACTGTAATCCCAGACTCCCCGAGCCCACCGCGCATACTGTGCCGGCCGGCATCACCGGCACGGCGGCACCGCTTGTAGTCGCGCTGTTCTCGTCGAAAGGCACCGCCCACACCGCGCCGTCACGTCCAAACAGCAGATGACCTGTGGGCGACCACACGGGAACTCTTGCGTGCTCAATCACGACCGTCCTCTTCTGGCCGTCAAGGGACACCGCTTCGATTCGTTCGGCGCCGGCGTCGGTGGTTAAGCTCGAAAACAGCACGACGCGCCCTCCCGGCAACCCCACCGGATCGGTGTGCGATACTTCGCGCCGAGCGGTATCGAGCACCGTTAACTGCCGTGGCGAGCCGCCCTGAGCCGGCACAATCCACAACGCTCCGCCGCGGGAGTAGACAATGTCCGTTGAGACCCAGGCCACCCTGGCTTCAATATCGGCGCCCTGCACCAGGACCGCTCGCTGGTGGTCGGCCAGCGACATTCGAGTGACCAACCCGCTGGCCTGCGTAAATACGACGCTCTTGCTATCGGGGGAGAAGGAGGCGGCGCTCGCGCTCGCAGTGTTGCTGATTTCGTCAGCCTCCGGACGGTCGAGTCGTCGAATGTACAACCGCCGCACGCCCTCACGAGTACCGATCATCGCGATACTCTGGCCGTCTGGCGAAATCGAGGGTCCTCCCTGCAACCCGGAAATGGGTTCGACATTTGCCGGATAGGCAATATCGAGATGCATCACCTCGCGCGAGGCCGCGTCGGAGCCGTTACGATGCGCGAACGTCCATGCCGCCGCAGCGATGGCAACTGCAGCTATGGCCCACGGCAGGGCGCGCCAGAGCGAGGTCGGCGGGGCTATGGACGCGGCTTCCGGCACGGCGTGGGTTGCACCGTCCAGCATGGCATCATCCAGCGCGAGCCTGGCGTCGCCAATGTCGCGCAGACGCCGTTTGTCATCTTTTACCAGGCAGCGTTGCAAAAGTTCGCGGACGCGTCCGGGCGTGTTCTTCGGAAGCATGCTCCAATCTGGCTCGGCGCGGACCACACCCGCCATAATGTCGGTCGCAGTTTCGCCGACAAACACCTGGCGGCCGGCTAGTATTTCGAAGAGCACTACCCCGAACGACCAAATATCCGCGCGGCGGTCCACAGCCTTGCCCTTGGCCTGCTCGGGCGACATGTAGGCCGCAGTCCCGAGAATGATTCCGGCCTTTGTGGCCTCTAAAGTCAGGGTGGGAGAATTGGAAATATTCTTCGGTGCAGCATCGCCCTGCAGGGCCTTGGCTAGCCCGAAGTCGAGCACCTTGACCTTGCCGTCATGCGTGACTTTGATGTTGGCCGGCTTCAGGTCGCGGTGAATGATGCCGCGCTCGTGCGCGTATTCGAGCGCTTCCGCAATTTGCTTTGCGATGGGCAGCGCTTCTTCCAGCGGGATCGCGCCTTCCCTGATCCGGTCGGCGAGCGTCGGCCCATCCACCAGTTCCATCACCAGCGCACGCACGCCCCCGCTGTCTTCGAGGCCGTAGACGGAAGCGATGTTGGGGTGGTTGAGGGATGCGAGAACTTGCGCCTCACGCTGGAAGCGGGCCATGAGCTGCGTGTCCTGGGCAAATTCCTGCAGAATCACTTTCAGCGCGACATCTCGCCCCAGTTTCGAATCCGTGGCGCGATACACCTCGCCCATTCCGCCGGCGCCGAGCGGCGCTTCGATTTCGTACGGGCCAAGTCTCGTGCCAGCGGTGAGGGCCATGCGTGGGCGCAATTATAGACTGTGCAGCACGTTAGACAACATGCGACGATTCTGGGTGTGTTTTCGGCAAACAGGAGGTAATCCGAGCCGCCAACTGCTAGGCAATCGTCTCAACTGGCGATAAATCGCATCTCTAACAATGTCGGCGCTGTCAAACACTTTTTGAGCGTACTGCTCCGTGCACTCCGAAGAGCGCG
>Ga0074044_10005123_pt1 | contig 10726 bp, 9 predicted proteins | sample BogForMeECP23OM1_FD_94443 | JGI IMG/M metagenome (GOLD analysis project Ga0074044, IMG submission 94443) | Bog forest soil microbial communities from Calvert Island, British Columbia, Canada - Bog Forest MetaG ECP23OM1 | ecosystem: Environmental > Terrestrial > Soil > Wetlands ...
GATGGACAAGGTCGGCAAGGAAGGGGTTATTACGGTCGAGGACGGCAAAGGGCTGGAAAACGAGCTTGAGCTCGTCGAAGGCATGCAGTTCGACCGCGGTTACATTTCGCCGTACTTCATCAACAACCCTGACAAGCAGGTGGCGGTTCTCGAAGATCCGTACATCCTCCTGCACGACAAGAAGATCTCCAACATCCGCGACTTGCTGCCCTTGCTCGAGCAGGTGGCGAAAAGCGGCAAGCCGCTGCTGATCGTTGCCGAGGACGTCGATGGGGAGGCGTTGGCCACGCTCGTGGTCAACAACATCCGTGGCATCCTGAAGACGGTCGCCGTCAAGGCGCCTGGATTCGGCGATCGTCGCAAGGCGATGCTGGAAGACATCGCGATCCTCACCGGCGCGACCGTCATCGCCGAGGAACTCGGACTGAAGCTCGAGAATGCGTCGTTGAAGGACCTCGGACGCGCGAAGAAGATCGAAGTGGCGAAGGAAGATACAACCGTCATCGACGGCGCGGGCGAAAAGTCGGCGATCGAGGCACGGGTGAAGAACATCCGCGTCCAGATCGACGAGGCGACTTCCGACTACGACAAGGAAAAGCTGCAGGAGCGCGTAGCCAAGCTTGCCGGCGGCGTGGCCGTGATCAAGGTCGGCGCGGCGACCGAGGTCGAAATGAAGGAGAAGAAGGCTCGCGTCGAGGACGCGCTGCACGCGACCCGCGCGGCGGTCGAGGAAGGTATCGTCGCCGGGGGCGGGGTGGCCTACCTGCGGGCTCGCGCCAACCTCAAGGGTCTCAAAGGCAGCAACGCCGACCAGGATGCCGGCATCAAGATCGTGCTGCGCGCGCTCGAGGAGCCCCTGCGGCAGATCGTCAATAACGCCGGCGATGAGCCGTCGGTGGTCGTCAACAAGGTCGTCGAGAAGAACGGCAACTTCGGCTTCAACGCCCAGACCGGTGCTTATGGCGACCTGGTCGAAATGGGCGTTGTCGACCCGACCAAGGTGACCCGCTTCGCGCTGCAGAACGCGGCGTCGGTGGCGTCCCTGTTGCTCACGACCGAAGCCATGGTCGCCGAGCTACCCAAGGACGAAAAGCCGATGGGCGGCGGCGGCATGGGCGGCATGGGCGGCATGGGCGACATGGATATGTAAGCGGCGCAAAGCCCTGAACGAGCAAAGCCCCGCCTCGGCGGGGCTTTGCTTTATCTGGACCAGGGCGTCCTCGAGCCGCGCGCCACGTGGCGTGTGCTAGCGCAGGGCAAAGCGCAACACGACGCCGAAGTAGGTGAGACCCGGATTGGGTTCCTTGATGCTCGCATTCGACTCGTGCTGGACGTATACGCCGACCTCGAAGCGGTGATTGTCGCCGAAAGCAAGGCCGGTCCCGAGGTTCTCGCCGAATTGAAACGCGGTGCTCAAATCCCGATCGTTGCCGATGCGCACGTGCGACAGCAGGTGCACGCCGACGCCGCCCTCCACATAGGGCTGCACGCTGCTGCAGCACGGCGGCAGCCAGCGCAGCATGGGAACGACGCCGACATCCCACAACGAGCCATGTTCGGTCGGATGCTGCTGCGAATGCCAGTAGGTGAGCTGTGCCTCGAGGCGCGTGTCGAAATTGTGATCCTTCAGATACGTGCACTCGCACAGCGAGTCCCAGTGCAGCGCGGCGCCGCTGACAAAGACCGCGTGGCCCTGGCCGGCGGTGGCATCGATCCCGTCCGGCGCAAGCGAGTCAGCACGCGCGAAAGGCAGCAAGCCGGCGCAGGCGACCCCAACCGCCGCCGCCAACAGACGACTGGACAAACGCGCTTGCGGAGCGCTTTGGCTTCGTGTCTTCATCGCCAGGAGCGGCGATTGTAAACACGCGCCAGCGTGCCCGCAAGTACGGGCGGGGACGCAAGCGCACGCAACGCATCGGGGCGAGTGTGGTCGACAAAGCGGGCTGCCACCGGCCGCGATGAGCGACTCCCGGTGCACGATGCGTGGCTGCGCTAAGGCGGCGTCAGCAGCACTTAGCCCTGCCCCGCGCCTACCGGGAGAATCCCCGCGGGCGCGCAAAATGCTTTAGACTAGCCGCGATGCGACGCGTCGCGGCGGCAGCGATGCGCGCCGACTAACGCATAATCAAGACTGACCGCCAGGCTCGCCGGACCACGATACTCAGGAACCCGCTGGCATGAACTCCGGGATGATCGTCTTGGTGCTGGGAATGGGCGCGTTCGTCGTCTTCGTGCTCGTCGGCTTGGTGCGGCGCAGCCGGAGCGCCAATCGAGCCGGCGGCACGCCGCCGGATGCCCAGAATACGGTGGCGCAATGGACCGAAGGCGAGACGACGCGGTTGCTGTCGAGCGCCGAGGTTCCGGGGCTCTACCTGCTCCGCTCCCGCTTCCTGTCGAAGGCGGAAAACGTCGTCTATCTCCTGCTCAAGGCCGCCTTTCCGCGGCACGAGATTTTTGCCCGCGTGCGCCTGGCCGACGTGCTGCAGGTCAAGATCGGCCCTCAGGGCATGGAGCGGCTGCGCGCCTTTCGCAAGATCGCCAACCAGCACGTCGGCTTCGTCGTCTGCGATCGCGACATGACTATCGTGGCGATCGTCGATGCCAAGGAGCCCGAGCAAGTGCAGAATCCGCGGGACCAGAAGCTCGAGATCATCAAGCAGCGCTGCCTGCAAGCAGCGCAGGTCAAGTACATCTGCGTCTACCCGCCCACGCTGCCGCGCTATCGCGAGCTGCGCGCCCAGATTCTCGGACCCGCGGCCGAGCTGGTTTGACCGCGCGCCGAGTATCGAGTCCGTGCACTGTCTATGCCGGTCCCTGATCGGCGCTCGTCCGCGCGCGCCCGACCCGTGGCGCCGCGCGCAGGGCCAGCCATGTGCCCCCGAGAATGAGCACGCAGCCGCAGACGGTGTTGGCCGCTACCGGCTCGTCGAGGAAAAGAAATCCCCACAGGACGCCAAAGACCGGGATTAGAAAGGTCACCGTCAGCGCCCGCGCCGGCCCGATCGTGGCAATCAGTCGGAAATAGAGCAGGTAGGCGAGGGCGGTCGAGGCGAGGGCCAGGGCAAGCGCATTGCCGAGGACCAGCGGGGTCAACGGCCCAGGGCCGGGCACGAAGGGCAGCGCCGGAGCGAGCACCGCGGCCGCCGCAAGCTGACTGTAGAGCGCAATGGCGAAGCTCGGAACGGCCGCCATGCGCCGTTTGACATAGACGCTGGCCACGCCATAGCACAGCGCCGCGCCGAGACAGGCGAGCGTCGCCGGCAGCATCATCCCTGCCGGTACCTGGGGTGACCAGCCGACGAGGACCGCGACGCCGGCGAGCCCGAGAGCCATGCCGCCAAGCGTGCGCAACGGCAGTGCCTCCTTGAGCCACAGCGCGCCGACCGCGGCCGCAAAGAAAGGGCTGGTCGCATTGAGAATTGCCGCGATCGCCGCCCCCACGTATTGCTCGGCAAAGCAGAAGAGCGCAAAAGGCAGCGCCGAATTGGCCACGCCGACCACCAGGAAGTCGCGCCAATGCGCCGCGAGCGGCGGCACGTCACGGCGTGCGAGCGCCAGCGCGAACAGCGCAAGGAAGGCGAGCGCGACCCGGGAGAAGGCGAGCCACACCGGACCGAACCCCGGCACCGCAACCCGCATGAACGCGAACGAGCCGCCCCAGAGTCCGGCCAGCACCAGCAGCCGGGCAACGTCGCGGGGCTGCATTCGCTCAGGCAGTCGTCGCAGCGAGCGGCGCCTGCCGCCGTGATTCGACTTCGAGCGTCAGCTGGCCATGCTCCTGGGCGTGCATCCGCTCGTGGTCCAGCAGCCACTGCTTGCGCCATAGGCCGCCACCGTACCCGGTCAGTGCGCCGTCGGCGCCGATGACGCGATGGCACGGCACCACGATGCACAATCGATTGTCGCCGTTGGCGTGGCCGACGGCGCGCACTGCAGCGGGGCGGCCGATTGCCACGGCAACCTCGGCATACGAACGCGTCCTGCCCGCGGGAATGGTCAGCAGTTCGTTCCACACTGCACGCTGGAACGGCGATCCGGCGAGCGCAAGCGGCGTGGCGAAGGTCAGCGTGCGGCCGGCAAAGTAGGCGGCCAGTTCATCGCCGATTTGCGCCAGCAGCCGATGCGCCCCAGGCAGGATGCGGCGCTTGAGCTGGCGCTGGAAGTGCTCGAGTTCGCGCTCTAGTCCTCGACGATCGACAAATTCGAGCAGCGCGAGTCCGTTGTCGTCGGCCAACGCCAGCATCGCCCCGAGGGGTGTCTCGAACCACTGCGCATAGAGGCATGCCGCGTCCCGGGCGCGGCTGGGGGCCGCGCCGACGAGGCGGTTGAAGGCGCCGCGGAAGCCGCTGCCCGATTCGAAGCCGTGATCGAGCTGCAGGTCGAGTATCGATTTGCCCTGGCGCACGCCGGCGAGCGCGATGCCCATCCTCCGCGCGCGATGGTAGGCGTGGAAGGTCATGCCGCAATAGCGCTTGAACGTGCGCCGGGCGGTCGAGGGGTCGATGCCGCGCCGCGCGAGATCGACATCGCGCAACCGCCCGGTGGGCTCGTCCTCGACCGCGGCGAGCAGCTGGCCCACCAGCGGCGGTGCGCCACGTCCGCCGTCGAGCGGCTTGCAGCGGCGGCACGGGCGATAGCCGGCGTGCAGCGCGTCGCTCGTCGAGGCAAAAAATTCGACGTTTTCACGCTTCGGCGTGCGTACCCGACAGGTGGGACGGCAGAAGATACCCGTGGTTGCGACGCCGACGAAGAATATGCCTTCGAAGGCGGGGTCATGCGCGACCACGGCGCGGTACATCACTTCGGCAGGTGGAAGATTTGTCATGCGCGAATTATAGGCACGCCCGGCGAGGCCGCGGCGTCGAAATTCGGGCGCCAAATTCGGCCGCGTGCCTTCCCGCCTCCGCACGCGGGCGACCCCGCGTCAAGCTAGCCGGTCAGCGCATGAAGTTGAGGTAAGCCCAGAGCAGGATCAGCGCGCCGATGATGGACATGATCCAGCCGGCGGGATGAAACTTGCCGTCGGGTGTCTTCCAGATGAGACTGCTGATCAGGCCGCCGACAAGCGAGCCGCCGATGCCGAGCGCGACGGTCAGCAGGAAGCCCATCGGCACGGCGCCCGGGTAGAAGAACCGCGCCAATACGCCAACGATGAAGCCGACGATGATCGTGCCGATGATGGACATGATTCCCATGGGCGCCCTCCGGTCATTTAAACACGGTGCCGGACCTCGGTATGGCACACGGTTTACTCTGGTGGGGCATGCTAGCACAAAGCAGCGAGGGGTTTTGGTAAGGGTCGCCCGGGTCGGCGCGACCAATCTCAAAGGCTGCCGACGGAAGAACCGATGATCAAGACCTGGAAGCGACAGCTGGGCGTGCTCGCCATGGCGGCGATCACGGCCTCGCCGGCGGTAGGCGTCGAGGCTTGCCGCGTGACCAGCCCCGATTACACGGTTGCCTTGCTCGAACTCTACACATCCGAAGGTTGCGACAGCTGTCCGCCCGCCGACCGGTGGTTTTCGGCGCTCGACCTCGGCTCCGCCGCGCCTCGGGCTGCGGCGCTTGCGTTCCATGTCGATTACTGGGACCGCCTCGGCTGGCGCGATCGCTTCGGCAACCCCGCCTTCACCCAGCGGCAATACGAGCAGATGCAGCGCCACGATACGAGCTTCGTGTATACGCCGCAGGTCCTGCTGCAAGGCAATGACTTCACGTCCTGGCGCAGCATGCCGCAGCCGGCGAAGGCCCTGGCAGCGATCAACGCGCAACCGGCGCGAGCTACCATCGAGCTCGCGGCGCAGCCTACCGACCGGGCGACGATCGCGGTCGACGTGCACGTTCACGTCCTCAGGGCGGCGGACCGCGAACACGCGGTGGTCGCAGTGGCGCTGGTCCAGAGCGGCCTCGGGAGCGACGTGAAGGCCGGCGAGAACCAGGGTAAGCACCTGGTCCACGATCATGTCGTGCGCGCCTGGCAGTCCGGGCTCGCCGTGGGTGCCACGGGCGAGCTGCGGCAGCATGTCGTGCTGCCGCTACCCCGCGACAGTGGCCCGCTGGAGATCGTCGCCCTGGTGGAGGACGCCGCCAGCGGCGACGTGCTGCAGGTGATCGCCTTGCCGCTCTGCGCTCGCTTGTAACGGTCGGTGGCGGCGCAGTGCGCCAGGCAAATGAGCTGGTTGCGGTTTGCGCTTCAACAACGCGCGAGCCGGGGACTCGAATCCCCGCTGGTAGAGCCACCGATAGTCGACCCCTCGTTGCCTCCGCCGGGGTCCTGAGCGCGAGCGCGGCAACGGCGTGCGCCGTGCGCGCGGGCGACCCGGAACGAACCCGGCAACCGTCTTACGCTAGCGACGGCCGCGATGTGGCAGTGCAGCAGACGCGGTCCTCCCGGCGTATCCAGGCAGCGCGCCTCGAAGGCGGCGCGTCACGCGATCTGCCGAACGGGTCCCATCGCGCTTTGCCCCATCCCGCAGCGAGCGCGGGGCGGCACACTCGCCGCGGCGAAAAGCGCCGGGAGCCGCGATCGATTGTGCCAAAATGCCCCCTGCCGGGCACATGGTGCCGGACATGCTTCACGGCAGAGTTCAGCGTGTCCTGTTTACCGGCGGGGCGGCCTGAAAGGACATCGGTGACGGAATTCGAAAGCAAGGGGCAGCGCTTCGTCGCGCTGTGCATGCTCGGCACGGCCCTGTTCAACTATCCGATCCTGGCGCTGTTCAACGTGCCGGGCGTGCTGCTCGGTGTGCCAGCGCTCTACGCCTATATCTTCATCGCCTGGGCCGCGCTGATCGCACTCATGGCATATGTCGCCGAATCCGCTGGCTAGGCGGACGAGGGCGGGTGGTCCGTAGGCCGCCGCATGCTGCACGAGACTGCGATCATTGCCGTTGCGTTTGCGTATCTGGGCATACTGTTCGCCATTGCCTACTACGCCGACGAGCGAGCTGACGCGGGTCGATCGGTCATTGCGAGCCCGTATATCTATAGCCTGTCGCTTGCGGTGTATGCGACGGCGTGGACTTTCTATGGCAGCGTCGGCCGCGCCGCAAGCGACGGGGTCGGCTTCCTGCCGATATACATCGGCCCGACGCTGATGATCGCCCTGTGGTGGGTCGTCATGCGCAAGATCCTGCGCATATCGAAGCAGAATCGCATCACGTCGCTGGCCGACTTCATCGCCTCGCGCTACGGCAAGAGCGCCCTGCTCGGTGGACTGGTCACCGTGATCGCGGTCATCGGCATACTTCCGTACATCTCGCTGCAGCTCAAGGCCGTGTCGAACAGCTTCACGATCCTCGTTCAGTACCCGGCGATCGTGATGCCCGGCAATGCCGCGACTCTTTTGATCCGCCAGGACACCGCCCTGTGGGTGGCCCTGATCCTTGCCGCGTTTACGATCGTCTTCGGCACGCGGCACCTTGACGCGGCCGAGCACCACCAGGGGATGGTGGCTGCCATCGCATTCGAATCGCTGGTCAAGCTGCTCGCTTTTCTCGCCGTCGGCGTGTTTGTCACCTTCGGGATCTACGATGGATTTGGCGACCTGTTCGGACGCGTGGCGGCCGCGCCGAAGCTGCGCGCGATGCTTGCCCCTCTGGAGGGCGCCGCCGGCGGCTACGCGAACTGGGCCTGGCTTACGATCCTGTCGATGATGGCAATCATGTTCCTGCCTCGGCAGTTCCAGGTTGCCGTGATCGAGAACCTCGACGAGAAGCATCTTAACAAGGCGATCTGGCTGTTTCCGCTGTATATGCTGGCGATCAACGTTTTCGTGCTGCCGATCGCCTTCGGTGGACTGCTGCGCTTTCCGGATGGCAGCGTGGACGCCGATACCTTTGTGCTCACGCTGCCGATGGCCGAGAAACACGAGCTGCTCGCCCTGCTTGTGTTCATCGGCGGTCTCTCGGCCGCGACCGGGATGGTCATCGTGGAAACGATTGCGCTCTCCACCATGGTATGCAACGACCTGGTGATGCCAGTCTTGCTCCGGATTCGTCGCCTGCGCTTGAATGAACGACGTGACCTCACCGGGCTGCTGCTGGGCATAAGGCGCGGCGCGATCGTGCTCATCCTGCTGCTTGGCTACCTCTATTTCAAGCTGGCCGGCGAGGCCTATGCACTGGTTTCGATCGGCCTGATCTCCTTTGCCGCCGTGGCGCAGTTTGCGCCGGCGATGTTCGGCGGGATATTTTGGAAAGGCGGCACCCGCACCGGAGCGCTGTGCGGGCTGCTCGCCGGTTTTGCCGTCTGGCTCTACACGCTGCTCCTGCCGGCGCTGGCGCGTTCCGGCTGGCTGCCCATCGGCATCGTCGATGACGGCCCGTTCGGGATCGAATTGCTCCGGCCGCTGCAACTGTTCGGGCTCACGGGGCTCGATGAGATCAGCCACGCGATGATTTGGAGCATGATCGCCAACGTCGGTGCTTATGTCATCGCGTCGCTCTCGGTCTCGCCGGGTGCCGACGAGCATCGCCAGGCAAGTCTGTTCGTCGACGTGTTCAGGCACAGCGGAGAGGCACGGGGCGCGCGTTTCTGGCGCGGCACGGCATCCGTACCCGACCTCTATAACCTGCTGGCGCGCTTTCTGGGCACCGCTGCGGCCGATGCCGCGTTCGGGCAGTACGCGAATGCAAAGGGGCTCAAGTGGCCAGACGGGCAGTTGGTCGCCGATGCGGAATTGGTGCACTATGTCGAAGTTCAACTCGCCGGCGCGATCGGGGCCTCCTCCGCGCGCATCATGGTCGCCGCGGTAGTCAAGGAAGAGGCACTCACCCTCGACGAGGTGCGCGAGATACTCGATGAGGCGTCGCAGGTCGTTGCCTACAGCCACAGGCTGGAGCAGAAATCCCGCGAGCTCGAAACGACCAGTGCCGAGCTGCGGGCAGCCAACGAGCGGCTCACCGAGCTGGACCGGCTGAAGGACGATTTCATCTCGACCGTGACTCACGAGCTGCGTACACCCTTGACATCGATCCGTGCTCTGTCCGAAATCCTGCATGACGATCCGGAACTCGACCGCCGGCAGCGGGTGAAGTTTCTCGGCATCATCATCAAGGAGAGCGAGCGCTCGACGCGCCTCATTAACCAGGTGCTCGATCTGGCGAAGATCGAATCCGGGAACGCCGAATGGCATTCTTCCGAGCTCGACCTCAGGGAGCTCATTGAAGAGGCCGCTGCCGCGGTCGGGCCGGTAATAGCAGAGCATCGCATCGCCCTTGCGCTTCGCCTGCCCGATCGCGTGCCGGCGATCACTGCCGACCGCGACCGCCTGATGCAGGTGATGCTGAACCTGCTTTCCAACGCGGTGAAGTTCTGTGACAGGGAAGCCGGCCGCATCACTATCGCGCTCACCAGGCAGCCGGACGCCTTGCGCATCGATGTGGTGGACAATGGACCGGGGATTCGGCGGGAGGACCAGGAACTGATCTTCCAAAAGTTCCGCCAGGTGGGCGACACCCTGACCGAAAAGCCGCACGGTACGGGTCTTGGCCTGCCGATCAGCCGGCAGATCGTGCAGCATTTCGGGGGCCGCTTGTGGGTGGAGAGCGGGTCCGGCAGCGGCGCGACTTTCTCCTTCACCATGCCGCTGGGGAGCAGGACCACGGGCAGCGTTATCTCCGCCGGCGACATGAATGCGGCCGGAGTCGCTCCGTGACCAAGACCGTTCTTGTCGCCGACGACGAGCCCAATATCGTCGTCTCGCTCGAATACCTGCTCGAGCGCGACGGATACAGCGTCAAAGTGGCGCGCAATGGCGAGGAGGCTCTGGCGCACATCGCGCAGTTCCACCCCGATCTGATCCTGCTTGACGTCATGCTACCGCTGAGAAACGGCTTCGAGGTGTGCCAGAAAATCCGCCAGACGCCCGAATGGCAGGGCATCCGCATCATCATGCTGACCGCCAAGGGGCGCGAAACCGAGGTGAGCAAGGGGCTCGCGCTCGGCGCCGACGCCTACATCACGAAGCCGTTCTCGACCAAGGAGCTGATGGCCGAAGTGCGCAGGCTGCTTGGCGACAGCGGTTGAAGCCGTGCCTGCCAAGCGCAAGCTTGCCCTGGCGCTGACAGCGGGGACGCTGTTGCTCCTGCTTGCCGCGGGTGGGGCGCTGTATGCGTTTGGCGACAGTCTCTCGGGTGACGAACAGGCTGCACTGTCGCGGATGCTCGAGGAGCACGGCGGCCCTCTGTTTCTGGGCGCACTCGCGATCGTCGTCGCCTTCTTCGCCGTGCTCCGCTATCTGACCAGGGAGCACCTGATGCCGGCGATCACCCTGGCGGAGGATATCCGCATCATCCAGACCGTGAACCCGGCGCATCGGGTGAGACGGACCGGTGGGCAAGCGATGCGGCAGCTGGCCACGGGCATAAACGGTCTCGCGCAGGCTTACGCCTCTCTGCAGGAGGACGTCGAAAGAAAGGTCGGTGAAGCCAACAGCCGCCTCGAGGCAGAAAAGAATCGCCTCGCCGCGCTCATGTCGGATCTGACGCAAGGCGTTCTGGTGTGCAACAGCGAGGGGCGCATCCTGCTCTACAACGCGCGTGCCAAGCAGCTGCTCGATGAGCCGTCCCGGAATGGGAGGAGCATCGGCGGCGCCTTGGTCGGCCTGGGACGATCCATCTTCGCAATCATGGACAAGAACCTGATCGTTCATGCGTTGGACACGATCAGGCACAAGCTCGACGAGGGCAGCGCCGATCCGTCGGCCCATCTGGTCACCGCGCGC